>Ga0194112_10008156_pt1 | contig 13529 bp, 11 predicted proteins | sample TA2MahC400mmetaG_FD_146191 | JGI IMG/M metagenome (GOLD analysis project Ga0194112, IMG submission 146191) | Freshwater microbial communities from Lake Tanganyika, Tanzania - TA2015016 Mahale Deep Cast 400m | ecosystem: Environmental > Aquatic > Freshwater > Lake | place: Tanzania: Lake...
CACCCGCAAGTTCCGCGATGCGACCGCCGGCCGCCGTACTCAGGCCGTCGTCCGGCCTCGCAGGAACGCCAACCTGAAAGCCGACCATTGCTGGTGCGGTGGCCGGCAACGAGGCTCTGCGGGCGTCGGCGTAGCTCGGCCGAGCGATCTGGCGAAACCGGAGGGCATATCACGGACAAAGCCGCGCCAATCCAAAGACAGTGGCGAAGTGGCGCAAGCGCCAGACGGTCGAGGATCTCAAGACTGGACCGAAGGAGCCGCGTTCCACGGTTCTGTCCGAGGCTGAGGAGGCGATGGTTGTGGCGTTTTGGCGGCACATGCTGCTGCCTTTGGACGATTGTCTTTACGCGCTGCAGCCCTCAATCCCGCATCTCACGCGTTCCGCACTGTGCCCGGCACGCGCCATGGTATCTCTCGGCTGCCTGACGTGGAGGGCGACAAGCCGAAGCGCAAGAGGTTCAAGCGCTTCCCCATCGGCTACTTCCACATCGACATCGCCGAGGTGCAGAGTGCTGAAGGCAAGCTCTACCTGTTCGTCGGCATTGACCGGACGAGCAAGTTTGCCTTCACCCAGCTCGTCGAGAAGGCGGGGAAAATGGCCGCCGCTTAGTTCTTGCGCGACCCGATCGCTGCGGTTCCTTGCCGGCTGCACACCGTGCTGACCGATCGAGCCATTGGAACGCCATTTATCCGAGAGACAATGGCGAGGGGCATCCAGTTCACAAGCCAAAGCTGCGACACAAGCGCCATGAGATCGAGCACAGGCTGACAAAGGTGAAGCACCCTTGGACGAATGGTCAGGTCGAGCAGATGAACCGCACCATCAAGGAGGGTGAAGCGGGCCAGGGAATGATCGGGGGGATCATTCTCCCGCTGAACGTCAAGCGCTTCCATTACGACCGCCATAACCAGTTCCACACCCACCTGACGGACTTCATGGCCGCCTACAACTTCGCGCGCCGGCTCAAGACCCTCGCCCGCCATGGTCCTCGGACCGATGGCGGACCATGGCGGGCCCTCACGCCCTATGGATACATCTGCAAGATCCGGACATCCGAGCCAGACAGATTCATCCCAAACCCGATCCACCAGATGCCGGGACTGAACAGCTAGGGGCGCGGTTCGCCCAGGGCCAAGGGTGCGGACTTGTGGCCGCGGGTCTTGGCGAGGGACACCAACACTCCGATGGTCAGGATCACGAAGGTGATGCCCAGGGACCATGCCGGAGGAAACTTTTCCCATCCCATCAGGTCCGCGATGAAGATCTTGGAGCCGATGAAGACCAGCAGGATCGACAGCGCGTACTTGAGATAAGCAAAGCGGTGCAGGATCGCCGCCAGCGCGAAATACAGCGCCCGCAACCCGAGGATTGCAAAGATGTTGGACGTGTAGACGATGTAGGGATCGGTGGTGATGGTGAACACGGCCGGGACGGAATCGACCGCGAAGACCAGATCCGCCACCTCGATCACGATCAGCGCCAGCAGCAGGGGCGTGGCAAAACGGACCATCCTGCCCGTCCTCGGGTCGGGCTGGCGCACGATAAAGTCGTGGCCGTGCAGATGGTCCGTCACCCGCATGCGCCGGCGCAGGAAGGCCAGCAGCCTGTTTTCTGCCATGTCATGCGGCTGATCGCCGGTGAACAGCATCTTGATGCCGGTGAAGATCAGGAAGGCCGCGAAGACATACAGCACCCAGTGGTAGTGCTCGACAATGGTCGCGCCCAGCCCGATCATGATGCCGCGCAGCAGGATCACGCCCAGGATGCCCCAGAACAGCACGCGGTGCTGGTACTGGCGCGGAATGGCAAAGAAGCCGAAGATCAGCGCGATGACGAAGATGTTGTCCATCGCCAGCGTCTTTTCGACGATAAAGGCGGTCAGGTACTGCGCCGTCGCCTCGCCGCTCATCTGCCAGTAGATGAAGCCCGAAAAGGCCAGGCCCAAGGTGATGTACATCGCCGAGAGCTTGAGGCTTTCGGCGATGCCGATCTCATGGTCGTCCTTGTTCAGCACGCCGAGGTCGAAGACCAGCAGCGCAACGACCAGCGCCATGAACAGCAGCCACATCCACAGCGGCTTGCCCAGAAACAGGAGGAGAAGAAATTCCACGATGCCCTCGCGAATGATGCCATCGTGCAGGGCGCGGGGTTTGGGCCGCCGACGCACCGAGCACGCTCGATGCGGTCCGACATCACGGAGGGTCGAACGATCACACCGCCAGAGGGGCCCGGTCCCGCAGTGTCAGAAGATGGGCGCAAATGCAGCACAATGCAAGAGGCACGTGGTCCGCCCGTCTGCAAGCCGCAAGCGCCGTGCCGGAATGGCGCCGGGGCCGGCAGAAGGAGGTGCCGGTACGGATATTCGAATTTCTAGTATACCGGATCCGGGCATGCGGCACCACCCGGACCGTCACATCATTGGCCTGGCAGGCCATGAGCCGACCGACGTTTCGGCTGTTGCAGCCTGCCGCCCCACATCAGCGCTTGACGGTAGCGCTAAGCTTCGTAGGCCGATATCGACGACAGCCGGAACCAGATGCCTGTGATCTTGGGCAAGATGCCAAGGCGCTGCTTGGCCCCCCGCCGTGCCCTTCGATCCGTGCCAAGCTGGTCAGTCGGTCGTTGGCAATTGCACCTCTACATTTGCGTGATTGACGTGGTCCCCCGTCAAGGGCAACGGTGTAGGCCTGACTGCCCAAGGTTCTGCACATGTCGAACGCCCGCATCTTCACGCCGGTCCTGATCGGCGGTTCGCTGATCCTGTTGATCAACTTTGCCCTGCGCGCCAGCTTCGGCGTGTTCCAGATCCCGGTCGCCGAGGACCTTGGTTGGCCGCGGGCCGAGTTCAGCTTGGCCATTGCGATCCAGAACCTCGCCTGGGGCATCGGCCAGCCGATCTTTGGCGCTCTTGCCGAACGATGGGGCGACCGATGGGCCATCATCCTGGGCGCGATCCTCTACAGCGCGGGCCTGATCCTGACGGCGTTTGCCACCACACCCGCCGGCGTGCAGCTGCTGGAAATCATGGTCGGCTTCGGCATCGCAGGAACCGGCTTTGGCGTGATCCTGGCCGTCGTCGGTCGGGCCGCCAGCGATGAAAACCGCAGCCTGGCACTGGGAATCGCCACCGCAGCAGGATCGGCCGGCCAAGTCTTTGGCGCCCCCCTGGCCGAGATCCTGCTGGCCTTTTACCACTGGCAGGCGGTCTTCGTCATCTTTGGCGTCATCGTGCTTGGAACGCTGCTGTTCCTGCCCATGCTGGGCGATGGCAAGCCGGCCAGCCGCTCCGAACTGGAAGACAGCATGGGCACCGTGCTCAAACGCGCCTTCCGCGACCCGTCCTACCTGATGATCTTCGCGGGCTTCTTTTCCTGCGGTTACCAACTTGGCTTCATCACGGCACATTTTCCCGCGATGATTACCGAGATGTGCGGCCCCATCGATCCGGCCGGCATGCTGGCCGGACTGGGCATCACGACCACCTCGGCACTTGGTGCGATCGCCATCTCGCTGATCGGGCTGGCCAACATCGGCGGAGCGATCCTGGCCGGCTACCTGGGCAAGCGCTATACCAAGAAATACCTGCTGGCCGGCATCTACTCCCTGCGCACGATTGCTGCCGCCGCGTTCATCCTGACACCGATGACGCCGGGTACGGTGATCGTCTTTTCACTGGTCATGGGGGCGCTTTGGTTGGCAACCGTGCCGCTGACCTCGGGATTGGTCGCCTATATCTATGGCCTGCGCTACATGGCGACGCTTTACGGCTTTGTCTTCCTTTCCCATCAGTTGGGGTCGTTCCTGGGCGTCTGGCTGGGCGGCTGGCTTTACGACATCTCGGGAGACTACCTGCTGGTCTGGTGGATTGGGGTGGGCGTTGGCGCCTTCAGCGCCCTGATCCACCTGCCTGTGCGCGAAGCGCCGGTACGGATGCCGGTCCCGGCAGCCGCTTGATCGGCAAGGCCGTTGACCCTGTGGGACGGGCATTGGCCACTTCGAGATGCCCAGCAGCCACGGCCACCCCAAGCCGTGCTAGAACGCAGCGGCTGTCGGGCCGCAGTGTTTGATGCAATGGCTTGCTGATGCCATCCGTGACTGGATGCAAGCTGCGCAAGACGCACGAATGGTCGCCTAGCCTTGGTCTCAAGGCCACCCGCTGGCAGAGCCGACGCAACGGAGACAGTGCGGGTCGGAACAGCCCCTGCGGAACGACTTCGCCAACCCGCCATGTGTTTTATCAGGGCAGGGACGCCTGCGTTCCTTGCCAAATCAGCAGTTCGCGCACCTGAACCACCGCAGCCGCACCTTGGATTTCCTTGCTCTTCGCGGCCACGAGCCGCATCGTGGGCACTGCGGCTTCGCATATGGCTTCAGCATCCGCCAAGGCGCACTTCTGGCGCTTCACGAAAGGCGTCACATGAGCCGGCGCGCCTGGCAAGTTCCCGGCCCCGGAAATGCGCACTTGAACAGGCCTCCCTCGCCACGATGCAGCGCGGCTGGCTGAAGACCTGCGGTACCTGCCCCCGGCGCAACCGCTTGCAGAGCGCCGACGGGTGGATCGCATCCGCGCCGTGAACCTGAAACACATGCTTGGCGAGATCGGGCCCGACCATGCTGACGTCGCTCATCGACCCTTCCCAACAGAGAATGAAACAACCCGTAATGGCAAAGCGAGACTGTCAGGGAGCGGCTTCTACAGCATCACAGCCTTGGCGCCACCTGAGCGAGATATGTTCGACAGGTTCAAAGGATACAGAGGTATCGCCATGCGCTGCTGCAAAAGCCGATGAAAGCTTCAGTGCCTTTGATGCTCTCGCAGCGATGGTCATCCGGCTCGGTCAATGGGCATCCCATTCCAGCAGACTATATCATGAACTTCGAAACAAGTGGAACAAGTGTCACTTCGCCTTGAGTTCGATTTTTGTCTCAACTGCCGCGAGACGAGTGCGGCAGTCGAGACTTGGGACGCTTCAGATCCGAACGGGTCTGTACTGTCGACTCCTAGCGAAGATCCGATGGCAGCAGGGCGTCAGGGAGGTTCTGGTAGCAGACGGGCCGCAGAAAGCGGCGGATGGAGAGCGTGCCGACGGAGGTGGCGCCGAAGTTGGTGCTGGCGGGATAAGGGCCGCCATGAACCATGCTGTCGGCCACCTCGACGCCCGTGGGGAAGCCGTTGGCGAGCACGCGTCCGGCCATCCGCTCAAGCACCGGCATCAGGCGACGGGCCAGATCCGTGTCGCCCTCGTCCAGCTGCAGCGTCGTCGTCAACTGGCCCACGAAGCTGCGCGCCACCTCCTCCATCTGCGCCGCGTCGCGAACGCGGATGATCAGGCCCAGGGGACCAAAGACCTCTTCGGTCAGCTCGTGGTTTTCCAGCCAGTCATCGGCCGAAACCTCGAACAGGTAGGGCGAGGCGTTGCGCGCCTCGCAGGTCGCGGTCAGGAGCGAGCGGACCCCCTTGCCGGCCCCCACGCGGGCCGCGCCGCTGCGGTAGGCCTCGGCCATGCCGTCGGTCAGCATGGTCTGGGGCGCAATGGCGGACAGCGCCTCCTTGGCGGCCCCGACGAAAGCCTCCGCCTCCGGCCCGTCGACCACCACGGCAATACCGGGATTGGTGCAGAACTGGCCCGCGCCCATGGTCAGGCTGGCCGCCCAGCCCTGGCCGATCTCGACGCCGCGCGCCGAAGCCGCCTCCGGCAGGACGAACATCGGGTTCACGCTGCCCAGTTCGCCAAAGAAGGGGATGGGCTCGGGGCGGGCGGCGCACAGGTTGTAGAGCGCGCGACCGCCGCCCAGGGAGCCGGTAAAGCCCACTGCCTTGATGCGCGGGTCAGTGACCAGCGCCTCGCCCACGTCGCGCTTGCCGCCCTGCACCAGGCTGAAGATGCCGGGGTTCAGGCCGCACCGCGCAATGGCCGCCACAACCGCGTCGGCCACGATCTCGCCGGTGCCGGGATGGGCGCTGTGCCCCTTGACCACAACCGTGCAGCCCGCGGCCAGAGCCGCGGCCGTGTCGCCGCCTGCGACCGAGAAGGCCAGCGGAAAGTTCGAGGCGCCAAAGACCGCCACCGGGCCAATGGGGCGCTGCATCATGCGCAGGTCGGGACGCGGCAGAGGCTGGCGGTCGGGCAGCGCCTTGTCGTGCCGGCGGTCGAGGTAGTCGCCCTTGCGGATGTGCTCGGCAAAAAGGCGCAGCTGACCAGTGGTGCGGCCGCGCTCGCCCTGCAGGCGCGCCTGTGGCAGCCCGGTCTCGGCGCTGCCGATGGCGGTGATGGCCTCGGCACGGGCCTCGATCTCCTCGGCGATGGCCTCCAGCAGCGCCGCGCGCTCCTCGCGCGTGGTGGCCGAAAACTCCTCGAAGGCGGCATGGGCGGCGGCGCAGGCTCGCGCCACCATCTCGGGGGTACCCGCCGAGAATTCGTGGGCCGTGCCCTCGGCCGGGGCCGAGGAGAAGCGCCCCTCCGTCCGGATCTTTTCGCCGGCGATCAAGTGGTCGCCATGGGGAATGTAGGTCATGTCAGCGTCCTGTCCGTTCACGCCATTCGGCGTATTTCGTCAGATTGTCTTCATCCGTTCCCGGATAAAGGCCGATGATGCCGGCGCCGGCCTGCACCTGTTCCAGGACGAAGTCCTCATAGGACTCCATACCCGTGCACTCCTCCGCGATCTCGTCGGCCAGATGGGCGGGGATGACCATGACCCCATCGCCGTCGCCCAGCATCACGTCGCCCGGAAAGACCGGCGCGTCGCCGCAGGAGATGGGCACGTTGATCTCGATGGCCTCGTGCAGCGTCAGGTTGGTGGGCGCCGAGGGGCGCGCAAAATAGGCCGGCATGTCCAGCATGGCGATGCCTGCGGCATCCCGCACCCCGCCGTCGGAGACAACGCCCGCGGCGCCGCGCAACGCCAGCCGCGTGATCAGGATCGAACCGGCGGTCGCGGCGCGGGCGTCCTTGCGGGCGTCCATGACAAGGACATGACCCTCGGGGCAGGTTTCCACGGCAACGCGCTGCTTGTGGTCGCGGTTGCGGAAGACGGTCAGGGGGTTGCGATCCTCGCGCGCGGGGATGTAGCGCAGCGTGAAGGCTTGCCCCACCATGGTGACCTGCTTGCGTTCGACCGGCACGACGCCCTGGACGAACTGGTTGCGCAACCCGCGCTTGTAGAGCGCGGTCGCCACGGAGGCGGTCGACACCTTCTTCAGCTTCTCGCGCGTGGCGTCGGACAGAACGTAGTCGGTCATGCAATTTCCTTCAGGCAAAGGTTGTTGGCGGCCATGAAGCCGTCGAGCTGGGTCTGCTGCGCCGCCGTCAGCGGCCAGGCCGAGGGTGCGCGCGTCGGCCCGCAGTCAAGGCCTTGGGCAATCAGCGCCGCCTTGACGCCTGTGACGTTCGTCCCGCTCATCTCTTGCGCGCGGATGTCCTCGAAGACGCGCATCTGGTCGATCAGCGCGTTGGCCTTGTGGTAATCGCCGGCCTCCAGTGCGGCATGGATGGCCACCGAATGTTCCGGCCAGACATTGATAAGACCCGAGGTGAAGCCGCGCGCGCCCACGGCATAGAAGGTCGGCGCCCAGACTTCGGCCAGACCGCCCACCCAGACAATGGACGGATCGCAGGCGGCCTTGGCCTCGGCCAGTTTCTGAGGATTGGGGGTTGCCCATTTGACGCCCTTGACGCCGGGAACGGCGCAAAGGTCGGCAACGGCCTTGGTGCCGATGGCGTCGTTGCGCAGATAGAGCATCATCGGCAAGCCGCCCGAGGCATCCGCGATCGCCTTGAGATAATCCACCACGCCCCGGGGTGCGACAAAGGGATCGGGCGGCTGATGCACCATCAGCGCCGCCGCCCCCGCATCGGCCGAAACACGCGCCAGTCGTTGCGCATCGCGCAGGGAGCGGCCGATGCCCGCCAGAAGCGGCGCGCGACCGGCCACCAACTCCGCCACCTCCTGCACCATTGTGCAGGCCTCATCGGTGGTGAGGGCATAGAATTCGCCGGTGTTGCCGTTCACGACCGGCATGTGCAGCCCCGCCGCCAGCGCTCGATCCAGGATGGGAGCCAACCGCGCGGGCGCAACATCGCCCCGGTCGTCGTATGGCGTCACAAGGATGCCCGAGATGCCCGTCAGGGCCTGATCCAGCGTCATCGGATACTCCTTAGTAGATGTCGGGTTCGCCGGCGGCCGGGCCGAAGCCCCGCTCGAGGAAGTCGAAATCGCAGCCCTTGTCGGCTTGCGTCACATGCTGCGAGAACATCCAGCCATAGCCGCGGTCATAGCGCGGTTGCGGCGGCGTCCAGGCGGCGCGACGAGCCTCCAGCTCCGCCTCGTCAACCAGCATGTCGAGCCGCCGCGACGGCAGATCCAGCCGCACGATGTCGCCGGTCTTCAGCAAGGCCAGCGGCCCGCCGATGTAGGACTCGGGCGCGACATGGAGGACGCAGGCTCCATAGGAGGTGCCCGACATCCGCGCGTCGGAGATGCGCAGCATGTCGCGGTGGCCCTGCTTGATCAGCGCCTTGGGGATCGGCAGCATGCCCCACTCCGGAAAGCCCGGACCGCCCAGGGGTCCGGCATTGCGCAGCACCAGCACCGTGTCCGGGGTCACGTCCAGATCCTCGTCGTCGATCGCGGCCTTCATTTCCGGATAGCTGTCAAACACCAAGGCGGGACCTTCATGCACATGGTATTTCGGATCGCAGGCGGCCGGCTTGATGACCGCACCATCCGGACAGAGGTTGCCGCGCAGCACCGCAAGCGAGCCTTCGGCGTAGACCGGATTCGACAGTGGTCGGATGACGTCGTCGTTGAAGACCACGGCACCCTCGAGGTTCTTGCCCATGGTCTTGCCGGTCACGGTCAGGCAGGACAGGTCCAGCCGGTCCTCGATCTGCTTCATCAGGGCGCGGAGGCCACCGGCATAGAAGAAGTCCTCCATCAGGTAGTCCTTGCCCGACGGCCGGACATTGGCGATTAGCGGCGTCACGCGCCCAAGCGCATCCAGATCGTCCAGCGTCAGATCGACGCCCGCGCGGCGCGCCATGGCGATCAGGTGCACGACCGCATTGGTCGAGCAGCCCGTGGCCATGGCCACGATGGCGGCGTTGCGGACCGAAGCCTCGGTCACGATCTGATCAGGGGTCAGATCCTCCCAAACCATCTCGACGATGCGCCGCCCGCAATCGGCCGCCATGCGCTGATGTCCGCTGTCGACCGCGGGAACCGAGGATGCGCCCGGCAGTGTCAGGCCCATGGCATCTGTAATGGCCGTCATGGTGCTGGCGGTGCCCATCGTCATGCAGACCCCGGCCGAGCGGGCGATACCGCCCTGCAGGCCCTGCCACTGCTCGTCCGTGATGTTGCCGGCCCGGCGCTCGTCCCAGTACTTCCACGCGTCCGATCCCGAGCCAAGCTTCTGCCCCGCGTAGTTGCCGCGCAGCATGGGTCCGGCGGGAAGATAGATCATCGGGACGCCCGCCGTCAGGGCACCCATCACCAGACCGGGCGTGGTCTTGTCGCAGCCGCCCATCAGCACGACGCCGTCCAGCGGGTGGCTGCGGATCTGCTCCTCCGTCTCGATTGCCAGGAGGTTGCGGTAGAGCATCGAGGTGGGCTTGTTGAAGCTTTCATCGACCGACAGCGAGGGCAGCTCGACCGGGAAGCCCCCGGCCTGCAGAACGCCGCGCTTCACATCCTTGACCCGCTCGCGGAAATGCGAATGGCAGCTGTTCAGGTCGGACCAGGTGTTCAGGATGCCGATGATCGGGCGGCCCATGAAATCGGCCTCGGAATAGCCCAGCTGCATCATCCGCGAACGATGGCCAAAGCTGCGCAGGTCGTCCGGCGCAAACCAGCGGGCGCTGCGCAGATCGGCGGGGGTTTTTGTCGTGGTCATGGTGTCTCCGGATCGGTCTGCAGAGGAAGCGGCGGCTATTCCTCGCCGCCGAGTTTGAGGGGATTGGCCATGGCAGGACCGCGGGACGCGCGATATTCGCCATAAAGCTGCCAGACGATCGACAGCGCTGCCAATGCCAGGAACGTCCCCGAGATCGGGTTGGTCAGGAAGCCGGTGAAGTCGCCGCGCGACAACTGCAGGCCCCGGCGGAAGCTGGTCTCGGCCATCGGCCCCAGGATAAAGCCGATGATGAAGGGAGCAGTCGGAATGCCTGCCTTGACGAAGGCATAGCCCAGGATGCCGAAGCCGAGGATCGTCCAGATGTCGAAGACGCGGCTGGCGAGACCAAAGGCACCGACGGCGCACAGCACCAGGATGATCGGCAGCAGGATGTGCTTGGGGATCGCCAGCAGTCGAATGAAGAGCCGCAGGCCCCAGAACTCCAGCACCAGCATCAGACAGGCCGAGACGATCAGGGCGGCAAAGATCGTGTAGACCAGCGGGGCTTGGGTCAGGAACAGCATCGGCCCCGGCTGGATGCCGTGGATCATCAGCCCACCCAGCATGATGGCCGTGACCGCATCGCCCGGAATGCCCAGGGTCAGGAGCGGGATCATCGCGCCGCCGATGCCGGCGTTGTTGGCGGTTTCGCTGGCGACGACGCCCTCGATCGTGCCCTTGCCGAACTGTTCGGGCGTCTTCGAGCGCTTCTTGGCTGCGATATAGGCGATGATGTTCGATGTCCCGGCACCGATGCCCGGCAGGATCCCGATGCTGATGCCGATCAGCGAGGAGCGGATTGCATTGGGGATCTGGCCAAGGAATTCAGCCATTGAAAAGCCGAAGCCCTTGATCTTGACGAGGGGCGGCTTGACTGAACCATCGACAGGACGGCGCGAGGTTTCGGCGACCTTGATGATCTCGGCCACGGCGAACATCCCGACCAGAACCGTCAGGATGGAGAAACCCGCGTTCAACTCAACCTGCCCGAAGGTGAAGCGGGTGGTGGCGTCGACGGGTGCGATGCCCACTGTCGAGACGGCAAAACCCAGCACGCCCGCGAAGATCCCCTTGGCCATCGAGCCCGAGGACAGCGTCGCGATCAGCGTCAGCGAAAAGACGGCGATGGCGAAGTACTCGTGCGGACCGAAGGACAGCGCGACCTTTGCCAGCGACGGCGCGATGAAGGCCAGCGCCGCGATGGAGGCGATCGTGCCCAGGAACGAGAAGACGATGCCGACGCCGAGAGCCTTGGCGCCCTCGCCCTTTTCCATCATCGGGCCGCCGTCGAAGGTGGTCGCGATCGAGGACGGTGTGCCCGGAATCTTCAGCAGGATGGCCGAGATGAGGCCGCCCGAGGTTGCGCCAACAAACAGCGCGATGAGCAGCGAAATTCCCGCCGCAGGGCCCAAACCGTAGGTCATGGGCAGGCAGAGCGCGATGGCCATGACGGCCGTCAGGCCGGGCACGGCACCGAAGACGATGCCTACCGCGACGCCCGCCACCATTAGCAGAAAGATCTGCAGCGACAGGACAGCCGCGAAGCCTTGGATCAAAAGGTCGAACATGGATCTGCTCTCAGTTCAGCCAGGCGACCAGCGGCCCGGCGGGCAGCAGGAGATCAAAGCCATAGCGGAAGGTGGCAAAGATGAGCGCGGAGGCGCCCGCGGCAAGACCGGCATAAAGCGCAACCGGCGGCCGTGACGAACGCGGGGTCAGAAGCAGAAACTGCAGGAACAGGTAAAGTGCCGTCGCGATCGGAAAACCCAAGGGACGCAGAGCAGCGACAAAACCCGCAATCAGCACCAGCGTCAGCACCACCGTCACCATCCCGCTGGACACGGCCGGCGCTGGAGGCACGGTTGCAGTGGCAAGGGTCGGGGCGGTCAAGTCCCTCGTGGCTTGCGCTGAATGGCGACGCCACGCACCCACCAGTTCGGCCAAGCCGAGCGCGATCATCATCCAGGCCAGCATTGTCGGCACGGTCGCCGCGTCCACGCCGTCCTTTGTAGGCAGTGCGGCGGTCATGCGCAGATAGATGATGCCTGCGCCGGTCATGGCCAGACCGACGATCACGTCCTTGAGCCGCATCCTGCAGCCCTCCCTTGCTGAATGGCTGGGAGTCCGGCGCAGGCGGATGCTGCGCCGGACGGATCGGTCAGCGTGCGGCTTGCAGCGCTTCGCGGTAGGGCATGTAGGTGTCGCGGATCTCGTTCAGGCGCGTGACGGCCTCGTCCTGCGGCATGAATGCCACCGGCTGCTTGAAGCCCTGCTCCAGATCCTCGGCATAGGTCGGGATTTCGGTGATCTGCTGCATCACCTCCTCCATTTTCGCCACGATCTCGGGGTCGGTGCCCTTGGGGAAGGCGATGATGTAGGGATTGTTCATCACGAAGTCGACGCCCTGTTCCGTGAAGGTCGGGATGTCGCCCAAGAGCGGGTTGCGTTCGGCGTTGGGCTGGCCCAGCACGACCATCTGGCCGCTGTTGACATAGTCCTGAACGGCCCCGAAGGCGATGCCGGCGACATCGATGCGCCCGCCCAGCAGCGAGGCGATCTTTTCGGATGCCGACCCCGTGTCGACGACCGTCATCTCCGTGCCCGTGCCCTCCTGGAAGATCAGGCCCTGCAGGTGCGAATAACCGCCGAATTCCGTGCCAAAGGTGATGCTGCCGGCTTCGGCCGCCTGAACATCGGCAACTGAGGTCAGGCCCGAGGACTGGCTGGCCACAAAGACGGCGCCTTGATCGATCGCCGGCACGCAGCAGATCTCGAAATCCCCGATGCCATAGTCGGCCAGGCCAGACACCTCGGCCACGATCAGGTGGCCCGTGTGGCCGAACAGCATCGTGTAGCCGTCAGGCTCCGCATCCCGGACGGCCGAGGTCGCGATGGTCGCGCCGCCGCCCGGCATGTTGGTGATCACCATTCCGGTGCCGGTGATCTCCTCGAAATAGCGCGCCATCGTGCGCGCATTGAAATCGGTATCGCCGCCGGGGCTGGCACCAATGATGACGTTGATCGTGCGCTGCGGCCAGTCTGTCTGCGCCATGGCGCTGGTCGCGGCGAATCCTGCTGCGATAGTGGTGACTGCGAAAAAAGCTGTCAGTTTCATTGGTCGCTTCCTCCCTCGGGGCCCCATGGACCTTTACCCATGAACCAAGCACTAGTATATTTGTGCTTCAGTAGCAAGTCCTTTGGCTATCGCTGCTTCCGCGCAACCGCGCTAAGCAGCGCTTCAAAGCGGTGACAGGACATTCATCATGCAGACCCGGACACGGAAGCAGTCATTGGCCGAACTGATCCATGACCGGTTGCGGCATCTGATCGTCACGCTGGAGTTGCAGCCGGGCCAGCCTTTGATCGAAAAGGAGCTGTGCGAAAGCTTTGGCGTCAGTCGCACACCCCTGCGCGAAGCTGTCCTGCGCCTGGCGGAACATGGCCTGGTCACCGTTGCCCCTCAGCACGGCACCTTTGTTTCTCTCATCTCGCCGCGCGCGGTTCGGCTTGCGCATTTTCTAAGGGAAAACTTGGAGGTGCCGGTCATCCGCCGTCTGGTTGCGCTGCCTGTGCGACCGATGGACCGGGTGAACGCCATCATTCTGGAGCAAAAGATTCTTGCCGCCCGCAACG
>Ga0194112_10008157_pt1 | contig 13528 bp, 6 predicted proteins | sample TA2MahC400mmetaG_FD_146191 | JGI IMG/M metagenome (GOLD analysis project Ga0194112, IMG submission 146191) | Freshwater microbial communities from Lake Tanganyika, Tanzania - TA2015016 Mahale Deep Cast 400m | ecosystem: Environmental > Aquatic > Freshwater > Lake | place: Tanzania: Lake...
TCGGGTTGGGCGGGTTTTTCGGGCGCGGGACTTGTTCGCTTCAGTTTCGCGCCGGCGGCGCCGGTGAAACGTTGCGACTGGAGTTCCTTCCACTTGGCAAACTGTTCGTCGGAGAGAATTTTGCTCTCCTTGACCTTCTGTTCGAGTGCCGCGCGGAATTTCTTGAACTGTCCCGGATCGCCGCCCATGCCGCCGAGACCACCCATCTGCTGGTATTGAGCGCGCTGCAATTCCATCAGCTTGGTTTTTTGCTCGTCAGTCAGGCCGAGCGTGGCGGCCATTTGGTTGAACCGCTCCTGCACGGTGCCTCCACGTTGGGCGCTCGCTGCCTCACCTTTCGCTGCCGGGGGTGGCGCTGCGGCTTTTTCGGCGGACGGTTGGCTCGCGCCCAGCACAACGCGCAAACCAAAATCCGGCGGCCACGGGTGTTTCGGAATGAAGTCGTAACCGCGGAGCGCAGACCGGCAGTGTTTGGCGGGGTTGAAGTAGTCGCCACCGCGCATGGTGCGCTGTTTGTTCGGGCCGGGCTGCGCCGGCCCCTGCGGGTCAACAACGGTTCCACCGGGATAAGCGCCATACCAGTCCTGACACCATTCCCAGACGTTTCCCAACATGTCGTAGAGTCCCCACGGATTCGGAAGCTTCTGGCCGACCGGATGCGTCGTGAACCCGGCGTTCTGACGATACCAAGCGTAGTGGGTCAGGTTCGAGTAGCCCACAGTGACTTCATTGGTGGTCGTATGGCCGGGATCGTCCCCGTAGTTGAACCGGGTCGTGGTTCCGGCCCGGCACGCGTATTCCCACTCCGCCTCGGTCGGCAACCGATACGCGAGGTTGGCCGGAATTCTGTCCGCCGCGCGCTCGCGCTGTGTGAGTCGCGCGCAATAATTCGTCGCGTCGGACCACGACACGGAATCCACCGGACGGTTGAGGTCGCCGGTGAAGTGGCTCGGATTCTTGCCCATCACAGCCAGATACTCGGCTTGGGTCACTTCATATTTCGCCATCCAAAATCCTTGGCTGATGGTCACCGTCATCTCCGGGCTTTCGTCGGGATACCGGTCCACTTCATTTTTCGGGCTGCCCATCTGAAACTTCCCCGGCGCGATGAATACCAGGTTGGTCGGCGCCGTGAACGCAGGGCTTGGTTTCGCTGATGGCTGTAGTTCAGGCGCGGCAGGCTTCCCTGATCGCGCCGCGATTTGCGCGCGGGTCGGGCCTTCCTTGCGCCCCGGCAGAGCCATGAGTTTCTCCACCCCCATCCGGTAGAGTTGCTGGAACTTCAGTGTCGGTTGGGATTCGCCCGAACGATTCGCCGCGCTGGGCATCGCCGGGATTCCCTTCAGAATCTTCTCCAGCCCGGCGCGGCCGCGGGCCGCTTCGGCATCTTCCTTGTCCTTGGTGATCAACTCGAACGTGAACGGGTTGCCCGAGTCGTTGCAACGCCAGAGTTGGTCCGCGCCGTCCAGACACCATTGCCGGTCGCGGATCATCCGGGGAATTCCGAGATAACTGAAAATCCACGGGCGCGTGTGGGTTTTGTTGCCGTCGAGAAGTGGCTTGAGACTTTTGCCGCTCAGTTCGGGATTCGTTGCCGGATTCAGCCCGGCCAGTTCCATGCAGGTCGGATAGACATCGGCGAAGTCGGTCAGGCAACCCGTCTCGCCCTGCCACGTGATCCATTTCTTTCCGCCGGCAATGATCAGCGGCACATGAGCGCCGATGGCCGCGGCAAAACCTTTGCCGAGCGTGTCGGAGGGATTGTCGCCACTCACCATCAGCACCGTGTTCTCCCACACGCCCGTCTCCTTGAGCGTCTTGACGAGTTGACCGATGACAAAGTCAACGTAGCGGACATTGGATTCCATGCCCGGCGCGGTCTCGCGGTCCGCGGCCTCGGGGTCGTGCATCGAGGTTTGCGGCTGGTGGGTGAGGTGCTCGGCGTAATAGACGAAAAAAGGTTTCGGCTCGCGCGCCTTGCGCCGGATGAAATCGCTGACATCCCGGCTGAGAATGTCCGGACCGAAATCATCCGGCCCCGTTTCCACAAACTCGCCGTTGCGGATCATCATCGGCTGCCACGTGGCATACGGATGACATCGGCCTTCGGGCGTGGCGAGAACTTTCCGGTTCGCTCCCGGCCACGGCCACCACGGGCCTTGATAGCGGGCGCGCCAGGCTTGGTTATGGGACGCGGCCTCGCAGAGCGATCCATAGAGGAGATACTCGTCGAAGCCCCAAGCTTTCTCGCCGGGCAATCCCTCCAAGTGCCACTTGCCGCCCATGAAGGTCGCGTAGCCCGCCTGCTGCAACGTCCGCGCGAGTGGCGTAATTTTATTCGGCAGGTCGCCCCGGTTCTCCGCAGCGATAGTGTTATCGTAAGCGCCCGTTTTGAAACCGTATTGGCCGCTGAGCAGCAACGCCCGTGAGGGGATGCACAGCGGCGTTCCCCAAGCCGTGTTGAAGCGGATACCGCTGGCGGCCAGCCGGTCCACGTTTGGCGTGGAGTTGCTCTTGTTCCCATAACACCCGAACTCGTGTGTGCTGCAATCGTCTATGAGGAAGAAGACGATGTTCGGTCGCTCGCGCTCGGCGGCGTGCAGCGCGGACCATAAAACCATCAGCAGGGCTGTGAGGAGCAAATATCGTGTGCGAGCATGGTCAATGTTCATGGTGTTTCTGATTCGTTCTCAGCGATTATGCCCTTGCTTCGACTCCTGATAAGCTTTCACCTTTGCTTTTTGTTCGGGCGTCATCGACATATAGGCCTTCGCCTTGGCCTTTTCTTCATCCGTCATGGCCATATAGTTCTTCCGCCTGTCTTCGTTGCTCATCTTGGCGGTTTCATCCTTGCTGAGCTTGCCGTCTTTGTCGGTGTCATACTTTTCGAGGAGTTCCTTTCGGATGAGCGCCTTCCTTTCCTCCTGAGTCATTTGTTTCCCCTTTTTCCCTGTCTGCGATGGAGGCTTGGCACCTTCTTGACGCGGGCGCGGATCAGTCAACGCGTTCGTAAACGCAACTGCTGAAACGTTGAGGGCGTATTCCTGCCCAAGAATCCGGTTGTCACTTTTTCTGATTGCTTCCACCCGAACGGCGAACTTGCCGTCGTTCAAACGCCCGGTGTTCGGCAGTGTCAGGGACCACAAGCCAGAATGCCGATTGTGATAGACCCTGCCATCGGCATCCCGCGGCAGCTTGTCGTTATAAGCCGATGGGACCGCATAGACCTTTCCGTTCACCGTCACCTTGAGGTCTTTCATCGTGCTGCCGTTGCAGGTTCCGATCAAAGTTGGATTTCTCACCACAGAAACGAACGTGTTGCTTCCCGTAGGCGTAATCACTGTCGGGAGGTCGTCCACCGTTGCGGGAGGCTGGCGGATCCAGCTTTCATCAATCTCATGAGGGGCGGTCACCAGTTCACTCCGCAGTTCCTGCCCAAAACCCTGAACGTGTTCGAAACGCATCGGCTTGGACGCGAGTTCGGGCAGGCCCTTGACAACGTAGTCGTTCCGTTCCGCCACCGATGGGTCGAAATAGTATCTGTTCCCAAACAATCTGTTTTCCAGGAAGCTCCTTCTCGCCGTATCGGGAGAGATGTTCTTGGCCTCAAAGCACACCGCGCCGGACCTCGCGGAAAGCGGCTTCAGGATATTGGCCTCGTTGCCAAAGATTTCGCTTCCCATAAAACCCTCCCCGGTTGAATCCATGTCTCGTAGACGGCAAATCACTCCGATGAGGGATCGGGTGCCCGCGCCACCACTGGCAGTGTCTGCCTTCATTTTGTTCCCATAAACCTTGGTCGCCCAGGTCGAGTCCAGCGAGACTTGGTTGCAATACTCGCCGGCTCCCTGTCCGGTCCCGTTGCAAATCAACCGGTTGTTTCGAACCGTGGTGTTCTTTGAGATCTCGACACAAATGCCGCTCAGCATCGTGTTGCGGATCAGGTTGTCTTCGACAACAGTATTGACCGCCTCCACATCCACCCAGACGCCCGTGCAGTTTTCATCGTGAATGTAATTGCCCTTGACCGTCGTATCGTGGCCGTAGTAGATGACCTTAATCCCGCTCGCCTCCCAGTGTAACTTGAATCCAAAGTTGTTGTCCGGACCGGAGGTCATGCCTTCCGTCCAGTTGAACCAGTTGTTGTAACAACACTCGTTTCCCTCAATGAGCACCTGATGCGCTGCATAAACCTGGATCCCGGCTCCGCCATTATCGTGAACATAATTGTGGCGGATGATGGTTCCAGAAGGATAGTTGGCGATGTCGCCTGGCATTTTGTCGGGATTCCGGCGCGGCGCATAGGCCTTGATGACCCCGCAGGAAATACCGACCGCGTGATTCTTCCTGAACTCGTTGTCCTCGATCAACCAGTTGTTTCCCTGCGCCCTGACGGCCCCTTGGTTGATGAACGTCGCGTATTTTTCGAAGATCAGATTACGGAACGTGACCCCATTGGCTCGGTTCCTGTCCTCAACCTCATTCCCACACCAGAAAGCGCATTCGTAACGCATCACTTCAATCAGCGCGTTGGCATCGTCAGGGTTGTCCTTGAGGTAAATCGTATCGTTGGCGTAGTCGAAAAAGAACGAGCTTGGTCCGAGTCTTGCGAAATCGCGTGGCGTGTGATCCGTCCAGTCCGTGCCGAGCGTCGCGTGTCTGAGAAACTTGTTGTTCTTCAGGACATCGTATCGGAAGGAGACCCGCTCATGAGGCCTCAGGGTCATCGGCGTCGGTTTCCCATCGGCACCCGGCATGACCGCCGTCATTTTGTCCGACTGGGTTTGACCAACCAGCTTATACACCTTGTTGGCCGTGTCGTAGGTGAAGCTGCCGGGCGCGATGGTTTTCGCGCCGGTCAAAATCGTCGCCAACTGACCGTTCACAACCTGCCCATAGAACTGCTGACGATGCTTGGGTTTGAGTTCGCCAAGGAAGTGGGTGCCCGCCTTAAAGACAAACGTCTGTCCTTCCGCAGCCGCGTTGATCAAACCCTGAACGCGTTCCGCATGTGTGGCCGACACGCTGGGGTCAACGCAGACCGCATCCCTCGGAATCGCCGAAGCGTGGTCGTTAAATCGCTCGGACATCGCATTCCGCGCTGACCCCGGATCCGCCGCCAGCAGATTTCCAACGACCGCAACAGCCAGCGCGGCGATGAACAATGTTCGTGTGCGAGTGTGGTGGATGTTCGTGGGGTTTCTGATTTCTTCGTGGAGTTTCATCTCGCCGCCGCCTTGTCATACGCCGCCTTCAACGCCGCTTGATTGGCTTCACGAACACGGGCGGCCATGTTCGAGAATGGCGTGCCGTCGTCGCGCAAGTAGGTGCGTTTGGCTTTGCCCTCGAACCAGCGGTCGTTGCCGTGCGTCCCGATCAACTGGCAGCGAAACACACCGACGATGCCGGGATGCGCCAGCGCGGCGGTGATCCACTTTGCGGAGTCCTCCGCGGCGTCGGCCTCGGTCTTGATGCGGCCATGCTCGGAATCGAACGCCTCACCGAGACTGAACGGCGCGGCCCAGTCAATGACCAGCACCGGTTTGCCGGTGAGCTTGAACTCGTGGTCCCAGCCGTCCTTTTGAAACACTTGCCATTCCGGCGGACGATGTCGGGAGAGGATGAGCGCCTGCGTGGAGAAGACGTCCACGTGTTTGCCGACCGCCTTCAGCACGGCATCGGGTGCTTTGCGGAGAACGAACCGCTCGCCGAGGAAGAGATGCTTCGGCGCGCCCTCGCGCACGGCGGCCTTGAGTTGCGCGTAGTGCGCGTCGGCAATGACACCGAGGAAGTCCTCATCAGTGCCCTGATGCTCCTGCAAACGTTTCTTTCCCGGAGCGCCCGCCGGGAGATTGCGGAAACATTCGAGCCGTTTCCTGCCCCACTCCGGTTGATCCACGAACGCGACGCCGATGACGAACGGATTGTCGGCAATCGCTTTGCACTCGCGCACGACGTGGGCGCGCAGCTTCGCCTGCCATTTCGGATCGAAGACGTCGAACTGGAAGTTCGCCGCGCCTTGTGGATAGCTCACATTCGCGACCCACGGCAACTGCGTTTGCAGTTCCGGCCAGAACGGCGCGTAAGCTTCGCCGGCGTTGAGGCCGAGATCGCGGATGGCCTGCGTCAACGCCGCGCTGGCCTTGGCTGCATCGCCGTTGAAGCGTTTCAACATCTCCGCCGACTGCCCCTGGATGAACTTGCCAATGTGATTCGCACCGAGCGCAAGAAATCCGTCTCCCTCCGGCGTGATGAACATCCACCGGCCATTGATTTGCTCGACCCGAAAGAAGCCGGTGGCTTCGCGCTTGATGGCCGTGGTGCCGCCGAAGCGGTCAGCGGCGAATGCGTGCAGCGCAGCCAGAAGCAGGGCAGTGAGGATGATTGAGTATGTTTTCATAAGCTGTTGGTTCACGGGACGAGTTTGATGCGGTAAAACCTCTGTTGAAAGTTGCCGGCGTCGGGGTCGCTCCACTGGAAGGGTAACACGGGTGGATTGGTGGTGCACAGGTCGCTCCACGAAGTCAGGTTGGTCGAAGCTTGAATGATGTAGCCGCGACCATAGGGGCCGTTGATCTGAAAATCCATTTGTCCGCCGGTGAGAATCATGGACGAGACGCCGGGGCCACCGGAGACGTCGGCGCCGGTCAGGTAATACACCACGCCGACATCCCAGCTTCGGTTCTGGAGGGTGAAGATGGACCAGCGCAGGACCGCATCCTGCGAGTTGGTGGTCTTGGGGACTCCACAATAGTAGAGCCACGGAATGTTTCGGGCGTCGCAAGCCTGCGCAAAGAACTGCGTGTAGGTCTGGAGGTCGGCCGGTTCCTTCAAATCGTTTTGTGCGCCCCACTCCGTCAAGACGGCCCGCTTGGTCCAGGTGGCGCTCCACGCCGCCACTTCGTCGAGGCCGTTGGTGATCGTGGTTTGCCAGGTCGGGAAATCGGCCAAGGTATTCGTGGCGCCATGCGGCATCGTATAGGCGCTCGGCACGTAATGATGGAACGCGCCAAAAACGTTCGGGTCGTTGGTGAAGCTGATGCCGTTCACCGCGTAGGTGAGATAGGCCGGCGTCACATAATCGCTCAGAAAATTCGGTTGCAGGTATTGCGGGCCGCCGATGAGCAGGAGCCGCGTCGGGCTGACCGCGCGAACTTCGGCCACGGCGGCATTCACCCAGTCCATGGTCTCGACATTGTTCGTCAAGCCGGGCGCCAGGCGCGGCTCGTTGAGCATTTCAAAAACGAGATCGTTGGAATAGCCGGCGTAATACTCGGCGACCGCCTTCCACTTGGCGACGTATTGTTCCTTGGTTGTGCCCGCAAACGCGAACATGCAGAGATTCACGACCAACCCCTGGTCGAGCGCGTCGCTGACCACACCCGCCCGGTAGCCGGGCTGTTGCGAGGCATTGTTGAACAGCCGGATGCTCTTGAACCCGGCCCGTTTGACGAGGCTCATGTACTCTTCGTTGTTGTTGCCGCTGGCGTTGTTCGGGAATTCATCAAACTCGCCCACACAAATGCCGTTCTTCATTTTCTCGAAAACCGCGCCCGCGGCAGTGGCCGTGAACGTCACGGCGGGCTGTTGCGCCAGCGTAACGCCGTCGCCGGTAGCCGTGAACACGGGCGCGCCGGTGGTCAAGGACTTGACCGTGAAGGTCGCCACTCCATTCGTCGCCGAAAGTCCCGACGCGGCGGAAATCGTGTCGGGCGCGCCGCGGCTGGAGGCGAGCGTCACCGGCTTGTTGCTGACGGCGTTGTTGGCCGCATCCTTCAACGTGACCGTGATCGTGGACGTGCTGATCCCATCGGCGGGAACGGAAGCCGGTGACGCCAGCACAGTCGAGTTGATGGCGTCCACCGGGCTTGGCGCCGCCGACGCCGCGGAGACGGTCAGGCTTTGCAGCATGCACTGGGCAAGCCCCGAACCATCCCGGCTCGACAAGAAATAAATGCCCACCGCCTGAATGTTCGACAGCGTGTTGCCTGTCGTCGCGAAGCTGGTCGGGACGGCGCTGAACGGAATGTTGGTCGGGCTGTTCCATGCCCCGAAGTTCTCGGCTGCGAGGTTGGCGATTGTGAACATGCCGGCGCTGTTGGTCGAGGATGACGACAAGTACCATGTGCCGCCGTTCAACACCGCGAAGCGGACGCTGCGGGGAAGGTTGTTGGTATTGGTCAGGAGAAAGATGTTCACCGTCATGGAACTGGCCGCGTCAAACATGACCGCCCCGCTGTTCAAGTCGGTGAAGTCCGCCTGGTTGATGAACACCAGTCCACTCAACGTCAGCGTGCCCGATCCCGTTGCCCACGTCGCAAAACTGTTGATCCGATCCCCGGCGGTGTTGTTCGCCCACTGCAAACTGCCGTTGACGGCGGAACCGGCGGTGACTTCCGTCTCGAAAGCGCCGTAGATGGGAATTCCGGTATAGCCGCTGGCGGGCGTGATCGCCGTGGCCGCGCTGTACGGGTAAGTTTTCTTCAAGCCGGTGATGGTGGGCGTAGGCAGAACGCCGTTTGCGTTGGCCGCGACCAGATTCGTCCCGCCGTAATTGACAATCGGCGTGGCCCCAGCGGCAGATGATGACCACCCAATCCAGACCGCCAACGCCAGCAAGCCGAGCAGTATCAGGTTGCTGTTGCATTCGGACATCGTCATTTCTCATCCGCCTTCACCAGCACGCGGAACTGGTCCACGGCCCAACCGGTGAGCAGGTCCATCGTCACCGTGCGGCCATCGGCGCCGAGATGCACTTCATCGAACCGGCCCGAGGTGTTGGGATTCCGTTTGTAGTCTTTCCATCCCAGGAAACGCATTTCGAGCGTGACATTCAAGGCCGCCTCGTAGGCGGTCCCGGCGCGGCACAACCACGGGTTGGTTTGCTTCAGCGCGATGAAGGGAATGACCATGCCGAGCACCGGCCGGTCAAACGTGATGCTGCCCTTGCTCTCGACGTCGCGCGCGCCTTTGCCGACGCGGTCGAAATGCACGTAATAACTCCGCACCCGCGTCCCTGCCGGCAGCGTGACCTTCTCCGGCACACTCGGCTCCGGCGCGTCCTGCTGGTTCGACGCGCCGCGCACCACCGTCACATCCTCCGGCAGCACGACGTCCGCCTGCTCTTCGAAGATCATGATCGCGTTGTGCTCAAACGTCCCCGCCCGCACCGACTCCGGCGCGCGCCGCAGATACCGCACTTGGCCGGTCGTGCGCGGCAGCCGCGCGTCATCCTCCAACGCCGGAAACAGCGCGCGATCTTCCGGTGCGCGGCTCACCTTGCCCTGCGCCACATCGAACCGCGCCGATTCGCCCGCCATCAATTCCGTGCGCGACGCCGGCACTGACGGCAACGCCGCGCGCACCTTGCCTTTGAACACATGCACCTTCGGCTGCCCGCTCTCATCCACCGCCACCGAAAACTCCGTGCCGAGGTCCACCACATTCAGCCCCGGCGCGTCCACGCGAAATCCTCTTGCCCCCTCCGGCACGCGCGCGCTGAGCTGGCCGCGATACAACGTGCCGTGGTCCACCGAATGCAATTGCAACTCCGCCGGGCCGCGCAGGAGGAGTTCGACGCCGTTATCGAGATGCAACGTCGCCGCGCCGTTTTCCAACCGACAACGCTCACGCCCCAAGGCATGCCCGATCCCTCGCGGCGCATTCGCCCCTGACCAACGCGCCTCCGGCGTCTGGTCAATCACAATGGCCAGATACGGACCGGCTTTCTCGGTGCCATGTTTTGGGCGGCCCGAAAACCAGAACGCCGCAAGACCCGCCAACAGAACGACCGCTGCCGCCGCCGCCCAGGCCATCACCACGCGACGAGTGGGCTTGGGGAATTGAACCACTTTCGCTTCCGGCTCCGATTCCACGTGTGCCGCGCCGGTCGAGAGCGCGAGGTCCACGTTCAGGTATTCGAGGAACAACTTGCGAAACGCCGCATCCTCCCGCAACGCCCGCTCCAACTGCGCGGTCGTCTCCGCCGAGGCCGTGCCGTCCGCATATTGCCGCAGCCAATCGTGCCGGGGATCGAGGTTGCTCACGACCAGCCCTCCTTCAGCATCACGTTGCGCGTGCATTCCACCAGCGCCATGCGGATTCGGTGCAACCGTTTGTAAAGCGCCATCGCCGTCTGGCCGGTGCGGCGAGCCAGCTCGTCAATCCGGCTGCCGGGCGCATACGCTGAGTCCACCAATTGGCGCTGCTCCACCGGCAGTTTCTCCAGACAATGCCGCAACGCCTCCCGTTGTCGCTCCAACCGGCTCGCATCAATCTCCGCCTCGGTCGCCAGCAGTTCCGTCAAATCGGTTCCGAAGATGTGACGGTCCCGCATCCGGTCACGCTGCCACGACAGCACCTTGAACCGCGCCACGCCAAACGCCCACCGCCGGAAATCCTCGCTGGTCGCGTACTCCCCGAACTTCTGCCACAACACCACCGCGACCTCCTGCATCACGTCGTTGGCGTCGGCGACCATCGGCACCAGCGACCGCACAAACGCGCGCAACGCTGGTTCATGCGCCGCGTACAGGCGCAGGAACATCTCGTGCCGCGAATCGTCGTGATCAGTCATTCACCTCTATATTCCAGCAACCACCTTCATTTGCCGAAGTATTTTTCCGCGCTTGCCGCCCAGTAAGGAGAATGAATGTCTGTTCTATCGGCCTGAGAACAGTTCGTCGTTGACGGCGACGCTGTAGTCGCGGAGGCGGAAGTAGGTCGCCTTGCCTTCGGGGTTTGGAAACTCGCTCAGGGTGAGTTCGTAGTCGGCTTTCTTTCCCAGACCGAAACCGGCCTTCCACATTTGCACGCGGCAACCGATGCCGTCGGGACGCACGGTGGCGTTTGGCACGGGCGTGGTGAGCGAGCCGGGGTTGAGCGCGAGGTAACCGAGTTCGGTGCCGTCGAGCTTGGCGAGCGCCAGGTTCTGCGCGGGATCGAGACAGAACACTTGCGGCCCGCGCATCACGGCGACGCGGCCGGCCTGTCGCTGGCGTCCTTTGACAAGCCGCCATTCCATCGGCATCTCCAACAAAACCTCATCGCCCGACTTCCACTCGCGGCGCAACTCGAAGAACGTTCCCGGCTTGGCGGTGCCGCGAGCGGGCTTGCCGTTGACGGTCACGCTGGCTTTCGTCGCCCACGACGGGATGCGGAGACGCAGGGTGAAGGCCACCGGCTTTTCGGGAGTGATGGTGAGACGGACGCGACCGGAATTCGGGTAATCGGTTTCCTGACGAATGGTGGCGATATCCAGCTTCGCTTGCGCCGGGGTGTAGAGGTTGACGGTGATGCCGTCATTGGCCCGGTAGAAGACGAACGCGGGCAGTTCGGCGATGATGCGGCGGAAATTGCACGGGCAACAATAGGTGTCGGTCTTCCAGTAAACGCGGTTGCCTTCGAGCGGCGCGAAGTAACGCAGTCGCCGGCCATCGGGCGATTGCGACGCGAAGAGGGCGTTGAAGATCGTGCGTTCCATCAGGTCCCCCATGCGCGGGTCGGCGTTGAGACGGAGCAGGCTGTCATAGACGCGAAGCTGATACGCCAATGCGCACGACTCGCCGACGTCGCCACGCGCGTCTTGGTCGTCTGTCCAGATTTCGCACTGGCCGGCGCTGCCCGTCAGGACGGCGCCGTCGTGGTGCGTCATGAAATCGAGTGCGCGATGGCTCGGACGGAGCAGGCGGGCGGACGGCTGGAGCCGGTGAAGTTCGAGTTGCGCGAGGCAACGGGCCATGTAGGCGTAGATATGTCCTTCGATGCCGGGGCGGCGACCAATCACGATGCCGAGATCCCACTCCGGCAAGGCGCGCGTCTTGGTGACGAAATGCAGATACGACGGTTCGCCCGTGGCGCGGTGCAGCGCGAGCATGGTGCGTTCGATGCCGGTGAACGCGACGTGCGGGGCGACCTCGGCGTCGCGGCCCCAGTCCGGAGGCAGCACCGACCAGTTCGTGACGAGGTAGTCGGCGGCCTTGCGCGCGCCGGCGAGCGATTGCGATTCGCTGAAGCAGCGGTGGTCCTGGAGCAACGCCAAGATGACGTAGCCCATTTCGTGCACGTCCCAGATTGTTTTGATGCGTTTGTCCGGTGCGAACGTTCCGATGTAGCCATCAGCTTCCTGCGCTTTCAGAATCTCCGTTACGAGATGCTTCTTCAGCGCAATCACCCGCGGATCGCCGGTGTGGGCGGCAAACGACACGACGGAATCCAACATCATGCCGAGGCCGATGAACTTGCCGGTGCGCGGCTGCCGCTTGAACTCGGGGAGAAAGTCGCCGTCAATGTCGAGCTTGAGCAAGTTGTTGGTGACGGTGATGGCGATGCGTCGGCCGATTTCGCCGCCGACGTTGACCTCGCGCAAATCGAGCGGCGTCAACAAATCAGCGCCCGCAGCCGAGAACGCGAATAACAACAGAGTGGTGAGGAGGGTGTGTTTCATAAAGTTTTGATGCTCTTCACTTCAATCCGACCGCTCTTGATTTCGACGAATGGTTTGCCACGTTTCACGCCGACCGTTCCGTAGCCGGTGGCGGTGGACAGGAAACAACGGAAGTCGCCTTTGACGGCAGGGCGCAGGTGGAGAACTTTTTCCACGGCATCGTAGCGCGCGCCGCTCAACGCCTGCAACAGGCCGTAGCTCGACATTGCGCGCGCGTACCAGTGGCCGCACTCGTATTCGTTGAACGGATTTCTCACACGCCCGTCGTAGCGGTCGCGGCAGACGCGCACGACTTCCAAGCCCTCGGCCACGAGGCCCATCGAGATCATGTGCGCTGCGGCTTGATATTCGATGCCGGTCCAGACTTCGTTGGAATAGACAAACGGCAACGAAAGCTCGCCTCCTTTCGGCCATGTGCAGAGCAACAAGCCGCCCTCCGCGCCGGCGGCGTAGCTGGGGCGTTGCGGGTTGGCGTGAGTACTCAGGTCGAGCTTCAAGTTGTGGCGATGCACGGCGCGTAAGTGGCTGGCGATTTTCTTTGCGTCGAGAAAATCGCCGACACCGCACACCAATGCGAGCCACGCGCCGAGCACGCCGTCGGACAGACAGCCCGCGCCATACTGGTATTTCGGGCCTTCCTTCTCCATCAATGCGACAGCTTCCGTCGAGTAGTTGCTTGCCAAGCTCTTCAACTCGACCGGGCTTGTCGCACGCAAGTTTTTCCACTCGACCTTCTGGATGAAATACTCGCCGTCGAACAATTCCTGTTCCATCCGTCGGACGCCTTTCTCCAGTAACGTCGCGTACCCGGCGACATCATCGCCGAGCGCCTGTCCCATCAACACCGCCGCGCGCAACGCGCCGAGATAAAAACTCGTGCACATCCCGTCCGGCCCCCAGAATTCGATGTCGTAGGTGTTGTGGTGCGGCTCTTCGAGCCAACCCTTTCGTTTCGGGTCCCATTCCTCGATGCAGTAATCGAGGCTCTTGCGAATCTTCGGCCAGAGCTTCTTCAACCATTCGGTGTCGCCGCTGATCCGCCACTCGCGATGCGCTTTCATGATACCGCCAAGCTGGCCATCC
>Ga0194112_10008159_pt1 | contig 13527 bp, 11 predicted proteins | sample TA2MahC400mmetaG_FD_146191 | JGI IMG/M metagenome (GOLD analysis project Ga0194112, IMG submission 146191) | Freshwater microbial communities from Lake Tanganyika, Tanzania - TA2015016 Mahale Deep Cast 400m | ecosystem: Environmental > Aquatic > Freshwater > Lake | place: Tanzania: Lake...
AGTGAACCATTATGGAACCTCTCGGCTGATCGAGAAACTGAAAGCGTTGGCAGACAGTGTTCATGCTGATTCAAGCTATGTTCTTCGGATCAACGATATAAGTTTACAATATGGAGGGCCATTTGATACGGAGAACAATTGGGATACGCCTCACGAGAATCATCGAGAAGGAGCCAATGCTGATATCAGCTACACTGATGCGGGCGCGAGGAGAATCAGAGAGAAGTATTTTGAAACAGAAGTCAACAAGCTTGGAGCGAAACTCAAATCACATGGCCATTTTCACGTAACTTATCGCTAGCCGCGGCGGAGCAAAAATGAAATTTTCATATCTGTCTTTCTTCCTTTCTCTGAGCATTCTTCTCAGCACTGAAGAGGTGATTCCTCAGGATGTAGTTCCGCGGAACAAGATCAAGTTCAGCCTTCAGCCGTCGGTAGAGCAACTGGGTGACATGCTTGTCTATAGATTCCAGGTAACAAACGACAGGTCAGCAGAGCAATCCGTCTGGCAATTCAGACTTTACTTATCTCCAGATCTGAGCATAACTAGCCAAACAGGACCTCAGGGTTGGGAATCAAGTTGCCTAAACGAAAAGGGCAGGTTGATGGTTTTTTGGGGATCTCCAGGTGATAGCGATATTGTTCCTGGCGGCTCCTCGGGCAAGTTTTCTATTAGGGCGAAGTCTGTTCCAGGGATTGTGCAATATTATGCAGAGGGGTATGCCCCACTGCCGCAAGGTGAAGCGGACTCCATCCCCAGCTACGATGATCTCACCCCTTACGGCCCCGGCATCGTCGGGAAGACCGTCGGCCCTGTCCTGCCTCCCGATCCATTTATCGCTGCCAGCTTCCTGGACACACTCGCCTCCTACAAGCATCAAGCCGCTGCCCTCTGCTGGGTCGGACAAGACGTCTTCCTCAATCAACTTGACGAAAAGCTCGACCAAGCCCGCGACCAACTTGCGAAAGGCCACACCAAGCAGGCAATTGACAAGGTCCAGGAGTTTCTGAAGAAGATCGAACACGAGGCGAAGAAGACTGAAAAAGATCAGGACAAGAAGAACGACAAGGAGTGGGTCACATCTGAAGGTTACGCCCTGCTGAAGTTCAATGCAGAGTATCTGATCGAGAAGCTCGAAGAGCAGATCACGAAGAAGAAGTGAAGTGAAGAAGTAGACACGTAGAGAGATGACAGATAGCAGCCGGCAGACAGCGGACCTCCCCACGACCGGCAGGTAGCACTGCCCCCAGACCTACGTAAGCGAATCACAACACACCCCTTAGCTCCCCTCTCTCACCGCGCATGCCACCACTCGAGAGGGGACTTGTTAAGCTTCGGTTTCCAACGGACTCAAGACCACTGGATCTTCACGATGCGGGCATTGGTTCGTGAGGGTTCGGGTGGGCACGATCATTCAGCGCAGCGCCCGACCGGGGGATTTGTGACTGAAAACAAGGATACCCTCACAGAGGTACAAGGCAAAACAGATGCCGACGGAAAACCAAAATACACGTACCTTTGCAGTGGCATCGGCGGTGTTGATTCAATCTTTGTGCAGGGCCGGACACCATATGACACGGCGACCGCGACAATCCTCTTGAAGATCGGTCACTTCGATATGCTCCGAGGACACAGTCGGGACGGCTATCGATGTCTTTGTCGGCACCCTCCTGACCCCGTTGCATAAGAGGGTCCTCTCCTCTATCTTCACGTAGATGCCAGAGACCAGTCAAACTGAGACGCGGCAAATACGCGGGACACGCCGCGAGAGGCACGTTTGTCCGTGGTGGCTTGGGTACTTTCTTGCGAGCCCCCTTCGACGGTTGTTGGAGAATCCTGAGCAGATCGTCGGTCCGTATGTCCGTGAAGGCATGACGGTGCTTGATGTTGGTCCCGGAATGGGCTACTTCAGCCTTCCCATGGCTCGTATGGTCGGTGAGGACGGGCGGGTGATCTGCGTCGATATTCAGGGGAAAATGCTGGAGTCCCTCAGAAAGCGGGCGCGAAGGGCCGGTTTGCTCGGAAGGATCGAGACAAGACTGGCGTCGGAGTCTTCGCTGGATCTCGACGATGTGTCAGGTACCATCGACTTTACACTGGCGTTTGCGGTTGTGCATGAGACGCCGGATCAAACCTTGCTTTTCGGGGAAATACAAAGCGCGATGAAGTCCTCAGCGCTCATGCTGCTCTGTGAGCCTACGGGGCACGTTACACGACAGGATTTCGACGAGACCCTTGCCTTTGCCCATGGAGCCGGCTTCGAGACGGTCCAGGTACTGAAAATGAAAAGAAATCGCTCGGTTCTCCTCCGCAAAAAAACCCCGTCGCCAATGCGTCAAAACCCGTAGACATGCACCCAGGAGGGAGCAGGGCCAGCGGCAGGGCAGCTTCCCGGACCGCGGGCCCTGATCCTCGCGGTTGCATAAGACTTTCCTCTCTCCTATCTTGACTTCACACCGAGAACCCTCTACCCTCCAAAGGAGTTCAGCACCGTGAACATCTCAAGAAAACGCTTTCTTCGTACCCTTGGTTTCGGCACAATCCTTGGGAGCCTCCCGCAGTCCGGTCTTCTCCACTCCGAGGCCATGCAGCAAGCCAGAGCTGCAGCTCGGGGAATGAAGATCAAAGAGATCGAGATCTTCCACTACGACATACCACTCATCGAGCCTTTCACGATCGCTATCGGTACGATGTACGCTGCTAACAATGTGCTCGTTCGTATCCGTACGGATTCCGGGATTGTCGGCCTCGGTGAGGCGTGTCCCTTCACACCTATCACAGGTGACACTCAGGACACCAGCATCGCTGCGGCCAAAGACCTTCGTACAATTGCCGTTGGAAAAGATCCGCTTGCGGTCGAGAGCTTGATCAAACAGTTCGGGGCTTTGGCGCACACCAACCCGAGCACGGTCGCAGCATTTGACATGGCGCTGTATGACATTCTCGGCAAAGTCGCGTCGCTTCCACTTTACAGGTTGTTTGGTGGAGACAGGTCATCTTTTGAGACGGACATTACCGTAAGCTTGGACACGACGGAGAAGATGATTCGCTCGGCGAAGGAGTTTGCCTCCCGCGGATACAAGACGATCAAGATTAAGGTCGGCACGGATCCGGATGTCGACGTGGAGCGGCTGCAGAGCATGCGTGAGGCTGTTGGGCCGAATCTGAATTTCAGGATCGATGCGAATCAGGGGTGGACGGTCGCTCAAGCCATTTACGCTCTGAAGCGGATGGAGCCCGTTCGGATCCAGTTTGTCGAACAGCCGGTGCATCGTTCAGACCTTGCAGGTATGAAGCGCGTGAGAGACGAGAGCCCGATTCCGGTGATGGCCGATGAGTCTCTCTTCTTGCCCGCTGATGCGATCCAGCTCATTCGGGCCGACGCGTGTGACTACTTCAACATTAAGCTTACCAAGGCGGCTGGCATCTTCAATTCGATCAAGATTGCCCACATAGCGGACGCGGCCAACATTCGGTGTATGCTCGGGTGTATGATCGACAGCCGGCTTGCGTTAACGGCCGCGGCACACGTCGTGGCCGCACATGGTAATATTACGTTCGCGGATCTCGATGGGAACATAGAACACACGGTTGACCCTGTTATCGGAGGGATGATCGTCAAGGAAGGGATAATTACCCTGCCCGAGGGCCCGGGGCTTGGCGTGGATGTCGATCCGGCCTTCCTGAAAAGAATGAAGAAAGTATAGGAGTGACCAATGATCCGTCATCGCCGCTTTTCTATTGCTGCATTTGTTGTTCTGTCCATCCTTTCGGTCTCTCTCGTTTCTGCCCAACACGGCCTCAGCGGGCCCCAGATCAGACAGCTTGAAGCGTACATTGAAAAGGCGCGACGGGACTGGAACGTTCCGGGCTGTGCGATCACTATCGTCAAGAACGACACCATCGTTTTCGAAAAAGGCTATGGGATCCGCGAGTTGGGGAAACCGGCGCCTGTCGATGAGCACACGGTCTTCGCAATCGCCTCATGCTCAAAGGCGTTCACGGCCGCGGCGGTCGGAATCCTAGTGGACGAGGGAAAGCTCAAGTGGGATGGTCGTGTCGCGGAGTACTTGCCGGATTTCCAGATGTACGATCCGTGGGTGACAAGGGAGATGCAGGTCCGCGATCTCCTGAGCCACCGCAGCGGACTTGCCACCTTTGGCGCTGATCTCGTGTGGTACTGGACCACGTACGATCAGAAGGAGGTTCTCCGACGCGTCCGCTACCTGAAGCCCAGGACGAGTCTCCGGACCGAGTACGGGTATCAAAACGTCATGTTCCTTGCAGCAGGAGAGGTAGTAGCAGCGGTATCGGGCAAGAGTTGGAATGAGTTCGTGAAGGAACGGATCTTTCTGCCTCTCGGGATGACGACCACCATTACCTCCGTGCGCGATATCAAGCCGGGTGATAACATCGCTACGCCCCACAACGAGTACGAGGGGAAGTTGCGTGTCATCCAGCATTTCGACAATGACAACATGGCACCGGCGGGAGGGATCATCACGTCGGTCCACGAGATGGCGCAGTGGATAAGGCTTCAGCTGGGGCGCGGTATGTATCAGGGTAAGAAAATCTTCAGCGAGAGCGCTTGTCGCACGATGTGGTCTCCACACATGTATCAAACCATCTCGCCGCGAGCCGAACAACGCGAGCCTACAACGCACTTCCGCGCGTACGGTCTCGGTTGGGGGATGTATGACTACCACGGACGAAAGGTCCTGAGCCACGGCGGCGGTATCGATGGGATGACCTCGAGAATCATGCTCGTGCCCGAGGAAAACCTGGGCGTGATGGTCGTGACGAACAGCGAGAGCCCACTCTCCGGTACTCTGGCCCAGAAAGCCGTCGACCTCTTTTTGGGTCTACCCGATCGGGACCTCAGTGCTGAAGCGTTGAGAATGCGCGAGGAGGCTGAGAAAACCTCTAAAACACGGGAGAAGGCGATCGAAGACGCACGGGTCAAAGGGACCAAACCGTCTCTGGCGATGGAATCGTACGCGGGGACATATCTCAGCGACCTGTATGGGGAGCTGAGGGTGTCGCTCGAAAACGGGAAGCTGGTGATAACCTTCGTGCCGACGAAGGATCTGGTTGCCGATCTCGATCATTGGCACTTTGACACCTTCCGAGTTTCCGTGAGACCGATGAACTATCCGTTCGGCAAGGGATTCGCGACGTTCAAGCTCGACGCGCGGGGCGCCGTCGAGCAGTTAGAGGTCGATATACCAAATCCTGATTTCGACTTTAAGGAACTTGAGCTCAAGAAAGTGAAGTAGGCAACTCGCAGGGAATCCAGCGAGGAGGTACGCGAGGACCCGACTGTCGCTCTCGCCTGCTGTCGAGCGAGAGGATCAGATGTTCTTCATGACTTTCACCACCCTCCACATGAACGCCACGTCTTTCTTCCTCACCACCATGGGTTCGTATTCCGGGTTGAGCGGTATGAGGTGAAGGTAGCTATTCTCAATCTTCACACGCTTTACCGTATCTTCGTCATTGACCCTCACCACACAGATATCGCCTGTCCGGGGCTCCAGCTTTGGACTCACCACGATAATATCCCCGTCTTCAATCCGTGGTGCCATGCTGTTTCCTTTCACCTCCAGCGCAAAGGCGTTCGGGTCCTTCATATCATCAACGGTGATGTACTTCTCGACGTAGTCCGGATGAAACATCAGACTCGGTGCCCCGCCGGGGACTGATGAGAGGAGAGGGAGGGAAACAAGCTCAACGCGCTTGTACCGTCCTGTCGGCAGCGGGATGATTTTGGATTCGGACGATCCCCTTGCGTACATGTCACCGTTTCCGGTCAAGAGCCAGTGGGGTGCGACGCCGGTGACTTTGGCGATGCGCATCAGGTAGTTGCTGTCGGGTACCTGATCACCCCTTTCCCACCGTTGAACTGTTCGTGTTGCCACGTCGAGCTTGGCCGCAAGTTTTGCCTGGTCGAGCTCTTTGTGAAGTCGAGCTTGCCGAATACGTTGAGCGAGAGATTGTTTCATGGCGAAATCCCTTCTGAACGACATTTTTGTCAATTTTTCTCTTGACAAAGCGACAAAAATGTCGTATCCTTGATGTGGCAAAGATAGGGAATTTTCCCGTTGCTGTCAAGGGAGAATTTGAGTTTGGTGGGAGGCGAGAGTTCCGGTAACGATTGCACAATCGGATTTCAAGCAGAGACCACTACGGGAATTACGTAACCAGGAGGAGCGCCATGCTATTCCATCATTCAAAAATCTTCGTCGGTATGGGAGGGTGGGATCTGGAGCCGTTCAACAGGGTTTTCTATCCCCCGCGTCCCAGGAAGGGCTTTCGGAAGCTGGAATACTACAGCCAGTTTTTCGACAGCGTTGAGGTCAACGCGACCTTCTATAGTACCGCTCTTGGGCCTGACCACGCGCGGCGCTGGCTGGACGACGTTGCAGGCAACAGGGAGTTTGTCTTCACCGTGAAGCTCTTCCATGGCTTTACGCACACGTTTGACGCCACGTACAACGATGTCCGGGCGGTGCATCAACTGCTGGAGGTACTGGCGTTTGCCGGCAGGCTGGGTGGGGTGCTCATTCAGTTCCCGTATTCCTTTACCAACATCAACGAGCGGAGGATATACCTGATGCAGCTCGCGCGGGTGTTCCAGCCGCACCGCCTGTTTGTCGAAGTTCGACACAACTCGTGGAACAGTCCGCTGATGTACAACTTCTTCCAGGAAAACAAGCTTCATCTCGTCAATGTCGATCTCCCGGGCATCAAGAACCACATGCCGCTCACGTGCGAGACGTGGAGTGGCGCGGCATACTTTCGGATGATGGGGCGTAACGTCATGACATGGGATCGCCCGTACCAAAAGGATCAAACCGGAAAATATCTTGTCAGCGACCGGTATCATTATCTTTACAGTGACGGGGAGCTTGAGCATCTGCTGTATCTGATTGAGCAGGTTCGGCAGCGCGCTGACGTGACGTTTGCGGTGTTTCATAATGACCCCCAGGCGAACTCGCTGGTGAACGGATTTCAGCTGCGGCATCTAGTGAGGAACAGGCATCGTGTTCTCGTGCCGCAGAATCTGGTGTCGGCGTTTCCGGTGCTGAAACAGATCAGCGCGCCGGTGAACGTGCAACACCCGCTGTTTGCAGAGGTTGAGCAACAGAGCTGATGCTTCACACCCCTGAATCCGCTCTCCCCTGCCCACGATCCGCCGCTGCAGAGGGGACTTGGTGAAGCGCTGGTCGTTACTCCTTCACCGGCTTCAAACACTGCGGCTCGTCGTTGCGGGGGTTGCTGACAAGCGAGGAGACGCGGTAGGCGTTCATCTTCCTGGCGGGGTAGGGAACGAGGAGAGTTTTCAGATGGTCGGTGTCGTTATACTCGCGGTCGAGCCACCGCTCAAAGTGTTGTTCCGGAAGGATCACCGGCATGCGGTTGTGGATCGGCGCCAGCAGCTCATTCGGCTCGGTGGTGATGATGGTGAAGGTGGGGTGCTCCTTACCTTCGGGATCCTTCCAGATGGAGAACAGTCCGGCAAACGCGAACGGGGCTTCATCCTTCATCCGGAGGCACATCGGGTGTTTCTCCTGGACCGTCTTCGACTTGCCGCGCACGTCGTGCGTTGTGGTGACTTTCTGCCACTCGTAGAACGCGTCGGCGGGGACCAGACACCGGCTTCCTTTGAAATAGGGTGCGAAGAGCCTGCTCTGATGCAACGTCTCGCTTTTGGCGTTGAAGGAGGAAAAGCTCGGCTTGCCGTCTTTCGACCAGTGGGGGATCAACCACCACTGCATGGGCTCGGCGACGAGCTCATCCTTGCGGATGGCGAAAACAGGCATACGCTGCATAGGAGAAGCATTATAGCGGGGAAGGTCCCTGTATGCCTGATCCGCGCCCTTTGCTTTGTTCAGCGCGGTGAAGGTGGTCAGCACTCGTTTACCATCGATCAGGGCGTAGCGACCGCACATCAGGGTGTCTCCGGGTGAATGTTGTCATAAAGGTAGGAAATTCCTCCTCGAGAAACCAATGAGAGCTCCTCACTCATCTCATGCCCTTCAGCCAGTTTCCTCACAGGTGTTAGTCCAGTCATTTGTTACACCGCCGGGGAAGGTCTACTTGCTGTACGGCGATAACCTGATTTTCCAACTGTCGCTCCGGATGGCAGCCTCCGCGATGGCACAGGGGAAGCCGATCGCTGTGGTGGATGGCTGCAATCAGTTTAATGTTCATCTGCTGTCTCGCTTCGCGCGGGAACGGCACTTGAACCCTGAACAATTTCTCAACCTGATCTTCATCTCTCGGGGGTTCACCTGTTATCAAATGGAGCAGGCGATCGCCAGCCGTCTCCCCGTTTTCCTCGAAGACATTCATTCGAACACGGCGATGATCTTCGGGCTGCTCGACACGTTTTATGACGAACAGGCACCGTTCCGCGAGGTACAGCAGATCCTCAAGCGTCTTCTGCTTGTGCTTCAGAATATGAAAGCTGATGGCATCTCGGTGCTCCTGACCTGCACGCAGTGGAATGTCCTCCCGAGGGAGCGAAACCAGCTGTTTGCGACCCTCCGGAGCGGCATGGATCGGGTCTATCGATTGGAGCTCAGCGAAGCGCACGGGCCGCAGCTGTTCTTGGAGAGTACCGTGGAGGATGCGGTTCCGTTGATGTTGACTGCCCGGGCTGGGTCCGCAATCCATCCGACCCAGACATGCCGGGAGAAAGGAGATGATCTCTATGGGACGAACGGTTCCGACGTTTACCAACATTATCGACAGCGAGATCGCAAGCTGGTCAAAGTACCGCCGGGGACTGCGCCGGGAGGACCAGGAAATCTTCGATGATGTCTTCCGTGCGGCAAAGCTGCATCTGGCGGAGAACTTCTACGCGATGCGAACCATCCCGTTCGAAAGCATCGTCGTATCGATCGTCGTCGAGCAGCGCAAGCTGATCAAGCAGCTCCAGGATCGAATCATCCGGCTGGAAGAACAGCGTACGGCCGGTACATCATAGTGCTCATCCCACGTTCGGCCCGGGGAGTCCTGCAACGCGTATGCCTCATACCATCACCGGTTGGCTGTTTGATCTGTACCCGTCTCCTCACGGTGTGACGCTCTGGTTCATCGATGAGGATGGGGGGAAACATCGCCGCTTCAGCGCGTTTGTGCCGTCGTTCTTTCTTCACGTGCATGGATTTGATGTGCAGCGTGCAGAGGTGCTCGGTGCCCGCTGCCCCACTCCCGTTTCTCTTACGCGAGCGACCAGGACGGAGATCTATTCGGGGGACTCGCTGGAAGTGCTGCACGTGCATGTGCATGACCCTATGCGCTTCAGGGACGTTGTATGGTACTACGAGCGGTTCTTTCCGCATTTCGCGTTTTGCAATTCCGATATCCTCGTTGCACAACTGTTCCTCTACGAGACGCAGCTCTTTCCGCTTGCCTTTGGCGATTATGAGTTCGACGACAATGGGCGGTTGGCGGATTGGACGCTGCGCGATTCAAGGGAGGCGACGGACTATAAGCTCCCCCCGTTTTCCATCATGCTGCTGAGGAATGCAAATGACTTTGTGCCGCCGAAATACCAGAAGCATCTCCAGCTTGAGCTCACGTATGACAATCAGACCTACCTCTTGGAACAGGAGACGCCGCGTGAGGTGCTTGACGCTCTCAACTGGCACCTGCACCGGTGCGATCCGGACATCATTCTGACGGACTATGGCGACTCGGTCTTAATGCCGAAGATCACCGAACTGGCGCGGCGATACAACGTCCCCCTCTTGCTCAATCGCGACCAGGATGCCAGCTACGTGACGACGAAGGAGTCGAGCTTCTTCCAGTACGGCAAAATCGTTCACAAAGACGGGGCGTTTGAGCTGGCGGGCCGGTGGCATGTGGATGCCACGAATTCGATGACCGTGGCCGAGGCGGACCTGGACGGCCTGTTCGAGATGGCACGGCTGACGCAGATGTGCGGTCAGCGGCAGGGACGGGCGAGCATCGGCACGTCGATGTCCTCGCTGCAGTTGTCATGGGCGTACCGGAACGGTATTTTGATCCCCTCCAAGAAGCGCGAGCCGGAGGACTTCAAATCTGCCGCAACGCTCCTTCTGGCGGATCGCGGCGGACTTATCTTCAATCCGCCACTCGGGTACCACGAGAGCGTCGCTGAGCTGGATTTCGTATCAATGTATCCCACCATCATGGTTGAGCATAACGTATCGCCGGAAACCGTGAACTGCCGCTGCTGCAGGAACAGCAACGTGCCGGAACTGGGGTACACGATCTGTGAAAAGCGGGAGGGGATCGTGCCGGCAACGCTGCGGGCCGTTGTGAAGAAGCGCGCGTACTACAAAGCGATGAAGAAGAAGTACAAAGGGAAGGACGAGATCCTATTCCGCCGGTACGACCACCGGCAGAACGCCCTCAAGTGGATGCTGGTGAGCTGCTTCGGTTACCTCGGGTACAAGAACGCGCGGTTCGGCAAGATTGAAGCGCACGAGTCGGTGAACGCCTTCTCGCGTGACGCGATTCTCACGGCAAAGGAAATTGCCGAAAGCCATGGCTTTCACCTGCTCCACGCGATCATCGATTGTATCTGGCTCAAGAAGCAAGGGGCGACGGAGCGCGAATATGAGGAGCTTGCCCGGGAGATCGCCCGAAAGGCGGGCATCGATATCTCCCTGGAGGGTATCTACACTTGGATTCTCTTCCCGGCGTCGAAGATGGATCCTGACATTACTACCGCGAACCGCTATGCGGGGTGGTACAATCATGGGGAAATGAAGATCCGGGGCGTCGAAGCGCGCCGGCGCGATACGCCGAAGTTCATCAAAAATATGCAATCGGCGATGCTCGAGAGAATGTCCGGTGCCCGCACCGTTGAAGAGTTGCGCGGCGCAGTGCCGGAACTGCTGGACATCGTGCGAAACTTCATCTCCCTCCTGCGCAGCGGAAAAGCAAATCCGATGGACCTTGTCCTCCGGCGTCATGTGGCAAAGGAAGCCGACGAGTACACGAACAACAGCATCAGCGCTGTCGTCTCGAAGCTGGTGAAGGAAATGGGGGTTCCCCTCGCCGCGGGGGAATCGATCGAATTCATCATCATCGACCGATCGGGAAAGAAGAAACCGGAGAAGGCCAAGCCGCTTGCGCTCTACGCGTTTGAGGATGGGTATGACATCGAACAGTACACGGAATTTGCGTTGAAAGCCGCTGAGACGCTGCTGCTTCCGTTTGGATATGATGTTGAAGCGCTGAAAGAACACCTAGGCCTTCCGACGCCGATACACAAAAGGGTTGCTCAGACTGGAAGGCTGCTCTCTTTGAAGAGAACTGCCTTGGTTAAGCAAATACCATTGTTCCGAATGCGTTTGCATTCCTAACTCATTACAGAGGAATCAGGATGAAAGATAGCCGGAGTCGAAAGAAACTGCCACGAACCTAAGCAAACTGAAAACTGTGATAGCGGATACTCTCGAATCAAGCACGGTTTGACATTGTTCTCGAAAACGTTTAATATTTCCTAGAAATCAACAAGCACGCACAGCGAACGAATGAGACTGCTTGCAACAGGCATTAGTGGCGTGGCAAAGCTTGAAACGCTCGAGCAAGTAGCGCGCTATCTAAAGGAAAAGAAAAATCAAGACCTAGAGATACTTGATGTCTGGACCTACATCCAGAAGGTTGCCAAAAACCTAAGGATACAAGTCACGAAGGAAAAAATCCTTGACGATCAGCGCGTAGATCTCCTTCGGCCTTTAGCATTTGAAGATATTTCCAAAACCCTTGCGCAAATTCCAAACGGTCCGACATCCCATGCTGTCATAGCCACCCACGGCTGCTTTCGTTGGAACAAATATCTTCGGCGAGGCTTCGACGTTCATTACCTTAACCAGATTGATCCCGACGTCTACGTGAATATCATAGATGATGTGCACTTGATCAAAAACAGGCTTGAACAGGATTCACAGTGGAAGGCGAGGCTCTCAGCTCCTGAAGTCATCACGTGGCGAGACGAGGAGACTTTTCTGACTGAAACGTTCGCAGAATTTCAGCGTAAGAGTTTCTATCTTTTGGCGCGCTCAGAACCACCAGAGACTCTAGGCAATCTGATTGGTGAGCCGGCTATGAAGAAGATATACCTGAGCTATCCAATCACGGCCATTGAGAAGCAAAAGCCGGAACTACTCGAAGAAGCTGAGCAATTTGCACATGAGCTAAGGAGCAAATTCGTCGTTTTCAATCCCCTTTCCATCAAAGATCTTGTGGCACATCCCTCAGGCGGTGATGAAGTAATGAAAGAGCTACGAGAAAACACGGTATGGCGAGATTTCAAGCTGATACGTCAAAGTGACATCGTTGTTGTATACTACCCTGTTGAATTCAACTCCCCTGGTGTCAATCAAGAAATTGCTTATGGATTCGCCCATGAGAAACAAGTCTATCTGTACTATCCCCATTCCCTTAGCCCGTTCTGGAGCGAAGATGTCTCTGTGACTGCACGATTCGACAAGTTCGAAGAGTTGCGAAACTATTTGCTCAATGAGCTATAGTCCACATCTCGTTTCTTTTGAGAACCTATCCTAAGGAGGCAGTAACAATGTCACCACTGGCAGAGAACCTGCGAAACGCTCTGATGAGCAAAAATCCTAAGGTTCATGAAGCAGCACTCAGGACACTCGAAGAGCTTTTGCCGAGAATCGATGACAGGGAATTGCTGCTCGAACTTCATAGAGTCCTTAGCGATGCTACGAAGAGCTGGAGTGAGCCGGAAAGAGAGCCCATCGGTACAATAATAACGCTGATTGACTCCTACGTTGCGGCTGCAGCGTAGTCTTCCATATCGCTTACTTCCAGTACGGTGCTACTTGGCTTCATACGTGGTACGACCTGGATGTCTACGGGCGAGCTTGGCCAGATGGCCATTGCTCGCCTGTTAGTTTCCAGTTCCGTTCTTTCTGTCGATTGCTCGGATGTGGGCTTACGATTTCCAACGCAGCATCAGTTGAATTATTTCATCAAGAAGTACAGTCTTGAGCAATAGAAGCACGATGAGTGTACGCACGGGCCGCGGCGCATCATTCAATCCCCCCAACCGGTTCGAGGAGATTACCGTCGGACCTCCCCCCGAGGACATTGCTCAGTACTTTGACATGCCGCAAGCCGCTGGAAAAATCCCTACGCGCTTCTTCCTCGACCGATCGCACACGGTGCTCTCGAAGAACGACAGTCCCGACATCTGGTTCACGTACAGCGTTAATCCCTATCGTGGATGCGAGCACGGATGCATCTATTGCTATGCCCGCCCATCCCACGAGTATCTTGGGTTTTCCTCCGGACTCGACTTCGAGACGAATATCATGGTGAAGCCGGATGTTGCCGTACTTCTCGAAAGGCAGTTTCAAAGCCATTCGTGGAAGCCGCAGGTCGTTGCCGTCTCGGGTAACACCGACTGTTATCAGCCAGTCGAGCAGAAGCTTTGTCTCACGCGCCGGTGTCTCGAGGTTTTCCTTGCATTCCGCAATCCTCTCACCATCACAACAAAA
>Ga0194112_10008164_pt1 | contig 13523 bp, 7 predicted proteins | sample TA2MahC400mmetaG_FD_146191 | JGI IMG/M metagenome (GOLD analysis project Ga0194112, IMG submission 146191) | Freshwater microbial communities from Lake Tanganyika, Tanzania - TA2015016 Mahale Deep Cast 400m | ecosystem: Environmental > Aquatic > Freshwater > Lake | place: Tanzania: Lake...
GGGGCCCAGAACGAATCCCGGAGCCGGACGCGCGTGAACGGCACGGGCTGGATCGGGTAGTCCCGGGCGGGGGGCGAAGGGGCGGCGAGGGTCATGACCAGGATCTCCGCCATGGAAAAACTCGGTGACATGCGTCTCTTCCTCTCGGCAATCCGGGGTTCATCGGGCATCGATCCGCACGGCGCGGATCCCGACCTCCCGGCGGTTCGGGAGGATCCGGAAGTCGCCTCCCAGGTTCTGGCGGCCGAAGAAGCTCGTCCCCTCGAGCATCACCTCCGCCTCGCGCCAGGTGCCCGTCCCCTGCATCGCGACGGGCGTCGCGGCCAGGTAGTCGTTCCGCTCGTTGGTCCGGGGATCGATGCCGGAATAGTGGATGTGGATCTGGCCCGGCGCGTCATCGAAGTACTCGAAGCGGAGGAGCGCGCGGCTCGGGCGCGCCTCCGCATCGAAGTAGACGCACGGGCCTTCGGGCGCCGTGATCCACGCCCATCGTCCCGCGCGCCGCCCGATCCGCCAGCGCCCATCGCCTCCCCAGAGGACCCGCGCCTCATCAGGATCCGCGCCGAAGACGGAGATGGAGCTCCCGAGCCCGCCGACCGCCTCGATGCGGCGCGCGAGCGGCGCCGCGAGGTGGGTCTCTTCGATCATCTCGGCGAGCCGCTCCGCCGCCTCCTCCATCGAGCCCGCATCGATGAGCCCTCGCACGCGGGCGAGCGCCGCGCCGAGGAGCGTCGTCTCCTCCGGCGTCTCGAGGCGATCGAGGAAGCGGGCGATGAGGGGCTCGCGATCGCCGAAGATCGGCTTCGCCGGCGCTTCCCGCGCCGACTGGATGGCGCGGCGCGCCTTCACGGCGGTCTCGGGGGCGCCATCGATCAAGTACATTCGGCTCAAGACATCCGCTCGCGCCATCGGTTCCCAGAGGTCCGCGGCGAGCGCGAACTCATCCAGGTCCGCCGCGACGCGATCGAGCCAGGGCGGCGGCGCCGCCATTTCCTCCCGGACTCGCGCGAGGTCGCGCCGCGCCTGCTCGAGCAGCCATCGCGCGGTCTCTTTCTCGCCCGCGACCGCACCGAGGGCCGTTTCCGTGTCGCCCGCGTCGGGCGCCTCCTCGGGCGACGGGAGCCCCCCCGCCCCGAGGTATGTCTTCCCGGCGGCGGAGAAGACGAGTCGCGCGAGGGCTGGGACGCGCGCGAGGGCCCGGCGGGCGAGCTCGACGCCGCCCGCACCCACACGGGAACGCAGGACGTCGGCCTTGACCTCATCGACGGGCCGGAACGGATCCGCGAGCAGTGCGGCGCAGAGATCGAGCGCCACCTCGCCCGCCGTGCCCGCGAGATCATCGCCTTCGACGGCGATCTCCCGGACGCCGTGCTCCCATGCATCGATCAGGATCCCCTGGATCCGATCCGGATCGAATGCTGCGAGGGGGATCGGCCCGAGCGCGGGCGGCAGGAGGTCGAGGGCGGGCGCTCCCCCTCCCGGCGGTGTGCGGCGGATCGAGCAATCGCCTTCGGGCACGTGGATGACGCGCGCCGATCGCGCGTAGATCCCCGCGATATCGTTGTGATGGAGGCGAAGCCCGGCGCCGACGATCACGCGATCGGGATCGGCGAGGAGGATCGAGCGCTCCAGCCCCCCTCCGGGCTCACGCCCGTCCGACCAGACCCGCAGCTCGCCGCCGCCCGCCGGATCCCAGCGCCGTCCCCAGACGCGGAGCGTCGACACGTCCCACTCCGGGGAACCGCGCGCCCCGAAACCGACGACGACCCAGCCGTCGGGGAGGAAGACCTTCGCCTCACAGGCCCGGTCGGGCTCGCTTCCGAGGTGGATCTCGCGCGGCGGCCCGAGCGAACCATCGCTCCGGACCTCCCGGAACGCGATCCAGAGCGTCGTGATGTTGTCGAAATGAGCGCGCGCACCGATGCCGGTGACGGCGCATCGCGGCGGAAGGTCGATCTCGGCCTCGGTCTTCTCGCGGACCTCGACGCGCGGGGCGAGGAGTCGCACCTCGCGCGACGCGCATCCCGCGACGCACGCTGCGAGCACGGGCATCGCGGCGGCACACGCACGAATCGCCCTCATGCGAACCCCCTCTCCGCAAATCGCCCCAGGGCGATGACCTGCTCGATGTCGCCGTCGGGCGGAAGGATGTCCCCCACGTTCAGGATCCCGCGCCCGCGGAATGCGCGCAGGATCCGCGCGCCGAACTCCAGGATCTCGGCCGCCGGCCGGCTCCGGCAGAAGAGGATCGCCGGGACGCCGCAGAAGGCGCACATCCCGGGCGGGAGCGCCGCCGCCAGCTCCTCGACCTCGTAGTTGAACATCGGCGCCGGCGTGCAACCGTCGAGGAGATCGAAACCCGTCGCAGCGAGGAACGGGAAGTACCCCTTGAAGTTCCCGTCGAGGTGCGTCGAGACGAGCTTGCCGGCGTCGTGGAGGATCCCGGCGATCGTCCGGTAGTACGGGATGCAGAAGCGCTTGTACTCATGGGGCGAGACCAGATTCTCGTCGGTGTGGTCCGACACGATGACCAGGCGCTCGGGCGCCTGCGCCGCGAGCCGGATGAGATCGAGGTCCTTCTCCTCCTGGAGGGCGAGGAACTCCTCGATCCGTTCGGGATCGTCGGCGATGGCGTAGACGAGTCGTTCGAAGCCCATGTACTCGTGGACGAGCTTCCCGAACGGCGAGCGCGGGATGACGAGATCCCCTTGCCCGCGGTCGCCGATCGCGGAGCGCACGGCCTCGACGCGATCGAAGCGCGGGACGTGGCGCGTCGCCTCGACGACGAGGCACAGGACGTCGAGGTCGCGCGGCGACTTGACGAGGAGCTCCTGCGGCGCCCACGAGCCATCGCCGGCCGCCCGGTACCGGCGGACGAGCTCGCCGCGCGCCGTCACGTAGCGCACCCGCTTCTCGCGCCCATCGACCTCGGTCACGCGCTCGACGCCGCCTGCGTATTCGATGTCGAACCAGTCATAGATGTGGACGTGGAGGCCCCAGTCGAACCGCCGGTAGAACTCCAGGAAGGTGAGGTCGCGGTAGGCCGCGGGGATCGAGCCGGGGGAGTCGTGGATCGGGTCGCCGTCGGGGATCAGCGAGCCAGGCTCGAAGCGGCGCGGCGCGCCCGGCGGCATCCGGTTCGCGACGTACCAGTCCGTGATGTCCGGGAAGAAGGGCATGCGCGAAGGCGGATGCCCTTCGAGGACGGCGAAGAACTCTTCCCGGCGTCCCATCGCGTGCCCGCCGCTCAGGCGATGACTGCGAAGGCCGGCTTCCTCGTCCTCCACCGCCCGCGGGTGAAGTCCGGGCACTCGACCGGCGCGCTCCCGCCGGCGATCGACCGTTCGGAGAGGGGGATGATGCAGCTCATCAAGACCGATTCGTAGACATCGATGGGCGGGGGCATCTTCGTCCGGACCGCCCGGACGAAGAGCTCGATCTCGAGGTGGTCGGTGCCGCCGTGGCCCTTGCTCCGCGTCGCCTCGGGCATCTCCTTCCACCACGGATGGTCGTGCTTCTCCTGATACGGCGCGAAGGGCTCCCACTCGTGGTACTTCGGGCTCCGCCCGCGGAGGTAGACGGCGCTCCGCGCCTCGTCGTAGATACCGTCCGTCCCCTGGACCATCCACCGGTTGTCGTAGGGGCGCGGGAGCTGCATGTCGTAGTTGATGACGATCGTCTTCCCCTTCTGGGTCCGGATGACGGTCGTCACGATGTCGCCCTGCGCGTACGTTCGCTTCGACCCCGGATGGTCGGGCCCGAAGGTCCGCTTGAAGTACTCCGTGATCCCCCGCTGGGCCGTCGCCGTCGATGTGAGCGTCGCATACGTGTCCCCGCACGGAATATCGAGCCAGCTCAGCACGGGCCCGAGGCTGTGCGTCGGGTACTGGTCCGCGTTCCGCTTGACCAGGAACTGCGCGGGCCAGCGGTCGTTCCCCTGCTTGTCGAAAAACCAGTGGTCGATGCAGTCGTGGGAGTGCGCGCAGTGGGAGTGGACGATCTCGCCGAGGAGACCCTCGCGGATCATGCGGAGGACGGCGAGGTTGTCCCGGCGGAAGCTCCAGTTCTCGAGCATCATGCACGGCCGGCCGGTCTCCTCGGACGCATCGATGAGGGCCCAGCACTCATCGAGCGTGAGCGCCGCGGGGACCTCGACCCCCACCGCCTTGCCTGCGCGCATCCCGCAGACCGCCATCGGCGCATGCCACTGCCACGGCGTCGCGATGATGACGGCGTCGAGATCGTCCCGCTCCATCAGCTTGCGATAGGCCTCCTCGCCGTCGCCGTAGCCCTCCGGCGTCCCCCGCCCCGCCTTCGCGACCTTGTCGCGCGCCCTCGCGAGGTTGTCCGGATGGATGTCGCATACGGCCGGCACCGCGACCCCGGGTATCCCGAGGAGGATGTCCAGGAGCCCGGTCCCCCGCCCGCCGGTCCCGACGACGCCGATCCTGACCGGCGCCGCGCCCGGATCGTCGCCGCCGTCCAGTCGCGCGCTCGCGAGCGCCGCGCCCAGCCCCGTCGCCGTCTTTCCCATGAAGGTCCTCCGCCGGATCGCCTCGCCCACGCCGTCCCCTTTCACGCTTTGCGCAAATACACCGGCAGCCATCCTATCCATTCGGGGAAACGACCCGCAAGCGCGTGGGAAGCTGGACTTCGTGCCCGTGCCCGTGCCCGTGCCCGTGCCCGACTACGAGACGATCTTGGATGGGCTACGCCGGAAGCTCCCACTCCATGTCGCTGTCGCCCCAGGTGACGAACCAGGGGCGCTCGAAGAGGTCGGGCATCGCATCGCGGAGGTCGGAGCGTACGTGGACGAACAGGGGGAGGCGGGTGCCCCAGCGCAGGAAGCCGAGGCGTTCGGGCGCGCGCCCGAACGCCGGACCGAAGAAGCGTACGATGGCGATGTCGGCTCCATCGCGACGCAGCGCTGAGAACGCGGCGGCCATCAGAGCGGCGAAACGGTCCGGCGCGCAGAGGAAGTCGGCGATGATACCAAGCCGCACGCGCCGGTACGATCCCGTCCGGAGGACGGCGTAACCATCGAGCCGATCCGAAGCGAAGAGACCGACGGATCGATACCGTCTCGTGGGATGGTCGAGGAAGCGCCGGTTCAGGGTGTCCGCGAAGCGCCGGGCGTGGGCACCGATCGACGGGGCGAGTCGTTGCGAAAGCGCCTCCGCGGAGGGATCGAAACGCTCGATGCCGCGAATCGTCAGGACGCCTCGCGCTCGGCGCACCCGTGCGAGGTCGTGTACGGCGAGGAGGGCGTCGATGGCGGCGACCGACCCTCTCATCCAGGCGGGGATGCCGATCGCCCGTAGGAGGCCGCGCAGGGACAGGGGCCGCACGTAGGTCATCAACTCGAACGGCTCGATCCATCCGCGGCGGCGGCAGAGGACCTCCGCCGCCTCCGTCAGACCGCCGGCCGCTGCGATCGGCGCGACCTGCTCGAGGCGCTCTGTGAGGAGCGCTCCGATGCCCTTCGCCCGCTCCTTCGGGTCCACATACAGATCGACGGCCCATGCTCCCGGGACCGTCGAGGTCCCGAGGTCGAAGAGCGCGGGCAGCACTCCCTGATGGCCGAGGATCGCCCCGCCGGAGACGTAGATCCATGCACAAGGGACACCGGGGGCATGGGGATGGGGACCCCCGAGCTTCGCGTTCCAGAGATCCGGGGAGGAGAGGACATGATGGCCCCATGCCTCGGGATCGGGGATGGCGCGCGGATCCTCTGGAAACGAGGTGATCGGTCGGATCCTCGACCGGAGTCGTTCCGCGACCGTGCAGGTGCGAACGGGCATGCCCGCGCCCTCGATCCCTCCCGGCATCGATCGGCAGGGCGGGCCGGCGAGATTGAGACCTGCCGGATGGAGGGACCGCTCCTTTCCGGAATTACCGGAACTGCCGGCGCGAGCCTTCCCGTTCCCACCAGGCGGCCCAGGCCTCGCGCGCCGGGCCGAGATGGAGATCCGTGATCCGCTCGAGCGCCTCGACGAGCCAGAAGCTGTACGCGGGCGACGCCATGCGTTGGAGGATCTCGGGGACCGCGCGATAGCCGGCCGCGACGATCGGCGCGAGCGCGAGTTCCGCGTCCTCCTCCCGCTCCGCCGACACCAGGGCATCGAGGTGGAGGGGCAGCGACCGGGTCGCCTGGACCGATGGCCCCTGCTGGGTCCACCATCGGCGCCAGTCATCCACGGCCTCCTCCCACTTCGCCGGCTCGAACGGCGGATTCCGCCCGGCGAGATGGGCGAGCGTCCTGTGGAACGACGCGCGGAGGGGCGCGGGCGCGCGCCCCATCGCCTCGATGAGGTCGGGCATCACCCAGGGCGCGCCCAGGCGGGCGAGCGCCCAGAGCGCGACCTCCTTGAGAGGCGGCGGATCCGGACCCTTCGCGATCCCGAGGGCGACCTCGATCCGCGTCGTGTCCCGAGAGCGCCCGATGCCCTGGATCTCGAGCCAGAGTTTGTGCCAGCGCGCGTACGGATCCGCGTCGCCCGCCGCGATGCCCGTGATGTCGGAGAGCGCCTGGCGCGCGAAGGTCGCGGTCGCATCCCGCCGGCCATCCAGGAGCGGCACGAGAAGAGGGATGAGCTCCGGTCTCGCGTCCGGCGGGTAGTTCCGGACGACTTCGCGCGCGATGGGGATCGCCTTCGCCTCCCGCCCGGAGGCGAGGAAGCCGAAGAAATCGCGCGCCGACACGAATCCCTTCAGCTCGTCGACGAAGACCTTGTCCCGGTCCTCGGCCTTCAGATCCGCGTGCGTGAAGATCGTCGGCGGATCGACGAGCTGGAACTCGGCGGTCGCCCGCGTCAGGAAGAGGAGAGCGAACGATGTGTGGACGAACGCGGCCGCGCCGCTCTCGCCCCAGTGCCCGTCGGCATCCTGCGTCCGCACGAGGTACGCCGCCTCCTCCCGGTACCAGTCGTAGGCGCCGAACCGGATGACCTCGCCCAGGTCGCCCGCTTTCTCGATGCTGTAGATCGTATAGAAGTAATTGCGGAAGATCCCGCCGCCGCCCGCGCGCATCTGGCGCGCCTCCTCGGCGTTCTTCCCGATCCAGACCATGCCCTGCCGGATCGCCTCCTCCAGGCGCACGGGGATCGGGCGCCCGTACGCCCGGAGCCCGCTCCGGACGACGAGGAGGTTCGAGAGCCCTGCGGCGCTCATGCTCATGGTCGGGCGGTCGCGCGCGGGTTGCGAACGCCGCCCGGCGTTTCCGTGATAACCCCAGCCTCCGGGCGCGGCGGGCTTGGTGCGCGCGCTCACGCTCGTCGCGCCGCGCCTCTCGAACCACGGCGCCCGGAAGGTGATGTCGAACTCGATCGAATTGCCGTCGATCACCTGGCTCATGACGAAGCTCGACCCGATCTCCTCGAGCACGCTCGCCGGGACAACCAGTCGGTTCCGGAGCGCGATCTCCAGACCCAGGATGGCGAACTGGGTGTTGGAGTGGTCGTGATGCCCTCCCGCCGCGGCGCCATAGCTCCACACTCCCTCGCCCTGCCAGCGCGCGGAGAGGAGCCACCGCAAGAGCGACTCCATCGTGCGCCGGTCCGCGCCGGAAATCGGCCCCGCCTCTCGGATCCCGCGCTCCTCCGCCCGGCGCCGGTACCGTGCGTCGAGGGCCATCATGTAGAGCGCCACCGAGTAGGTCTTCTCCGGCGGGAACGAGGCGAGGCGGCGGAAACGCTCGTGGATGAAGGGATCATCGGGGTTGTGCCCCGACTTCAGGAGCGCGTAGAGGTAGAGAGCCTCGGCGCCCATCGGATACCCGTGGTCAGGGAAACCCGGCCGGCCGTACGCGCGATAGAGCCACTCGCGACCCTTCCGGATCGCCGCATTCACCGCGGCAGGCAGGTTATCCTCCGCCCCCTGAACCGGGACCAGCACGGCGAGGGCGCCCGCCGCGATGAACGCCCCGATCCACGCCGTCGCCGCCCTGTTCATCCGCCGGCCCATCCCGTCACCCCCGGAAGATCGCCTCCAGCCCGGCGTCTTTCCCCGCGCCTGAGAGCCCGAGAGCCCGTGCCAGGATCGCCCGCACTTCGCGTATCTCGCGGGGCGGCGCGACGACGTGCGCCTTCCGGAAGGCCCCGCCCGCACCGATGAGAAAACCGGCTCCACGCGTCTCGCCCGCAGCGCTTCCCACGGGATTCAGAAACACCACGCACCCGCCCCCCTCATCGCGCAGCCCCTGCGCCAGCCGGCCGACCGCGCCGTCGACAGCGGCGCCGGCCCGGGCGACCGCCTCGTCGTCCGAGGCTGCGACCTCTGTGTCGGTCACGATTCCGACGATGAGGCGCGGGCGCCTCTCGCGCGCGATCCTCTCGACGATCGAAGCGACCCGGCCGGCGTCCGCGGCGTAGCGGGGCGACGCCATCGCCTCTGCGACATCCACGTCGATCGGATCGATCGGATAGCCGAGCGCGGCCCGAAGCTCGCGCACGCGGGACCAGGCTTCGGGCGAGAGAGGCTCCGGCCGGCCGAAGACCTCCGCCAGGCGGCGGAGCGCCGGGTGCGACGCTCCGTCCGCCGGCCAGAAGGAAGCGCCGAAGGCCTCCCCGTACGATTCGGCGCCCGAGAAGGCGAGGGTCTCCCAGCCGAGCGCACGCGGCGCGACCAGCCACGCCTCCTCCCCGCGCTCGCGTCGAAGGAGTTCAAAGATCGTTGCGACCGCCGGCCGCCCGTCCGCCACCGCCTCGCCGCCGCAGAGCGCAGCGGCCACGGCCGCCCGCGGGGACGCGCTCGCCGGCCGCAGGCTCGGGATGGTCGTTCCGCCGCGCGCCAGCTTGCGCACTCCGCCGAAACGGCGCGGATCCGCAAGGAGCCCAGGTTCCGCTCCGGTGGCGCAGGCGAGGACGACGCATGGCGCGGGCACGCCCTCTTGCGACTCGGGCGCCGGCAGAGCGCCGAGGAGCCGATATTCCGGCGAGCTTGCGAGCGCGATGCGCGCCTCGCGGGATCCGCCGCCCGCCGCGATGGCCTTGAGGAAAGCGTCTCGCTCCTCTGTTGTCGGAGGTCGCAGGAGGAAGCTGGCGAATGCGTGCTCGACCCACGCCTCGCGTGAATCCGGATCGGGCGCCGCCGCACGGACGCCGCCCTCGACGGCGCAGACGATGGCCAGGTCTCCGACAACGCCGGCCGGCAGGGCGCGGGCCGCGAGCACGATGCTCGTCTCCTCCTCGGAAGTCGGGAGGCGCCCGAGGAGATCGACCGCGAGCGATCGCGCCCACGCGATCTCGTCGCGAGGGCCGTGCCGCACGTCGTTCTGCGCGGCCGCGAGGAGGAGCGATCGGATCTCCCCCTCCAGGATCGCTTCAGGATCCGCGTCGCGTCCTGGGTCGGCCGGCTTCGCCTCGCCGTCCTCCGGCTTCGTGACGGTCGCCGTGAGAGCCCCCTCCTGCTTGCTTCCCTCTTGCCCGGGATCTCCGGGATCGCCGGGCGCGGGCCCGGGCGCGGGCCGCCCGTAGATCAGCTCGAGGCGCGCACGCAGGTGTGCCGCTCCCTCCGCGCTCGCGAACAGGATCTCGACCAGCTCGGCGACGCCCTTCCCCCGCCGTCCCAGGACTCCGGCCCGCTCGCCGCGGACCATCACCTCGGCGTCCCGCTTCTCGATGGCGGATGGAGCCCGGCCGAGCGAGTGGATGAAGAGGGCGCGCACCAGAGCCTCCGCCCCCGCCGCTTCGAGGAGGCTCCGCCCCTCGATCGATTGGCCGAGCATCGCTGCGGCGGCGCCGAATCGGGCGAGTCGCCGCTCGACGATCCCTTCGAGGCGCCCGCGCACCTCGACCGCCCGCGCGCCGCCCGCCTCGGCGAGAAGCCTCTCCGCCAGCGCCCCGACCTCGCGCCGCCAGAAGTACGCCTTCGTCTCGTCGAGTGCGAGCAAAGCCTGGACGCGAGTCTCATCCCCCATCGGGATGTAGCGCTCTTCCTCCTCCGGCAGGGGCGCGCGTCCCAACGCCGAGGCGAAGAGCCTCCGCAAGCGGATCCGGTCGGCCGAGGGTCGCGCAGGAACGGCCGCTTCGAGGACGGGCGGATCGGGCCGGAGAAGGCGCGGGAGGCGAGGATCGAGGAGCACCTCGCGCAGTTCTTGGAGGAGAGGATCGGAAGGATCGAGGGGATCGCCCGGATACGCGAGCCTGCCCATCGCCTTGCGGAAGAGGAAGCTGTCGTCGGGTCGAGCGGCATCGAAGAACGTCTGGACGATGAGGAGGGCATCCCTTTCGCGGCGGGTGAGATTCCCTCCCTCGGCCGGCGGTGCGCCGGGCTCGATCGCGAACCCGCCGCCCCGAGCCCCTCCGTGGCAATCGAGAGAGCCGCACCGCCGGGCCAGGCTGGGCACGATCCGCATCCGAACGACTCGCGCGAGTTCCCCCTCGGGACGGAGGGAGAGGGCGGGCATGTAGGCTTCGGATCCGCGAGCCGGGGGCGGGGATGCAGCCGCGGTCCCTGTCCCACCGTCCGAGGCCGGGGATTCGCTCTCGACCCCGGCGGGCGCGGGCGCAGGCGCCGCCGGCTTCGATCGCTGTCCGAAGTAGTAGCCGAGACCGGCCGCGAGGATCACGAATGCGAGGATGCGCAGGATCGAGGCGGCGATGCGGTAGGATCGCGGTGGCTTCAGGCGGGCCGGGGCCGCCGCCTGCGCCGCCGCCTGCGCCGCCGCCGGCGGCGCAGGCGGCGGCACCCGCTGCGGCGGCGCGGCTTCCGCCGGCGCCCTCCGCCGATCGAGAAGCTCGCGGATCTCCTCCGGCGTCAGTTCGCTCCGATCGGACTCCCCTTCGAAGAACGTGAGGACGACGCGACCGAGGCGGACGGCATCGCCATCCCGCAGGTTCGCCCGCTTCATCCTCTGCTCGTTCACGAAGACGCCGTTCTGGCTGCCGAGATCGGTGATCTGGAATCCGGCCTGAGTCGGCGAGACGAGGGCATGGCGGAGCGAGACGGTCGGGTCCGAAATCGAGACGGTCGCCTCCCGGCTCCGGCCGATCACGAAGGCCTCCTGCCGGAGATGGAGGGCGCGATGCCCGCCCTCGGGCTCCTGGATGACGAGGATCGGCATGTCGGGTCTCGGATCCCGGGGACCGAATCGGCTGATGATGGACGCCCATCCATCATACCTTCCGGTCCGGGCGCGCGGAACCTCGGGGTGAGTGCAGGGCAGGGGCACGGCAAAGTCCCACCCTGCCAGCCGACGACCGCTCCGGGGGGGCGGAGCAAAGGCTCTTCGGCATCCGACCGGAGCCTTCCGCCAGGTTGTCCGCGGTGAAGTCGGTCGGTTTCTCCCCCCAGGGGCCTTCGCGGGGCAGGACATCCCCTCTCGCCCGCCCTCTCGCGGGTCTCTGCAGGGCGTCCTACACGCCGATCCGGCGGAGCGCCTTCTCAACGTACCTGTTGCAGGGGCGCAGCCCGGCCGCAATGTTCTTCACGCCGGCCCGCCGAAGCAGGCCAATCGCCACGTTCCGGAGCGCAGCCATCATCTGGGCGCCCGCTGCCTTGCGGACCTGCGAACGATCCTCATCAAACGTCACGTCCCGTACCCAGTGCAGGCGGTTCTGGGTCTCCCACCGGCCACGGTTGAGGTCGAGCAGCTTGCGGGGCGACCCCTTTACGGAACTCAGACTCGTGACGCAGAAGACGATTTCGTGCCGCATGGGGCCTCATTGAGTCCCGTCACAACGCGCTCGATCCGAACCATTTGCTCGGCGTGGGGGAAATCGAGGTACCCGGTGGGTTCTTCACTCGCCCGAAGCTCGCGCTTTGCAACCCGGCCATGCCCCTTGTTCACCGTGCTGACCAGCGTCTGGAGTGAATACTTCCAGGCGCGACATCGGTAGCGGCCGTGCGACGTGTACGCGAAGAACCGGTCGGCCGAGTCCTACCGGGAATCCCGCGTCGTTCGGATCTGCGCCGAGGCCGAGCGCCATCGCCCTCGTCCTGCACGCGGTCACCTTCCAGACCCGCGAGACCTTCGCGCGGGCGGGGCTCCGGACCCTCGCGATCCCGTACTTCTGGCCGCCGTGGAGGAGGAGTGCATCGGCATCGCGGAGCGGGACGGCTCCCTCTACGGGCACGGCGGATACTCGCCGCAGTCGAGGGCATCCTGGGTCGGATCGAAGCCGCACAGGGCGAAGGGGACGGCCGGGACGGCGCCGTGTCGGAAGAGGTAGTCGAGGACGAAGACCGCATCGGAGAGGTCGAGCTGTCCATCGTCGTTCGCATCCGCCGCCGATGCGCATGGAAGCGGGGCGTCGAGGAAGATGTGCCGCGCGATCGAGACGGCATCGGCGATGTTCGCCGCACCATCGGTCGTCGCATCCCCGCGGAGGAATCGGGGGGCGAGGCGGTAGCGGATCAGGAGGTAATCCGAGCCCGTCTCGGTCCAGGAAAGGATCGAGCACGCCGCGATGGTGAAGGACCCATCGCCATCGACTGCGATGAGTGGGAAAAAGTCGGACGAGCCCGGCTCGTCGTAGCGCGCCTCCCCGAGCACGCGGCCGTCCGCATCGTACAGGATCATCACGATGTCCGAGTCCTGACCGGGCCTCCAGGAATGCCCGGCGAGATAGGCGAATCCCTTCCCATCGACGGCGAGGGCGCTAACCAGGCTCCGGCCGAATCGGTCTCCCGCGATGCCGGCGGCGGCGTGCCAGAGGATGCCGCCATCGGGCCCGTACTTGATCGTCAAGTAGTCGGCGGTCCAATCGGCCCCGCTGCCGGACCACGCCGCCCCCATCACGTAGACGTTCTCCTCCGGGTCGACGGCCACGGCCCGCGCCTCGGCGCCATCCCGCAGCGGATCGAGATACGTCCGACTCCACAGGGTCCTTCCATCCGCATCGACTTTGGCCGTCAGGAAGGCGGTGGAGCCGCTGCCGGGCTCGGAGTGGCTGCCGGCCACGACGACCCTTCCCCGAGGATCGATCGCCATGTCGGAGAAGGCGTGTCCGGGGACCGTCGATGACCAGAGGAGCCGCCCATCCGACCCGTACCGAAGGATCCGGATCCCGTGCACCGCCAGATAGACGCCTCCATCGAGATCGAGGACCATCCCCACCGGACTCCCCGCAATACTCCGTCTTTCGTCACACCGCGCCTGCCAGAGGAGCACTCCGTCCGGATCGTACTTGAGCGTCACCAATTCGTAGCTCCCATCCACGCCCATCGACCCCCCGGCGATGAAGGCATTCCCCTCCCCATCCACCGCGACCCCCCAGGCGTGATCGTGCCGGCGTTGGGGATCGCCCGGCCCGTCGTACAGCCGGGACCAGAGGAGCACTCCGTCCGGATCGTACTTCAGGAGCACGAAGTCTTCGCCGCCTTGGGCCGTGACGATGGTGCCGCCCACGAAGACATTGCCCCAGACATCGACCGCCAGGCCTTCGACCGAGGTCCCGTGCGGGTCATCGCTATCGTTCGCAAACCGGTGGACCCAGAGCGGGCTTCCGTCGGGGCGATACGCGACCGTCACCACGTCCATGAAGAGACTCGTTTCGGAGATTCTCTCCGAGATCCCCGACACA
>Ga0194112_10008169_pt1 | contig 13517 bp, 9 predicted proteins | sample TA2MahC400mmetaG_FD_146191 | JGI IMG/M metagenome (GOLD analysis project Ga0194112, IMG submission 146191) | Freshwater microbial communities from Lake Tanganyika, Tanzania - TA2015016 Mahale Deep Cast 400m | ecosystem: Environmental > Aquatic > Freshwater > Lake | place: Tanzania: Lake...
AGCAGCGGCTAGAGTTTGTTGATCAGCTTCAGCGAGCGCGAGAACCTTCACCCCTTGTGGCTCGACTGCGGGCCAGTGGAGAAAGATGTCAAAGACCTACGATCCACATCTGAAAAGTGAGCTTATATGGCAATCAAAACGTTTCCCGTGGCGAGTTATCGAGTAGCCCTTGCCCGGCAGATGACACTCGGCGGCGGTGCCATCAAGTTTTATGCTTATATCACTTGCCGTGGCGCTGACGGACACAAGTTTACTATTTATTTCCTACAACCGGACAGCCAGGTGCCCGACAATATCTATAATCCTGCTAATAAGGTGGGGAGTGCCTATCTACCGGCCGAACAATTTAGCTGGTACATAGATTTGCTCCGAAATGAAAAGCCCGTCTATGCCTATCTTAACAGCGACAGACCTATTGACAACTACCTGTACACAGGCGAAGAACCCGTGGGCGAAGGAGAAGATTAACATTTGATTTGCTCCCGAAAACGGCGCACAACAGCTTGTTTGCGCATGCGCTAAAGCTACATTCCTCTCGTCGGTAGCAACGTCGTAAAACACGCAAACCATTGTACGAAATCGGGCTGACATAGACAAGGTGATTTCGTAAGCGCGCGGTTGCCACTTCAATGACCGAGGACTGACTTGCCAGCAACGGTGTGGCGAACTTCGGCAACCGTGGACATCCTAAGCCCAAAAACCTGACAAGCAAAGGCAGTGAACAGGAGGAGTAGGCGGGTCGGACCTGGTAGAGAAGAGGAGCCTCTGGCTGAAAGCTCCTCGCAGAAATGCCCGCCGAAGGTCGCCTGGGAGTCTACTGGCTGATGGCAGATGGCTTCTGCAGTAGGTCAGTACGGGTAAGCCCGTTACAGCACAATGAGAGAACAGCGGATTGGCAGGCGCCGCCCTGAGCCTGTCGAAGGGATTAGCGGATCATAATCCATTTATCCTGACATCTGTTGTTAAGCAAGGTGGTACCACGGGAGGTGAGCCCCTTTCGTCCTTAGCGAGAGGGGCTCTTTGGTTTATAGGGTGATAACCAATTGACAAGCCAGGCGATTTCCCCTATACTTTGTGTGCCACCGTGGTGGCAATCCCTACTGAGCAATTTTCAAGGAGGCATTTGCATCCAATGGAGAAAGAATCCATCACTGAACTACCCAAAACCTACAACCCCCATGCCGTGGAAAAGCGCCTCTACGACTGGTGGGAGAAACAGGGCTACTTCGCTCCGGAGACCCAGTTTGATCGCGGCTGGGCCAGCCGCGAGCAGAGGCCGTTTGTGATCTCCATGCCTCCCTCCAACATCACCGGCGAGCTACACATCGGCCATGCTCTGGTAATGGCCATCGAGGACATGATGATCCGCTGGCACCGTATGCGGGGCGAGCCCACCCTCTGGCTGCCCGGCAACGACCACGCCAGCATCGGCACCCACAACGTGATCGAGCAGGCCCTGGACAGACGCACCGCCGACGACCTGCTGCGTGAGATCGGCTACCCCCTGCCCGACGACGACCGCCCGCTGACCCGCTACGACCTGGGGCGAGAGTGGTTCGTCCGCCTGGGCTGGGCCTGGAAGGAGCGCTACGGCGGAGCCATCAACCACCAGTTGCGCCGCCTGGGGGCCTCGTGCGACTGGACCCGCGAGCGCTTCACCATGGACGAGGGCCTCTCGCACGCCGTCCGCACCGCCTTCGTCCAGCTCTACCACAAGGGCCTGATCTACCGCGGCTACTACATGGTCAACTGGTGTCCCCGCTGCCTCACCGCCGTCTCCGACCTGGAGGTGATCCATCAAGAAGAGGCGACCCACCTCTGGCATGTCCGCTACCCCCTGCTACCTCCCCCCCAAAGTTGGGGGGGACCGAGGGGGGGCAATGAGTGGCCAGGTGCCCCCCCTTTCATCCCCCCCAGCTTTGGGGGGGAAAGAGGAGGGGCAGAGTGGGGCAGCGGCCATTGGGCCGAGGGGGCCACGGAGTGGATCGAGGTAGCCACCACTCGCCCCGAGACCATCCTGGGCGACACAGCGGTGGCCGTCAACCCCGACGACGAGCGCTACGCTAAGATGGTGGGCCGCACTGCCGTCCTCCCGGCTATCGGGCGGCACATTCCCATCATCGCCGATCAGACTGTGGACCCCGACTTCGGCACCGGCGCGGTGAAGGTAACGCCAGCTCACGACCCCACCGACTACGAGATCGGTAAACGCCACGGCCTGGAGATGCCAGACGTGCTGAACGACGACGCCACCATGAGCGAGCTGGCTGGCCCCTACGCCGGCCAGGATCGCTACCAGTGTCGTCGCAGCATGGTGGCCGACCTGGAAAAGGAGGGCCTGCTGGTGCGCATCGAGCCTCACCAGCACGCCCTGGGCCACTGCCAGCGCTGCGACCGGGTGATCGAACCTCGCCTGTCCACCCAGTGGTTCGTCAAAATCAAGCCCCTGGCCGAGGCGGCCATTGACGCCGTGCGCGACGGGCGCATCACCATCATTCCGGAGCGGTTCGACAAGGTCTACTTCCACTGGATGGAGAACATCCGCGACTGGTGCATCTCCCGCCAACTGTACTGGGGACATCGTATCCCGGTGTGGTACTGCGACGACTGCGACCAGCTCACGGTGACGCCTGTCCTGAGCGTGAGCGAAGGAATGGAGGACCCCACCGAATGTCAGGCCTGTGGCAGCCCCAACATTCGCCAGGACCCGGACATCCTGGACACCTGGTTCTCCTCGGCCCTGTGGCCCTTCTCCACCCTGGGCTGGCCCGACGACACCGAGGACCTGCGTTACTTCTACCCCACCACCATCCTGGAAACCGGCTACGACATCCTCTTCTTCTGGGTGGCGCGGATGATCATGATGGGCCTGGAGTGCGCTGGCGACATCCCTTTTCGCTACGTTTACCTGCACGGGATGGTGCGGGACGAGCGCGGCCAGAAGATGAGCCGCTCCAAGCACAACGTGATAGACCCACTGGAGGTCATAGACGAGTACGGCACCGACGCCCTGCGCTTCACCCTCCTCACCGGCTCCACCCCCGGCAACGACGTCAACCTCTCGCTCACCCGCGTGGAGGCCAATCGCAATTTTGCCAACAAGATGTGGAATGCGGCGCGCTTCGTGCTCTCGCAAATGACCAATGACCTTGGAGAGCAGGGATCAGGGATCAGGGATCAGGGACCAGGGACCAGGGATCAGGGACCAGGGAGCCCTTGTTCCTTGTCCCTAGTCCCTAATCCCTCCAATACCTATTGCTCATTGCCAGATCGTTGGATCCTGAGCCGCCACAACCGCCTGATTCACAACGTGACCCGCCTCATGGAGGACTGGCAGTTTGGCGAAGCGGGGCGGCAGATCTACGACTTTCTGTGGGGGGAGTATTGCGATTGGTTTATCGAGATGTGCAAGATCAGGCTCTATGGCGAGAACGAGGAGGCCCGACAGGCGGCTCAGCAGGTGCTGGTCCACGTCCTGGATCGCACCCTGCGCCTCCTGCATCCCTTCATGCCCTTCGTCACCGAGGAGATTTGGCAGTACTTGAAGGGATCAGGGATCAGGGACAAGGGACAAGGTGAGACTTCCCCCCCCTTCATGAGCAGAGGAGCAGAGGAGCAGAGGAGCAAGGGAGAACTCACCCCTGCACCCCAGCACCCCATCACCTCCGCTCAAAAGGGGGGGACCGAGGGGGAGCAATGGCCGGAGGCATTGATCGTGGCCCCCTGGCCGGAGGCCGGGCCAACCGATGAGGCGGCAGAGGCCGTGATGGCGCTGATCATGGAGATGGTGCGCGCCATCCGCAATGCCCGCGCCGAATATCAGGTGGAGCCCGGCCGGCGCATCGAGGCCATCATCGCCGCCGGCGAGGAGTACGAGTTGCTCACCGACCAGAGGGACATCCTCGTCTCCCTGGCCCGTCTCGATGCCGACAAGCTGCACATCGCTCGCACCCTGGAAGCGAAGCCGACCCAGGCCCTGGCCCTGGTGGTAGGCGGGGTGGAAATCTATCTGCCCCTGGCGGGGATGGTGGATCTGGCAAGGGAGCGACAGCGATTGACCGCGGAGGTCGAGGAAGTCGCTCAGGCCATCGCCCGCTCTGAGCAGCTCCTGGCCAACGAGGACTTTCTGAACAAGGCCCCTGCCCAGGTGGTGGAGAGGGAACGGGAGAAGCTGGCCGACTATCGCCAAAGGCAAGCGAAATTGCGGGAACAACTCCGGAGCCTGACTTGAGATTTGCTGATTTGCTGATTTGCTGATTTGCTGATTTGCTGATTTGAGACAGGAGTGACCATGCGGATTGACGGACGGAAGAACGACGAGCTCAGGCCGGTGATCATCATGCCGCACTACGTGCAGTACCCCGAAGGCTCGGTCTTGATCGAGATGGGTGCCACGCGGGTCATCTGCAACGTCACAGTGGAGGAAAGGGTGCCCAATTGGCTCTTTGGTCAAGGCCAGGGCTGGGTCACGGCCGAATACGCCCTTTTGCCCCGCTCCACCCACGAGCGCACTCCGCGCGAGACCATGGGGCTCCGCGGACGTACCCAGGAGATCCGCCGTTTCATCGGCCGCAGCCTGCGGGCCGCCGTCAATCTGGAGAAATTGGGCCAGCGCACCCTGATCGTGGATTGCGACGTCATCCAGGCCGATGGGGGCACGCGCACGGCTTCGGTCACGGGCGGCTACGTGGCCCTGGCCATCGCCCTGAACAAGCTGATTCGAGGTGGCCTGCTTCTCCCCGATGTCCTGACAACGGCGGTAGCCGCGGTCAGCGTGGGCGTGGTGAACGGGCAGGCGGTGCTCGACCTCTGCTACGACGAGGACTCCGTGGCCGAAGCAGACTTCAACGTGGTCGTGACCGCCAGGGGAGAGTACGTGGAGGTGCAGGGCACCGCCGAGGGCCAGCCCTTCGCCCGCCAGGTCATCCACGAGTTGCTGGATTTGGCAGAGAAGGGTATCGAGGAGCTATTCAAGCTGCAGAATCAAGCCTTGTCGAGGTAGAGTGGAGCAGGGAGTGCAGGCGCAAGCCTGGGGGGGCGGACTTGCGTCCGCACTCCCTACTAAGAAACAAACCACCGGTGTGTCATTGCGAGCAAAGCGAAGCAATCTCCTGCCCCCAAGTCGGAGATTGCTTCAGCGCAAACGGCGCGCCTCGCAATGACACTAAAGTTTCTCGGCTAATGGATAGCGCCACCGCGCCACGCGGGGCTCTCAAAGAGACGATCAGGAATTATGCCCACTTCTGAGTTAACCATTGACGCCGCGAGCACAGTCACTCAGCTCGAAGAGTTCATCCGCGTGAAGGTGGATCACCTCCAGCGGGAGGGAGCCGTGGTGGGCCTGAGCGGGGGGATAGACTCAGCAGTGGTAGCAGCTCTGGCCGCCAGGGCCCTGCGCCCTGAGAAGGTGTTGGCCCTGCTGATGCCGGACAGGGACAGCGCCCGAGCCAGCCGGCGAGATGCTCTGAGGCTGGCCGACAGGTTGGGGATCCGAACCAAGACCATCGGCCTGACCAAGTTCCTCTGGCTCATCGGCATCTACTGGAAGCTACCCCTCTGGCTGCTGGGGCCACGGCGCTTTCAGGCGAAGCTCATCCGTCGTTACCACGATGGCTTCGTGAAAGAATGGGGGGAGAGCCCCTTGGCGGCCATCATGGTGGGCACGAAGGCATTGCCAGGCCCACTGGTGAATCAGGCCGTGGCCTACCATCGGGTGAAAGGGCGGCTGCGGGCGATCCTGCTCTACTACTACGCCGAGCTGGAGAATCTGTTGGTCCTGGGAACTTGCAACAGAACCGAGAAGGCCATCGGCTTCTTCGTCAAGTACGGCGATGCTGCGGCCGACGTAGCACCTCTGGAAACTCTCTACAAAACCCAGGTGCGGCAGTTGGCGGCTTTCCTGGAGATTCCCCAGCAGATCATCTCCAAGCCTCCCTCCCCCGATCTCCTGCCGGGTATCACCGACGAGTACGCCATCGGCCTGAGCTACGAGACGCTGGATAGAATCCTTTGGCGCTTGGAAGCGGGAATGGACACAGAGGAGATCGCCGGCGCGCTGGGCCTTGAGTTAAATACCGTCGTCTACGTACGAGAGCTCATGCGACGCTCGGCCCACATGCGGGCCCAACCCGAAGTGCCCCCTTGGTAGCTCATTGAGAGGAGAGGAAGTTAGCATGTCTTTCGGATACCATCGTCGCATCCTGCGCGTCAACCTGACGAATGGAGAGATCACCGTCGAGACGCCCGACGACGTCTTCTACCGTCGTTATCTGGGCGGCGCGGGATTCGTGGCCTACTACCTGCTGAAAGAGGTGCCTCCCCACACGGATCCCCTTGGGCCGGAGAACCGGCTCATCTTCGCCTGCGGGCCGCTCACCGGCGCGCCCCTGGCCGGCAGCGGACGCAACGCCATCGGCGCCCGCTCGCCCCTCACCGGCGCCATGGGCGAATCAGAAGTGGGCGGCTTCTGGGGGGCGGAGCTGAAGGCGGCCGGCTTCGACGCCATCATCATCGAGGGGCAGGCCGCGTCGCCGGTCTACCTCTGGGTGCACGACGAGGGCTCGGTCGGAGACCCTCGCCCAACGGCGGAGCTGCGGGACGCATCGCACCTGTGGGGACTGGAGAACAAACCGGCCCACATCGCCATCCGCGAGGAATTGGGCGAGCAGCGAGCCCGCGTGGCCCTCTGCGGGCCGGCGGGCGAGAAGCTGGTCCGCTACGCCAACATCGTGGCCGACCTGAAGCACGCCGCTGGACGCACCGGCCTGGGCGCGGTGATGGGCGCCAAGAAGCTCAAGGCAGTGGCCGTTCGCGGCAGCGGTAGAGTCCCGCTGGCCCATCCTGCCCAAGTCGGCGCCCTGGCGCGCTGGATGCGAGACAACTACCGCGATCTGATGGGCAAATTCCCCGACCTGGGCACCGGTGTCAGCATGATTCCCTACAACCAGGACGGGGCCTTGCCGGTGCACAACTTCCGCGACGGCCACCTGGACGGCGCCGACGTCCTGGGACGCGAGGGCCTGGCCGAGCACGTCGTGGTCCGCATGGAGAGCTGCTATGCCTGCGCCGTGGGCTGCAAAAAGGTCGCCGCCCTGGACGAGCCGTACGCGGTGGACCCGGCCTACGGCGGCCCGGAGTTCGAGACGGCGGTCAGCCTTGGCGCCAACTGTGGCGTGACCGACGTCTACGCCGTGACCAAGGCCAGCGAGCGGTGCAACGCCCTGGGGCTGGACAGCATCTCCGTGGGAGGCACGATTGCCTTCGCCATGGAGTGCTTTGAGCAAGGGCTGCTGACGCCACAGGATACTGGCGGGCTGGACCTGCGCTTTGGCAACGCCGAGGTCGTGCTGCAACTGCTGGAGTTGATCGCCGCTCGCCAGGGCATCGGCGACTTGCTGGCGGAGGGAACAAAGCGGGCCGCGGAGCGGATCAGCGGCGGGAATGCGAAACTTCCCCCCCAAGGTTGGGGGGGACTGAGGGGGGGCGGCAGCGCGGAGCGGTTCGCCGTTCACGTCAAGGGACAGGAGATGCCCTACCACGACCCCCGCATCCAGCACGGCCTGGGGCTGGGCTACGCCGTCTCCTACACCGGCGCCGATCACATGCACAGCGCGTTCGACAGCAACTACGAGCACGAGGTGGGCATGGACAGCGTGCGCAACCTGGGCGTGCTGGAGCCAATGCCAGCCACCTGGCTCGGCCCGGAGAAGGTGCGGGCTATCCTCTATGGTGGTCTGCGCCAGCATTTAAACAACTGCCTGTGCCTGTGCAGTTTCCTGCCCTATGGCAACGATCAGGTGGTGGAAGTGGTGCGGGCGGTGACGGGCTGGGACACCACCGCCTGGGAACTGTGGAAGGCCGCTGAGCGGCAGGTGACCCTGGCCCGCGCCTTCAACGTGCGGCAGGGCTTCACCCCCGCCGACGACCGCTTGCCGCCCCGCATGGCCGAACCACTTGGCCCCGGCGCGCCCATCGTCCCCGCCGCGGTGGAGGCCGCCCTGCCGCTTTACTACGAGATGATGGGCTGGGACCCAGTCACCGGCGTGCCCCGCCCGGCCAGGCTGTACGAACTGGACATCGGATGGGTGACGAGTTTGTTGGAGTGAGGATGAGCATTCACCCCTCCCTCCCAGGGAGGGGTAGGGGGAGGGTGGATCCCCACAAACAGACGAATTTCCTACGAGTGAGGGATAGCCAATGGCCAAGGGATTAACTCCAATGCGCCGCCAATACTTGCAGATCAAGAAGCAATACCCCGACACCATCGTCCTCTTCCGCCTGGGGGATTTCTACGAGACCTTCGACGAGGATGCCAAGATCGTGGCCCAGGTCTGCGACATCGTCCTCACCTCGCGGCCGGTGGGAAAGGGCCAGCGGGTGCCACTGGCCGGGGTACCCTATCACGCCGTCGAGGGCTACCTGGCCAAGCTCATCAAGGCCGGGCACAAGGTGGCCATCGTGGAGCAGGTCAGCGGCGACCAGCCCCTGCGCGGGCTGATGCCCCGCGAGGTGACGCGGGTGATCACGCCGGGCACCGTAGTGGAACCGACCCTGCTGGAGGAAAAGCGCAACAACTACCTGGCCGCCTTAGTGATCGAGGACAACAGGGCAGGCATCGCCTACGCCGACATCACCACCGGCGAATTCGCCACCACCCAGCTCTCAGGCGACAATATCGAGCAAGCCGTGGTGGAGGAGCTAGAGAGACTGCACCCAGCCGAGTGCCTGATCCAAGACACTTCCAATATCCAATATCCAATATCCAATATCCAACTTCAAACCTCCAAATATGATAGCTGGCGCTTCGAGCTGGGCAACGCCCGCCAGGCCCTCCTCGATCACTTCGAGGTGGCCTCGCTGGCTGGCTACGGCTGCGAAGGGCTGCCCCTGGCCGTGCGGGCCGCCGGGGCCATCGTCCAGTACCTGCAAGAGACCCAGAAGGCAGCCCTGGCCCAACTGAGCGATCTGCGCACCTACTCCACCAGCGAGTTCATGACCCTCGACGCCTCCACGCGGCGCAATCTGGAACTGACCCAGACCATCCGCACCGGCTCGGTCAAAGGATCATTGCTGGGCGTGCTGGACGCCACGGTCACGGCCATGGGCGGACGACTGCTCCGCCAGTGGCTCAACCAGCCGCTGCTGGACGTGGATAAGCTGGAGCAGCGGCTGGACGCTGTCGAAGCTTTCTATCGGGACACGCCGACCCGAACGCAGGTGATGGCCCTGCTCGAAGAGCTGGCCGATCTGGAGAGGCTGACCAGTCGAGTGGCCCAGCGCATTGCGGTACCGCGGGACCTGGTGGGGATTCGCCAGAGCCTGGAGAAGGTGCCGCAGATTCGGGAGGCGCTATCACAGGTTGAAGGGATTAGGGACAAGGGACTAGGGACTAGGCCCTTGTCCCTTGTCCCTTGTCCCTTGTCCCTGATCCCTCAATTGGATCCCTGCAAGGAGGTGGCCTCTCTCATCGCCGAGGCCATCGTGGACGACCCGCCGGCTACGCTGGCCAGCGGCGGGGTGATCAAGGCCGGCTTCTCGGCGGAGCTGGACAGCGTCGTCGCCGCCTCCAGAGATGCCAAACGCTGGGTAGCCAATTTAGAGCAGACTGAGCGGAAGCGCACGGGCATCAAATCCCTGAAAGTGGGCTACAACAAGGTGTTCGGCTACTACATCGAGGTGACCAAAGCTAACCTGGATGCCGTGCCTGAGGAGTACATCCGCAAGCAGACCCTGGTGAACGCCGAGCGCTTCATCACCCCGGAGCTCAAGGAGTACGAATCGCTGATCCTGAACGCCCAGGAGCGCATTCTCGACATCGAGGCCCGCCTGTTCCGCCAGGTCTGCGATCAGGTAGCCTCCGCCGCCGAACGGCTGCTTTCCACCGCCCGCGCCCTGGCCCACCTGGACGTCTACGTCGCCCTGGCCGAGGTCGCCATCGGCAACAACTACGTCCGCCCCATCCTGACCGATGGAGATGAGATCGAGATCATCGCTGGCCGCCATCCAGTGGTAGAGCTCACCCGGCGGGAGGAGCCCTTCGTCCCCAACGATGCCCACTTCTCCCAGGAGGAGATGATTCTGATCATCACCGGCCCGAACATGAGCGGGAAAAGTACTTACCTCCGCCAGGTGGCCCTCATCGTCCTCATGGCCCAAATCGGCTCCTTCGTCCCCGCCGACGAAGCCCGGCTGGGGCTGGTGGACCGCATCTTCACCCGCATCGGCGCTCAGGACGAGATCTGGGCCGGCCAATCCACTTTCATGGTGGAGATGATCGAGATGGCCAACATCCTCCACCATGCCACCAACCGCAGCCTGCTCATTCTGGACGAGATCGGGCGGGGCACCAGCACCTACGACGGCCTGTCCATCGCCTGGGCGGTGGTAGAGCACATCCACAACCATCCGCGTCTCCGCGCCAAGACCCTGTACGCCACTCACTACCACGAGCTGACCGAGCTGGCCAGCCTCCTGCCCAGGGTGCGCAACTACAACGTGGCCGTGGCCGAGGAGGGCGACGACGTGATCTTCCTGCACAAAATCGTCCCCGGCGGTGCCGACCGCAGCTACGGCATCCACGTGGCCCAGTTGGCCGGCCTGCCCAGGACCATCATCCACCGCGCCGAGGAGATCCTGAATGAGTTGGAGCGCGATGCCCAGAGAGCCCCCATCAGACCCCGCCGCATCGCCGAAATCCGCCAACTGGCCCTCTTCCCCGAGGCCAGTCCCATCATCGAGGAGCTGAAGAAGCTAGATATCGAGTCCATGACCCCGCTGGAGGCACTTAACAAGCTATACGAGTTGCAGCAAGGAGTGAAAAGCTAGGGAGGTAGCAATGACAACCAGAGCGATCACCGTACATCTGCCCGAGGAGGCAGTCAAGGAATTGGAGCAAACCGCTGAATTGAAGTGCTATAGTTACAGCGCACAGCAGGAGGAGACAATGCCCACCATCAAAGTCATTCTCAACCCCGCCGCAGGGCGGGGAGCTGGCCAGCGGACGGCGGAGGTCATCCGCCATACGCTGACGGAAGCGAAAGCAACGTTCGACATCGTCGAGACGACGGAGCAACTCTCGGCGGTGACCCAGGCCGCGCAGGCGATGCGGGAGGGATGGGAGATCATCGCGGCCGTGGGCGGCGACGGCCTGGCCAACGAGGTGCTCAACGGCATCGTCGTCCCCAGCCTGGGCACGCCGGCCTGGGAGGCTGGAAAGCCCGCCGCCGCGGCCCTGGGCCTCATCCCCATCGGCACCGGCAACGACTTCGCCTGGTGCATGGGCCTGCCCATCGGCGACGCGGCCGCCGCCTGCCGCGTGCTGGCCGCCGCGAAGACGCGGGTGGTGGACGTCGGCCGCGTGGAAGACGAGCTGGGGCACGTGCGCTACTTCGGCAATAACTTCGGCGCGGGCTTCGACGCCGCCACCACGGTGGAAAGCTACAAGCTGCACTACCTGCGCGGGTCGCTGGTCTTCCTGGTGGCAGTGCTGAGGACTATCTTCCTGTACTACAAAGCGCCCCTGGTGACGGTGCGTTACGACGAGCAGGAGATGGAGCTGCCGCTGTTGATGGTCTCCGTGGCCAATGGCCGCCGCACGGGCGGCATGTTCATGATCGCCCCCCAGGCGGTGCAGGACGACGGCCTGCTGGACGTGACCCTGGCCCGTCAGGTGAGCCAACTGGGCATCTTCCGCCTGCTGCCCTATTTTATCCGTGGCACCCACGCTACGCAGCCGACGGTAACAGTGGATCGGACGGCGCACATCGTCGTCGCCTCGGAGCAGGGCTTGCCAGTGCACGTGGATGGGGAGATCATGCGCACTGATGCCCATCGGCTGGCGGTCAGCGCGATGCCGCGCCGTCTACGGGTGGTGTGCTAGAAACTAAGGTTGGGCGAAGGTCTCCGACCGAGCCCGCCTCGGTCAGAGACCTTCGGCGAACGAGAAGTCTACGGGTGGTGTGCTGACGTTGATAGTTCATTTGCTTTTGGCCGCCGTGTTCGGCTACCTCATCGGCTCTTTCCCTACCGGCGTGCTGGTGACCCGCCTGCTTAAGAAGCCGGACCTGCGTTCCACTGGCAGCGGTCACACCGGCGGGCTCAACGTGTCCCGCCTGGCTGGCCTCGCCTGGGGTGTGGTCACCGCGCTGGTGGATGCCAGCAAGGGGGTGCTAGCCGCCTGGCTGGCGGTGAGATGGACAGGGACTCCGTGGGCACTGCCGGCCGCGGGCGTGGGCGCGGTGGCCGGTCATTGTTGGTCGGCCTACGTCGGATTCGCTGGAGGAATGGGACTGAGCACGCTATCGGGACTGTTCCTCTGGCAGCAGCCGCTGGCGGTGCCCATCGCCGTGGCTCTGTGGGGGGTTGGCTACTTCGTACTGCGCAACAGCCCGCGGGCGGTGATGCTCATGACCGTGCTGATGGTGCCCGTCTTCTGGCTGCTGAGGAGCGTCGGCTACGTTTCGCTGGAAGCGGCGGTGCTGGGCATCGGGGGCGTGGGGGTGATCTTCATCCGTAACCTCACCCAACTGCGCGCCTACGACCAGCGAGCACCGGCTGAGAAGTAGGGCAAGCTGCCAACTTGCCCTACAGCTAAATCTGAGCATAGGGAGGATAAGCATGGCTATTCCTATTGCCCTACAACTGTACACCGTGCGAGAAGCCCTGGCCAGGGACTTTGCCAGGGTAATGAAGAAGGTCGCCGACATCGGCTACGTCGGCGTGGAACCCATCTTCGATCTTCCTGGGACGACGACCGCCGAAGCCGCCAGGCTCTTCAGGGAGATGGGGCTGGAGGTACCCTCCGCGCACACGCCCCTGCCGGTGGGCAAAGACAAAAACAGGGTGCTGGACTTCATGGCCGCCATGAACTGCCAGCGCATCGTCTCTGGGAAAGGGCCTGAGGGCTTCGAGACGATGGGCCTGGTCAGGCAAACCTGCGACCTGTTTAACGAGGCCCACGCGGTGGCCGCCGAAAACGGCCTGGCGTTCGGGATTCACAACCACTGGTGGGAGTTTGCCCAGGTCGAAGGCCGCTACGTCTACCAGGTGATGCTGGAGCACCTGGACCCGGGCGTGTTCTTCGAGATTGACACCTACTGGGTCAAGACGGCGGGCCTGGACCCGGCCAAAGTGGTGAAGGAACTCGGCCCGCGCGCCCCCTTGCTGCACGTCAAAGACGGCCCGGCCGTCAGAGACGAACCGCACGTCGCCGTCGGCGATGGCGGGCTGGATTTCCCCTCCATCGTCCAGGCCGCCGAGGGTGCGGTGGCGTGGCTGATCGTCGAGCTGGACCACTGCGCCACCGACATGCTGGCAGCGGTGGAGAAAAGCTATCAATACCTCGTGGGAGGAGGTTTAGCCCGTGGAAACAAAAGTTAACATCGGTATCATCGGCACGGGGGACATTTTCCAAGCCTACGTGAAGGGCTGCCGCGTCTTCGACGTCCTCGACATCGCCGCCTGTGCCGACATTGACCGCCGCAAAGCGGAGGCCAAAGCCGAGGAATTCGGCGTCCCTC
>Ga0194112_10008170_pt1 | contig 13517 bp, 9 predicted proteins | sample TA2MahC400mmetaG_FD_146191 | JGI IMG/M metagenome (GOLD analysis project Ga0194112, IMG submission 146191) | Freshwater microbial communities from Lake Tanganyika, Tanzania - TA2015016 Mahale Deep Cast 400m | ecosystem: Environmental > Aquatic > Freshwater > Lake | place: Tanzania: Lake...
GGCCTGACCGCAAGCGCCACCTGCTGATCACGGAGCCCCGGCGCCGGTCCCATGCGGGGCCGGCGCCTTTCGCTCGCCCTCTCGCGACCTCCTTGCCAAGGCCCCGATCATGACCCTTCGACACCTGACCCTGACCGGGGCCCTTATGGCCACCAGCGCCCTGATCGCGCCCGGCCTCGCCCACGCCCAGGACGCATCGGCTCCGACCGCCCAGACGCCGGCCGAGCAGGTCGAGCAGACCGAGCCCGAGGCCAGCGTCGACGACATCGTCGTCCTGGGTCGGTTCATCCCCGAACCGAACCGCCAGACCAGCGAGGTCGCCAGCTTCCTGACGTCTGAAGACCTCGAGCGCACGGGCGATTCCAACACCGCCGCCGCCCTGACCCGCGTCACTGGCCTGTCGATCGTCGAAGGTCGTTTCATCTATGTTCGCGGCCTTGGGGAGCGCTACTCCTCGGCCCTGCTGAACGGGTCGCCCCTGCCCAGCCCCGAGCCGCTGCAGCGCGTGGTGCCGCTGGACCTGTTTCCCTCATCGATCCTGAACGGCGTCACGGTTCAGAAGACCTATTCCGCACGTTACCCCGGCGAGTTCGGCGGGGGTGTCATCGACCTGACCACTATCGACGCGCCGGCCGAGCCCTTCCTGTCGATCTCGACATCGATCGGCGGCAATACCGAGTCGACCGGAAGCTCGGGTCTGATCTATTTCGGCTCGCGCACCGACTTCACCGGCTTCGACGACGGCACCCGCGACGTGCCCGGGCCCGTTGACCTGGCCTTCCTCTCCGGCAACCGCATTCAGCGTGGTCAGAACTACAGCGACGCGGCCCTGCGCCGCATCGGCCAGTCGCTGGTCAACTCGCCGCTTCGCCTGCTGCAGCGCGAGAAGACGCCCGTCGACTTCGGCTTGGAGCTGGCCGGCGGCCTGTCCAGCGAGACGGGCTTCGGCACCCTGGGCCTGATCGCGGTCGCGGGATACGACAACGGCTGGACCCAGCGGAACGGCCTGCAGCAGGAGGCACAGTTCCAGGGCGACGTCCTGGTTCCGGTCACCTCCTACGACTATTCCTCCAACCAGAACGATATCCAGCTGAACCTGCTGGGCGGCCTGTCGCTGTCTGGGCAGGATCACGAGGTGAAGTGGACCAACCTCTACGTCCGCAACACCACCAAGGAAGCGCGCTCGCGCATCGGGCCGGACTTCGATGCCGGCGGCAACATCCTGCGCGACGACTATACCGAATGGTTCGTGCGCCAGCTGTTCTCGACCCAGCTGGCTGGCGAGCACTTCTTCCTGGACGGCGCGCTGGAACTGGACTGGCGCGCGGCCTACGCCCTGACCACCCGCGATGCGCCCTATGAGACGCGCTTCGGCTATGATCAGCTTCCGGACGGCAGCTTCGTTCACGACATCAACCGCAACCTGATCTCGTTCAGCGAACTGGAGGACGACGTCGTCTCCGGCGGCATCGACCTGGCCTACTACCTGCCGGTGGGCGGGGGACGCGAGGCGGAGCTGTCGGCGGGCGTCGCCTATCTGGACAACAGCCGCGACTCCACCCGCCGCGACCTGCGCTTCATCTCTCCGAGCGGCCTCACGGACGAACAGACGCGCTCGCGCGTGGACTTCCTGTTCTCGGACTTCAACATCAACGGCTCGACCTTGCAGATCGAGGAGATCACCGGGGCGAACGGAGCGTCGGCGTATGACGCGCAGCTGGAAACCATGGCGGCCTATGTGCAGCTGGATGCCGAGCTGATCCCGACGCTGCGCACCACGGTCGGCGTCCGCTACGAGGATGGTCAGCAGTCGGTGACCCCGCGCGACCTGTTCGGCGGCTCGCCGGGCTTCGCCGAAACACGCATCGACCAGGACTACTGGCTGCCGGCCGCGACCGTGACCTGGAACTTCGCCGAGGATCAGCAGCTGCGCCTGGGGGCCTCCAAGACCATCGGCCGGCCTCAGTTCCGCGAACTGGCTCCCCAGTCCTATACCGACCCGGAAACGGATCGCGTCTTCATCGGCAATCCGTTCCTTGTCGATACGGAGATCGTCAACCTGGACGCCCGCTGGGAATGGTATTTCGCCCGTCAGCAGTTCCTGACCGCCGGGATATTCTACAAGGACCTGGACAAGCCCGTCGAAGCCCAGATCGTCGATGTCGGCAACCAGCGCCAGCAGTCCTTCCTGAACGCGCCCCAGGCCACCATCCTGGGCGCCGAGGTCGAGGTGAAGAAGTATTTCGAGTTTGCCGAGGCCGGCATGCCCTTCGTCGCCAACAAGCGTTGGCTGGTGCAGGCCAACTACACCTACAGCGACTCCGAGGTGGAGGTCGGTGCCGACGACACGGTCCTGACCCTCGGCAACGCGGGCACGCCGGAGAGTGCGGCCTTCTTCATCCAGGACGGCAGCCGTCTGCAGGGCCAGTCCGAACACGTCGCCAACCTGCAACTGGGTTGGGAAGACGATGTGGCCCGCTCGCAGGCGACCCTGATCGTCAACTATGTGTCGGAGCGCATCACCGCGCGCGGCGCCGGCCAGGGCGGGGCGCGCGAGCCCGACTATGTGCAGGAGCCGGGCGTGTTCCTGGACCTGGTCTATCGCAAGGATTTCACCGTCATGGGCCGCGACATCGGCTTGGGCGTCGAGCTCCGCAACCTGCTGGAGACCGAGTTCGACGAGCACCAGACCCTGGGCAACAAGATTTCGATCAACAGCTATGACCTGGGTCGCTCGGCTTCGGTCAGCCTGACCGCACGCTTCTAGATCCCAGGCATCAGTCAAGAGAAAGGGCCGTCCGCGGAAGCGAGCGGCCCTTTCGCCATCCTGGGTTGGTTGTTGTGATGAACCCGCCGTCGCCAGCGCGAGGCAGCGGCAGGTTCATCAGATCAGACGACGGTCCTGTCAGCCAGGCTCGGTTGCACCTCGGTCGTGTCGGACGGGGCTGTCGCCTCGATCTCAGTCGCTGCAGGCTGGGGCTGTCCAGCCCCGGCCAGATTGCGGAGCACGTAGGGCATGACCCCGCCGGATTTGAAGTAATCCAGTTCGGTCTGGTTATCGATGCGGCAGCGCACCGGGAACCTGGCCATCTTGCCATCGGACGGGCGGAACAGTTCCACCCAAAGATCCTGACGCGGGCGCAGGCGGCCGGTGTTGGCGTCGGTCAGGCCGCGGATGGTGACGATCTCCTCGCCGGTCAGGCCCAGGCGGTGCCAGCCCTCGGCCTTGAACTGCAGCGGCACCACGCCCATCCCGATCAGATTGGACCGGTGGATCCGCTCATAGGTCTCGGCGATGACGGCGCGCACGCCCAGAAGGTTCGTGCCCTTGGCCGCCCAGTCGCGCGACGATCCCGTGCCGTACTCCTTGCCCGCGAACACGACCAGCGGACGCCCCTCGGCCTGGTAGCGCATGGCCGCGTCATAGATCGACATGGTGTCGCCTGACGGGAAGTGACGGGTCACGCCGCCTTCGATGTCCGGGGTGATCTTGTTGCGGATGCGGATGTTGGCGAAGGTGCCGCGCATCATCACCTCGTGATGGCCGCGACGCGCGCCGTACGAGTTGAAATCTAGCGCTTCGACGCCTCGGTTGGTCAGATAGACGCCCGCGGGCGAGGTCTTCTTGATCGAGCCGGCCGGCGAGATGTGGTCGGTCGTGATCGAGTCGCCGAAGATGGCCAGGACCCGAGCTTCGACAATGTCCTTGACCGGCGCGGCCTGCATCGACAGCCCCTCGAAGTAGGGCGGGTTGGCGACGTAGGTCGAGTTTTCGTCCCAGCCATAGGTCTGGCCGCCCGACACCTTGATCGCCTGCCAGTGCTCGTCGCCCTTGAAGACGTCCGCATAGCGTTTGGCGAACATCGAGGGCGTGACGTTCTTCTTCTGGATGCGGGCGATCTCTTCCGAGGTCGGCCAGATGTCCTTGAGGAAGACGTCCTTGCCCTTCTTGTCCTGGCCGATGGCTTGGGTGGTGATGTCGATCTTCATCGAGCCAGCGATGGCATACGCCACCACCAATGGCGGCGAAGCCAGATAGTTGGCCTGGACGTCGGGGTTCACCCGGCCCTCGAAGTTGCGGTTGCCGCTAAGCACGCTGGTCGCGACCAGACCGCCGTCATTGATGGCCTTGGAGATGGCGGGGTCCAGCGGGCCGGAGTTGCCGATACAGGTGGTGCAGCCGTAGCCGACCAGGTTGAAGCCCAGTGCGTCCAGCTCCTTCTGCAGCCCCGCTGACGTCAGGTAATCGGTGACGACCTGCGAGCCCGGCGCCAGCGAGGTCTTGACCCAGGGCTTGGGCTTGAGACCCAGCTTGTTGGCCTTTTGCGCCACCAGACCGGCGGCGATCAGAACGGACGGGTTGGAGGTGTTGGTGCAGGAGGTGATGGCGGCGATGACCACGTCGCCGTCGCCAACGGTGAAGTCCGTGCCCTCGACGGGGACGCGTTCCACCGGCGTCATCCGGCCGAAGGTCTCCCCGAGCGCGGTCTCGAAGGCGGTGGCGGCGGCGGTCAGCTCGACCTTGTCCTGAGGCCGCTTGGGCCCGGCCAGCGACGGCACGACGGAGCCGAGGTCCAGTTCCAGCACGTCGGTGAAGACGGGATCCTCGCTGGTCTCGTCGATCCACAACCCTTGCGCCTTGGCATAGGCCTCGACCAGGGCGACGCGCGCCTTGTCCCGACCGGTGGCGGTCAGGTACGAGATCGTCGCCTGGCTGACGGGGAAGAAGCCGCAGGTGGCGCCGTATTCCGGGGCCATGTTGGCGATGGTGGCCTGGTCCTCGATGGTCATGCCGGCCAGGGCGTCGCCGAAGAATTCCACGAACTTGCCGACCACGCCCTTCCTGCGCAGCATCTGGGTGACGGTCAGCACCAGGTCGGTGGCGGTTGCGCCCTCGGGCAGGCGGCCGGTTAGCTTGAAGCCCACCACCTCGGGGATCAGCATGGGGATCGGCTGGCCCAGCATGGCGGCCTCGGCCTCGATCCCACCGACGCCCCAGCCCAGGACGGCCAGGCCGTTGATCATGGTGGTGTGGCTGTCGGTGCCGACCACGGTGTCGGGATAGGCTACCGTCGTCTTGCCCTCGGTCAGGGTCCAGACGGTCTGGGCCAGGTTCTCCAGGTTCACCTGATGGCAGATGCCGGTGCCCGGCGGCACCACGCGGAAATTGTTGAAGGCCGACGAGCCCCAGCGCAGGAAATTGTAGCGCTCGATGTTGCGCTCATACTCGCGCTCGACGTTGCGTCCGAACGCCTTGGAGTCGCCGAAGTGGTCGACCATGACCGAGTGGTCGATGACCAGATCGACGGGCACCAGGGGATTGATCTTGCCGGGGTCGGCGCCCAGCGCCGTCATGGCGTCGCGCATGGCGGCCAGATCGACCACGGCCGGAACCCCGGTGAAATCCTGCATCAGGACGCGTGCCGGACGGAAGGCGATCTCGTGCTCGACCGCTCCCTTGTTCTCGCCCCAGGCGGCGACGGCGCGCAGATCGGCCTCGCTGACCGAGACGCCGTCCTCGTTACGCAGCAGGTTCTCCAGCAGCACCTTCATCGAGCGCGGCAGACGGGAAATCCCGGCCAGGCCCGCTTCCTCGGCGGCAGGAAGGCTGTAATAGGCATATTTCTTACGCCCGACGGAAAGCTCGCGGCGGGCGGAGAGGCTGTCGACTGACGGCATGGAGATGGTTCCTCTGGTCCAGGCCGCCCGACAATCCGGTTGCGCCCTCGCGCGACGAACGCCAGGGCGCACAGGTCCCGGACGCGCGCGCAGAAGCCCTGCTGCGGCTGGCCGCTTCATAGTCCGCGGCGACGCTTGCGTCCATGTACCCACGTCATCCGCAAGGACATTGAGAGGGGTTCGCAAAGCTCGATGATCGGGGCGGTTCACATCGTCGATCTGGGTGTGTCACGGGGCGAGCGCCGTCTGTTCAGCGGTTTAACGCTGTCGATCGAGGCCGGCCAAGGCGTCTCGCTGATCGGGGGCAACGGGGTGGGCAAGACCAGTCTGATCCGCGCCCTGGCGGGCCTGTTGCGGCCCGCGGCCGGCGAGGTGCGGTTCACCGGCGCGCAGGGCCTGGCCATGGAGGCGACCGAGGCCCGCAGCCGGCACCTGCATCACCTTGGCCATGTAGAGGGGTTGAAAGGGGGGCGCCTGGCGCGCGACGAGCTGGCGTTTCAGATCCGCTGGCTGGGAGCTGACGACGAAGGTCTGGCGCGGGCGGCGGGTGCCTTGCGGCTGGCACCCCTGCTGGACCTGCCCGTGCGGCAGCTTTCGGCGGGACAGCGGCGGCGTCTGGCACTGGCGCGACTGGTGGCGGCGCGGCGTTCCCTGTGGCTGCTGGACGAACCGCTGGCCCCGCTGGACGCCAGCTGGCGCGAGACCGCCGGGACGCTGATGCGTGATCACCTCGACGCCGGCGGCATGATCGTGGCGGCGGTGCACGACCCCCTGCCGATCGAGACGCGCACGCTCGATCTTGGACGGGGGCCATGAAGGCGTTCGCCATCCTGTTTCGCCGTGAACTGGCCCTGGCTTGGGGGGGTGGGGGCGGGCCGCTCCTGGCATGCGGCTTCTTCGCCTGCCTGACGGCCGTCCTGCCCCTGGCGGCAGGCAGCCAGCCGCAGGTGCTGACCCCCATCGCGTCCGGCATGGTCTGGCTGGCCCTGGCCCTGGCCTCGCTGCTGTCTCTGGAACGGATGTTCGAGCGCGATCTCGAGGACGGCGCGCTGGACCTGATCGCGCTGGGTCCCTTGCCGATGGAGGCCGTGGTGGTGGCCAAGGCTGGAGCCCAGTGGCTCGCGACCGGCCTGCCGCTGGCGCTGGCCTCGCCTGTGGTCGCCTTGGCCCTCGGCCAGACGCCCGGGCTCCTCGGCCTGACTTTGGGTGCGGCCCTGGTGGGCGGTCTGGGGTTCGCCTTCACCGGAGCACTGGGGGCGGCCCTGGCCTTGGGATCGCGACGCGGAGGCCTCTTGATCGCGGTTGTGGTCCTGCCGCTGTTCATCCCGCCGGTGGTGTTCGGCGCAGGCGCCCTCAGCCGGGCCGCCGACGGGGCATCCGCTGCCCCGGCCCTGGCCTTGCTGGCGGCCTATGTGCTGTTCACCTGCGCCCTGTCCCCTGTCGCCTCGGCCGCCGCGGTGCGCAACGCCCTGGCCTGAACCAGAAAGGCCCGCCTCCCTTCGGAGACGGGCCATCCCGGCTGGAGCAAGGGCAGAGCCGCCTAGTGCCGGCCAACGCCCCCCGACAGGATGTCGACATCCAGATCGACCAGACCGCCGCGTCCGCCGCGCCCGCGGTCGTTGCGACCGTTGCGCCCGCCGACATTGACGTCCACCTCGACAGCACCGCCACGGCCGGCGCGCGAGTTGCGGTCGTTGCCAAGCACATCGGCATCGACATCGACCAGGGAGCCCCCGCGTCCGTTGCGGCTGAGGACATCGGCATCCAGGTCCACCACCGAGCCGCCGCGACGGTTGCCGGTCAGCAGACCCGCGTCGAGGTTGAGCAGGCCGCCGCCGCGATTAACGCGACCGCCGACGTTGAGGTCGAGGTTCAGCAATCCACCACCGCTGCGGGCCTGATGCCCACCGTGGCCATAGCGCGACTGGGCCGCAGCCTCGGTCGCCAGGGCGGACATGGAAACGGCGGCGATGGCCACCAGAGCGAGGGTCTTCATGATCTGTCTCCAAGTGATACAACCACAGGGTGTGGCATCAGGGTTGCTGCATGCCTTATACCACTTTTGCGTGTGGGACGTGGTTGCCGTGGGATGCTTGACGCCACATCGCCCGCACTCCATCGCTGCGGATCGTCACGACCCGGGAGTTACGACGTGCGCCGATCCGCCCTGATGACCTTCCTGGCCGCCATAATCCTGGCCCCGCCCGCCTTTGCGCAGAACCTGGTGATCCAAGGTGGCACGATCCGCACCGGGGTCGAGGCGGCTCCCACGGCTGAGGTCGTTCATGTGCGGGATGGCCGCATCGCCTATGTCGGTCCAGCGGCGCAGGCGCCCCGGGCCACGGGTCTGACGGTTGTCGACCTGAAGGGCGCGACCCTGTTTCCCGGCTTCACCGACGGCCATGCCCATCTGGACGGTATCGGCTGGCGCGAGCTGACGCTCAGCCTGGAGGGTGCGGCCTCGGTGACCGAGGCGATGGCGCGTCTTGCCGCGTGGGCAGAAGCTCATCCCGAAGGCCCTATCGTCGGGCGTGGCTGGATCGAGACCCACTGGCCGGAAGGCCGCTTCCTGACCGCCGCCGATCTGGACGCGGCGGCTCCCGGCCGGATCGTCCTGCTGGGCCGGGCTGACGGCCACGCCGTGGTGGCGTCCAGCGCCGCCCTCGCCGCCGCCCGGATCGATGCCGAGACCCAGGCCCCCACGGGCGGGGAAATCCTGAAGGGGCCGGACGGCCAGCCGACCGGCCTGCTCGTCGATGCCGCCGAGCAGCTGGTCGCCGACCTGATGCCCCAGGCCGACACCGAGGCCCTGCGCGAAGCCTATCGCGCCGGCTTCCGGGTCGAGGCCGCCTATGGCTGGACCGGCATCCATTTCATGAGCGCGCCCTGGAAGGACGTGCCCCTGTTGGAAGCCATGGCCGTGGCCGGCGAGGCACCCTTGCGTCTCTACAACAGCGTCACTCCGGACGGCGCGCAGGCCCTGATCGCGTCCGGTCCACGCAGCGTGGCCGACGGGCGCGTGATCACGCGCGCGATCAAGTTCTACGCCGACGGTGCGCTGGGTTCGCGCGGCGCGGCCCTGTTCCAGCCCTATGCCGACCGGCCGGACACGACCGGCCTGATGCAGACCACGGCCGAGGAGATGGTCCCCATCTACCAGCAGGCCCTTCGCGCCGGCATCCAGCTGGCCACCCACGCCATCGGGGACCGGGGCAATTTCGAAGTCTCCGACTGGTACCGTCAGGCCATGCAGGCGGTGCCGCGCGAGCAATGGGGCCTGGTCGATCCGCGCTGGCGCATCGAGCATGCCCAGATCCTGCGGCCTTCGGACTATGCCGTCTTCAGCGAGCTGCCGATCATCGCCTCGATGCAGCCCAGCCACGCCATCGGCGACCTGCATTTCGCCTCGGACCGGTTGGGGGATGCCCGGCTGGATGGGGCCTATGCCTGGCACAGTCTGGTCGATCGCGGGGTGATCGTGGTCGGCGGCTCGGACGCTCCGGTCGAGCGTGGCTCACCCCTGATCGAGTTCTACGCCGCCGTGGCCCGGCGCGACCTGCAGGGTTTTCAGGGGGCGGACTGGCGGCCCGAGGAGGCGGTAGACCGCGCGACCGCGCTCAAGATGTTCACCCTGTGGCCGGCCCATGCCAGCTTTCGTGAGGACGAGCTGGGCACGATAGAGGTCGGCAAGCGCGCGGACCTGACCGCCTTCGACGTCGATCTGATGACCGTGCCCGAGGTGGATATCCTGAGTGGCAAGGCGGTGCTGACCGTGGTCGACGGCCAGGTCGTGCACTCGACGCTGAATTAGCAGGCGTTCAGCCGCCCCAGGCGCTGTGCGTGACGCCCCACGATCCGCAGCGCCACCGCGTTCGGCAGCAGCTTGGGCAGGACAGCCAGCATCCGGTTGCGCCAGCCCGGCACGACCCGGGGACGGTTGGCTTCCACCCCTGCGATGCCCGCCTGCGCGACCGCTTCTGCCGTCATCCACATCCAGGGCGGATAGGCGCTGGAAACCTGGTCGCGGCTGCCGTTGACGTCGTGGAACTCGCTGTAGGTATAGCCGGGACACAGGGCGGTGACGTGGACCCCCGTCTCCCGCATCTCCAGGTGCAGACCCTGGCTGGCCTTGATCAGGAAGCTCTTGATCGGCCCATACAGGGTATCGCCACCGGTCGCCGGCATCAGCCCGGCCAACGACGCCACATTGATCACCCGGCCGAAGCCGCGTTCCACCATGGCCGGAACCAGCGCGCGCGACAGGACCACCGGCGCCTCCAGCATCAGCCGGATCATGGCGCTCTGGTCGGCTGGCGACGAGGCCAGGAAGCCATTGGTCATCGAATAGCCTGCGTTGTTGACCAGTCCGTCCACGACCAGGCCGCGCTCGCCAAGCGTCTGGATCAGCGCCTGCGCCCCACCCTCGAGCCCCAGGTCAGCCACCACCACATGGTGCCGGCCGCCGTACCCCTGTCCGAGTTCGGCCGCCAACGCTTCGAGCGAAGGCTGGCGGCGGGCCGTCAAGACCACATCCCAGCCGCGGCCGGCGTAAAGCCTGGCAAAGGCCGCGCCGATCCCAGCCGAGGCCCCGGTGACCAGGACGATCGGGCGTCGTCCGGTCACGCCTCCGCCGCGCGTGCGATGACAGCCGAGCAGGCCGCGTGGGGGGCCAGACCCCGCAGCGCCACTGCGTCCTCGGCCAGAAGGTCGGCGATGGTGATGCCCGACAGGGCGCGAGAGGCGGCGGCGTCAGCGGCGGTCAGGGCACGGGCCACCTGGCGCGGGATATGTTGCCCGACCGGGCATCCGCGCGCGCCCGGTGGCGGCGAACCCAGGTGCGCACAGCCGTCCACGGCGGCCAACACCTGGTCCAGGCTGATCTGCTCGGGCCTCGACAGCAGCCAGGCTCCCCCGGTCGCCCCGGAACGGGTCGCGATCAGGCCGGCCCGCGCCAGCATGGCGGTCACACGGCGGATGACGACCGGATTGGTGGGCACCGACGCCGCCAGCACACCGCTGGCCACGGCCTGTGCTGGACCATAGGCGCCCTTGTGCGCCAGGTAGGCGAGGGCGTGGGCGGCGACGGGGAATCTTTGGCTGTCTGACATCGATCGGGCATCCGGCGGCGGGTCCAGAGATAGGGTGACACACCCAGCTTCACAAATCGGACACGAGAGACATCGGAATTCGCGGCTCGCGATTGAAGCGGCTCTGGAATGAGCCTAAGGGGCTCGCCGTTTTGATGGGGCCCGATGCGGGCACCCGGAGGTTCGATATGGCAGGGGTTACCCCCTCGGACGCCGACGCTCCCCCCGTCGCGTCCCCCGCGCCGACAGCCGAGGCCACACATCCCGCTGATCCGCACACACCCTCGTCTGGGGGTCGCCGCCGCTTCCTGGCTCTGACCCTGGGTGCCATCGGCGTGGTGTTCGGCGACATCGGCACCAGCCCGCTCTATGCCTTGCGCGAGGCTATTCGGCACGCGCGTGACGGTACCGGAGGTCCGGAGCTTGCGGTTCTGGGCGTGGTGTCCCTGGCGTTCTGGGCGCTGATGATCGTCGTGACCCTGAAATACGTCTTCTTCCTGATGCGTGCGGACAACAAGGGAGAGGGCGGGACCCTGGCCCTGATGGCCCTGGCCCAGAACGCCATCGGTCGGCGCAGCGCCTGGGTCTTCATCCTGGGGGTCTGCGGGGCGGCGCTGTTCTACGGCGACGGCATCATCACCCCGGCGATCTCGGTCCTGTCGGCCATCGAAGGGGTGCGCGACGCCCCAGGCGCCGGCGGCCGGTTCGATCCCTTCGTCGTGCCGATCGCGGCCGGCATCCTGATAGCTCTGTTCATGGTCCAGGCACGCGGCACAGCCGGTCTGGCCCGCTGGTTCGGCCCGATCACGGCTGTCTGGTTTCTGTGCCTGGGAGGCCTGGGCCTCTATCATATCTTCGACGACGTCAGCGTGCTGCGCGCCCTGTCCCCCTTGTATGGGCTGCAGTTGCTGCTCCAGGACCCGCTGCTGGGCTTCATCATCCTGGGCAGCGTCTTCCTGGCCGTGACGGGGGCTGAGGCGCTGTATGCCGACATGGGCCATTTCGGCCAGGCCCCGATCCGGGCGGGATGGCTGTTCTTCGTCCTGCCCTGCCTGACGCTGAACTATCTCGGCCAGGGCGCCATGATCCTGGATCGGCCCGAGGCGTTCGAGAACCCATTCTGGGAAATGGTCCCCCAGGCCGCCTATTGGCCGATGCTGGGCCTGGCCACGGCCGCCACCGTGATCGCCTCCCAGGCCGTCATCACCGGTGCCTTCTCCATCACCCAGCAGGCGGTCCAGCTGGGCCTGCTGCCGCGCATCGACATCAAGTTCACCTCCGAGACCCAGGCCGGCCAGATCTTCGTGCCGGCGGTCAACAGCTTCCTGCTGATCGGGGTTCTGCTGTTGCTGGTCTCCTTCCAGACCTCGTCCAACCTGACGGCGGCCTATGGGGTGGCGGTGATCGGCACCATGCTGATGAACACCCTGTTGGCCTATTTCGTCATCGTGAAGAAATGGCGCTGGCCGATCTGGGGCGCCCTGGCCCTGCTGGTGCCGCTGGGCTTCATCGACGTGGTCTTTCTGTCTTCGAACCTGCTCAAGATTCCCGACGGGGCCTGGATGCCGCTGGCACTCGGCGCCGGTCTGGTCCTGATCATGTGGACCTGGACACGCGGCAGCCAGATTCTGGCGGCCAAGGCGCGCAAGGACAGCCTTCCGATCGGCGACCTGATCGAGATGCTGAAGGCGCGGCCTCCGCATCGCGCGCCCGGCACCGCCATCTTCCTGACATCGGACCCCGAGATCGCGCCGGTCGCCCTGATGCACAACCTCAAGCACAACAAGGTGCTGCATGAGAAGAACATCATCCTGACGGTGCGCACCGCCGAACGCCCGCGCGTGCCCGAGGACCGGCGCGTCTCGATCGAGCCGATCAACGCCGATTTCAAGCGGATCGTCCTGACCTACGGCTTCATGGAGACGCCGATCGTGCCGCGCGCGCTCAGCCTGTGCCGTAAGCAGGGGGTGAAGTTCGACATCATGTCGACCAGCTTCTTCCTGGGCCGGCGCTCTCTGGTGCCGTCGGCTCAGCAGGGGATGCCGCTGTGGCAGGATCGGCTCTATATCTTCCTGATGCGAAACGCCGCCAATCCCACCGACTTCTTCCACATCCCGCCGGGGCGCGTGGTGGAGCTTGGCACCCAGGTGTCGGTTTGAGCCCGTCGGCGCCTGTCGAGGCCGGCATCGAAGCCCGGGTGGCGGCCGGTGTCCTGCTGAACGCCGCGCTCGAGCGGCGTCACGGCCTGGATGAGGCCCTGAACGGTCCGGCCATGAAGGGTCTGTCGGGTCCCGACCGCGCCTTTGCCCGCGCCGTGGCCATGGCGGCGCTGCGTCGTCTCGGCGAGATCGACCAGATCCTGGATCGTCGGCTGAAGTCGCCGCCCAATCTGGCGGTACGGACCCTGCTGCGGGTCTCGCTGGCCCAGACCCTGGTCCTGGGCACGCCGGCCTTCGCCGCCGTTTCGTCGGCCGTGAAACTGGCCGATCGCGACGCCAAGACCCGGCCGTTCAAGGCACTGGTCAACGCCGTCCTGCGGGGCATCGAGCGCGACGGTCCCGGCCCAACCGACGCCCGGACCAACCTGCCCGACTGGCTGGCGGCACGCTGGCGCCAGACCTATGGCGAGGCCGCCCTGGCCGGCTTGTCCGACGCGGCGCGCGAGGAGCCTGCCACCGATATCAGCGTACCGCCGGGGACCGACCCCTCGGCCTTGGCGGCGTCCGTGGACGGCGAGATCCTCCCCGGCGG
>Ga0194112_10008171_pt1 | contig 13516 bp, 15 predicted proteins | sample TA2MahC400mmetaG_FD_146191 | JGI IMG/M metagenome (GOLD analysis project Ga0194112, IMG submission 146191) | Freshwater microbial communities from Lake Tanganyika, Tanzania - TA2015016 Mahale Deep Cast 400m | ecosystem: Environmental > Aquatic > Freshwater > Lake | place: Tanzania: Lake...
GATTATTTTTAACCCAGTGGTGAATTTCTTTTAAGAGCACCTCTTTTTCTTCCATGACCTTTTTAAGATCTTTTTCTGCACTTTTCAGATCAGTAATGTCATTTATGGAGGATGCATATTCATCTGACCCTGGTATTTTGTCTACAGTAATCTGTGCATTTCTAATGCTTCCGTCTTTCGTGATGAATTTGGATTCGTATCTTGATGGGACTGATTCTGGGTCTATTTGCCTTTTTTGATGATATTGCAGCACCATTTTGAGTTCCCTAGGAGGAACAAATTCCATCCACTTCATTTTTCCTTCCACTTCTTCATCTAAATATCCAGACATATTTCCCATTTCAGAATTTTGCATGGTAATAATGCCTTTTGGATCAAATATGATGGTTGCAGCACCCGTATTTTCAAAAATAGCCCTGTATTTATTTTCGGATTCTTTAAGTTTCAACTCAGCCTGCTTACGGTCAGTTACATCCGTCATCACACCAACTATTCCTTCTACATTGCCGGATGCATCATACAAAGGTGCTGCAGAAAGAGAAATGTACAATCTAGATCCGTCTTTTCTCATAGGGTTAATCTCGATTGGAGGAAAAGTTTTTCTTTCTCGAAGTAGCTCCAACTGTTCTATAAACACATCCTTATACTCAGGAGGAACAGTTGGATTAAATCTACCAATTGCTTCGTCTGCAGTCCATCCGAAAATTATCTCTGCTGCTGGACTCCAACGACGCACACGACCATCTAAGTCAAAAACTGCGATTGCTGCGGGTGATGATTCAATGACACGCTCCAGTTCCTCTGTAGTTCGTTGTAAAGCATCTTCAGCTTCCCTCCGTTGTAGGGCTACTGAAGCCAATCTAATCAAAATTTCAAGAGCATTTATGTTTTCTAATTTGCTGCCCTTTTTCAGGAAGATGTTAAGTGTGCCATAAAATTTACCCTTCCATTTAAAACCAGCACCGTAAATATCACCAATATTCAGTGTTACTTCAACTATTCTGGCTAATTTTTGCGGTAATACACCACATAAAAACCTGATATAATCCTCCATCAACTTTAATAAGTCTGCCACTTAAAATTATATTCCTTGATTCTTCATCATAGGCTTCATTAAAAGAGCTAAGGGGAACCGTAACATTAAAAAGACTTACACCTAAAAACTTTCGAGAAAACTCATTTAATTTTTTATGTTGCCATGACAGAACACACATGGAACCTACCAGATGGAACATCGTATAATGTTACAGCGATAATAGAGTTTTTCACAAACTTATTCAATTTTTTAGCTATAAATTCATAAATATCCGCATCAGACGGCAATTCAACCAATTCTAAAACCAGTTGGGATAAAAAACGTTCATTTGTGATTAATTCTTTTGTATCTTTTTCACTAGTTTTTAAAGTAGCTTTTAATTTAGCATTAGATTCCTTTAATCTCTTTAATTCGTCAATAACTTCTTTTTTGGATTTATTCCCATCCGACATCAGAAAACCTTCGATAAATTATAATCAATTACACATGTATTTTGTCTACTCTCTATAATTAAAGATTTCCACCACTCTAAACCGTATTCTGAGCAAATCCTACGTTTATTACCAAGAGTATTATCTTCCAGCGTGTAGACATTAAAATGAGTGTAGTACATCACCCCCAGATCGGTAAAAATTCCATAATGTAATAATAACTATTTTTCAATATAACATCTTTAACCTCTAAGTTTTGAATTCCATTTTAAAAAAAAACATCACAGCATATAATATTTTAATAAGTTTTAACAGATTTTCTCTTAATTAATTAGTTGGAGGTGGTCAATTGGATGCTATTACTTTGGGTATTATTTGTGGTTTAGTCTTTGGAATTGTTGCTGTCTTGATAATGATTCCCATGAGTTTTGAAAGCAGACGAAAAAAATGGGAGGCTTTAAGCGCGGCTTTTGTGGAACGTTTTATGATAGGTTTTCTCATTCCAAATGTTAGTTTAGGCATGAATCCATTATTCACTGGACTGATTTTAGGTATATTTTTAAGCCTGCCTTCTGCAATTATAACTCGCGCATATGCTCCCATAATAGGATTTGGAATTGTTGGTGGGCTAATAATTGGATATATTTCAGGTGTGGTGTTATAGTGAAATCAGATAAATCTTTTGTGGAAGTTTGTATATACGAGGTGAAAACAGATAAAACCGCGGAATTTGAAGAATTAGTTGAAAGAGTAACAGAACACCACAGAAATTTTCCAGGTGTTATTGATGTAAGATACATTAAAAGAACCCATAGACCTGGAAGTTTCTCTGATGCTAAAGCTGGAAAACCATCTATCCATCTTAGGAAAAAACCTAAATTTTACACTTATATTCTTTGCTGGGAACTGGATAACGAGATAACACATGGGAAGGCAACTGGATCAGGTCTTGAAAATTTCTTCAAAGAATTTAACAGATGCCTCCCTAAAGCCCCAAAAATAATTCTAGGAGAACGGATCCACTAACTAATTAAATAAATAAGTTTCGGGATGAAATGAAAGATATAACCTTAAATCAGGTTAATAATTTTGTTCTACGAAAACAACATTTAACCCTTGATTCAAAAGTAGATGACATTGGCCAAATAATCAAAGATATATGTGGCTTACATGCAACTGGCCCTAAAAATCCATATTTATCCTTATTTGCAAGAACAAGAAATTTTAAAAGAAAATATCTGGATGAAGAGCTCTATTTGAAAAGAAATTTAGCTAAAATTCGGTGTGTAAGGGGAACCATGTATATTCACCCTAAGGAAATGATACCTATTGTATATGTTGCAACTAAGAGAATGGTAGAACCTGCATCAAGTCGTTACGCACAATATTTAGGCATAAATAAGAAAGAATATGAAAAATTGAGCATTAAAATACTGAACATCCTTAAAGGTAAGGTAATGACAACGAGAGAAGTAAAGAAAGCTCTAATGACACATCAAAACATCTCTCCAGTCCTAAATTTGATGTGTGACCAGGGATTACTGGTTAGAGGTCCCCCAAGAGGTGGATGGAAAAGTAACATCCACACATACCATATTTTTCATGAATATTTCCCCGATATAGAGCTTGACAGTGTAAATGAAACAACAGCCAGAAAAATATTAATAAAACAGTATATTGCTTCTTTTGGACCAGTTAGTGAAGATGATGTTTCATGGTGGACTGGATTTAAGAAAGGTGAAACTAGAAAAATTCTGGATAAATTAAAAGATCAGACAATGCAGCTGAAAATATCCAAGCTTAATGGCAAATACATCATATCGTCTTCAGATAGAAGTTCCATAGAATCACAATCAATCCAACACAAAATGGAAATAAACTTATTACCCGGCCTAGATCCTTATCTTATGGGCTATAAAGAAAGAACAAGATATCTTGATCACAAATATTATGATTATATCTTTGATCCGTCAGGAAACGCCACATCAACAATTCTCCTTAACGGAATGATTATTGGTGTATGGGATTTCATGGAAAAACCTGAACCAAAGATAAAGATTCACCTATTTAAAGAAATAGACAACCCCATTATGAATAAAATATGTGCAGAAGCACTCAAAATAGGTAAATTCATGGCAAATAAAGACATAAAGATAAAAGAATGTGATAAAATGGTTCCATTGAAACAGAGAACCGCGGGTGGTGTAATGACACCATTAAAAGATTGTGAATAATGTAGTGTATACAGTGCATAGAATAATATTGTAAAAATTAGGGATAGACGGTATCTATATATAAAAATAAAGCTCTTAAAAATAAAATTTCAGGTTTTGTCTTTATGATTGGAATAAGGTAACAATAATGTGAGTTTTCGCCTTTTTTCAAAATAAACTTATTTAAAAATTTATATTTATCAAATTTTTACTAACTCTGAAATTATATTAAAAAAGCAGTAATGTAAATATAAAAATAGGAGTTGCCTTCCGGCTACTCATTTATTTATGTATGTAAAAAATAAAACGAAATAAACTAAAACTATTCCAATATTGACGAATAGATGTTGCCAGAATAAATGCCTAAGGAACAGTTAATCTATGCTAAATACGATGATAAATAAAACCACTAGATAGAATCTTAATTGTTGTTTCAACCATTTTTAATCATCCCGTTTTTATATTTTGTTGTTATTAACAATATTAAACCTTTCTAAATATTTTGTAAGAAGACAATAGAAATTTTTCCTATAATCATATAATTAAAATTTGCTAATTTCTAAAAATATCGTAAAAAGTTTCTAATGATAATTGAGGTTCACATAACTTTCATCTATAAGTATTAAATTATATTAGTTTAAATTAACTAATCTCGAAAAATTGAGCAAATATTATTTAAGATGAAAGAAGAATCAAGAGAAACAAATGGTCAGGATTTTTGCATGATTGTAATTAACTCATACTAATGCTACTTTATGTTATATTTGATATATACTTGGTGTTTTGTATTACCCTTCTTAGTTGTTAAATCAAAAAAACATAATAATATTTCTATAAATATTATATAATGTCTACTTTATTGGTTTAGAAGGCATTGTCAAAAACTTGGTAAAAATGTGCCATTTAGGAACTACCTTGGTAATCGGCAGATATAGTTGAACAATATTTTTTTTATACTTCTTTCAAAGGAAATATTCCGATAATCTCCTATTATTTACTTTTTGCAGATAATTCTCCTGATTAACAATTCTTTTTCCTTAATTGCGTGATGTAATAAGCGATATGCATGAATACTGTCTTCAATTTCTTTATTTGTAAACATTTCCTTTAATTTTTTTTGGATTTCATGTTTTTTTAGGTGTTTTACTATTTCATTATTATATTTAGCGTATGTTTCGTCTTCTTCATCAATTAAAATTAGTTTGAATCCTGCCAGACGGATAACATCCTTATAGTTTCCTTCAGTATTCGCAAAAAGAGTTAAACCATCTAATCTCATCATCTCCTCCATTTTTTCTCCCCAATGGCCATTCACCAGACTAAGCCAGTCCCCTATTATAAAGTAAGTATCCCTTTTTAAAACTCTAAAAATTTCTTTAAATAGAGTCAATTTATCTTCTACATCTAAGTGAACAAAAACCCCTTTACTGTAAGCCAGGTCAAAAGATTCATCTGAAAACGGCAGATGTTTTATATCATCATAGTATAAAAATTTCACTTGATTCTGGAGTGTTTCAGGCACTCTGCGGCTAGCTTCATCAACCATTATCTGGTTAATTTCAATGCCAGTGACCATAGCATTGTATTTTTGAGCAAAATGTATTGCCGCACCACCCAATCCAGAACCTATATCCAGTATTTTTTTATTATCCAGTTGGAAACCTTTAACTAAAGCATCAATAGCTTCGGTTCCACCTTCTGACAAAAAGCCTTGACCATAGGCAACCTCTAGCAAGGTGCAATAATCCTCTGGATATTCTTTTTGAACCTGTTCTATACTGCTCATAATCATCCCCTCCCTCTATCACATTTTTTTCTTCTTTGTCAATTAAATCAGTTGGCAATAGGCATTTCTCTGATAAAACCCCACACTAAAAGAATATATACTTTATATTCTCTTTTTTATCTTATTAAAGTTTATTTTCTCTAAATTTCAGTCGAATAGCCATTATTCTTTTGTTTAAAGACCCATGGATTGTTATTAAGATAATTAACCGAATTCAAATATTTTTCTCATTAAAAAAAATTTAGGGAAAGGGAATTCATAGATTCCCTTTATTTTTTACGCGTGCTGATAAATCCACCCAGTACCATTAGGATAGCTAAAACCATCCCTAGTAATGGTATTCCTGTTTTTTGCATGGCTATGGTTTTTGCATTGACTGGGTTGTGTATTCCACATTTAGGTCTGTTTTTAATATTAGAAATTTAGGATAATTAATACGTTTTTTATTTATAATATAACCATTTGAGTTAGTAATAAGAATATTATAATTATATACGGGCTGCAAGAAACACATTACTTAGAGATCTATCATATATATGCAAGTTTTAGTTAAAAAAAGAGGTAATATGGTTGATTGGAATCAGCGCTGACTTTGACCCTGTGCATAAGGGTCATGTTAAATTAATCCAGAAAGGCCGTGAAATAGCTGATGAAACTGGTGCCGAGGTAATAATTTACCTCAATAAAGGTTACAGTGCTAATCACGCTCCGTTTTTCGCGTCCTACGAAGCTCGAAGTGAAATGGCCAGTAAAGCTGGGGCTGATAGAATTGTAGCTATTGAAGAATTACATCACAGACTCACAATGGCCTACACAGTTCCCATACGGATAGCCATGATGATAGAAGATGGCGTACAGGACTATGTGGATGCTGCCGATGTTTCACCTGCTCGGATTAAAAAATATGCTTCATCATTTGCAAAGCGAGGAATATTCAGTGGAATTCCCCGAAATCTACCTAATCGTAATGTTATACGATGGTTTGCAGTTAATGATTTTTTATACAAAAAATATAAACGGAAACTAAAATTCCATATAATAGATGAGCTTAAAATTGATGGAAAGATTTCAGGACGAGATATAAGGAAAAAAATAATTGAAAATAATTTCAAAATACCAGAAGATGTAAAAGAACTACTTCCAAATTCTACTATTAAAATACTCAAAAAAGAGATAAAGAAAGGCAATATTCCTGAAAAAAGAAATATAGAAATATTAACAAAAAGACTAAACAGTTATTCCCGCGCTAAATTGCTGAACATAGCTCATCTCAATGCAAATGCAGTTAATGAAATTGTAAAAGGAAGAAATTATAGACTGGAAGATCAGATATGGGCATCTTTTAGGAAAGCTGGTTATGGCCCTGTTCTAACTCGGCTAGCTATAAGCTCCATGGAACAAAACGTAACCCGTCTAGAAGTATTTAAACTCATAAAAAAATATGAAAACGCAGGAATAATCCCACCTGACCAAAAGGTAGAGAATGTGATTGAAAGAGCATGGTATGTGGCGTCAAAGGTTGATGAGGAGATAAGGTCTGCAGACGCTCATCAAATGTTTAGAAGAGGAGATAGAACAGCCACCAAACCACTAATTGTATTTGATGGTGGATTACATCTTCGAAACTTTGAAGTAGCAGACCTGGAGACAGGAATGGAAGCCTCACTTTACGTTAACAGAAGAGATAGACTCAGCTGTAAAATACGTACAGCTCATCGAAAAATAAAGAGTCCTCTGAAATTACCTGCTAAATTAGCAACATACCTACGGCTTCTAATTGATTCTCATTTTATTCCCTTAAATGCACAGATTGTAGAAAAAAAAGAAGGATTAAGAATCAGGATATTCGTTGGAAAATGATATTAGGGCGTATTTTTACCGTATTAAAAATTAATTTTTTGAGAAAAACTAATCTTTTGCAGAAATTAATCCTTGGAAATCCAATCCATAAATTTTGCTATTTCTTCAACGCTTTCAACAAAATAAGTCGCATTTTCTCTCACATATTCTGGAACTTCAGTGGATGCTACAAAAATACTTTCACCATCAATCAATCCTTCATTCTTAAGTTCTTTAAGCTTGTAAAATGCGTCTGAATCAGTTATATCATCCCCTAAATAAATTAACTTCTCAATATGGTTGTCCGAGACAATTTTTTGGAGAATGGTTCCTTTATCATACCCCATAGGTGGGCGTAACTCTACAACCCTACGTCCCTCTTTAATTTTAAGATCTCCTGACCCCTTCCTATTCTTAAGAGTATCCAATACCTTCTCTTTAGCCCTTTCAGGATCTTCACATAATCTATAGTGAATAGAAAAACAGATCCCCTTTTCTTCGAAAATTATGCCGTCTATTTTACATAGTTCTCCTTTTTGAATATCTCTGGTAACTTCGTTAATTGCAGGTAGATATTTACGAACTTCAGGCTCAATGAATATTTCACCATCCTTGAGGTACTCCAAGCCATGATTTCCAACATAAAGCAGTCCATCTACCCCCACTATCCTTTTTGCATCCTCAACACATCTTCCAGTCACCAGAGCAACTAATTTGAATTTTTCTGCAAGTTTTTTTAATAGAGCCCTCATAACAGGGCTTACCACTGCTTTATCAGGAGTTGGAGCAATCTCACTTATGGTGCCGTCTATATCTGTTATAATGCTGGTTTTAGAATCTCTAAATCTCTCAAATTCATCCAAATGATCAAATAGATATTCTGGCGTTTTCACTCAACCAATCCCCCATACTCTCAATATTAATAAACAATTTTTAAAAATAACTAAAATTATGCATATCTATAAAATTAATGTGTTCTGTGCTCGACCTCTGGACAAAGCCAATCCTTACAGAAGGTCATGACAAATTCACCTTTATCAGTGACTAAATGAATTCTCCAGCAATCATGGTTATGGGTTTTAAATTTAATATCAAGGACCTTTTTACCCATAAGCTTCGAAAAAGTCTCCTGACATTCCTCTATCTTTTTATCAAGCTTCATAACAATCCCTCTGATGAATTAATTCAATAAATTGACCATAAAACATAACCAAATGATGTTTCCGTTGTTTTTATTTTGTATAATTTTAATTGTATTTTTATATATTCAAATGAATTAATAAATATTACTATAAATCTTTTATTGAAGTTATTTTATTTTTTTAAATGGTTTTAGATGATTAAATCAGATATATCAGCCAATATGATATCAAAAATAGATTCAAAGAGATTAAAATGATAAATTTTAAATAAAATGAATATAATTCAAATTTAAATCCATTTAAACTGTAAATATACATTTTAATGGGAAAAAAGGAGATTAATGAGCTTATATAGTTATATAAGGTTAAAAAATAACTAATCATTAATAAAAACAATAACCGGTTTATAAAAATTGATAAAATTGTTAATATTAAACTAATCTTTATTCATTTTATCCAAAAGGTGAAATATCTCCTTAATATTTCTAGGTCTTTCATCAAGCTTGTCCATCTTTCTTGAAAGTGACCTGAAAAATTCTGCTGTTGCCTTACTTATTAGGGGATCTATGTTCTCAGATATCAGTTTAACGACTTCGTCCATCTCTTCGGAACGTCTTTTAGCATGGAAAGGGCTGCTTATTATTCGAGAAGTGGCTGATTCAGAGAATTCAGGACACTCAGTTTCTGCAATATATTTAAGGACCTGATCGTCGATTCCCATTTTATATGCAGAGTAAAGGGATTCTAAAAGTAGTGCAGAAACCCCTTTAGTATAAGAGCTCCTTAAAATCTTAATGGAGGATGCCTGACCTACTTCGTTTCCTATTACAGTTATGTTCATCCCATAATCATTGAGTCTGGCAAAAAGTTCTGCATAAACACCAGAAGCTATTATATGGGCTTTAAGGCCCTTTTTTCTTATACTGCCAATTATGGCAGCATCAACCATCTTTTTATTTCCTAATAAAGTCTGTATTTCACCTACTGTAGAAGGAGAAACATTGTTAATATCAACATAAATACCTTTATACTGTTTACCTACTTCCCTTGCCACATTTATGGCCTGGGAGGGAATCGCAGCCGAAATTACAATATCAGAGACTTTTACAAGTTCCAAATAGCTTTTAGTGAGATTTACTCCTATTTTATCTGCTATTTTTTTTGTTCTGGGGCTTCTACCATCTACACAAGTATAAACTTCCACACCCTTATCTAGAAGTCCCCTAGCAAGTGTTGATGCAACTTCACCAAATCCTATAAAACCTACTTTCATGATATCACCCTAAAACAACATAAAGCATGTAAAAACCTGCTATAATTATTATGACTCCTGAGAAGATCCTTACCCACTTTGATGCTTTGATTAATTTCTCCAAGTTCACTTTGGATGCTAAAAAAGCTATGCAAAATATACTCAGTGCAAATCCAAATATAAATAATGCTAAATTAACTGCACTGTATATTAAATTCCCTGTAGATGCACTATATGCTATTAAAACTATAAGATATGGTCCAAAACAGGACGACCATGCCAGACAGGTTAATACTCCCATAGAAAACGATCCTAAAATTGTATTTTTATATTTTGGTGTGTATGTAAATTTAAATATGTTTTTATCAGTTATAAAGTAAATACCAATAGTAATTATTAGCAAAGCAGCAATTATTCTAAAATAAAAAAGATAATAGTTAATTGCTGCTGTAAATATAAGTGTAAATAGAATTACAAGAGAAAATACCATCACAAAACCTAATACAAATGATAAAGTTTGAGAAGTTTTTCTTCTTAAAAAAGAATGTGCAACTATAATAGGGATAAGAGGCAAGACACAGGGTGAAACAACAGAAGCTATCCCTGCTAAAAATGAAACTAATAAATCTATGATCATTTTATCCCTTTTAACTTAAAGTATACTCAAAAATTCATCTGGATTCAGATATCCTTCTTGTCTCTTTATTTCCTGCCCAGTAACATCTAAAAAAACCAATGTTGGAACCGCATATACCTGATACTGAGCTGCAAGTTCTGGATTATTATTTAAATCAATTTTCACAAGAATATAATTCTGGCTTAGTTTTTCTACTACTCGAGGGTCTGAAAATGTTTCTTCATCGAGTTTTTGACACCAGGAACAGCCAGCAGAATAAAAATCTATCATTATCGGTTTATTAGTATTTTTAGCCTCTTTGAGGGCTTTATTCAGGTCATGGGTCCAGTTTAGATTATATATCTGATTTTCAGCTGCGTTTTGACTTTGACTGTCAGAATTAGCAAATAATGCCCAAAACCCAACTGCAACTACAACTGTAATTCCCAATATTAAAATCAAATTTTTCATGAAATTACTTTCTCAATTCATATATAATAAATTCTTATATAAAATGAAAATTGCAATTGAAAATGTTATAACATCAAAACAACATTATCTCCCTTACCAACACCTATATCCCTTGCTACAGGAATGCATTTAGCATTTAGAAGACAAAAAATCGGTTTATCTGTTTCTATTTCGCTCAGCCCTTCATAGTTACCAAGACCTTTACCCACAACCATATCAGCATTTTCAAATCTCTCTCTAAATTCCTCAGATATTTGCTCATATATTATTCCAATAGAGTCTGTACCAATAGATGTTAGGTTTGCGAGCTTATCCAGCCCAATTTGAAGGGCATCTCCTACACAGGCATCATTTAAAATGGGTTTTTCCTTTAAAGCAACTGAGATATTCAGATCGTATTCCTTAAGCTTATCTATGAGTAATTTATCAAATACGATTTCCCCAACATTATCTGCTAGATATATAAGATCTTCTGCTTTGTCAAGTTCATTTTTAAGCTGTTTTGTATGATTTATTGCAAAACCCTTGTTCATTGACTGAATTATTTTAGCTTCCACGTCAAAATTCAGCCCCAATGCACCGAAATCTATCACGTTACCTACAATAGCAGCTTTCAAATAACTCTCTAGCCCATTTTCTCTTTTTATAATATTTTTTACCATGGGGAGGAATTTCATGGCCACTTCGTTGCATTTTTCCCTCTCCAGATTATAGGGGTCGTTATTTCCAGAATCTTCCTTTATAATTCTGTGTATTTCAGTCCCAATGAAATTCGCGACTGCTCCTTTATGAAATCTACTGCAAACTAGCTTGGTTATTTTCTCCGTCATATCCATCTTCAAAGACTCGTCAGAAGTTGCAAGATTCATTGCTTCTTTTGCCTGCCTTAGAAAACATGATGCACACTCATAATGAACTTTCATTTAATTCTCCTCAATTAATTAGGTATATACTTAAACATAAAAATTTATATCATCATTAATGCATTATACTGCATTATATCCTAAATTTGTTAATACATGTTCATATAATATATTAAACTGATACAATTGGAATTGGAGATAAACATACGATAAAAACCAGCAAAATCACGATTGCCAGGATCTTTCTGCTATAACTAAGTTTTGAAACATCATCCAAGGCTCCTGGGTGTCTTTTGGCCATGAATAGAATCACAATCATTAATATAGCCATTGGAATCCATCCAAGAGCAAATGTCACGATTATGCCAATGATAGATATAATTATGTGGATTTTCTCATTGAAAAGAGACCTGGAGATATGTCCACCATCCAGAAACGCCACTGGCATAAGGTTAAGCATGGTCACAACGGTTCCTACCCAGCCAGCGAATGCTATTGGATGTATTTGTAGAATAAATCCATCCGGGATTGTGGGGACCGTGAAGTATGTTACAAAATACATTAGGATGGAAGGAATAAATAACATGGCTGTCTTCTGCATGGGTACTATATGTGATAAGTATATTCCAATTATAAGAACTGGAATGGTTACAATGATACCTGCTATCGGGCCACTGAATCCCAGGTCAAAAAGGGCATTTCTATCAGGTATCGGAGATTTCACACTGATAACAGCTCCAAAAGTGCCGATTAATGTTGGAGCGGGTATAAAATAGGGTAAAGTTGCCTTTACACCATGTTTTCGAGCTGCAAAAAAATGGGCTGTTTCATGAGTGCCGATTATAGCCAGCAACGCAATTGAAAATGCTATCCCGTCTATTATGCTTCCTTCAAAACTGTATCCAGCATATATGGTGGTTAGAATAGTAGCAAGGAATAGAAGGACGTTTATATGTAATCTAGATTTTCCAGATTCTGATTTTTTAAATATGGTTATCCTGTAATCTTCCTCATATTTCTTAATAAAAGGTACGTATCTTAAAGTATCCAGATCTTCAATTAACTGTGCGAAATTTTCAGCATTATACTCAGAAGTAATAAAATAAAAAGCCCTCTCATCCATATAAAAGCTCTTTACACTGAAGTACCTGGAAACATAATCTTCAACAAGTTCAGGGTTTTCCAAACGTTCACATCCGCAAAATTATAAGTTTGTGATAAAGTCGTTGTATAAGGGTGTCTATTCAAAGTTTAAATATTAAATAATTGATTTATATGAGTTTTATAAAGCATTTATATATCATCTAAACTTATTTATCCATATCAACTATTTTCTCTGTTAGTTAACTATCCACCATATATAACTTTTATAACCTCAACAATATCTCCATCTTCAAGTAACTCATCTTCCAGTACAATCTCATTGTTTTTTTTAACAACCACTGTCTCAGACGGTATATCCTCCCGATCCAGCATATCCTTTATACTTGTACTTTGTGGAAGTTCTCTGCTTTCCTTATTTTCCCCAATAATAAGTGTTATTTCCATATCTTATTCCTCTTCTAATTACTCTAATCATTGATGATATCATATTATTTATCATATTATTCACTTTTCAATCCTTTAGAAAATATGCATGCACGACAGAGTTCATGTGCAGCTGGTTCACCACAATTTATACATTCCCTCATTTCTGATTTTCTCCTAAATTCCGCTTTTAAGACGGGTTTTATTTTATCAAAACCTCTAAGTGTTGAATACATGATTGTGGGGTGATTGAGGGAAAGTTTCTTTAAAAATTCTCCAATCTCTGCTCTAAATGAATCACTCGAATAAGGACATCCTGCAAAATGGACATCCAGATCAC
>Ga0194112_10008173_pt1 | contig 13513 bp, 9 predicted proteins | sample TA2MahC400mmetaG_FD_146191 | JGI IMG/M metagenome (GOLD analysis project Ga0194112, IMG submission 146191) | Freshwater microbial communities from Lake Tanganyika, Tanzania - TA2015016 Mahale Deep Cast 400m | ecosystem: Environmental > Aquatic > Freshwater > Lake | place: Tanzania: Lake...
GTTGGTGAAGCGTAGGCCCGTGAGATCGTAAGGTTGCGCGCCGATGTTCTTAAGTTCGACGAACTCGAAATCATCGGCCGCATACGGGCTTTCCGGGAGCGGCGGGGCGGGATGATACATGATCTCGGTGACCACGATTGGGGGCGTCGAGACGACATAGGTAGCCTGGGCAGGTCCGCTCCACTCATTGGTCAAACGCGCCAATGTGTAAGGGTTCCTCGAGGGCAGGCGGTTGAACTTTGCCCGGGCCACTACGCGCGCATTTTCGGTGAGGCGGATCGGACCGGAGTAAACCATCGCGTTGGGGTTGGTCTTGCCTCCAGACAGACGTGGATCTGTTCCGTCGAGGGTGTAGAGAATGGTGCCTAGCGGAGCTATGATTTGGAGTTCAGCACCGGCGGAGACAGGTCCGGAAGGGCGCGACAGGGTTGGCATGGGGACGAAGTTTCTGTCCACCCATGCGGTTCGAGTGAGCAACCATTGTCGCATGATATCGACTTCGCCCGCATGACCTCCGGCAGGAGGAAAAATGGTCCATTTGGCGAAGTTGCGAGCCTGGGACTCTTTCAATTCGGATTCGAACGAAGCGATGAGCGTCAGAATGTGTTTGTCACTGAGCTGAGCTCTCCGGAGTGCCTGCCATCGATCCAACCAGCGTTGAAAGAAATCATGATCATAGAACAGCCTGCTGAACCAGGTTGTGGCGAAGAGGTCCGGAACCCCGCTATTCCAGCTGCGCGGATCGTCGTCGCGCCCATCGTAGGATCCCATCGAGCGATCGAAGTCCCACACTGGCCCAAACGTGAAGAGAGCATTCCGGTCCTTATACAGGAACGTACTCAGGACAAGCGCGTCCACATTGAGTGAGAGAAGGTTCAGGATGTGAAAATCAATCGTGGCATCCACATCCATGAATTGAGCGTAATTTCCCGAGCGGCTTGGAAAAGCCTGTGTTGGAAGCGCGGCGGCGAAGGAATTGAGGTAGCCAGTGAGGTAAGCGCTTTGAGGGACTCGTTCCGGTTGCTTGACTTCCGCCTCCTTGGGATAGACCCACTTCAACTCCTGCCTCCCGCCAGCGAAACCCGAGTCGGCCGGATCCGGCCTGTCTATCTTAAAGATCTAACCTCCAGTGACCTCTGGCGGTTTGGTGTCGTTGGGTTCGAGAGCGGCGACGTTAATCCGATTGGATCCCTGCTTCAATTTCTCCATCCATACATATACACCGTTGCAATCAGCTCGCCCGAGCGAGCCCGAGCCGTTGAGGAACACTTCCACCAATCGAGTGCGCACGGCATAGCGACCCATCTCATTGCTCAGTTGATAGATGAAGGGGTTCCGAAACAGGGCCCGGTCCCATTCCAATGGAGCATAGAGAATCCAGTCGCTCTCCGCAGGCATGTCGAAGGGTGCGCTGTTCCGTGCCCGTGTTTCGTCCTCGATCGTTTCGACCGCCAGGTTTTGCTTGGGCTGCCCCGCTGTACTCGAGCCGCGATCTTTTATGGTGGCCCTCGTGAGTATATCCGGGGCGCTCACGATCGAAGAACGTCCGTAAACGGGTTCATAGATGGCGATGACTGCCTGTTGCAGAGACTCGGGAACACTCCGCGCCCCAAAGTTGTCGACGAGCACAATCGGAAGATCCGAGGTGAAGTTCATAACATCAGGCGTGAGGATGAGATACGTGCCCGCCGCGACTGGACTGGGAAGGAAGCCAGGATCGAATGAGCGCGCTTTGATGAGCATCGAGTTCGTGATTTCAATCGGCAGGGAGTAGACCGGGGAGGCAAGTGTCGGTTCTTTCCGGAAGCGAAGACGATCAGATAACCGCGCGAGGCGATATTCGTTGTTGGGAACCGCCATTTTCCTGGATCGGCAATATCGTCAGTCAGGCTGTAACCTTCAAGCATCACAGGGCTGGGACCCGCATTGTGAATCTCGATCCAGTCTGAAAACTCTCCGCCAGTATCTTTGAAAGAGGTTTCATTCACGGCCATGAACTCGGTGAGATACAGCGTGTCCTGGCCAGGGCTCCAGGGACTCATTGGCGACGAGCATCCAGAACACTGCAGCCGATAATAAATGTGTACGCGTAGGCACTAACGGTAACCAAACAGCCTCATCACCGGTCGAGGGGCGGTCTGGGGTTGGTGCATGAAACCTAGCCGCGTGAGCATGCTTTGGCGACTGTTTGTTTTGGCACTTTTCAAGTTCAACGGGAACGGCAGCGGTCGCACGCACTCGATACCATAACCATCCATCCATCCAATCCCGACCGCTCTCGAACTACTGCTTGGAAACGACCTTCTGATAGGTGATCCAGACGACTTTCGGGCTCTCTCGAAGCGTCACTCCCCTGTTCATCAAGTCCCGGCCGCTGGCAGACACGGGTAAATCGAGACCTGTGGCCGGAGCGATCCCTCGGACCATGGGAAAGAGCAATTTTCCTTCGCCCACGGCGCGAAGATCCTTAACTTGAGCCGTGTAGGCGGCCAGGGCATAGCGAACGTGAGGCTTCAGTCTTTGAAGCTTCAAGCCAACGTCGGCCTTCCCCTCCGCTGCATCGGTTCGAAGAAGCTGCACAACACCGCGGTTCTGGTCTGGAAAGTCGAATTGCCAGGCGACACCTTCACGAAGCACATAAAGTTCACAGGATCCCGGCGCCTTTCCGTCGCGAGCTTTCCGATACTGGGCCTCGAGGCCGGCATAGGTCGCCATGGCCTCGACGAATTCCGCAGGTGGGGCTTCCTCGTCCTCGGACAGCACCAGGTTGGCCGTCCAGGTATTTTCGGCGAGGTCTGCCTTGTGGTTCAGGATCAAGGCCATCCTCGAGTCGGTGGGAATAGTCGCACCATGCGTTCGTTTTGAGGGATTTCGATAGAGAACGTTCCTGTCGAACACCACGCCGGTACAGTGGCTATCGAGATAAAGGCCTCCGCTGGCGACATTCGTACTGGTGTCGTGGATCAGGTTGCCGCGAACGTAGGTGTTGCCGCCCGTATGTGCGAAACAGACATAGAGCGCGGCGCCATCCTGAGTGCCTTGCATGGCGCGGTGGATGTGGTTTCTCTCCACTGCATTCCCAGTCATGAAGTTCCACGTACGATCCTGATCGCCGGCGAGAACGATTCCGAAATACCCAACGTCATGGACCAAATTGTGCGCAACTTGAGATTGCCGCATCCGATAGGCTGAGATGCCCGAAGCACCGTGGTAGTCCAGACTGCAGTGGTGCACATGGTTGTTTCGAACGCGAAAGCGTTCATATTCGCCGGGTTCAGGAGGCGGCGCGGCCTTCAGATATCCGCCCGCAACATTACATTGGCCGAATCCGAGGCCGCCGCCGCCGATCTGTTGGACGACGTTGCCCTCAACGGCGATGTCAGCCGTTCCCTCGCGCAGCACCAGGCCCATACCTCCCGCCCGAGCAACGCCGCCGTCCCTGAAGCTGCAGGCGCGCGCATGTTTGAATTCGACCGCTGCATCAATGAATCGATGCCCCGGATCACCTTCATCGCGGAAGTCCGGCACATTGCAGGAAAACAGGCCCATGTAGCCGTGGTCCGGGAGCGGCCAGTCCACGTGTTCAGCGTGAAGACCGCGGAAATGCAGGTTGAGAACCGGCCGCTGCCGCGTGCCGGTCACAGCCAATAATGTGTTCTGCGCCACGGGGAGCACAGCTTCGCATTGGGTCAGGTCTTCACCTGGCCGCGGCCAGTAATAGAGAACACCGGTGGACCGGTCCAAATACCACTCGCCAGGGCTGTCGAGAAACTCCCGGGCGTTTTCCAGATAGCAACGTCCATCCGGCACGCCGTTATACCAATCGAACCCGAAACATTTTGGCGCCCAGCGGTGGGGCGGGCGGAGTGTGACGGTCTGGGCGGCGACGTCGATGGATTCCAACACCTTCCTTCCGCCATCGTTGTTGCGGATGTAGGACAATTCGATGTCGCGAGGATTGCCCCAGTTGGCGACTCCATTCTCGACCTTGATCCGTATAACAACGTTCTGATGGGTCGCCTCTTGCACAATGGGCTGCACGGGCTTTCCTTCACACCAACCTTGATTCGGGGTGCGGGCGCGAACAGCTCTCTGGCCGTTGATGAAGAGTTGGCGTGGATACCAGGAACCATCTCGAACCCCCGGAACATCGGCCGTCCAGATTTCGCCAGCACCTTTCCTCCAACCGCTGATCTTTCGTCCTCCGCTCAAGATGACTTTTTCTCCAGGCGCTGCAGCAAAGGTGATGGAAAACCTGGCGGTGCCGCTGTCATCGGGTCCGAACTTGAGACCCGCGGTTTGCGGATAGATCCCACCTCGAATCTGAACCAGGAGGTCCTTGGTGAGTCCGGCACGAATCTTCTGGCGCACCACCTCCTGAGCCCGACTGAGAGTGGCGAATGGCTTTGCCGCTGTTCCAGGATGAGTGTCCTTGCCATCCGGAGCGACGAACAAGTCCGGGCGACGCTCCGCTGCCCATGTCGAGGCTCCCACCATGAATCCTCCCAGAAGCAGCACCTTCACACAGATTCTGACGGCGTGGTTGATTGTCCTCAAATTTGTCCTGGCGGGAAAAGTTGGCATGGTCTTGTCCGGCAAATCGCCGGCGGTGCGAAAGTGGTACGCGCGTTGGGTCTTGCGCTGCATCACGCAACACTCGCGAAGTTCCGGCGCGAATGTTAGCTTCGTGGACATGGTTGCGACTGGGAAAATCTAAATTCAAGCCCACACGATCCCACCTTGGGACGTCTCACACTTTTGGCCGAAGAGACTGTGTTTTTCGCACGGGCGACACTCCAGCCTGAACACACAACGGACAGTGCGCAGTTGAAACTGGACGCGGAACTGTGTTTGCACCGCAGAGGCGGAAAGGTCGCAGAGAGGGGGAGGGCAGAAGACGAATGGGTGCTCTCTGCGCTCCGTCCCATCTCAGCGGAGGTCGGCTTCCACTTTTTCCAGCAAAGCATAATAAGGTTCGAGTTTGTCTTGCGTCAGGAATGGTGCAGGAAGCTTGGTCCACCAGGGGATCTTCTCTCCCTTCACCGCTTTGTCGAGAAGCTCAGCCGCCGTGATGGATTGCTCGTAGAGAGGTTGCGCGATCAGGCCGAACACTTCGCTGCTCTTGACCAGGTCGAGATTGGCGCGGGTATAATTCATCGAAACGATTTTAAGCTTTCGACCTGTTCCCTTCTGAGCGGACGCCCACGTGATGGGTCCGTTGCCGGTCGATGAAAACGCGCCGGTCAGATCCGGGTTTGCTTGGATGAGGGCGGAGGCTTTGGCGATGGCCGCGGTCGCATCAAAGCCCTCCTCCACGGGAGGAAGCACGCGGATTGAAGGGAAATGTTCCTTCAGTGTTTTTGCGAAAGCTTCCGTGGCCATGTTTTCAGTTGTATTGAAGCTGCCTTGAGTCAGGGCCACCGCTCCCCGGCCGCCCAACGCTTTGCCCAACTCCAAGGCAGCGTCGCTGGCGGAGGATTCGGGATCACAGCTGACGATACCAAGGGCACCGGGCACTGATCCTTCCGGCACCGGAAAGTGAGGCATGATCACGGGAATCCCCGCCTTGCCCGCCTTCTCAATACAGCCATTGAAAGCAGGGTTGCCTGTCCAAATTGCAATCCCGGCGGCATCCGCCCGCGCGATCACCTGTTCCGTGAGGGCGATGATGCCAGCGATGTCGAAGTTGTCCGTGCCAACGATTTCACACTCGTATCCAACCTTGGCGCAGCCCGCTTTGAAACCGAGCTGAGTCATCTGATGCGTCGGGTGGCCTTTGATCGGCTGGATCCAGTAAAATTTTCGAGCGGTCGGCTTGGTGGATGCAGCGTTCTTGTCCGGCGAAGTCGTAGGGGTTCGCGTTGAGTCGGACGGCTGACAGCCCGTTCCAACCAAGGCAAGCCAGAGGCTGATGAGAGTCAGTTTGATAGCGGCGGTTCGAACGATGAAGCAGGGGCTACTTCGCCATATCAGCCCTGTCACCCACAGAGTGGAACGTCGGTTGTCGCGAAAGCCTTCGGGTTTTGTCTGTTCCTTGTCTTCCGTGGTGTGAACTGCTGCGTTTGGAGTCAGAAGAGGACTGCACGGGATTCTCATTCTTGGGTCGAAGCGGGTGGTTAATGGTTGAACCGAAATTCCGCGCTGGTCACCAGGCTCCAGATCATCTGGTCCAATGCGGCCCGGGAGGTGATGTCCGCCACGATGGCAGGCGGAGTTGCGGAGGCTGGACCTTTGACCTGATCCAACTCGGCAGTGAGAGCTCGCCGTTGCCTGTCTGAATCGGATTCTTCCGGAGCCGGCGTCGTATCAGGTTTTTCAGGTCCTTGGGACTCTTGAGTTGAGGCAGCGTTGGGCGTCAGGGCAGCTTCGCGCTTGTTGAGCGTGGACATGGCCAATTCGATTTCAGCGAGGCGCTGTTGAGCGTGGCGAATGCGGCGGCGTTCGGCACCGCCGGCGCTGGCCAGCTCCGCACGTTCGTTCTCGGCGACTGTTGAATGACGCGTGAGATAGTTCTCAAGCAACTCGAAATCCTCATGGCGAGGCGCTCGCCCCAGAATGGTCCACACCGCGGTTTCAACCTGCTCCTGACGGTCGGACAGTTTCTCGAGGGCGGGTCGGAGTCGCGCTCCGATCAGTTTCAGACGCTCGGGGTTATTACTCAATCCCAGAGGCTCGTCGATGTCGGCTTGGAAGCCGTCGGTCGGACGGCGCAAAATGACATCGAAAGCCGAGAGTGCCGCTTGTTCGAGGGCGTCAATCTTCTTCTCGAGCGATTCTACGGATTCGTTGGTGCCTGTTGTCTGGGAGAAATCCGAGTTGCCAAGGAAAAGGATGGACGCCCCGAACTGCATGGGAGTGAGAGGGCGCAGAGAGGCCACGGCGAACAACGTGGAAGGCGGAACCGGGGCAGGCCCATCCCAGCGGCTGGATCGGGAGTAGGTTTGGCTGCTGACGATGCCCTTGATCAAGCGACGGAGGTCGAATTGATTGGTCATGAAGTCACGCGTGAGCCATGCCAAAAGTTCCGGGTGGCTGGCAGGGTTTTCCGAATGCATTTGATCCGCTCTCGTGACCAGAGGTTGGCCATGGAATCTCACGAAAAGCCGGTTCACGATCGATCGAGCCAGGAGGCGTTGGCTGTCAGGTTGACTGGCCGTTCGAACAAACTCGCGACGCAGACTGAAGAAGGGATCCGGTGGGAACTCCTTGGCTTTCTCGAAGTTCTTCTTGAGATCTTCGATGCGTTTATTCTCGGCTTGGATTGCCTGCGCGAGGTCACGCACATTGGGCTGCGGAGCCTCGACCACGAGGCCGGTAATGAACTTGAGGCCGACTTTCTTGACCTGGCCTGATTCGCTCTTGTAATCGACGGAGTTTGGCCCAAATGCTTTTTCACGGAGCGTTCCCTGAAACTCGTAGGAGCGGGAGAAGAAGTTCTTCATTCCGAGAAAGTAATCCTGAGTCAACGAGCTGACATAGGGGTGCGTATGGCATTGGCAGCAGGACAGGTTGATTCCGAAAAGGACTGCACTGATGTCGCGGATCAGCAGGTCTGGATCGCCCAGTCGCTTGGTGACGAACTGCTCCGGACCGAGCGAGTCAGGGTCCTCGCCCAGTATTTCACGAAAGATCCGATTCCAGGGTCGGTTCTCACGCACGGCCTTGAGCAAGTAGGGGCGCAAATCGGGGCCGCTTCCATCGACGCCCCTGAGCAGCGCGTTGAACTCCGTGGCGGCATGACGCAAGGACCAGGGAGACTGAAGCAACTGCTCGGTGACCTCCACGCGTTTCCGCGCGTCCTTCGACTGCACGTAAGCTTCCGCTTCGGCGCGTGATGGAATTCGACCCGCCAGATCGAGAGTCAATCGACGCAGCAGTGTGGCGTCGTCGGCCGGCGGAGCCGAAGGCACACCGGCGGCCACCAACTTCGCCCCGATGTAAAAGTCAATCACATCGGCGATCTGCCGGTCGGGAGGCAATAAATCAGAGTCCGTTAGTTCAAGGTCGGTTTTCTCGCGGGCCGGCGGCGCGTTAGTCGCACTGCCTGGCGATTTGCCGTCTTCGCCAAACCATGGAGCCCCGGCATTGATCCAGTCACGAATCACATCCACTTTGTCGGCCGGCAATGGATCGCCTTCCGAGGGCATCCGATCCTCATGATCCTTAGGGAGCCGGATACGCCGATACAACTCACTCCGATCGGAGTGTCCCGGCACAATCGCTGGGCCGTTCTTGCCCCCGCGGAACGCAGCGTCCCTTTGATCAAGCCGCAAGCGCCCCTTTTGTTTCCCGGGTCCATGACATTCAAAGCAAGCTTCCTTAAGAATGGGGAGAACGCGCTTTTCGAAATCGACATCTGCCACCGGCGGCGGCGCGGCGTGGACGCCCAGCATGGCCAGAACGGACCACAGGATCCCGACGAGCCGTCGAATTCGCCCGCTCGTGTGCGATCCCCGAATGGGGTCATGTGAGAGTGCGGTCATCATGCGCCCGTGATCTTCCATAGCACAAGGTGGCCACGGCCAGCGTGGCGTTGATCAGTCAGCGGGCCCACGGTGCACACTTCGTCGGAAGTCCCACTCCCGCAAAGATCGAAAACATGGATGGGCGACTTGACCTCTTTCATCATTGCCCCCTTCTCCAGGTCGAACAGCACCAGTTTGTGCTCCGATCCGGCCCCGGCGGCACCCAACAACACTTTGGGGTCGCGCAAAAAATGAATCCGCTCATAGAAGAAATTTCCTCCCACGCGGAAGTCGTGGACGAGTTCTCCCTTTCTCCAATCATAAATTTGGATCATCGACTTGCTGCCGCCGATGTTGGAGGTATCACCTGCCAGGTTTCCACCCAAGGCCAACCACTTGCCGTCGGGAGAAAAAATAACGGTGCGAATCCCACCGTAAGTGTGGCCGTTGGTGTCGTGAGTGTAAAAGAGCGGGGCGCGAATATCCCCCACCTGCTTGCCGGATGCGGCTTCCCAGACCAGCGCGCGACCCGCCTGATCCGCAGTTGCGAGGTGGATGCCGTCTCGCGAGAAACTGCACGAGTAGAGTTTCGAAATCAGGTTGTAGGGAGTGAGGGACGCGTGGCCCTTGAATTCGCGGATCGGTTTTCCGGTTTCGGTTTCCCAAAGCCGGCAGACCATGTCATCGCACGCGCTCGCCAGGGTGCGTCCGTCGGGAGAGATGGCGATACTCCGGATCCATTTTGAGTGCTCCGCTCGGCGGAGGCATTTCCACGTCGAACGATCCCACCAGGCCAGCTGATGGTCTGAACCCGCCGAGATCACGTATCCCGCGGTGACGATTAACGAAGAGACAAAACTGACGTGTGCATCCCAGGACGTGAGAGCGGGCTCTGATGCAGCCAAGTCCAATTCGAAGATTTTTCCGTTGTTACCGCCGACGTAAGCCAGCGTCGAATCGGGAGCGCGGCCCACACTCAGCAAATCCAACGCGTTCTTGTCCTTTTGGAACGGGACCTGCCGGACCAGTTTCATATCAATGGAAGGAGATTCGGCCATCAGAAAGTTTGTGAGCGGATGAGTCCACCCGGGCTGCCAAGAGAAGGCGATGTACTGCGGGCGCCCAACCGAAATGGGACCGCAGGTTCTTCAAGCCAGCACTTCCTTGACCGGTTCTGTTCCATAATCCGTGAGCGGCACGGGGCGACCATCTGCGGCGGATATGTTTTCCTTCTGATGGTTGATGCCCACGGCTTTGAAAATGGTGGCGAAGAACTGCTGCATGCTGACTCGACCTTCCACGATATCGTTCCCGTTCTCATCTGTGGCGCCGTGAATGACGCCTGGCTTGATTCCGCATCCGGACAAGGTGGCGCTGGTCCTCGGAAAGTGATCGCGTCCCTGATTTCCGTTGATGTGCGGAGTGCGTCCCATCTCGGAGAACGTCACCACCAGAGTATTGCGCAGCAGGTCACGCTCTTCCAACTCGTCGAGCAACACCGACAGGACGTGATCGAGCTCCGGAACCATTTCGTGGTGAGCCTCGAAATTCTGTCCGTGAGTATCCCACCAACCGCGATTCACGCGGACGTACGGAACGCCGGCTTCAATGAGTCTTCGGGCGATGAGCGCCTGTTTCCCAAACGAAGTCGGGCCATATCGGTCGCGGACTTTCTGCGGCTCCCGTTCGATATCGAACAAGTGGGCATTGCCCATCAAGCCACGAACGCGCGAGTAGGACGAGTTGAAGCTGGATACGGTGCTGTCATGTTCACGACCCTTCGCAAACTGGCGGCTCAGCAGTTCGCGCAATTCGCCTCGCTCGAAATGCTCAGCGTCGCGGAGTTCATGAGGGAGCGTGAGCCCGTCGGGAGCGAGCTTGAGGGCAGAGTGGGGAATAGTGAACGGAGGGACCGCGGCCACTGTGCCTGGCTTAATGTTGATGGGATCCCAACGCGATCCAAGGAAGCCGGCAGTCTCGTAGTAACTTTGCCCGATATAATCAGAAAACATTACGTGATACGGCAACTGGCTGTCTGGATTCGCAAGCTCATGCGCGACCATGGCTCCGAGCCCGGGATACCGGAGGACGCCGCTGGCCGGCTTGCCTCCTTCCATAACACTCACGTGATCTCCGTTCTTGGTGTCCAGCGAGCGGATGACAGCGGTGTGTTTGTGAATCCGCAATGCCATCTTTGGCATTAACTCCGAAATGCGATAACCCGGAACCGAAGTTGGAATTGAAAGAAACGGTCCGCCTGTGGGCCGCCCGGGTTTGGGATCCCATGTTTCAAGCTGGCTCGCTCCCCCGTTGAGGAATATCACCAACACCCGCTTTTGTTCGCGAGGAATGGCTCCAGCAAGCGCGAAGGATTTCAGCAACGAAAGCCCGCCCAAGCCACCCGCAAACCCAAGACCGGTTGTGCTCAGGAACGAGCGGCGTGACAAAACGTATTCTTCAGGACGATGTGTGCGAGACATAGCGTTATTCAAGGCACAGAGTGATTGAACTCGATCCACCAACCCGTCAACGTCAGTGGTTTACTAGCACTACAATATAGCACTTTGCAATGATTCAAAGCTGCCGTTATTCGTCCAAATCTCTTCGTTTTTCGTGCTTGGAAAATTGAAAGCGAGTTCCCTGGGCCCACGTTGAATGCCTCACAATACGCTGATAGGCGCCCATGATCCCATAGGTGTCCTTCCCTTGGCCGTGTCCGTTTCAAGACGAGAACCCAAGCTCGAACGCTTGACGTCTAACGAGGAACCAGGGAGAGGGAACAGCTGCTCACACCAACTGGTCGGGCTTTTCCAGCCGCTCAACGATACGCCCGAGAAACTCGGCCGCCGGGGCGCCGTCAAGGACGCGGTGGTCGACCGAAAGACAGAGCCTGAGAGTCGTGCGGACGGCCAGCTTGCCGGCCACGGCAAAAGGGCGCGGCGCGGCGCGACCGACGGCAAGGATCGAGCTCTGTTCCGGAGAAATCACTGCGGTGAAGTCGTCCGCCACCGAGGTGCCGAGTTTTGAAAGCGACGTGGATCCGCCCTGCATCTCATCCTGAGTCAACTTGCCAGCCTTGGCCGCGGCGACGAGTGACGAGCGTTGTGTGGTAAGCGCGGCGAGATTGCCTTCATTTGCTGACCGAACGACCGGAATCATTAATCCTTCGGTCAAACCCACGACCAATCCCACATCACAACGGGTGAGCGGGACGAGAGCGTCGTCCACCCAGATGCAGTTGGCTGCAGGAACATCCTTCAAAGCCAGCGCCTGAGCTCTCAGGAGAAAATCACTGAGGGTAATCCGTTGAGCGGTTGAAGCTTCGATCTCAGGCAACAGATCTTCGCGCATTCGCAGCAATGCAGTGGCGTCAAACTCGACGCGTAAATAGAAATGCGGGATGGTGGCAAAGCTGGTCCCGGCGCGCTGTGCGATAAGGCGGCGCATGGTGGACGTCCGCGGCGTGGGAGCACTCTTTTCCCCGGGAATGCCTCCGACACTCCTGACGACATCCTCTTCCCGGATCCGGCCCGTTCGACCGCTGCCTTTTAAGTGAGTGATATCCACACCCAACTCTGTGGCACGACGGCGTGCGCGCGGACTGATGAGAAGCGAAACATCGTCGACCGCTCCGGATCGGGACCTGGTTGGAATGCTCAATGCCGACTGGCCCCTGGACTCGACCGGGTCTCCTGAAGGAACAGGCTTGGCCGGTTGTATGGCTGGCGTGATCGTTGGAGTAATGCTTCCGGCGCTTTTACCTTCACCACCTTCCTTTTCGGCCAGCAACAACCCAATGATCTGCCCGACTTTGACCACGTCACCGGTCTTGGGCGATCCAACCTGGAGTTTCAGAATACCGGCGTCCGCGGCCTCGACATCCTGGGCAGCCTTTTCGCTCTCCAGCGTGAAGAGCGGCTCGCCGGCATTCACGGGTTCGCCTTCCTTTTTCAACCAGCCCCAAAAGGTGCCTCCCTCCATGGACCAGCCCAAACGAGGGATAGTGATTTCGATCGACACGTTTATTCCCTGATGAGATCGCGGATGGCCATTGCAATTTGTTCCACGTCGGGCACGACGGCAGATTCGAGCGACGGGCTCTAGGGAGTGGGCGTATGCACGCCATTGAGACGACGGATGGGTGCATCCAGCTGGCCGAACCCGCGATCCGCAAGTTGCGCGGCAATCTCCGCTCCAATGCCGCACGGAGCAAAGGATTCGTCCACGATGAGGAGTCGCCCGGTTTTTTCCACCGACTTGAGCATCGTCCGGGTGTCCAGAGGGGATACGGTGCGGGGATCAATCAACTCCACAGAGATGTTTTCCTTGGCAAGCATGTCACATGCTGCGAGGGACTTCTGAACCATCAGCGCCAGCGCAACGACGGTCACACTCGTTCCCTCACGAACGATCGACGCTTCGCCGAAAGGAATGGAATAATCGTCCGCAGGTACCGGTCCTTTCAAGGTTAGCAGCTCACGGTGTTCCAGAAAGAGTACTGGGTCGTTGCAGGAGAGAGCAGTTTTCAGCAACCCCTTGGCGTCATAAGGCGTCGATGGCACCACGACACGTAGCCCCGGGAACTGGGCATACATCGCGTAATAACTGCCCGAGTGATCCGTTGCGGCGGAATGTCCAACGCCGATACAACCGCGGAGCAGCACCGGCATCGTGATTCGTCCGCTGCTCATGTATTGCATCTTGGCGATCTGATTGATGATCTCGCCGGCCGCATCGAGAACGAAATCCGCAAACATGAAATCCACGACGGGCCGCGTGCCGCTCATCGCCGCACCGCAGGCCAGCCCCACGAAACCTCGCTCGCAGATGGGGGTGTCGCGCAGCCGTAGGCCAGCGGGCGCAACCGCAACCGACGCCGGGCGGAACGGGGATTCCCGCCCGTTCCCCCTCGGCGCGGGAGGCTCGCAAAGGCTGGGCGGCGCTGATCGAACGAGAAACCGGCGACCACATTCCGGCCCACCGGGTGAAAGCCCTGGAGGAGGGTGAAGTGGAGCAGTGGGTTTCGGGAGAGGCCGCCGTGCTCATGG
>Ga0194112_10008176_pt1 | contig 13509 bp, 15 predicted proteins | sample TA2MahC400mmetaG_FD_146191 | JGI IMG/M metagenome (GOLD analysis project Ga0194112, IMG submission 146191) | Freshwater microbial communities from Lake Tanganyika, Tanzania - TA2015016 Mahale Deep Cast 400m | ecosystem: Environmental > Aquatic > Freshwater > Lake | place: Tanzania: Lake...
GTACCGCCGCAAAGGTATGCATGTCGGCAGCGGGATCGTCGAAAGCGCCTGCAAGCACGTCGCCAATGAGCGCCTCAAACGCTCCGGCTGCCGCTGGACTCAACCCGGCGCCCAAGCCACTCTCAACCTACGTATCCTCGACCTCAATGGTCGATGGGATGCCTACTGGAACCGACAACGTCGTGTCGCATAGGTGGACTACCTACGGAAAAGAATCGCACCCGCCAAGACAGGCAGGGCCTTTTCATTGTCCGTGGAGGGGCCGGATAGCCATGCGACGAGCGGGCTCGTCGCATGGCTATCCGGCCCCTTGGGGTACGAAACCGTGGGCCGGATGCTTCGCATTCGGCCCCTCCAACAGACAATGCAAAGACCCTGCAAGACAGGTTTGCTCAACCGTGACCTTGCCGAGGCATTGCGGTGCGTTGTTCCGGTTGCCAGCGCGGGCGGGAATGTGTTACGATTCCTTGGAGTGAAGCGCTAGCGGCATAGTTCCATGGAAGCCATGCTGGAGCCTGTCCAGCCCTTCGGCGATGGCGTGCGCACCGAGCGCATCCTGATCGTGGATGCCGATCCGCACGTGCGCCACGCCGTCCGGCAGGGCTTGCTGCGCGAGGGCTTCGACGTACTGGAGGCCGCAGACGGCTACGATGGGATCGCGAAGGCGCTTGCCGAGTCTCCCGCCGCCGTGGTGCTGGACCTCGTGCTGCCCCGGATGAGCGGACTGGAGTTGTGCCGCAAGCTCAAGTCCGGCCTCACCACCCAGCAGGTCCCCGTCATCGTCCTCACCAAGCGCGACCGCGTCGAAGACACCCTCCGTGCCATGGAGGCCGGCGCCGACGAGTACGTCGGGAAACCGTGCGATGTCCGCGAGCTGTGTGCGCGGGTCCGCGGGATCATCCGCCGCTCCAAGCGCGACCTTGGTGCCAGCCCGCTGACCGGCCTTCCGGGCAACGCCGTCCTGGAGCAGGAGATTGCGCGGCGCGTGCAACAGCCGGGCCGCCTGGCGGTCATCCACTTCGACCTCAACAGCTTCAAACCGTACAACGACTACTACAGCTACCAACGCGGTGACGAGGTGCTGCGGCTGACGGCGCAGCTGATTGTGGAGGCCGCGCGAACCGGCGGCGATCGTGAGACGCTCGTGGCTCACCTCGGTGGGGACGACTTCTTCGTCGTCACCTCCCCCGAGCGTGCCGACGCCATCGCGAACCGCGCGCTGCAGTCCTTCGATGCGCTGATCCCCCTGCACTATGACGAGGCGGACCGCCGGGCCGGCTACATCACGGCGGCCAACCGGCTCGGCCAGGCCCACAACTTCCCGCTGATGACGCTCTCGGCGTGCATCGCGACCAATGAGGCCGAGGACGTCACCCACCCGGGGCAAATCTCCAAGACCCTGGCCGAGCTGAAGGGCGTCGCGAAGCGCGCCGGGCGCAGCACGTGTGTCCGTGATCGGCGCGGCAAATGCCCCAGAACATTCACGCCCGGCGAGAAGGATTCAGCGGTCGAGCGTCGTACAGCAGAAGACGGTCGCCCCGACGTGGACGCCGCCATTGCGGCCGACGAGGACGACCGGGAGGTCTGATCCACATGGCTCACCGGATCCTGATGGTGGATGACGAGCGGGACCTGGTCTTCGCCACCAAGCTGTACCTCGAGGCCGAGGACTACGAGGTCCTGGCGGCCTACGACGGGCATGAGGCGCTCGAGGTTCTCGAGGCCGAGCCCCGGCTGCCGGACCTGGTGATCCTGGACGTGTTCATGCCTCGCATGTCGGGGTGGGACGTGCTGCGCATGATCCGCGGTCAGGATCGGACGCGCTCGCTACCGGTCATCATGCTGACGGCCGCCGGCCAGGACGCCGACAAGGCGCGCGGCTGGGACCTCGGCGTAGACTGGTATCAGACCAAGCCTTTCGACCCCAAGGACCTCCTCGTCGTCATCGAGCGCGTGCTCGCGGTCTCCCGTGAACAGGCGGACGAGAATGGCTTCCTGGACCAGTGCTGACGCCCGCCGTATTCCGTCTGTCGGGCTACCGGGCCTCGTAGGTCCGTGCCGCCCGCCCTCGTTTTGCAGCGCAAACACCCCAGAACGTTTACATCGGGATTAGAGGAATCCAGGCCCCTCGTTGCGTATTTGAGAGTGCACTTCCGTGGGGGACGCCGACTACGGGCGTACGGAAGGGAGGCCTGCCTCCGATGCCACAGCGGATCCTGATGATCGACGACGAACGCGATCTCGTGTTCGCGGTCCGGCTCTTCCTCGAGGGCTACGGCTACGAGCTCCTGGCAGCCTACGAGGGACGCGAGGCCATCGAGCTTCTGGAGACCGAGGACCCGTTGCCCGATCTGGTCATCCTCGACGTCTACATGCCCCGCCTGTCGGGTTGGGATGTGCTTCGCATGATCCGCCGCTCGGAGCGCACCCGCTCTCTGCCGGTCATCATGCTCACCGCCGCCGACAAGGAGGCCGACGTAGCACGGGGCCACGCGGAGGGCGTGACGTGGTACCAGACCAAGCCCTTCCCGAACGAGGACCTGCTGCTCATCATTGAGCGCGTCCTCGCCATGCGGGGCGAGCTTCCCGAGTCACCCGAGCCCTAGTTGGGAATCCGCGGTTCTCGTCCGAGCCGTTCCCGTGTAGGGGCGCGATTCATCGCGCCCGCCCATGTAGGGGCGCCATTCATGGCGCCCAAGAACCCCTATCGCGGGTTCCCATATAGCCGGAGCCGGCCGCGTCCCGTTCGAGAGCCAGCAGCGAGGCCTTGAGAGCCAGCGCCCGCGACTTCCCCGCGAAGCCCACCAGAGAGCCGTCCGAGCCGATCACGCGGTGGCACGGGATGATGAGGCCCATCGGGTTGCGGCGCATGGCCTGCCCCACGGCGCGCGCGGCGTGCGGGCTGCCGACCTCGCGGGCAAGCTCCCCGTAGCTGCGCGTTTCCCCCGGCGGTATCCGGTGGCAGGCCAGCAGCACCCGTTCCGTGAACTCCGGGATGCCCGACAGGTCGAGCGGGAGGTCGAACGTCACCCGTTGCCCCGCGAAGTGTGCCCGGATGAGATCTGCAGCGCGCTGCAGCAGCGGGTCGGTGCCGGGCTCAACCACCCTCCAGCCCTCACCCAGCGTCGATAGGGCTTCGGCACGCGTCTCCAGCGAGTGCACGCAATGGCGCAGCCCGAGTTCGGTACGGCCGAGGGCAACCCAGCCGCGTTCGGTCTGCACAACGGTCGCGAGACGTGTCGGTGTCGTCATGGCAGGCTCCTCACTTGGCGGGGCCATCGGGTTGGATGTGCATGTCCAACAGGTCCTGGTAGGTGCCGGGCATTCGGTCGCGGGGCCCGATCGAGCGCCAGTGGCCGACCCACCACAGGGGCTCGCGCGCGTTGAGATCGACCTCCGCCCAGAACACTCCGGCCTTCCCCTCATTCGAGGCCAAGATGCGCCCCAACGGATCGATCACCATGCTGCTGCCATCGTAGACGCTCGGCACCATGTACACGCCATTATCGCGCGCGCGGACGCGGAAGACGGTCTCCCCCTCCGCCATGCCGTCCTTGTCGGGGAACGTCGTGCCCCACGTGGGTGCGAAGATGATCTCCGCCCCCTCGCGAGCGAAGATGCCCGCGACTTCGGGGAAGAACCAGTCGTAGCAGATCTGGATTCCGATCGTACCGAAGTCAGTAGTGAACACCGGGTACTCGCCTCCCGGCCTGACGCCGCTGCGCCACTCTTCTCTCGGCAGGTGTACCTTCCGGTACGTGCCGGCCAACCTGCCCTCGCGGTCGATCAGCACAGCTGTGTTGTAGAGGTCTGCGCCCTGCCGCTCCATGAGCCCGGCGACCACCCACAGGTGATTGCGCCGCGCGACCTCACCGAGGCGTTCGGTGGACGGGCCCGGTATCGGTTCTGCGATGTCGGCGCCCTGTTTGCCGGTGCCGATCTGCAGGATCGCCTCACAAAGACAGACGATGTCGAGCCCGAGCCGCCCGGCGGCATCGACCTGCTGGCACCAGAGGTCGAGGTTCTTCTCCGGGGTGCTGTCCGACGGGCGCAGGTACACCGTCCCGATCTTCACCTTCCGCGGTGGCGGCGGCGTGGTGGGCTGAACGCTGACCTGCTTCCACAGCACCGATCCCCCCTGCGGCCAGCGCACCTCCAGGGCGATGCGCGCGCTGTCGGCGCTATCTGGGGCGATCAGGACGTCGCGGAAGGTGCCCACCCCGCTCACGCGCGTGCCGCGCGTGCCACCAGGCAGGAACGGCCCGCGCACCAACTCGCCGGCCGGGTGCGTCATCTGCCCAGCCGCGAGCCAGTCCACGCGGATGCTCGCGGCCTGGTACGGGAAGCTGATGCGATGCAGCTCGCACTCCGCCTCGACGGCGTAGGCCTGCCCGCCCACGATGCCGGAGACTGTCTGCTGTGCGCCGCCCACCGCGAAGGGCCGGCGTGGCGCGGAGACACGCAGCCCCTCGTGGGTAGCCTCCAACGTGCAGCGCGCCCCCTCCCAGTTGGGCAGCCACGCCGTCCAGTCGGGCGGCAGCTGTTCGCCCGCCGGAGAACTGAAGCGGGGGTTGCGGATGAGTTCGGCGGCCGGTGCGGTCGCGGCGATACCGGCCACGACCAGGCCAAGAAGGAACACGACGTAGGGGCAGGGCATAGGAGATGAGCTCCCTCCACGGCGGTGCGGCGGTACGGGAGTTCGCCCGGAGGACGCCGGGGGCCTTCGCCCGTCCCCGACGCGTGAGGAGTGCTGCGTCATGCCAGCGGTCCTGATCCTCGCAGTCTTCACCTCGTCCACGGTGGCTCAGCCGAACCTCCTGCAGAACCCCGGCTTCGAGCAGGCGACGGACCGCAAGCCGACGGCCTGGAGCTTCGAGAACTGGAGGATGGGCGGCGTGCCCGCGGTAGCGGAGGGCGTCGCGCACGACGGCAGGGCGGCAGCGTCCGTTACCTGCGCGAACGACCAGGAGCGCGGGGCGTGGCGGCAGATCGTGCCCTTCCAGGGGCCGCGGTACGTGTACTTCTCGGCCTGGTACAAGACCTCGGTGGGCTCCGCACTCACCGGCGAGAAGGGCCCGGTCGTGCGCTTCCTGTTCTTCCGCGACGCAGCGAAGTGGGATCATCCGTGGATCCCCTCCTTCGCGGCGCCGCCGAGCAATGAGTGGAGGCAGTTCGTCAAGGTACTGCCCGCGTCGGCGGAGATCACGTCGCTGGGAATCGAGCTGTTCAACCTGAGTGCCGCCGGCACCGTGTGGTGGGACGATGTCGTGGTGCGTCCCGCCACCGACGAGGAGGCGCAGATGGCCCGCCAGGACGAGCAGGCGCGCATGGACCGCGCACCGCAGCCCGGCGAGACCGGCTGTGCGCCCGAGAAGGGCACGCGCGCGCCCCTGAACCCGCCGGTGTTCGTTTGGCTTCCGGTACAGGAGGCGACCGAGTACACGCTCCAGTGGAGCCGCGATCCCGCTTTCCCGGAGGGTCAGACGGAATCGGCGCGCTGCACCCTCACCATCTACGTGCCGCGCCGCATCGTCGCGCCCGGCCGCTGGCACTGGCGCTTTGGCCGCGAGCTGCCGCCGCCCGTCGGCATGGTGTGGAGCCGCACGCGCAGCTTCATCGTGCCCGAGGACGCGCCCAAGATCCCATTCCCCGATGTCGCTGAGGTCGTGCGCGCGCTGAGCGCCTACCGACCGCGGGACTTCCTCGCGCCCGGGGACCTCGAGCGATTCCGCGCGCTGGCACAGGGCGAGCTGAAGCCCACGGTGGACGCCATGCGACGGGACGCCGAGCGATACATCGGCCAGGAGCTGCTCCCTGAGCCGCCCGAGCTGCCGCCTCCGGGCGATCCGGATCGCGGCGCCGAGTACACGCGCATCTTCCGCATGACCCGGCCCTTCAACGCGGGCATGGTCGCCTGCGCGCAGGTCTACCTGCTGACCGGCGATGAGCGCTTCGGCCAGGAGGCGCGCCGGCGGCTCATGCACCTGATGACCTGGAGCCCCGAGGGAAGCACCAGCCTCTTCCACCACGACGAGCCGGGCACCGAGTTGGTGCGCCTCTGCCCGCGGACCTACGACTGGATCTACCCGCTGCTGACCGAGGAGGAGAAGCAGAAGTGCCGGGACGTGCTGGCGGTTCGCATCCCGCAGCTACACAAGGCCCTCACAGACATGCGCTTTGAGACGCATCCGTACTCCAGCCACGCGATGGACTACTACATCAGCGACCTCACCGAGGCGTGCATCGCGATGGCCGGCGAACTGCCGGTCGAGGGGATGCTGGAGTACGTGCTGACCCAGCTCTGGAGCCCGTTCTACCCGCCCTTCGGCGGGCCGGAGGGCGGCTGGTGTGAGGGGCCGAGCTACTGGCAGTGGAGCACCGGCAGCTTCCTGCGCACCTTCTACCTGGCGAAGCTGGCGACCGGCTGCGACCTCACCCAGCGACCGTGGCTGCGCAACACGCCGTACTTCAAGCTCTACTGCAACCCGCCGTACTCGAAGATGTCGCCCTTCGGCGACGGGCAGTCGAGTAGCGCCGGCGGCGGGGATACGATGTTCAAGCTCGGGGTGGTGCTCAAGGACCCCTACGCGCTCTGGTTCGCGGAGCAGCAGAAGCAGAAGGCCTGGAATCTGGAGGAGTTCCTGTTCCGTCGCGAGGGACTACAGAGCCGGCCGCCAGGCGATCTCCCGCAGGCGCGGTGCTTTGCCGGCATCGGCCTGGCGTGCATGCACAGTGACCTTGCGAACGGCGAGCGCAACGTGCACTTCATGCTGCGCAGCAGCCCCTATGGCGCGATCAGCCACGCGTACGCCGACCAGAACGCGTTCATCCTGCACGCGTACGGAGAGCCCCTGGCGATCGCCTCCGGCTACTACCCGTACTACGCCAGCCCACACCATGCGCAGTGGACGTGGCTCACGAAGGCCGCCAACAGCATCCTCGTGAACGGCGAGGGCCAGCAGATCCGCGACTGGCGCTCGCACGGCCGAATCACTCAGTTCGCGACGACGGACTACTGCCACTACGCGGTCGGCGATGCGCGCTGGGCGTACCCCGGACGGCTCACGCGCTTTGACCGCCACGCCCTCTTCTTGCGCCCGCAGACCGCAGACGAGGAGCCGGTGGTCGTGCTCTACGACGACCTGGAGGCGCCGCAGCCCGCGACCTACCAGTGGTTGCTCCATGCCCTCGAGCAGGTTCAGATCGACGAGGCGACCGCTACGGCGACCATCAACCAGGCGCGCGCGCACCTACAGGTGCGGTTCCTCGCGCCCCAAGGCCTGAGCTTCAGCCAGACGGACCAGTTCAGCGTCCCGCCCGAGGCGCCCAACATGCCGAACCAGTGGCACCTGACGGCAAGCACGTCCGCGCCGGCTGCCCGCCAGCGATTCCTGACCGTGCTGCTGCCCTACCCCGAGGGCAAGCAGCCCGCCACGGTGCGTCTGACGGACATCCCGGGATGCCTGGGGGTGGAGGTTGTCGGACCGGCGTTCACCCACACGGTGCTGTTCCGCACGGACGCTCCGCCGGGCGCGCCGATCACTGTCGGCGATACGCAGACCGATGCCGACGTCTTCGCGGTCGCCCGCGACGCGGATGGACGCGTGAAGGCTCTGTTCTCCGTGAAGCAAGGGGCGTGATGAATCACGCCCCTACATGCTCGGGCACGATGAATCGTGCCCCTACACGACGGCGGCGTGTGGTCGTCCGCAACGTAGGGGCGCGATTCATCGCGCCCAGAGTGTAGGGGCGCCATTCATGGCGCCCAGCCTTGACTCTGGGCTGTGGAGGTGCACGATGGCTCGCGGACCCCGTCTGCTGTTCACGACGGAGGAGATCGACGCGCTCATCGCGCGGCGCAAAGCCGACGCGGTGGGACGCGACCTGTTCGCCGAGTTGCTGGCCGCCGCGAACTGGTGCCGCAAGCAGCCGGTCCTCCCGCAGCCCGACCCCGGGCCGGACAGGCTCTTCCGCGACGGACCGTTCGCGCCGGGAACGTCGCCCTACTCCGACGAGTACCTGCTGTGCCACGAGGCCTTCGAGGTGCTGACCTTCGCCTTCGAGCGCTCCGTGCAGCAGATGAGCCTTATGTACCGGCTCACCGGTAAGGAGCGGTGGGCTGAGGGCGCCCTGGCGTGGCTGGATGCGGCGATGAACGCATGGCAGGCCTGGGGACCGCAGTCTAACCGGCTCGATCAGTTCGCAGTAAGAGTCATCAGCAGCACAGCGCTTGGGTGTGACTGGCTCGGGGAGGCCGTTCCCGCTCCGCTCCTCACCCAGTGCCGCCGCCGCGTGAGCGAGTGTGCGCAGCAGTGCGTGGACGAATGGGGCGCATCGCTCGACCGCTCCGAGCCGCACCAGCTCAGCAACCACTACTGGTTCAACGTGGGGATGCTGGGGATGGCGACGCTGTGGTTGGGATTCGAGGAACCCTCCTGGAGAGAGGTTGCGGACCGTTGCGGGCGGCAGCTCGAGCGACTCTCCGAGTGGGCCATCGGGCCGGAGGGGGACTACAACGACAAGCCCGGCTATCTGCTGTACTCGTTCCGCTGGGCGCTGCCGTTCCTGATGGCCTGGCATCACGCGGGCGGGCCGGACGTGGTGAGTCGGCCGCGCTTCGGTGCGGCGGCGCAGTGGCTGTGTGGCATGCTCGTCCCCGGCGAACTCAACCTGATGGATACCCCCTGGGGCTTCTTCGACCGGTGGATCTACCTGCTCCTCGCCGCGAAGCAGAGCTGCGGCCGGGCGCAGTGGGTGGGCCTGAACACAACCGACGCCCCGTACGTCCGCCACGAACCGACCTGGCTCCGCTGGATGCACAAGGGCGCCGCCTGGGCGTACCTGTTCTACGATGAGACCGTGCCGCCGATCCCTCCCGAAGCCCTCGAACTGGAGCCTACGCGGTGGTACCGATGGTCGGGCTGGGCGGTGCTGGACCCGGACGGCACGGCGAACACGCCCACGGTCGTGCTCCACGCCGGGCCGGCCTCGGGGAAGAACTACCACAACCAGGGCCAGTTGCTCGTATCCGCGTATGGCGACCGGCTCCTGCAGATTCCCGAGCAGCCCAACTTCGGCTACCTCAGCGAGCACCGGGCGATCGCCTTTCTCATGAGCAACCTCTCGGGTGAGGTGCTGATCGCCGACGGCCTCGGGCAGGCGAGCGGGCACTACCCGAACGAGTGGCCCGGGGTCGAGGTCTTCGGCCATGCGGTGACGCCGCCGGTGGGGCAGATCGTGTCCGTGGATAGCGGGCCGGGCTGGTCGGCGGCCACCGCCGACCTCACGGCGGCCTACCAGGACTTCAGCTTCCAGGGGATGTGGGGCGTGGAGGTGACGCCGCTACCGGAGTGGGAGGGCAAGCGGGGGAACCGCCTCGCGCGCTTCCTGCGGCACATCCTCCTCCTGGGCACCGAGTGGGTCATCCTGCTGGACGAGGTCACCCCGCACCTCGGGCAGTCCGTAGACCTGGAGTGGCACTTCGGCACACACGCCACCGTCACGCTGTCAGGTCCGCGGGAAGCCCTGCTGGAGACGGGCCGCGCGGTTCTGGAGGCGCGGCTCATGCGCCCGGAGGACTGCGAGTTCGGTGTCCAACCGGCGCACTTCTCGGAAACCGGCAAGTGGCTGACGGTCAGGGCGCCCGGATGCGCGCGGGACACGACGCTGCTGATCACGATGAGAGTGCGTCGGCGGGGAGCGGAAGCGGGGTAGTGGGTCAGTCTGGGGTGGAGGGCCCACTGGCGGGTAGCGACAGTGGGTAAGTCTGGGGGGTATCATCGCAGCGCGATGTCGACCTTCTCCAACTCGGCCCGAACGCTCTCATCGAGTTCCGATACCGGGTGGGTGATGAACCTCCCCGCATTGTCGCCCGCCTCGATGTTGTCGAAGTCCACCAAGATGACATCCACGTCGTCGGCGTGCACGCGCTGCACAACTCCTCCCGAGACGACGATCACGCAAGCGTTGCTCCGGGCAATGATGTCACTCACGGCAACCTCCTCCCGGTGTGCTGTCTGCGGAGGAGCGGCATGACCACTTAGTGCTCATGCCTTCCCCCACTGCTCGTGATCGACACCCAGGATCAGTACGGGTACGTCTATGTCCGCGATGCCCCTCTGTTCGAGGTCCCAGACGAACTGCTCGAAGTAGGATACGCCAGATGACATCTCCGCCGCGAACCGCTTGACGGGGACGATCTCTACCCCTGCGTCTATATGCCCCAGGTTGCGGAAGATTGTCATCTTGGCTGCGACGTTGTAGACCATGAAGGAGTACTTTCCGAACTGGACCTCGACGCCAAGGGCATCCTTGATGAAGTCCATCTCGCGATAGCCGGGGCGCGTCAAAGCCTCGGCGCGATACCCGCTATCCTAGTCTTCGGTGGAGTACCGGCATGAGACCCGCTTCTTCCTCCAGCCAAGTTCGTAGAAGGCGGCCGTGAAGGCCTTGTTCAACGCAACCGGGCTGAAGAGCACCTGCCCCGGCATGGTCTTCTCTTTGCTGACCTTCACCTTGCACGGCACGGCACCCACGTCAGCGATGACCAGCTCGATCTCTTCGAGAAGGCCGGAGTACTTCTCGGCCACAACCTCAGCTCCGCCGTTGAAGGAGTACCGCGCCGCGACGATCACTTGGGCCCCCTGTCCTGCTCAAGCCACTGCAGGGGGAGTTGTGCGACCCGTTCCCGTCCCGTGGGCTCGTGGACCGGCCTGCCAACGGGTCTGAGCTTCAGGCTCCCGGCGTACAGGCTCGCGAGCCGCTTCCGGGCGACTCGGCAGTACTCACGGTCGCGGTCTATCCCGACGGCTTTGCGGTCATGCTTCGCCGCGCCTATCAGGGCGCTCCCCACACCCATGAAAGGGTCGAGAACCCAGTCATCCTCGTTCGTCAGCGCGAGCACGCAACGCTCTACAAGCTCAACGGGGAACTGGCATGGGTGAATGGTCTTCTCACAGTGGTTTGACTTGACGTTGGGTATCTTCCAGAGGCCCGTCTCCCACTCGTCCGCAAGGAACTCCCAGAAGTCCGACGGGTTCTTGCCCAGGGAATTGCCGCTCGGGAGACCACGTTTCTCGCCCTTGTGATGGGTCTTGCCGGGGTACTTGGAGGGCACGCGCACAGAGTCCAGGTTGAAGACATAGGTTCCGGTCTTGGTGAACCAACTCAGGGTCTCATATCTGCCGGAGAAACGCTTTGAGGCATGGAGTCCGTGCCCGAAGTGCCAGATTACCCGATTGCGGAGCCTGAACCCTAGTTCCTTGAAGATCGGGTAGAAGTACGAGTCGAGCGGGAACACCTCCCCGTCATCTACGTAGTTCCCGACCTGCCAGCAGATCGAGCCTCGGGGTCCCAGAAGCGTCGCGAGCTGCTCAATGACCCCTCTCTGCCACGCCAGGTACTCCTTCAGGGTTGCCTGTCTCTCGTAGGCCTTGCCGATGTTGTACGGCGGAGACGTGATGATGAGTTGGAAGAACTCCCGAGGAAGCGACCGACAGGCGACCTCCGTATCCGACTCCAGGATGACGAGCCGGCTATCCTGGCTGAACGCGCTGGCGATGACCGGAACCTCGGGTAGCATGACATATGATTCGCCGGTTGTGGTCGTACGTCCTCCTGCGGCAGTCGTCAAACTGACCCACTACCCAGGCGGCCGGGCCCTCAGCCCGCTGACCGTAGGGCGGCGATGCCGGCGGCGAGGCCGTCGGGGTGCCTGAAGATCGCGGAACCTGCGACGAGGACAGCCGCGCCGGCGGCTACGACCTCGCGCACAGTGTCGTGGTTGATCCCCCCATCGACCTCCAGGCGAATGTGCTGCCCCGAGGCATCGATGATCTCGCGCGCCTGACGGAGGCGGCCGAGCGAGCGCGGGATGAACTCCTGTCCGCCGAAACCGGGATCGACGCTCATAATGAGCAGGAGGTCCAGCTCGGGCAGCAGTTCCTCGATCGCGTGAACCGGCGTGGCGGGGCAGAGGGCGAGGCCGGCGTGCATCCCGGCCTCGCGGATGCGGCCGAGCACGCGGTGGGCGGCGTGGGTGGCCTCGTAGTGGATCGTGAGGTTGTTCGCCCCGGCTTCAGCGAACTGGCGAATGTAGAAGTCCGGGCGCTCGACCATCAGGTGGCAGTCGAAGTAGCGGTCGGTATCGTCGCGGAGGGCGCGAACGACCTGCGGACCGAAGGTCAGGTTAGGGACGAAGCGCCCATCCATCACATCGAAGTGAATCCAGTCCGCGCCGGCCTCGGTCAGGTCCCGGGCGTTCTGCGCGAGGCAGCCGAAGTCCCCGGACAGCAGGCTGGGGGCGATGGTGAGCACGGAGGACCTCCGGGTATCCAGTACAGAGCGCGGGCGCCATGAATGGCGCCCCTACATGACTGGGCGCGATGAATCGCGCCCCTACATCACAAACGACCGTGGATCTCCGTCATGTAGGGGCACGATTCAGATTGTGTTGATAAAGGCATTGTCGGGATTGGTATCCCGACCTACGAGCCACGTAGAGCGCGTAGGAGAGGGTTCTTCCTTTGACGGGGCCCTTTCTCAACACAATCTTCATCGTGCCCCTGTGTAGGGGCGTGATTCATCACGCCCGATGCCATGCCCTTGATGCACCCTCTCAGCGCTTGCGGTATTGCTCGCAGAGGGTGGCGTTCGGGCGCTCCGGGTTACGGCAGGAGCGCGGGTGATCGTACTTGCACGAGTCGCAGAGGAACCCTCCGGGCGCCCAGGCGGCCCGGAGACGGGTGACAAAGCGGCGCCACCACTTCCCGAGTGACATGCGCGTGTGGCCCAGGCTACTTGTCCCGGGCGGCGTAGATGCGGTTCTCCCCGAGAGCCTTCGCCTGGCGCAGGCAGTCCAGCGCCACGTCCAGGAGTTCGTCCTTCGAGTCCCCGTCGAGTGGGTACACCGCCACGCCCGCGCCGGCGGTCGCCTGGATGCGACCGGTGCGGGCGCGGATCTCGATCTCGGAGATGGCGCGAAGGATGCGTTGCGCAGCGCCCCGCTTGCCCTTCTCGCCCGTGTGGGGCAGCATGATCACAAAGGTGCCGCCGCCGTAGCGGGCCGGCGCGTCCACCTTGCGGAAGGTGTTCTGCAGCAGGTTGCCGATCTCCACCAGCAGGCGGTCGCCCTGGGCGAAGCCGTGGGTCTCGTTGATCTGGCCGAGACCGTCGATGTCCACCGCGACGACCGTGATTTCATATCCGTTGCGGGAGGCGCGGAGGATTTCCTCCTCCAGCCGCTCGCGCAGAACGCGGACCGAGAAGAGCTTCGTCAGCGGGTCGATTCGCTCGGCGGTCGGCGCCGTGGGGGCGGGCCGTCCGGCGGCCTTGGCGCGGAGGTGCGTCTCCTTGACCTCCTCGGAGGCCAGAATCTGGCGCAGATGTGGTTTGCCAAACCAGCGTAACGCTTGCTCATCATTGAGGCCCGCTCCAGACGTGGAGCATCCCTAGACGCGATGGGTGCGTGAGATGCCCGTTGACATCATCAACGGCACCAAAGGCGCTCAT
>Ga0194112_10008181_pt1 | contig 13507 bp, 12 predicted proteins | sample TA2MahC400mmetaG_FD_146191 | JGI IMG/M metagenome (GOLD analysis project Ga0194112, IMG submission 146191) | Freshwater microbial communities from Lake Tanganyika, Tanzania - TA2015016 Mahale Deep Cast 400m | ecosystem: Environmental > Aquatic > Freshwater > Lake | place: Tanzania: Lake...
CCTGCTCCGGCAGGGTGATCGTGAAGTAATAGGTGGCGGCGGTCTGCCCCACATAGGCGTAGTAGTTGGTGAAGGTCACCTTCCAGGGCGGGCGGGCGAACCAGGTCTGTCCGTCCAGCTCAAGCGCTATGGCTGGCGCTGCCGCCACCTGCAACGCCACCAACGCCACCAACGCCGGGATGGCTCGAGCGCTCCAAGGGTTCACGGTCCTCCGGCTGCTCACTACCGGAAAGGTAGCGGCGGTCCTGGCCGTTGATAGGGTCTGGGGGACTGTTTGTGAGGTCGATGAACCGAGCAGAACTCGACGCCATCGACCTGATGCTGCGCGATCTCAACACCCGCCACGACGAGATCCGCCACCGCGCCGCTTTCCGCGGCTGCACCCGTGAGCTGCTCACCCTGCAGGAAGAGCTGGTGCGTTACCTGATGGCCAAACGCGAAGGCCACAACCTGCGCTGACGCTCAGGCCGCCTGAACAAAGGGCACGGGGTTCTGGTCGCGGCGGTGTTGCTTGGGCAGCTCCGGCCCTTGCTGATCGCCCGCCAGCGCGGCGGTGCGCTCCAGAGCAGAGCGCATCAGCCGTGCGGCATGCAGGCTCATATCCCGCGGCACGCTGATGCGATCGCGCCAGTAGCGCAGCCCTGCCGCTGTTCCCGCCGGCGGAGCCAATGGGGGGAGCTCAGGATCTCGCAGCAGATTGGTGAGGGCGCAGCGCAAGGCCTGATCCAGGGCAAGGCCGGCCGCTGCACTGCGGCCCGCTCCTTCCGGGTTCACCTCGAGCAGGCGGTGGCGGTGGCGCAGCATGCGGGCCAGGGCTTCCTGGGCGGCCGTGGCTGGAGCGCTCTGGCGGGTCTCCACCACGGCGGGATGCTGCACAGGCCAGGGACCTTGATCGATCAGGCGCGCCACGCGCTGCTGCTCGGCGCTGCCGCTGGCCAGACAGCAGCCCATCTGGGGAGGCAGGTCGTGGGCGTGGGTGTGGATATCGCTCTGGGTGCCGAGGTAGGTGCTGCGCTGCTCCAACGCGGCAAACCAGCGATCAATCGCCGGATGCTGCGTGCGCAGGCCATAGGCCTTGTAGTAGGCGAGCGACGCGTTCATGCGCTCCAGATAGGGCACAAAAATCACATCGGCCGTGCCGAAGTGCTCCCGGAAGAAGGGCCCCGGGGTGGCTTGCAGCGCTTCTTCCACAAGGCCCGCCATGCGCGCGAAATGCTGTTCCGCAGGCGCGGTGTGTGGCCCCTCGCCTTCGCAGTAGCAGAGCCACTGGCACCAGGCCCGGAACAGGCGCCGCTCCAGCTGGCGCAGCGCAAACACATCCGGCTGCTGCATGCCCTCACCGAGGGGGCCGAATGCTTCCTCCAGCGCCTGGAGGATCAGATCGCTTTCGGTGATCAGGTGCCCATCCAGCTCCAGCGCGGGCAGCATTCCGGAGGGAACGATCTGCTTGAACCAGCGCTCCTTCTCGCCGTAGCAGAACATCGTGACCTTGCGGATCCGGTAGGGGATCCGCTTCTCCTCCAGCCACAGCCACACCTTCTGGCAGTAGGGGCACCAGGCGTGGTGATCGCGGTAAAGGGTGACGCGCACCTCCGATTCGGGCCGCCCGAACAAGCGCAGGCGCGCCTGGGCGTTGGTGGGGCCCTCCACCCGCCGCTGCTGCAACTCAGCCTCGCTGCAGGGATCGCACTGATCCTCGAGCTGCTGCCAACTCAGGGGCTCAGCCAGAGCCATCGGTGAGGCGGGTGGGTGCATCGCAACAGCATCGCTCAGACGAGCCCTGCGTCGCGGGAGCGCTGAACCGCCGAGATTCAAGCAACGCAATCGTGTTGATGCAGTTACCGCAATCACGGGATCTCGAGATCGCAGGGAAGGTTTCCGTTGCTCAGGCACTGATCACCCAGGCCGAAACACTGAGTGGTTGCCGGCCACCCATGGCCTGAGCAGCCTGGAGAGATCCTGGCTCCAGCCACCGTGATCCCTCCCTAGAAGCAGATGACCGGCATGCTCGGCCATCCCGTGGCCGAGAACCCGATCGATCGGATGTTCGATGCGGTGTATGCCCACTACGGCCTGCACTGGCAGTTCTGGAAGAACGACATCGCCTCCGAGCACGACCTAGCCAAGGCGGTCGCCGCCCTCGCCCCCTCGGCTACCGCGGCGTTGGCATCACCGTGCCCTACAAGGTGGCCGTACTCCCGATGCTCGATGCCGTCGACGACGACGTGCGCGCCATCGGCGCCGCCAACTACATCACGATCGAGGGCGGCCGCCTGATCGGCCACAACAACGACGGCAAGGGCGTGGTGAAGGCGATCGAGAAGGTCGCGCCCCTCAAAGGCCGCCAGGTGGTGATGCTCGGCGCCGGGGGCGCCGGCCGCGCCATGGCCGTGGAAATCGCCTGGGCCTGTGCCGCCCAGCTCACGCTGATTACCCGCCGCGAAGCCCAGGGCCGCGAGGTGGCGGAGCTGGTGCAGCGGGCCAGCGGCGTGCCCTGCCACTGGCAGAGCTGGCAAGCGCCGCTGCAGGTGCCCGCCGGCACCGATCTGCTGATGAACGCCACCCACCTGGGCTGCGCCCCCGAACTCGAAGCGGTGCCGGTGGAGTGGGCCAGCGTGGAGCCGGGCTGCATCGCCGTGGATGTGATCACCAACCCCCGCATCACCCCCTTCCTCGCCGCCGCCCGCGAGCGCGGCTGCCCCGTGGTGGATGGCGTAGAGATGCTCGTTCAACTGGCGATGCAGATCTTCGAGCGCTGGACGGGCGTCAGCCTCGAGGAAGCCGTGTTCCAGAAGGCCGTGGCGGAAGCGCTGGGGGAGTGAGGCCAACAACAACCCAAACAAGCATTCGGGTATGCGTCAATCGTCATACTGTTAGGCTTGGGTGGCAGCTGCTGGCGATCCGCCACCCTCAGGCATGAGTGAACATTTCGACCTGGTGGTGATCGGCGCCGGCTCCGGCGGCCTGGCCGCCGCCAAGCGCGCCGCCAGCTACGGCGCCCGGGTGGCGATTGTGGAGGGGGATCGCGTGGGCGGCACCTGCGTGATCCGCGGCTGCGTGCCCAAGAAGCTGATGGTGTACGGCTCCGCCATGCGCCATCACCTCCACGACGCCGCCAGCTACGGCTGGAGCATTGGCGAGACATCTCACAACAGCGCCGAGCTGCTGCAGCGGGTGCGCGCCGAGGTGGATCGGCTCAACCAGCTGCACATCGGTTTCCTCGAGAAGGCCGGCGTGGAGCTGGTGACCGGGTGGGGACGATTCGCCGATGCCAGCACGGTGAGCGTGGTGGATCCGAGCGGCAACGAGCTCAAACGCCTCAAGGGCGAGCGGATCCTGATCGCCGTGGGCGGCCGCCCCCATCGCCCCGAGATTCCGGGTGCCGAGCTGGGCTGGGTGAGCGACGACCTGTTCAACCTTGAGCGCCTACCCGATCGGGTGGTGGTGGTGGGCGCCGGCTTCATCGCCTGCGAGTTCGCCTGCATCCTCAATGGCCTCGGCGTGCAGGTGACCCAGCTGGTGCGCGGTGATCACCTGCTGCGCGGTTTCGATCTGGAATCCAGCCGTGCCGTGCAGGAGGCGATGGAAGCCGACGGAATCGACATCCGCTTCGCCCACAGTCCTGCCGCGATCGAGGGCACGCCGGGGGATCTCACCGTGGTCACCCAGAGCGGCGAACGCCTGCCCTGCAACGGCGTGTTGCTGGCCACTGGCCGCCGGCCCTTCCTGCAGGGCCTGAACCTGGAAGCTGCCGGCGTGGCGATCGAGGGCCATCGCATCCCGGTGAGCGCCGATCAGGCCACCAACGTCTCCCACATCTTCGCCGTGGGTGATGTGACGGATCGGGTGAACCTCACACCTGTGGCCATCGATGAGGGCCGCGCCCTGGCCGACACCATCTGGGGCCGCAAGCCACGCCAGGTGGATCACGATCTGATCGCCAGTGCCGTGTTCTCCCAGCCGGAACTCTCCGGAGTGGGCCTCACTGAAGAAGCCGCGATCGAGCGCTTCGGCGCCGATGGTGTGAAGGTGCACCGGGCTCGCTTCCGCCCGATGAGCCAGGCGCTGCCGGCCCGCGACCCGAAGGTGCTGCTCAAGCTGGTGGTGGAGGTGGCCAGCGGCAAGGTGGTGGGCTGCCACATGGTGGGCGAGCACGCCTCCGAAATCATTCAGATGGCGGCGATCGCCATCGGCATGGGCGCCACCAAGGCCGACTTCGATCGCACCATGGCGCTGCATCCCACCGTGGCGGAAGAGTTCGTCACCATGCCGAACTGATGGCACGCACGGTTCTAATCAGCGGCGCCAGCCGTGGCATCGGCCGCGCCATCGCCGAACGGCTGCTCGCCGATGGCCATCGCCTCAGCCTGGGGGTGCGCAACCCGGAGGCACTGCGGGGCACGGCCCTGGATCACCCCAACGTGCTGCTGCACCCCTACAACGCCGAAGACCCCGCGTCAGCCGCAGCCTGGGTGGCGGCCAGCGTGAGCCAGTTCGGCGCAATCGACTCCCTCATCCACAGCGCCGGCGTGTTCTCGCGCGTGCCTCTGCTGTTCGAAAACGGCCAGGAGCACGACATCCAGCAGCTGTGGGACGTGAACGTGATGGGGCCCTGGTGGCTCACCCGCGCCGCCTGGCCCCAGCTCGCCGCCCATGGCTCCGGGCGGATCGTGGTGCTGGTGTCGATGAGCGGCAAACGCTCCAAGGGCCGCCTGGCCGGTTACACCGCCAGCAAGTTCGCCCTGATGGGCCTGTGCCAGACGATGCGCAACGAAGGGTGGGAGCAGGGCATCCGCGTGACGGCGATCTGCCCCAGCTGGGTGAACACCGACATGGCCGCCGCCGTGAACGCCATGCCCAAGGAGGCGATGAGCCAACCGGGCGACATCGCCTGCCTCACCGCCCAGCTGCTGGAGCTGCCCAACAGCTGCGTGCCCTTCGAGCTGGCGGTGAGCTGCAACCTGGAGGTGTGATCAGTCGCGGAAGCGAGCGGCGCTGAAGTCGTAACGGCGAGTGAGCTGGAAGGCCGTGCCGCTGAGCAACAGCAGGCTGATCAGGTTGGGGATCGCCATCAGACCGTTGAGGATGTCGGCCACGGTCCATACCAGATCGAAGCTGGCCACCGCACCGATCACCACCACCGCCACCCACACCAGGCGGAACGGCTTGATCCCTTTCACGCCCACCAGGAACTCAAGGCAACGCTCGCTGTAGTAACCCCAGCCGAGGATTGTGGTGGCGGTGAAGAACACTGTGCCGAAGGTCACCAGCCAGGCGCCGCCAGGCAGGCCCCAATCGAAGGCAGCCATGGTGAGCGCCACACCGGTGGGGGTATCGGCTCCCTCGATCGGCATCCAGGCGCCGCTGGTCACGATCACCAGCGCCGTCATTGTGCAGACGATGATCGTGTCGATGAAGGTGCCGAGCATGGCCACAGAGCCTTGCAGCACCGGATCGCCGGGCTTCGCCGCGGCCTGCGCGATCGGCGCCGTGCCGAGGCCCGCTTCGTTGGAAAACACGCCGCGGGCAATGCCCTTCTGAATCATGGTGCCGATGGCACCACCGGCCAGGGCCTGGGCACTGAATGCATCGCGGCAGATCAGCGCCAGGGCCGCCGGGATCTCGGTGATGTGCGCCAGCAGGATCGTGGCCGCTCCGCCCACATAGATCACCGCCATGAACGGCACCACAGCGGAGGCCACGCGGCCGATGCGCTCGATGCCACCGATGATCACGGCGAAGGTGATGGCCGCAAACACAAGGCCTGTTGCCAGGGGCGGAATCCCCAGGGAGATGTTGAGCGCCTTAGCCAGCTCATGGGCCTGAACGCCATTGCCGATCCCGAAACCCGCCAGGGTTCCGAACACGGCGAAGAGCACCGCCAGCCAGTTCCAGCCCTTGCCGAGGCCATTGCGGATCACATACATCGGCCCGCCGACGTGTTCACCCAGTTCGTCGACCTCGCGGTGATGCACGGCGAGCAGCGACTCGACGTACTTGGTGGCCATGCCAACCAAGGCAATCAGCCACATCCAGAACACCGCGCCGGGCCCGCCCACACCGATGGCACCTGCCACACCCGCCACATTTCCGGTGCCGATCGTGGCGGCTAGGGCCGTCATCAACGACTCAAAGGCACTCACATCGCCTTCACCGCCGGAATGACGAATGGAGCGCAGGGTTTGGCGCACAGCAAAGCCGATCTGACGCAGAGGCATGAAACGCAGCCCGAGCATCAGGTAGAGGCCGGTGAGGCCGATCAACCAGAGGGTGATCGGACCCCACACGACGCCATTGATTTGATCCAGCAGGTCTTTCAACGGGCCTCCCGCAGCAAAACTTTCGGGATCGTGTCACACCTGCAGCCAATCAGCTGTTGGGGCTGAGAGCTTCGAAACGGAACACCTGGCGCCCGGCCGGTGTGTCACCGAAGGCCTCGGTCTCCACCACGCGCTCACTCAGCACCCAGGGACCCTCGCCCGTCAGGGGAACAAAGGTGTCAGTGAAGGTGCTCTTGCCGCCGCGGGCAGCGCCGGTGGCGGGATCGGCGTATTGGCTGGTGTAGGTGTGGCTGAGGTAGCCACTGCCGGTGTCGGTGGTGCTTTCGGTGAAGATCGTCACCACGGTGCCGTGGATGTGGCGGTGAACCATCGTCACCACGTCGTTGTTGATGCGGTAGCGATCACCGGCGTTCTTGCCGCCCACGATCACCTCGGTGCCCACGGCATCGGTGTCGCCGGCGGTGAAGGTGTTCTCACCGTGGGTCTGCTCGAAGCTGCGGCGCACGCGGTGAATGCACACCTCCCAGAGCTGGGAGGCCACGGCCTTGTGGATCTCCTCGTTGTCGATGCCCTCCACCTGGGCCTTGAGGTCAGCGCCCACCGTGAAGGTGCCTTCCACGCGCTGGTCGCCCTGTTCCCACACGCAACGGCCGCTGTAGCCAGCAAAGCCAGGCGCCCAGGTGTAGCGGTTCTCGTAGGCGGCGCGGAAGGCAGCGGTGCAATCGCTGCCGGCGGCGATCGCGGCGGGGCTAGGGGCAACGGTCACGGCAATGTCGGCACGGGGTTTTCAGGCTACGGGGTTGAGCTGGGCGCCTGCCCAGTCCACGAAGGCCTTCGCCGCTTGCATGGCTTGCTCGGCATCCTCCTGTCGGAGATCGCTTGCGTGGTCACACGGATGCGCAGCGCCTTCCAGCGCGGATAGCGTTTCTGCAACGGGCCGGATCAGGGATGGGTTACGTCCAAGCCAGGATTGAACTGAGCAATCCGCGTGAACCGGATCTGCAGCCGATCAGCACCACAGCCCTGGCCGACACGGGCGCGCTGATGCTCTGCATCCCGGAGCATCTGGCCCTGCAACTGCGGCTGGAACAGCAGTCGGAGCGGGAGGTCACGGTGGCCGACGGCCGCTCGATGACCGTGCCCTACGTGGGACCGGTAAAAGTTACCTTCGGTGATCGGCTCTGCTTCGTGGGGGCCCTGGTGATGGGCGACGACGTGTTGCTGGGGGCTGTACCCATGGAAGACATGGATCTCACGGTTCACCCCAGCCGCCAGCGACTGGAACCGGATCCGCGCAGCCCGAACATCCCGCACGCGCTGGTGAAGTGAGGCGGCTAACCCTCAGCCGTGAATGTCCTGCAGGGCGCGCACCTGCATCTCCTGGCCCTGCAGGGCTGCGATCGCTTCCACGGCGGCGCGGGCGCCGGCGAGGGTGGTCACGGTGGTGACGGCGTAGTCGATGGCAGCGCGGCGCAGGTATTTGTCGTCATGGGCGGCCTGGCGACCCACCGGGGTGTTGATCACCAGTTGGATTTCACCGGAGCGGATGGCGTCTTCGATGTTGGGGCGGCCTTCGTGCACCTTCAGCACCGGTTCCACCGTGAGGCCGGCTTCCGAGAGCCAGCGGGCCGTGCCCTCGGTGGCCACCAGCCGGAAACCGAGGGCCGCCAGGCGCTGCGCCACCGGCAGCAGGGCCGGCTTGTCGCGGTCGTGGGTGGAGAGGAACACAGTGCCGCTGGTGGGCAGGGCTTCGCTGGCGGCCAGTTCAGCCTTGGCGTAGGCCAGGCCAAAACCAGTGGCCGTGCCCATCACCTCGCCGGTGCTGCGCATCTCGGGGCCGAGCAGGGAATCGGCGCCGGGGAAGCGCTTGAACGGCAGCACCGCCTCCTTCACCGCCTGCAGTGGCGGCTGGGGTTCGCTGGTCACACCGATCTGCTCGAGGGTTTGACCGCTCATGATTCGGCTGGCCACCTTCGCCAGGGGCACGCCGGTGGCCTTGGCCACAAACGGCACCGTGCGGGAGGCGCGCGGGTTGGCTTCGATGATAAAGACGAGGCCGTCCTTCACTGCGAACTGCAGGTTGATCAGGCCGTTCACCTGCAGGGCCAGGGCCAGCGCTTCACTCCACTGGCGGATGGTAGCGAGCGCTTCCTGCTCCAGGCTCACCGCCGGCAGGGCGCAGGCGGAATCGCCGGAGTGCACGCCAGCCGGTTCGATGTGCTCCATCAGGCCGCCGATCACCACGCGGCCAGTGGCATCGCAGAGGGCATCCACATCCACCTCGGTGGCGTTCTCCAGGTACTGATCAATCAGCACCGGGTGGTCGGGCTCCACGTTCACCGCCTCCACCATGTAGCGGTTGAGTTCCTCCTCGCCGTACACCACCTCCATGGCACGGCCGCCGAGCACATAGCTGGGGCGCACCACCACCGGGTAGCCCACGCGCTCGGCCACGGCGCGGGCTTCGGCCTCGCTGCGGGCCAGGCCATTGCGGGGCTGACGGATATCGAGTTTGCGCAGGATGGCCTCGAACTGCTCGCGGTCTTCCGCGGTGTCGATCGATTCGGGGGAGGTGCCCCAGATGCGGGTGCCGGTGGCCTGGCCCGCAGGCGAGGCGAGCCAACGCAGCAGCGGGATCGCCAGCTTCAGGGGCGTCTGACCGCCGAACTGCACGATCACGCCTTCAGGCTTCTCGGCCTCGATCACATTGAGCACATCTTCAAAGGTGAGCGGCTCGAAATAGAGGCGATCGGAGGTGTCGTAATCGGTCGACACCGTTTCGGGGTTGGAGTTCACCATCACCGTGGCGAAGCCCTCGGCCTGCAGCGCAAACGAGGCGTGGACGCAGCAGTAGTCGAACTCGATGCCCTGGCCGATGCGGTTGGGGCCGCCGCCCAGGATCATCACCTTGCGGCGGGTTTCGGGCTGCACCTCGCTCTCGGGTGCAATCAGCTCGAGCGTGCCGTCGTCACGCAGACGCTCCAGGGGGCGCTCGTAGGTGGCGTAGTGATACGGCGTGGTGGAGGCGAATTCAGCGGCGCAGGTGTCCACGGTTTTGAACACCGCGTTCACCCCCAGGCGCTGCCGCTGCTCCCGCACCGCGAGCTCCTGGGCTCCAGTGGCCCAGGCGATCTGACGGTCGGAGAAGCCCAGCTGCTTGAGGGCGAGGAGCGCATCCGCATCGAGAGCCTCCAGGCGCGAGCCCTTCAGCCACCGCTGTTCCGCCTCGATGATCCGGCGCAGCTTGGCCAGGAACCAGGGATCGATCGCAGAGATGCGGTGGATGTCGGCGTCGCTGTAGCCGTTCACCATCGCGGTGCGCACCGCAAAGATGCGATCGGGCGAGGGCGTGCGCAGGGTGCGGTCGAGCTCCGAGCGCTCGGGGGTGGGATCGGGCCGGTCGCAGCCCCAGCCGGCGTGGCCGGTTTCGAGCGAGCGGATCGCCTTCTGGAACGACTCCTCGAAGTTGCGGCCGATCGCCATCGCCTCACCCACCGACTTCATCGCCGTGGTGAGCACCGCCGGGCTGCCGCGGAATTTCTCGAAGGCGAAGCGCGGCACCTTCGTGACCACGTAATCAATGGTGGGCTCGAAGCAGGCCGGCGTCTTGCCGGTGATGTCGTTGAGGATTTCGTCGAGCGTGTAGCCCACCGCCAGGCGTGCGGCGATCTTGGCGATCGGGAAGCCGGTGGCCTTCGAGGCCAGGGCCGAGCTACGCGACACGCGCGGGTTCATCTCGATCACGATCACATCACCGTTGGCGGGGTTGATCGCGAACTGGATGTTGCTGCCCCCGGTGTCGACACCGATTTCGCGGATGATCGCGATCGCCTGATCGCGCAGCCGCTGGTATTCGCGGTCGGTGAGGGTCTGAGCGGGAGCCACGGTGATCGAGTCACCGGTGTGGACCCCCATCGGATCGAGGTTCTCGATCGAGCACACGATCACCACGTTGTCGGCGGTGTCGCGCATCACCTCCAGCTCGAACTCCTTCCAGCCGAGCAGCGATTTCTCGATCAGGATCTGGTTCACCGGGCTGGCATCGAGCCCGCTCAGGCAGATCGCGCGAAATTCCTCCGGGTTGTAGGCAATGCCGCCGCCGCTGCCGCCGAGGGTGAAAGCGGGGCGAATGATGCGCGGGTAACTACCGATCTCTTCACCCACCGCCTCGGCTTCCTCGAGGGTGGTGGCGATACCGGAGGGGCACACGGACACGCCGATGCGCTCCATGGCCTGCTTGAACAGGTCGCGGTCTTCCGCTTTCTCGATCGCCTGCAGGTTGGCGCCGATCAGCTCAACGCCGTATTGCTCCAGCGTGCCGTCTTTGGCGAGGGCCACCGCCAGGTTGAGGGCGGTCTGGCCGCCCATGGTGGGCAGCAGCGCATCGGGGCACTCCTGCTCGATCACGCGCCGCACCACATCTGGGGTGAGCGGCTCGATGTAGGTGCGATCCGCCATGTCCGGATCGGTCATGATCGAGGCGGGGTTGCTGTTCACCAGCACCACCTCAAATCCCTCGGCCCGCAGGGCCTTGCAGGCCTGGGTTCCCGAGTAGTCGAACTCACAGGCTTGCCCGATCACGATCGGCCCGGAACCCAGCAGCAGGATGCGACGCAAATCCGTGCGACGGGGCATGGGCGGATGTCCGGCAGGCAAACCTCCCTACCCTCTCACGCGGGCGCGGCTACTCTGATTTCAAGCAAGCGATGAAGCCGGCATGAGCGAACTCCAGCGCCTGAAGGGGCTGCTGCCTCCCGAGATGCAGAGCTGGGTGTTTGTGGAAGCCGCCGCTTCGGCCGATCCTCCGCTGATCACGATCGAGGAGATCGGCCGCGACGAGGTGGAGATCCAGCTCGACCTGCAGAAGTGGGATGCCCTGGCGATCGACCACCGCAACCTGCTGTTCTGGCACGAGGTGGGCCGCATCCAGAACGACGCCGTGCCCCGCGACGGCTGGGAGATGGCGGCCCTGGCGATCGGCCTGGGCGGTGCCATCGGTGAGCTGTGGGTGCAAGACGGCCTGCTGCTGCTGATGGCCCTGGGCCTCTCCGGCTTCGCCGGCTACCGCCTCTATCTGAAAAACAACTCCGAGAAGCGCCTGCAGGACGCCATCGCCGCCGATGAGCGCGCCATCGACCTGGCCTGCCGCTTCGGCTACAGCCTGCCCAACGCCTACAAGAGCCTGGGCGGCGCCCTCAAGGAGCTGGTGGAGCAAACCCGCAAGAAGAAAAAACGCGGCTTCTACGAAGACCGGCTGGAGGCGCTGCGCAAGAGTGCTGGTAAGGCCCGGGCTGAGATGGCTCAGCAGCAGGGGTCCCGTCAATCCGTGAGCAGCGAGAACGTGTATGGCTGAGGCCGTTAACACCACTGAGGCCGCCAGCCCTACCAAACCCAGCCCCGACCCCAGCCGCCCCCGGCTCAACCTCGACGACAGTCATCAGCTCGCCCTGCTGGCCGCAGAAGCCTGCGACGACCGCAAGGCTGGCGACATCGTGCTGCTGCGGGTGGAGGAGATTTCCTCGATCGCCGACTGGTTTGTGATCGCCACCGGCTTTTCCGATGTGCAGGTGCGCGCCATCGCCCGCTCGGTGGAAGACAAGATCGAGGAGGAGAGCGGCGGCCGCCTGCCCCTGCGCAAGGAGGGCCAGAAGGAAGGCCGCTGGATCCTGCTGGATTACGGCGAGGTGATCGTGCACGCCCTTACCCCCGATGAGCGCAGCTACTACGACCTCGAATCCTTCTGGGGCCACGGCGAGAAGGAGGTGTTTCTAGGGTCGGAATCAGCACCGCCGGCCTGAGGCCGGGCCCCGATGGCCGGCAACGAACCAGCGCGCGATCGGAGCGCACCGGACCTGAGCTCAACGGTGTGCCCGGTGCCGCGGGAGCAGCGCCCACTTGAGCAATACAAGGAGCTGCAGGCCTCCTGGTTTTTCGTGTGGCCCCACAACGGCGATCGCGGCCTGGCCACACCGCTGATTCGTGCCTGGCTGATCGTGCTGCCACTCACGATGCTTGTGGCCAGCGGCAGTGTGCCCCTGCGCCACAACTTGCCCCAGCTGGTAACGGCGGGTGCGGTGGCTGGGTTAGTGGTGCCGATGTTGCTGCTGGTGCGGCAATGGCTGGGGTGGACCACCCTGCAGCGCCGCCTGATGGCCACCTCCGTGGAATACGAGGAATCCGGCTGGTACGACGGCCAGGTGTGGGAGAAGCCGGTGGAATGGCGCCAACAGGATCTGTTGGTGGCCACCCACGAGGTGAAGCCCGTGCTCTGGCGCCTGCAGCAAGCGATGGCGATCATTGCGGCGCTGATGCTGGTGGGGGCGAGCCTCTGTCAGGCTCTCTGAGCGATCGGGCCTGAGCCCTGCATGAGCTTCTCGAGCAGCTTCGGAACCAGCGGACGCCCGAGCGTGCCGCCCCTCGAGGTGCGTCTCACCCGCAATGGCATCCATGAGTCGCTGCACCGGGTGCATGCGGTGGTCTGCGACCAACGCGGCCGCGTGCTGATGCGGGCCGGCGATCCCCAACAACTCAGCTTCATCCGCTCGGCGCTCAAACCCTTCCAGGCCCAGGTGTTCGTGAGCAGCGGCGCCGCCGATCAGGGCAATCACGACGATCGCGCCCTGGCCATTGCCTGCGCCTCCCATGCCGGGGAAGCCGAACAGGCCCGCGAAGCCTTCAAGATCCTCTGGAAATCGGATCTGGAAAGCGAGCAGCTGCAGTGCCCGGTGCCCGCAGGGCGGACCAGCCCCTTGGAGCACAACTGCTCCGGCAAACACGCCGCCTTCCTGGCCACCTGCAAGCGCATGCAGTGGCCCTTGGAGAGCTACCTCCAGCTGGATCACCCCCTGCAGCAACAGGTGCTCAAGCGCGTGGGCGAACTGCTCGGCATGCCCGCCGCTGAACTGCTCGCCGCCCGCGATGACTGCGGCGCCCCCACGCTTCAACTGCAGCTCTCACAGATGGCGCTGCTGTTTGCCCACCTGGGCGCGAGTGAGCAACCGGAGCTGGAGCGCCTCAGCCGGGCGATGCTGGCCCACCCCGATCTGGTAGCCGGCGAAGGCCGCTTTGATACGGCAGTGATGCGTAGCGGCCACGGCCAGGTGTTGAGCAAAGGCGGCGCCGAGGGCATCCAGTGCATGAGCCGCGTGGGCGAAGGCCTGGGCCTGGCGATCAAGGTGGAAGACGGCGCCAGCCGCGCCAAACACGCCGTGGCCCTCCACCTGATG
>Ga0194112_10008182_pt1 | contig 13507 bp, 10 predicted proteins | sample TA2MahC400mmetaG_FD_146191 | JGI IMG/M metagenome (GOLD analysis project Ga0194112, IMG submission 146191) | Freshwater microbial communities from Lake Tanganyika, Tanzania - TA2015016 Mahale Deep Cast 400m | ecosystem: Environmental > Aquatic > Freshwater > Lake | place: Tanzania: Lake...
CACATTTCTGCGCGTCGTCAACCGCGTTTTTCTCGTTCGTCAGGTCAGCGTCAGCATCACCGCCGATGCATCGGTCGGAGGTAAATTGACCGGCGGCGCGGACAAGGATTTCGTTCTCCCATCGTTGACCGAAACAAACTCCGCCGCGAACTACGGCAACTTTCTGAATAACTTGAATGCCAGTGTCGCCCAGGCCGCCATGCCCGGTGGAACGGTGAAGTTCTCGGCGGCATCGAGCCATGCCGTCGCGATGGAAGAACAATTCCCGCGCCCGTTGGTCATCGGTTATTTGGCATTCGATATTCCAATCCTAGCCAATGGCGAGTTGGGCGGAGCAGCCAGCACACTTCGGCGCTTGGAAAGCCCCAATGTCCGCCCGGGGCTAATGCCAGTGACATTTGGCGCAGACGAGAATACGAAGAAGATCCAGGATTGGCGCAGTGTCAATCCCGCGGCCCGACGAACTGAGCTTCTCACTTGGGCGCGGGCAAAAGGCTATCCGTATTCGATTACGACTTACCTGGAATTTGGGGCGCCTTGGCGGCGTCTTCGGAAAGAATTTGTGATGACCGTTCTGGAGAACCATTAACCTCGCTTCGCTATGCCAACAAAACGAACCAAGCGCAAGACCCGCAAAGCCACCACCGCGCGACGCTCATCTCGGACCGCCGCGCCGGCAGTTCGATCTCTTCCACCAGTGACTAACGTTCCGGCCGCCAGCGCCGGCGCCGTTGTCCAAAGTTTCATCGATAATGGCGTTCAGCGCATTCACGTTTTTCCCGATGAGCCGGAAACTTTCACGGTGCAACCGGAATAACGCAAGGATTTCGCTGCTGCCACGATTTGAGTCCCGCCGAAGCCAAGCGGCTTCGGGAAGGAAACTTCGTTCGCTTGCATTCGCGCGATGCGCAAAGACAAGTTCACGTTGAGTGATTGGCGTAAGATGGAGTCAAGCGAAAAACAGCACTTGATTAACCACAAAGACCTCACCGCGTTAAGCCGTTAAATCGTTCAAAGGTTAAATCGCGAGCACGAAGAAGAAACACACCAAGGTCGCGAAGATCGCAAAGAGATTTGGGGATTGTCGAATCTTCGCGTCCTTGGCGGTCTTCTGTTCAAGCACAGGCCAAAAATCTTCGCGAAAATGCAGTGCTTTCACCTATTGCATTGCACAAGATCGCAGAGAAAAAACGTTGAGACAGGAACAACTTCTCGAATGCGCCCAGCTAGCTAACCATCTATAACCATCATAACCATCTCGAACGCATTTGTTTTTCTTCATTTCTTCGTAATTTGTGGCTACAAGTGACGAGTTTTTATGAGCCCCTGTTGCGGACCTAACGGACCTGACACGCGGCCGGCTTCGCGCCGGGATTTCTTGCGTCGCGCGGGCGGCGGATTCGGTATGCTGGCGCTGGCCAGTTTGCTCCATCGCGACGGTTCCTTAATCAGCAGCGTCGGAGGCCGCGGAATTGCCCCATCTGCAAATCCGTTGCTTCCTAAGGCTCCGCATTTTTCGGTCAAAGCCAGGCGAGTCATTTTTCTTTTCATGTCCGGCGGGCCGAGCCATGTGGATTTGTTCGACCCGAAGCCTGACTTGTACCGTCTGGCGGGCCAGCCGATTCCGGAATCATTCGGCACGTTCAAGACGCGCCGCGCCGTTGCGAAAAACAAGTTGCTTGCGCCCGTGCGAGCATTCCGAAAGTACGGCCAGTCCGGGATTGAAGTTTCGGATTTTCTTCCGCACATCGCGACTTGCGCGGATGACATTTGTGTCTTGCGCGGTTGCTACGCTGACAGCGTCACCCATCCTGAATCGGTCTATCAGATGAACACGGGCTCGATCCTGATGGGGCGGCCTAGCCTCGGCGCGTGGGCGACTTACGGTCTCGGGACGGAGAATCAAGACATGCCGGCGTTCGTCGTGATGCCCGATCCGGCCGGCTGGGTCAAAGGCGGCGCGCCGGCCTGGGGCAACGGATACATGCCGGCCGTTTATCAAGGCACGATTCTGCGCGGCGGTGAGTCTCCAATTCTGCATCTCAACACGCCCAAGGACGTAAGCGAAGCGCAGCAACGTTCCACGGTCGAACTGATCAACAAACTGAACCGCGAGGATTTGCGGCCGGGCGAGGAAGATTCGGAACTCGCGGCGCGCATCGCGGCTTATGAATTGGCGTTCCGGATGCAATCTCACGCGCCGGAAGCGGTAGATATTTCTAGAGAGACCGACGCGACCCGGAAACTCTACGGCTTGGACAACAAGACCACGGCTGAGTTTGGACTGCGCTGTTTGCTCGCGCGGCGGTTGATCGAACGCGGAGTCCGCTTCGTTCAGCTGTACTGCGGTGACACGAACGGCTGGGACGGGCATTCGGATGTGGAAGGCAACCACGCCAAACTTTGTGCGCAAAGCGATTTGCCCGTGGCGGGCCTCTTGCGAGATTTGAAATCACGCGGGTTGCTCGATTCGACGCTGGTGATTTGGGGCGGCGAATTTGGCCGGATGCCCATGAGCGAAGGGACGAATGGTCGCGATCACAACCCGCACGGCTTTTGCATGTGGCTCGCGGGCGGCGGCGTCAAAGGAGGCCAAACGATTGGCGGGACGGATGCAGTCGGCCTGCGCGCCGAACATGAGAAAGCGCACGTGCACGATATTCACGCCACGATTCTTCATTTGCTCGGACTCGATCACACGCGGCTCACGTATCGGCATAACGGACGAAACGAACGGCTGACGGACGTCGCCGGAAATGTGATCAAAAAAGCGATCGCGTAAGCAGTCTGGCCGCATTGCACCACGAACCGGAGCGCGGCGTTTACGCCGCTTCTGTGTTCGAAGTTCCTGCGACATTGGCACGACCGCGGTTGGCCGGGCGTGTCACTCCGTGCGCGCAGTCATGCGCCGAATACGCTGCGTTCAGTTCAGTGCAGTTGCGGCGCGCACTGAGTGACGCGCCCGGCCCGAACGACGGCAAAGTGTGCCCATCTCGTGTGTCTCGATTTAGAAGCTGATTCTCGTGCCGGCCGGCAGTGTGGAGCAGCGCACGCGAGCGACGGGACATCCTTGGCGCGTGTCTTAGGAAACGGTTCCTGTTTGCAGTTGTCGGATACGAACGCGCCAGTGCGACAACGCTTTTTTATCGCATCCGAAAACGCGAAATCGCTAGCTCTTATTGACGGACCTGTTGCACGATCAGGTAATCACCGCTCTGCGTGCGGACCCAAGTCCCGCTGAACTGAAAGCCGTTGCCGTTCCAGCTCATTGAGAACGCTGCTTGAGGATTCTCGATCTTCGCGCCGTTGATCTTCGACTCGACGAGTTGGACTGCGTCCGGCAGCGAAAGCGCCGACACTCCCGGATCTCCGATTTGACGACCGCCCGGCAACGCCAGTGGGGCGGGCGAAACGACCACCCATTCGTAAAAGCCAACACTCGGATCAGGAACACCACCATCGCTGTAACTCATCACTTTGGTGTCTGCCGCGAAAGCAAGGCCCGAGTTCGCCGTGAGTTTTTGCAACGCCGCTTCGGGTGTTTTGACCGGCGGCTCGGGGGGAATGGCACGGGCTGCTGGAGCGCTGGACGGACTTTGTTTTGGGGCGGCAGCGGCTGGTTCCTTCTGAGGTGGGGGCACGTCTGGGGCCCGTTTTTGTGCCGTTTCAGCAAACGTCGCTGGCTTCTCTCCTTCCGAGGACGCCTTTTTTTGACAGCCAGCCACAGTCGTGAGGATCACAGCGACTGCCAACAACAACTTGATGAGCGAAACATCTCTCTTCATGACGATCAGGTAAATGATTTGGTTTCCACGATGAGGGAAAGCCTAATTGCCGGTCAGAAGCCCGCGCAAGAAAAACTCGCTGACACCATGTGCGGCGACGTAACGCGGAACGCGGCGTTCACGCTGCAGAACGTTCGCCTGTTTCGAGGCTCCAGGCCATTCCTTTAAGACAAGATGGGTCGGCAGTCTTCTCCCTCTCTTCGCATCCGATGGAAGCGAGGGAGAAGATGGCGTGCGTTCGAGTGTCACGAAGTGCTTAACCGAATGCCCGCGGTTTGAGCAGTTCCGAACTTCGGCAACCGCGGGCGAACCTAACATTTCTGAGGCGTAAACGCTGCGACGCGGGTTGCTTGGCAGGTTCGGCCGCCAGCAGGCCCTACCGTTCGGAAACAAAATTCGCTGCGTCTTCGGTGCTGCCGCTGCCTTTGTACTTGGTCACCTGCGGGTAGGGAAACAACGGACGCGTGCCGATGACTTTTCCATCCTTATCCCTGCGTTCGCCAATGAGCTTGTCGGGCGCTTTGCCTTCTTCTACCCATTTGATCAGGGCCTCGAAATGACCTGTGGGGGTGGGACCAGGGCCTCGGAAACCGTGATTCACGCCCGGCGCCAGAAATAACCTCGCGAATCGCGCGGTCGCTTCTTCCCCGCCCATTTGTTTCTGAAGCCGCTTGTAATAATCGATCGCTCCGTCCGACGTAATCAACTCGTCGGCCAGCCCGTGATAAATGATGACCTTGCCGCCACGATCGCGGAAGCGCGTGAGGTCGGGATTATCCGTTCCAATGACGGCGCCATACTGTTCGACCGATTGCGCAAAGAGAAGTTCGTAACCGGCAGGCGTTAATTTCGTGAAATCCCATTTGGGATCCTGCGCGAGAAAATACCGGAACCAATCCAGCGAGATGCCCAACGGCCGCCCGGTCAATGGCGAACCGGTCGTGCCCGCGAGCGCGGAAAGGTCGGTGCCGCGCGTCAAGCCATACCAAAGCTGCGCGCCATTTTGCGTTCGCGGACCTTCCCAGATTTTGCGAATTACATCGGCATCGGCTTCGGTGAACGTGCTGTCTCCCACTTTCGCGCCGACGAGCGCTTTAGGATCATAATTGCATTTGCCGGGATCATCGATGACGCCATCGGTTACCCCATCCGCGCCGTCGCATGCAGCGATTGCGGCGGCCGCAGCTGCGTCGAGCTTTGCTTTTGGCACAAAATTCTTGGCTGCGAGCATCACCACCTGGGGCCACATTTCGGAAGGAACGAATTTGTGCCAGTTGATGGCCGGACAACCTGAGAGGATTCCGTCGTAATCTTCGGGAAAGCGTTGCGCTTCCATCAACCCCTGGCGGCCACCGGTCGAACCGCCGACGAAGTACGAATAGCGCGGCGCCTTGCCGTAAAATTCCTTGGTCAGGGCCTTTCCGACCACAGTCATTTCGTGAATGCCAAGATAGGCATTGGCGCGAATTGATTGCCAGTTCAGCCGCCCATTCGCATCGAGCGCGAAGCTGCCGCTCCCGCCTTCGTGGCCCGTGTCGGTGGCGCCGGCGGCGAAACCCATGGCTGCGGGACCGCGCAAGCTGTTCGTGCTTCCACCCGAAAAGCCGCCGCCGCCATTGCCGCGAAATCGTCCGTTCCAACTCTGCACCGGCAACGCGATCCAAACTTTGACGCGATCACCCGAAGGCGGATGAGTCACGGTCGCGGTCACACGGCATGAACCATCCGTCGGATCGATAGTTGCCGAGTCGATGGTCGTGTTGGGAAGCGACACTTTCGTCAGGCTCTCGCAGGGACAAACCGGCGTGGCATCGGGAAAAATCGGTTTAGGACCTTCGGCGCCTTTGGCCGCGACAGCAACCGCAAAGGCTGTGACAACGATGGCGAACCGCTTGGCTTGAACGATGGAAATCGGGTTCATTTGGTTTGAGTTGAGAATTACGTCTTCAGGATCGTCTGGAGAATAGCGGCCGAAGCATGTCAGCAAAGCAAAAAAGGCTGCGGTTGCCGCCGGCGGGCGTCTGGAAGTTGTCGTGGCGCGAGGCGCGCCGCGAGTGCATTTCAAAGAGCATTTGTCCCGGATAGCCCGGCGTTTGAACGCCGGTGAACGGCGACGCGGGGCGTTTGAGTCCCGAACGGGACGGTTGAACCTAAACGCGGCGATTCAAACCACGAAAAACACCAAAGACACGGGTTTGCCGGAAACGCGGCAGCGTTTCCCTACCTATCCGGAAAGCTGTTCGCGAAACGCTATAATAAAACCTCGAAGGTTCTCGTAGCGGCGTCTCGTGAGGCGCCGCCAATTTGAGCTATACCAAATGCGGCGCTCTTACGAGACGCCGCTACGAGCGGTGAAACGTCTCGGTTAATCTACTGTCCGAAGATGCGCACGCGATAGAACTTCGGCCCTGCCCCAACCAGCGAGTCCTCGACGATCGCTTCCGTGTTCGCCGACGAGAAGAACGGCCGGTTGCCGGCCACGTCGAGCGGCTGCCAGGACAATGGATCAGACAGGTCCGTCGTCGTTTGCACTTCAAAGCCGCGTCCGGCGATTTGCGGAAAACGGATTTGCACCGCGCCGTTCCGGACTTGCGCCGAAACTTTCCAAGGCTCCGACTTCACCGAGGGATTGGAGCCAAGCAGAAACTCGAGATAATTGGCCGAGCCATCGCCATCAGGATCAGCGCTGGCAGCAGCTTGCGGCAGTTGCGCATCGTTGAATTGCGCGATTTGCCAATCGGCAAAACTCTGCAATGCGGTGGCATCCTTCGTGATCCATTCGCTAAGCAATTGAACGGCGTTGGTGTCCACCACGGTGGTGCTGATCGGCGGCATCTGCTGTTGTCCTCGCTTGGCGATCCGCTGAAGCAACATTGACCGTTCGGGCGAGCCAGGCCGAACGATTCGGTTCTCGTCGCTGGCGCCGGCATTGTTCAGCCGCCCGTTGATCAATCCCGCCTCGGTCGTCGGTGTGGCCAGGCGCGCGTCGAACGAAGCCGTCGTTGGTCCACCGGGTTGGTGACAATTCGCGCAATTCACCGCGAGGTAAGAACGGACGCGCGTTTCCAAACTTGCCGCGCGATTCGTCGCTCCGGCATGCGCGCGCAATGTGTGAATCCCCGCTATGTTTGTGGTGAAGTAACCGGCCTGACTGAGCGCGCGAATTTGATTGGCCGTGGCGCCGCCGTAATCGAAGCCGCGATTGAGTTGCGCTGTGTTGAAACCGAGCGCGAGGCCTCCAGCGCTCGTGTGACAAGTAACGCATTCGGTCCGGCTTGGATAATGCCAGACTTGCGTCCGGACGACGCCGCCATCGTGAATCACAAAAGTCTCGTCCAATCCCTCTTCCGGAACGAGTGTCGCGTTTTGTTGCGCATCGTCCCAGCGGTAGGTGACGCCGTACACGTCGTTCGAATTGCGAACGATGAAACGCGTCTCGAGCCGCCGCCGCGACTCCGGGACGCCGTTCGTCAGTTCGAGTTCAAAATGTTTGATCCACACCGCGCCGCTCGGAAATGACCAATTGCCATCACGGCTGAAACCAATCGTGGCTTTCAAATCCGGAACGGAAAACCAACGCCGTTTGTGCGCGTTGTCCGACCAGAAGGGAACGTTCAGATCGTAAGCCACAATTCCCGGATTCACTTTCAAGCTGGCGAGATCGCTGAACGCGCCGGTGTCCGCCAGCGTGGGCGGCAGCGGCGTTCCGACGGGTGTGGTGTTGTAATTTACGCGCATGACCTGGCCGCTCAAACGCGCGACAAGCACGTCACCATTACGAGGGTCGGCGCCGAACCCGGCTGGATTCGCCGCGCCGCCAATCCGATGGGATGGCACGACGTTGGTCCCGTTGTAACGAAGCGTCCAAATATTCCCGGATTCGTAGTCGCCGAAAACGTAGGCCCCAAAAAGTTGAGGCAGCCTTTGACCGCGATAAACGACACCGCCCGTGATCGAATTCCCGCGGACTGGACCGGAGCCGTGCGCGTACTCGTGAATCGGATTGATCACCGTTACTCCGGCTGGACGCGCGCGAAAACCGTTATGCAACCCGTCGCGATAAACCCAGCCGTAATTGCCGCCCTTGACGACAATGTTCAGTTCTTCCCAGGCGTCTTGCCCAACGTCGGCGACGTAAAGCAGCCCAGTCGGACGATCGAAAGTCATTCGCCACGGATTGCGGAATCCGATCGCATAAAATTCCGTGCGCACACTTTCCGGATTGACAGACTGGCCGTTGAACGAAGTCGCGCCGACGTACGGGTTGTCCGCGGGCACAAAGTAATTCGTGGTCGCGGCTCGATGTGTGTTCGGCAGGAGATTGCCGGGCCGTTTGTCCACATCGATGCGGAGAATGGCGGAGAAAAAGTTCCTGGTAATCGTCTGGCTGTTGCGCGCGCCATCATACTGCGGCCCCTCATCGCCCACCGAAGCGTACAGGTAACCATCTGGACCAAAGTGCAGATCGCCTCCGTTGTGATTGTCAGCGGTATCAAATTGCGTGATCAGCGGAAGTTCCGTGTTGGTCAAAGCATGGCTGGGATTTGCCGGCGAAGTTTCGAAGCGTGAAATACGCTGGTGACGTCCGTTGCCTTGGGATGTGTTCAGATTGCGCGACGCGAAGACATAAAAGTAACGGTTCGTCGCGTAACCTGGATGAAAGGCCAAGCCGAGCAAGCCACACTCACCTTCGGCTGCGACCGTCAACCGCATGAAGACCGTCCGATTCGGAGCGGCCAGATTGGTGATGACAACGATGCTTCCGCCTTTCTCCAAAATGAACAGCCGGTTGGTCTCGCCCGGAGGGGAGGCGATGCCAAGCGGCTGACTGAAACTCATTCCAGGAAACGCGTTGGTCAACGAGTACCCAAACTGCGGCGGCGACGAAGGCAATTGGAGCGTGGTATTGGCGACGCGAACAATAGGGGAAACGGTCTCCGAGGAGGATGCACCGTAGCCATTGGCCAACGCCGAAATCGCGCAGACAACCGAGGCAACTGTTTGAATCCAAGTTTTCATACACGTTCGATGCCTATCCGTCCGATTAGAGGGAGAGGCAAGTAATTCTGTAGCGCTTCTGATTTCCGGATCGATTTTGCGGTTCTGCAGCCTAAAGGCTGCGTTCCTGCATGACATTACTGCTGCGCTTTTGCTTTTCGGTAGAACTGCCGGACGCGCGCCATTTGGTCCTCCAACTCCACCAAGCCAAGCGAGCGAACCATTTCGCCGATGGAGGTTTTGGGATCGTTTGACCAGAAGATGCCGCGATCCTCGTCTTCGTAATAATGGAAGCCAACTTTGTCGCCGTAAGCTTTGCGGAGCGCTTCGCCATTGCGCAAATTCGAACTCCACGGCAAAAGCGCGTAACTGAGGTCGAGTTCGCGGACGAGGATGCTTTGCGGCGGCTTAATCTGCGCAGTGATCTTGCCGGTGGGTTCGAAGATCGAAGCGTTATGCCGCCAGGTGCTCGAGACAATGTAACAGCGACCTTCGACCGCACGCCACGTGGGCTGCGAAGTTTGGGGCGATTGAGTTGGCCAAGCGATCAGTTCCGCGCCGCGCCGCGCCAGTTCGGCCCAACCGTCGTCGAATTCCATGTCATAACAGATTTGGATTCCGAGTTTGCCGAAATCGCAGTTGAACACCGGGAACTCATGGCCGGGAGTCGCCCCACCTTCCATTGTTTCGCGCTCGAACGAAACGACTAGATGCACTTTGCGGTACGTTCCGACTACTTCGCCTTTGCGTCCCACGAGGACCGCGGCATTCGAACATAATTTCTTTTCTTTCGAGTCGAGCAAATAGGTTGGAACCAGAATATAACAGGCGTGTTCACGCGCTTTGCGCGCGAATACGTCATGGACTGGCCCTTCTAGAGGAACGGAGCAGGCCAAGGCATCGCCAGTCGCTTCGCCCGTGATGGCAACCTCCGGTAAGATGGCGAGATCGAGGCCGCGAGCGTATTTGGTTTTGGCATGAGCCGCCATTTCGTCGACCAATCCGGCGAGTTGAGCGAGCCGTTTTTCCAAACCGGGATGCTGGACCCAAAACGATTGCATGGCCGCGCCAACGATTACTTTGCGAGGAGGACTGTTCGAAGTGGTTTTGGTTCCCTCCAGGGCGCCGGCGGCGAACGTAGATGCAGGATCGAGAGCGGCTACACTGCTCATCGTTGCCAGAAAAGTTCGTCGATTCATATGGATGTTCGTTTGTCCGAGGTTTGTATTTGACGAGCTTTCTTATCATCCGCTCGCGTGATTTCGCCAAGAGAATTCAGGGAGAAGGCTGCTATCGCGTAGGACTGAGTACGCCTACTCAATCACGCCGCCGCCCAGGCAGATCTCGCCATCGTAAAAAATCGCCGATTGGCCGGGGGCGATGCCTTGATCCTTTTCGCCGAGGACAACTTCCCAACGTTTCTCGCCGAGAGAGCGGATTTGGCATTCGGCGAGATGAGGGCTGTGGCGGATTTTCGTTTGCAGAGAGGTTTGGGTTGGTTCGCCTGAAATCCAGTGGACTGGACTAACCGTCAACTGCTGTTGCGCGTGCTTCAAATAGCTGTCCGAGTGCGATACGAAAACGCGATTCAAAGCGATGTCTTTCTTAACGACGTACCACGGGCCGCCGCTGAGACCGAGCCCTTTGCGCTGGCCAATCGTGTAGAACCAATAGCCTTGATGGCCCGCCAATTTTTGGCCGGTCTCGAATTCGATGAGGTCCCCCTTGCATTCGCCCAAGTGATAGCGAATAAACTCGGGATATTTGATCTTGCCAAGGAAACAGATGCCTTGGCTGTCCTTTCGGTCCTGATTGGGCAAGTCCAGTTCGTGCGCGAGTTTTCGGACCTGACGTTTCGTCAGATGTCCAATCGGAAACCAAAGGCGACGCAGTTGGTCCTGGTTGAGCGACGAAAGAAAATAAGTTTGGTCTTTTACGGGATCGGGCGAGCGCTTTAAAAGAAATGTTCCGTCGCGTCCCTCGATCTGCGCGTAATGGCCCGTTGCGATCTTGTCAAAGCTCGGATCGATCTTCTCGAAGAAAAGTCCGAACTTGATGCGCTCGTTGCAGAGGATGTCCGGACTGGGCGTGCGGCCGGCCCGAAGCTCATCCAGCACATGCGCGACGATCTTTTCCTGATATTCCGTCTGTAGAGAGACAACCTCGATCGGAACCCTGGCTTGCTCGCAGACGGCTCGCGCATATTTCAAGTCCTCTTCCCAGGGACAACTTCCGAGGTAAGAGAGTTCATCCTCGAGCCATATCTTCAAATAGAACGCAGTGATGTCCCTGTGCCCTTCCGCTTGAGCGAGCCGAAGGGCCACCGAGCTGTCCACGCCGCCTGATAATAGGACTGCGATCTTCATGAAGCGATTAATGCCTCCACAAGATTCGAGGGGAAAATGCCTGTGTCAAGAAAGGGTCCGGATGCCAGCGGTCTCTCGATCAACCAGCCTATGGAATCATTTTAAGGCCTCTCTCTTTGCACCAGCGACGCTGGTCGGTGTCGGCGCCCCAGTTTGCCAAAACACCTTTTACGTCCCGGTTCGGATGCAAGTCTTGCGCCCAGGTGACTTTGTCGTCTAGATCATCAATGTCGTCGAAGTCCGCCGCGCTCTTGACTTCGAAGACAATGATCTCATTTCCAACCTCGATGATATCTACTTCCTTTCGTTTTCCAGGCCGGAAAGCGACACCCTGTGTGTCCTCTAAAACTTGGCGGAGTTTCACGTGACCGGGCTTGATGTCGCTTCGACCGAGTCCATAACAAAACGCCGTCGCAACGACGTCTTGCCAACGGTGGCCTGTATGAGGCTGAAAGATATTTGCGTTCAGCTCCAGCCAATTCCGAAAACCTCTGACCTCCCAAATAACGTCTGCGAGTGTTTGTTCGATCCTTTGGTCGATCTCTTCAGTCGTCACGCCTTCACACTAGGCAAACTTAACTGAAAAGCAACTTTCCCTTGCCTTCGTTTCATGGACTGCTAAAACCGTCTTTCCCATGAACCACCGCCAACGCAGCGTCCACCGTGGCTTTGGAGCGTTCACCTTGATCGAATTGCTCGTCGTCATTGCCATCATCGCGATTCTCGCCGGAATGTTGTTGCCCGCGTTGAGCCGGGCGAAAACGAAGGCCCAGCGCGTTTCTTGCCTGAACAACCTCAAGACGCAGAGTTTGGCCTTCCTCATGTACGCCGACGACTTCGGTGACAAATTCCCCACGGCAGACCAAACGACCGCTTGGAAGCTGGACGCACTCTACGTGATGAGCAAGGACCAAGGTTTGACGTTGCTCAGTTATGGAATGGAAGGCGGTCGCATTCGCAAGAGCGCGGCCGAGTTCGAGCAGGAAATCAAGAAGGCCGGCCTCCCGACGGCTTGGAAATGTCCTTCGCGCAAGGATAGTCCGCGCTTGTTCGATGAAAAGGGGCTGCTGCACGTCGATCAATACATGTTGCTGGCGGGACTTTCGGGGACGCGGTTTAAAGGCACGAACTCGCCCGCGAAGTCCACCGATGCGATGGGTCCGTTGACGGCGGATCACACCATGGTGGTCCCAACGCAGAAAGCCTGGACGTCGAATCATGGGAAGAAAGGTCCGGTCCCGGCGCTTGGGCAAGTGAATGCTTCGAATGAACCGGCTGGCCACAATCAATCCTACAGCGACGGCCATGCGGAGTGGATCACAGAAAAACGTTTCGCGCGCGCAACACCCGCTACCGCGTATCCAAAGGCCTTATGGATTTCCGGCTGGCCATGGGATTGGGCTTGGGTCGAGTAGGGGCGGGAGTTTCGGACATCGATTAAACAAATCCTTTGCTTCGACCCATCGCGCTCGGTACGTTTGGTGGCAACCAAACTCCAACGCGATGAAATTAGCGACTGCTCCTCTCAAATTCTCCTGGCCTGCCCTTTTGCTTTTCGCTGGCAGCCAAACGGAACTGATTCAACATGTCGGACCGCTCGAAACCGGAGGGCATCTCACAGCGACTCACCAATTGCTCCGTCCCGCCTGCCAATCAGTTGAATTGGGAGGACGGCCCGTTGATCTCGTCCTCGCGCCGAATGGGCGGACAGTTTACGTGAAGGACAATCGCGGATTGGTTGTGATCGACGCTGAAACCTGGAAAGTTCGCCAGGAACTGAAATTCCCTCAGGGCGGGGGTTCCACGCATGGTCTTGCCGTGACCCGCGATGGTTCACGCCTTTTCGCCTCCACTGCGCAGAATGCCCTTTGGGAAGCTAATATGGCAGCCGACGGCAAAGTCGTTTGGGGAAAGAAGATCGTGCTTCCGGGGTTCGGCAATTCGACCAACGTTCACGTCGGGGGGATCGGATTGTCGCGCGACGAAACGAAAGCTTACGTCTGCTTGTCGCGAAGGAACAGCCTGGCTGTCGTCGACTTGGGATCGACAAATCTGTTGCGAGAGATTCCCGTCGGAGTCGCCCCCTTTGATGTGGTTGTTCAAACGCATCCAGGTTCCGGAGAGGTTCTTTACGTTTCGAATTGGGGTGGTCGCTTGCCAAAAACGGGTGAAAAAACCGCGAAGTTGATTTTCGGACCCGACCATGACGATGATGATGACTGAGGCTAAGTGTCGGGCAAATGACCGCTAGATTTGCTTTGGCTTTGGATAGACTTCGCGGATTGGTTGGTTCGATGAACGCGCAGGACGCGACGTTACGAGTACTTCTGAAACGGGCATTTGGCGAAGATTTGGATC
>Ga0194112_10008185_pt1 | contig 13505 bp, 15 predicted proteins | sample TA2MahC400mmetaG_FD_146191 | JGI IMG/M metagenome (GOLD analysis project Ga0194112, IMG submission 146191) | Freshwater microbial communities from Lake Tanganyika, Tanzania - TA2015016 Mahale Deep Cast 400m | ecosystem: Environmental > Aquatic > Freshwater > Lake | place: Tanzania: Lake...
ACGCCGGTAATCCAGGCCTTACGCCAGGCATACCCTTCCAGTTATATTGCGATGATGGTCAGCCCATCGGCCAAGGATATTGTGGAGGGTAACCCCTATTTAGACGAAGTAATAATTTATGATAAACAGGCAAAGCATAAGAGCTGGGCCGGGTCTATTAAGTTCGCCTTGAACTTAAAGAAAAAGAGATTTGATTTAGCGGTAATTTTACATCCCACAAACCGGGCGCACCTGGCAGCGTTCCTGGCCGGCATACCCAGAAGAATCGGCTACCGCCGTAAGATGGGATTTTTACTCACTGACCGGGTAAGCCACAACAAGCAATTGGGTCAAAAGCATGAGTTGGATTACAGCCTGGATTTATTAAGATGCCTTGGCATTGAGCCAAAAGAGAAGAATTTATTTATGCCGATAAGGCCGGAATCGGAAATTTGGCTGCGGAGATGGCTGGAGCAGGAGCAGGTAGCGCCGGCTGATAAATTATTGGTTATTCATCCGGCGGCAAGCTGTCCCTCTAAGATTTGGCCAGGCGAAAGATTCGCGCAAGTCGCGGATAAATTAGCGGAAAAATACGGCTTCAAAGCGGTTTTAATCGCCGGGCCAAAAGATATCCGCTTGGCCGGTGAAGTTGCCGCCAGGATGCGCCGGCCGCCGATTAACCTGGCCGGAAAAATTTCCCTCAGCCAGTTAGCCAGCGTCTTGAAGCGCTGCCGGTTATTTATCTCCAATGACTCCGGGCCGGTGCATATTGCCACGGCCGTGGCTACGCCGGTAATTTCCATCTTCGGCAGGAACCAGAAGGGCCTAAGTCCCTTACGCTGGGGGCCGCTGGGCAAAAAAGATAAATTTTTGCATAAAGAAGTTGGGTGCATCCAGTGTCTGGCGCATAATTGTAAAAAAGGCTTTGCCTGTCTAAAGGCAATCACCATAGATGAGGTAATTGCGGCAGCGGATGAAATCTTGAAAAGTTAACGGAATTTTTGCGGGTCCTGCCGAGGCATATTTCTCGCAGGAACATTAGTTTATTTTATGGTTTTGTGCTCCGTGCGCTCCAAAATTTTTGCCGTGCGCTACGGTTTACTCCTCGTTCGCCTGCTTAAAATTCGGTGATCTGCGGTTACGATGGTCAGTTTCCGCGCTCTCTCGTCGTAAATCCTTGCGCACTTTTGCCAAAAATTTTCTAATGCGCCGTCGCATCAAAACCATAAAATTTACAACAGGAAATTTTCTGCATGCCGCTCAAAACATGCCTCGTCACCCGCAAAAATTTAGAGTGTAAGTTTCTTTACTGCCTGTTGGGTGGCGGGGTTAAAAATCGACATTCGCTCGAAACCTTGTCCAGAGGCATTAAGCAGGCAACATGCTTCGTCATCCGTAAAATTATTATTTACGGGTGACATGGTGACCTTGTGACTTGGTGACTTTGGTAGTGGATGGATTGGCTGGGATTTCGAGGGACGTAAAGGCAAGAAAAATAGGGGACGATTCTGTTTTTAATTAGCTTAGCGGGTGGCGAGGCGGACTTGAAAATGCCACTGGCGGATTTCGAGCAAATGTTCGATTTTAGCAAAAGCAGCTTGAGCAGTGAGGGTATCCCCGTGGAGCGCAGCGACAAAACGGGGACGGCGAAGCTGTCTGAGGGCCGATGCAGGGGCATCGGCCCGAGTTCTGCAGCCGCCGAGCTGCGAAAGACCTTTTGCGGCCCGAAGGGTAAAATCGAACTAGCGAGAAAGCCGACAGGGGCATTAGGTGTAGCAAGAAGAGGAGGAGTAAGATGGCTAAGTATCTGATGTTGGGGAAATACTCCGTGGAGGCGATCAAGGGGATAAAGACGGAGCGCACCAAGAAGGCGGCGGAAATTTTCAAGAGGCAGGGCGGCAAGATTATCAGTATGTACGCGTTGGTCGGGCCGTATGATTTAGCGCTTATCGTGGATTTACCCGGCAATATCGCCTTAATGAAGGCGTCGGTCGCGCTGGCCAGGCTAAGCGGCATAACCTTCTTTAGCTCTCCGGCTATCACTGTAGAGGAATTTGACCGGGCGCTGGCTTAAAATAAAGTTTGACAACTCGGCTGAAAAGTTATATTATACCTCACCTATGAAAGAAATACGCATCCACGCCCGCGCCGGACAGGGGGCAATCACCACGGCCGCGTTATTAGGGTATGTCTATTTTTTGAAAGGCATGTATCCTTATGCCTTCCCGCATTTTGGCGCGGCCAGGATGGGCGCGCCGATGAACGCCTTTGTGCGGGTAGATTCCCAGCCGGTGCGCCTGCGCAGCCAGATTTATGAACCGGATTATGTGATTGTCGTGGATTCCACCCTCATGCGCGGGTTCAATTGTTTTTCCGGATTAAAAGAAGACGGCATTGCCATTATTAACGGCAAGGAGGCCGTGGAAATCCCCAAGGTAAAGGCCAGGCAGAAGGTGTTTCTGGTCCCGGCTAATGACATTGCCCTGAAGACTATCGGACGGCCGCTGGGCAATACTACTTTGCTGGGCGCGTACGCGGCAGCAACCGGAGAAATTGACCTGGAGCATCTGTCTGAGGCCATTAAAAAGAGGTTTTCCGGCCGGGCCCAGGAAGGCAATATCCAGGCTGCCAAGCAGGGATTTGAGTATATAAGTGAGGCCATAAGTTATGGAGCTCGCAGAGCGACATAACTTATCTGGCCGAACTTATCCCGCCGAATGTGCTAAAATTATGGAACAAAATTTTAGCACATCTTATGAGGCGGGATAGAGTCAAGAGGAGATATTTTATAAACACTTTTCCCTCGCCTAAACGCTTGTAAATTTCTCACTACGTTCGAAATTTACTGCGCAGGCTTCGGGATAATTCGCAGACGCCCTACGGGCTACAACTTACGTCACCAGGCGTAAGGATGTATGTTCCGTAAGTTGTCTGCTCATTAAATGTTCGGTCCGTTGATTATAAAGCCCGGCAGCGCCAGAAATAACAAGACCGGCTCCTGGCGCGTAGGGGGAAAACCGAAATTTCTGCAGAAGAATTGTATCGGCTGCAAGATGTGCCTGGCGATTTGCCCGGAGGCCTGTATTGAGGGCGGCGAAAAGAATACCTATACCTGCGATTATAGTTTTTGCAAGGGCTGCGGTTTTTGCGCGGCAATTTGCCCCAAAAAAGACGTAGAAATGGTCAAGGAAGAATGAAAGAATTCTTAGAAGGCTCGCGAGTAGTCGCGGAGATAGTCAAATTATGCAAGCCCGGAGTTATCTCCGCCTATCCGATTACCCCCCAGACCCACATTGTGGAGGAATTAGCCCAGTTTGTGGCCAGCGGTGAATCGGACGCGCAATTCGTGAATGTGGAATCCGAGCATTCGGCGGCTTCCGTAGTCTTAGGCGGCTCAGCCTCGGGCGTGCGCGTATATACCGCTACCAGCTCGCAGGGCCTGTTTTATATGGCGGAGGTGCTTTTTAATATTGCCGGCCTGCGACTTCCGGTGCTGATGACCTGCGCCAACCGCGCTATCTCAGCGCCGATTAATATCTGGAATGACCAGCAGGATTCGGTGTCGCTGCGCGACAGCGGCTGGATCCAGCTTTACGCCGAAGATATACAGGAGGTGGCGGATTTGCATTTAATCGGCTACCGCATTGCCGAGGATAAATCCATGATGCTTCCGGTAATGATCTGTATGGACGGCTTTACGCTTACCCACGGGATAGAAACAGCGGATATGCCCAGCCAGGAGCTGGTAAATAAATTTTTGCCCGCCTATAAGCCGCTTTATAAACTTGACGTGGAAAATCCGATTACAATGGGGCCTTTGGTTGACCCGGATTATTATATGGAGGCCCGCTACGCGGTTCAGCAGACGCTCAGGGAGGCAATTAAATTCATCCCCAAGGTTACCGCGGAATTTTCTAAAGTTTTCGGCCGCGACTATAACGGCCTGATTGAAGGATACCGTATCAATGACGCGGAGCGGGTAATCGTGGCTATGGGTTCAGTCTGCGGCACAGTCAAGGAAACCGTGGACGCATTAAGGGCAAAAGGTAAAAAGGTGGGCCTGCTGAAAATTATGTCCTATCGGCCGTTTCCATACGAAGAGATTTATGCCGCGTTAAAAGGCATCCCGCGGGTGGCGGTTTTAGACCGCGCCTTATCTTTGGGCTCTTACGCGCCCCTGGCCGCGGAAGTCAAGGCGGCATTTTTCGGAAAAAAGAAGAAGCCCGCGGTTATCAGCAGTTTCGTGGTCGGCCTGGGCGGCCGCGATATCACTAAAGATTCCATTAAAGAGGTATTCAGCCTGCTGACGGCAAAAGAGAGAGTCGGCGAATTTATTGATTTAAAGCCCGAACTTTTAAAAGAAGAGTATTAATCGATGAGTAAACCTTTATTTACGCCGGGACATACTGCCTGCGCCGGATGCGGCCAATCCCTGGCCGCGCGCCTGGTGGTAGAATCCAGCGGCCCCAATACTATCATCGCCAATAATACCGGCTGCCTGGAGGTTTTTTCCACGCGCTATCCGGAGTCGGCCTGGGCAGTGCCCTGGATACATTCCTTATTTGAAAATGCCGCGGCCGTAGCTTCGGGGATAGAGGCGGCGCTGATTTATTTAGGTAAAAAGGACAAGATTAACGTGATTGCCCAGGGAGGCGACGGCGGCACTGCGGATATCGGCCTGCAGGCATTATCCGGGATGTGGGAGCGCGGCCATGATATTTTATGCGTCTGCTACGATAATGAGGCCTATATGAATACGGGAGTGCAGCGCAGCGGCCTGACTCCTTTTAGCACCAATACCTCTACCAGCCCCATCGGCGGTAAATCATTAGGAAATATCCGCCCCAAAAAGCCTATGCCTGAGATTGCGGTTACCCATGGCATACCTTATGTGGCCACTGCCTCGGCAGGATTTTTCCAGGATTTGCAGCGCAAAGTAAAAAAAGCGGTTTCCATTAAAGGCCCGAAATATATCCAGGTGCACGTGCCCTGCCCGCTGGGCTGGCGGCACGAGCCGGCGCTCAGCCTGGAAGTGGGAAAATTAGCCGTTGAGACCGGCCTTTATCCTTTGTTTGAATACGAGGCAGGCGTACTCGTCTCTCAGAAGAAAATTACTCCGCGGCCCGTGGAAGAATACCTGAAAGTTCAGGGCAGGTTTAAGCATTTATTGGATAAGCCCGAACAGGTAAAATTAATTCAAGCCATCGCGGATAATAATATAAAGAAGTATAATCTAAAACTTGAACCCCAGCAAAATTCAACCGCGTAGGTTGAATGGGAGGAGGCAAATACAATGGGAAAGCAAGCCAGGGCAATTGTGGATTTAAGCTTAAAAGATTTGATTAAGGATTTAAATAAGGCGTACGCGGACGAATGGCTGGCGTTTTATCTTTACTGGTATATGGCGCAGATAGTTTCCGGCAGGGCCTACGAGGACATCCAGGAATTCCTGAATAAAATCGCCAAGGACGAATTAGAGCATGCCGGGGAAATAGCGGATTTAATCATTAAATTAGGCGACCTGCCTATCGCTAACCCGATGGATTTAGAGAAGAACGCCAACGCGCCTTATTTGATGCCGCCCAAGAATACCGCGGACATCAGCCGCATCATCCGTATTGTTACCGAAGCAGAGGCGTCGGCAATTGAAGTGTATAACAAGATTGCCAAAAAGACCCTGGGTAAGGATAACGTTACCTACCAGCTGGTAACGCATATATTGTCCGAAGAGGTAGACCACGAAGAGATGTTTGAAAATCTATTAGAAAGATAACAAGGGGGCTATACAGAAATGGCTAAAGTAAGCGTGGATGTTTCAACCTGTGTGGGTTGCGGTTTATGCGAACAGTCTTGCCCGGAGGTGTTCCAGGTCCAGGGCGACGGTATCGCCCATATCAAGGCGCAGAGCTGCGCTCAGCATAATTTGACGGAAGTGGCCGAACAGTGCCCGGTGAACGCGATTAAGGTAGAGTAGTTTTTTATAGGCCAAAGGCCTTTTTTCTTAATTCTTCCACAAACTTAGAAAAAGATTCCTCTTTTTTGCGTATTAAGAGGTTCTTCGCGAATTCGGATTTTTGGCTTTCAAATTTTTTCTCGTCTATCGGGACTTTATTCTTGAGTTTGATGATGTAAAAGCCGGAAGGCATCTGGATAATATTGCTGAAGGCGCCTTCTTTTAACCCGTTAGCCGCCAGCCAGAAACTATCCGACCCGCCGATCCCCTCAATATAACTGCCGTATTTAAACAAGTCGGTAGAGCCGGACTTTAATTGGAAAGTCGCGGCCAGGTTCGCCAAGCCTATCTCTTTGGGATTTTTCTTGGATAATTCCTCCATATTTTTGAAACATTCTTCAATTTTCTGCTTCGCGATTTTTGCGGCTTCATTTTTCACCAGCGACTGCCTGACCTTGTCCTTTATTTTTTCAAAATCCGGGATGTAGGCCTCTTTTTTATCCTTGAGCCTTAAGATATAGTAATTTTTATCCAGCCGTATCGGCGCCGTGAATTGGCCGGTTTTTAATTTTGAGACCAGGTCCGCGATTTGCGGCGACCAGCCGATGCCGGGGATGGCGCCGCCCTGGCTGAATAAGCCGGTAACTTTTACTTCGGCGCCTGATTCTTTGGCGATCCTGGAAAAGTCCGCCTTTTTATTCAAGCGCGAGGCCATGGTTTTTACTTTATCTTCGGAATCCATGGTTACGTATTCCACGTCAAAAGAGGGGGGTTGCTTAAATTCAAACGAATTTTTGTTGAAATAATCCTTCAATTGTTCTTCTGTGGGGGAGATATCTTTTTGGAATTCGGCAGGCAGGCTGGCCAGATAATTCAGGCTTATTTCCTCGTTGAGCTTGGCATATTCCTGCCGGATTTCTTCGTCGCTTACCTTTATATTCAGCGTAAGCCGGTTATAAAGCTTGGAGAACATAATGTTCTGGCGGGTTTGTTCTTCAAAGGCGCGGGGTTGGGTGCGGAATATATAGCGCAGGGTTTCCGCGTACAGGCGGTTATCAAATTTGCCGTTACGCTGGAAAAACGGGTATTGCCGCACCATATTTACCACTTCTTTATCGCTGGCTTTTATCTTGCGTTTTTTTACTTCGCGCAGCAATATCAGCCTGTTCCAGGCCTCGCCTGCCAGGTCCAGGTATTTAGACTCCTGCGAGAAATTCTCTCCGTAGAGCATAATGGCCTGGTTTTTCACCGCCTCCAGCGCGTCCTGGTAATCTAAAACAGAGATATTCCTGCCGAAGAGCCTTCCGGCAGAGGCGCTTTCCTCTTGGCTGCGCAGCGCCCCGCCCAGCCCCCAAAGCACAAACGGCGGCACGATGATTATTGCCAGGACAATCCAGATTTTTTTGGCGGTCTTCTTGTTGCGTAAGGCCTTAAGCATATATAGGTTTATACTGTATTACAGTTCTCGTTAATTGCGAATATCAGATTATCGGAATATCAGAGCGAGAGCATCAGATTATTAGAATATCAGAAATAGGTAAATTTTATGCTTCCTCTGATAATCTGGTTCTCTGATAATCTCGTTCTGGTAATCTGATATTCTGATGCTCGTTTTTAACATACTGCTATCTCGCCTTTAACAAGATTATTATAAACCCACAGGCCGTTGTTGGCAATTATTTTTCTCAGGACATTTTTATCTTGCTATAGCAGGCAATTATTTTTCTCTTTACAAGAGATGGGTTCGCCTGTATAATTAAACGGCAAAGCGCATCAGTCTATAAAAATAAGAGAGGTAGCTAAATATGGCAAAGAAAATCCTAAAAATTGGCCTGCCTAAGGGGAGCCTGCAAGAGGCGACCTTTAAGATGTTTAGAAAGGCGGGTTTTAATATTAGTTTATCCAGCGAGCGCTCGTATTTTCCCTCCATAGATGACGCCGAGGTTGAGGCGGTCTTATTGCGCGCCCAGGAGATGTCGCGCTATGTCCAGGACGGGGCGTTAGACTGCGGTATTACCGGTAACGACTGGATACTGGAGAATAAGTCCAGGGTCGCGCGGATTGCCGACCTGACTTACGCCAAGCAGAGTTTAAATAAGGTAAGATGGGTTCTGGCCGTGCCGCAGGGCGCGGGCATCAAGTCTATCGGAGATTTACGGGGAAAGCGTGTTGCCACCGAGTTAGTCAATGTCACCAGGGATTATTTTAAAAAGAAAAAAATAAAAATAGAGGTAGAGTTTAGCTGGGGAGCGACAGAGGTAAAGGTGAACGCGGGGCTGGTTGATGCCGTGGTAGAATTGACCGAAACCGGCGGGAGCCTGAAGGCGAATAAGTTAGCCGAGCTGGCCACCATCTGCGAATCCACCACCCAGTTTATCGCCAATATCAATGCTTATAAGGATACGTGGAAAAAAGCCAAAATGGAGCAGATAGTGTTGCTGCTTAAGGGCGCTATTGCCGCGGAGGAAAAAGTAGGCTTGAAGATGAATGTGAAGAAAGGGCAGCTAAAACAGGTGTTGAATATCCTGCCTGCCTTAAAAAGGCCGACTATTTCCGGCCTTTCCACCGAGGATTGGTTCGCCATAGAAACAGTGATTGATGAAAAAGTGGTGCGCACCTTAATCCCCCAGTTGAAGAAAGCAGGCGCTTCGGGGATTATTGAGTACCCGTTGAATAAGGTAATATATTAAGTCAAAAGTCAAAAGTACAAGTAATAAGTCGAAAGTAAAAAAGAAAAAACAATAGTTTTGAGTTTTTACTTTTGAGTTTTGAGTTCCGAGCGACGGAAGGAGCGAGGCAATGCCTTGCGGCAGGAAGAGAAAAAGAAGAAAGATTAGGACCCACAAGAGAAAAAAGATGCGTCGCCGTCTGCGCCATCTGAAGAAGCGGGCCTGGGGTTAACAATAAAGCGGCCCGGGGTCCGATAGCTTTCTAAATATTATGACTTCTTGGTTTAACAGATATGGGGCGGGGCTATTTTTTGCCTTGGCCGCCCCCTTAATTATAAATACCCGGGCATCAGCATTAGATAAAAAAGCCTCCGTTGGGATAAGCCACTATATCATGGCCGTGATAAACGAAGACTTGGGTAATATAGATACGGCCATCCAAGAATATAAAAAGGCCTTAACCTCCGATTACCAGAGTTCAATCATCCACTTGCGCCTGGCCTCTAGTTACATTAAGAATAACAATCTCTCTTCGGCAATTGAAGAGCTGCAGCTCGCCGTCAAGCTTGACCCGGAAGCAGTGGAGCCGCACGCCATCTTAGGTTTTCTTTATTCTTCGCAAGGAAAATCGATCCTCGCCACCAGCGAGTATGAAGCCGCGCTGAAAAACGCCTCCAAATTACAGCCCCAAAATATAGAAATCTACAAGAACCTGGGCGCGGTATATCTTCGGCAGAAGAAATTTAAAGAGGCGGAAAATATCTACCGCCTGATTATAGATTTGTCGCCTGCCGACAGCGAAGCGCATTTTTATTTAGCCAATATTTATGATGAGTTAAAAAACAGGGAGGCCGCCAAGGTTGAGTTAAAAAAGGCGCTGGCGCTAAACCCGGATTATGATGAGGCGTTAAATTACCTCGGGTATGTGTATGCGGAGGAAGGCAAAAATTTAGGCCAGGCCGAGATAATGGTAAAAAAAGCGCTGGAGATATCTCCGGATAACGGCGCATACGTGGACAGCCTGGGCTGGATTTATTTTAAGCAGAATAAATTAAAAGAATCGGTAAAAGAGTTAATCCGGGCGGTTTCCCTGGTAGAGGACCCGGTAATCTACGACCATCTGGGCGACGCCTATTTTAAACTAAACGACAAGGCGAACGCGAAATTAAACTGGCAGAATTCCTTGAAATTAGACCCGCAGCAGGATAAAGTCAAAGAGAAATTGGAAAAGATAAAATAATCATGGCATATCCCCAGGCGCAGGTTAAAGAACTGGAAGAAAAGGCAAAACAGGTCCGGCGGCTGATTATCCGCATGCTGGCTGAGGCAGGCTCAGGCCATCCCGGCGGAAGCCTTTCTTCAGTGGATTTAATTACGGCTTTATATTTTAAGGTCCTGCGCTACGACCCCAAGAATCCAGGCTGGCCGGAGCGCGACAGGTTCCATCTCTCTAAAGGGCACTGCTGCCCGCTGTTATACGCGGTATTGGCCCAGGTAGGATATTTTCCCATAGATGAACTTTGGACCCTGCGGCGCTTAAATTCTCTCTTGCAGGGTCATCCTGACCGGCGCACGCCGGGCGTAGAGGTTGCCTCCGGCTCTTTAGGCCAGGGTTTATCCGTGGCCTTGGGTATGAGTTTGGCCGCCAAGATTGACCAGAAATCTTACCGCGTCTATGTGCTTTTGGGCGACGGAGAGATACAGGAAGGAAATGTCTGGGAAGCGGCCATGGCCTGCGCGCATTATAAACGCGACAACCTCTGCGCGATTTTAGATTATAACGGCTTTCAGATTGACGGCAAGACCGCGGACGTGATGAACCTGGAGCCGATACTGGCCAAATGGCAGGCATTCGGCTGGCATACTATTGAGATAAACGGGCATAATATGCCGGAGATTTTATCCGCCTATGATGAAGCGGCGTCTATTAAAGGCCAGCCCAGCATTATCATCGCCCATACTATAAAAGGCAAGGGCGTTTCTTTTATGGAGAATGTGGTGGATTTTCACGGCCGCGCGCCCACCAAAGAAGAAGCAGAAAAAGCGCTTAAAGAGTTGGAATAAGTTGTGTAATGTGTAAAGTGTAACGTGTAATGTGGGTGTAATGCAAAAGAATGTGTAATGGAAATACAAAAAAACAAAGCATTTGCATTACACAAAAGAACCATTACACCAGCGTTACACCTGCCTGCCGGCAGGCAGGCATTACACATTTAACATTACACAGAAGGTTTAGCTATGGAGATGTTATATCAGCGCGACATATACGGCCAGACCCTGGTGGAATTAGGCAAGCAGAATCCCGGGGTCATAGTTTTAGACGCGGATTTATCCAGCTCTACCCGCACGGCGTTATTTAACAAGGAATTTCCGCAGAGATTTTTTAATTTTGGCGTGGCCGAACAAAATATGATGGCTACCGCCTGCGGCCTGGCCAGCTGCGGCAAGACCGTGTTTGTCTCTACATTCGCTATATTTGCCACGGGCAGGGCCTGGGACCAGGCCAGGAATTCCGTGGCCTATAATAACTTTAATATTAAAATAGTCGCTACCCACGCCGGTATTTGCGTGGGGCCGGACGGAGCCAGCCATCAGGCGCTGGAGGATGTCGCCTTGATGCGGATTATCCCGCATATTAATATCATTGTCCCCTGCGACGGGCCGCAGACGCGCGATGCCGTAATCGCCGCCGCCAATAAGCCGGGGCCGTTTTATATCCGTTTAGGCCGGCCAAAAATCCCCACCATAGAAAATAAGGGAGAATTTAAATTAGGCCGGGCCCAGGTATTGACGCAGGGTAATGACGTCGCGATTATCGCCTGCGGGATTATGGTAAATGAGGCGCTGGTAGCCGCGGGCAGCCTCGGCAAAAAAGGGATTAAGGCGCGGGTAATTAATCTGCATACCATCAGGCCTATGGACCAGGAGGCGATATTAGAGGCGGCGCAAAAGACGCGCGGGATAGTAGTCTGCGAGGAACACACTATTATCGGCGGTTTAGCCTCCAGTGTTGATGAACTGGTGGCGGAGAATTGCCCCACCAAAGTAGTGCGCTTAGGCATAAAAAATAGATTTGGCCAGTCCGGAGAACCGGCAGAGCTTTTAGAGGAATACCATCTTACCGCCGGCGACATAGAAAAGGCAGCTTTAAATGTCATGTCCTAAATACCGATGTTAAATCCCAAATCCCAATTTCCAAATCCCAAACAAATCCCAATATCCAATTACCAAAATTACAAACAAGCTATAGAGAGTTTTGGTCATTGTAATTTTGGTATTCGGTATTGTTTGTAGTTTGTGATTTGTGTATTGTGATTTATGTTCGTAATTGGTGTTTGGAATTTAGCGTATTGTGTATAACTTTTAAGTGCATAAGCTAATCTTAAACTCCTACGCTAAAGTAAACCTCTACCTCGAAGTCCTTGCCAAACGTAAAGACGGCTACCACAATATAAAGACCGTTTTTGAGAGAATAAACCTTTCTGACAAAATAATCCTTAAATCCCGCCCCGACAAAAAAATAAAAATAAACTGTAACTTTCCCGGCGTGCCCAAAGGCAGGGCCAATCTTTGCTACCGCAGCGCCAAATTACTGCAAGAAGAGTTTAAGCCCGGGCAGGGCGCGGAAATTACCATTGAAAAGCGCATTCCGGTGAGCGCGGGTTTAGGGGGCGGTTCAAGCAACGCCGCAACAGTGCTTTTGGGTTTGAATAAAATCTGGAAATTAGGCCTTTCCCGCGCCAAATTAGCGGTTTTAGCCAAAAAAATCGGCAGCGATGTGCCGTTTTTTCTTTACGAATGCCCTTTTGCCAATGGCACCAGCCGGGGAGACCGCGTCCAGCCGGTAGCGCGGCTGAGGGGCGCGCGGCTGTGGCATATCCTGGTTGTACCAGGAATAAAAGTCTCTACCCCGCTTATATATAGGCAATGGGACAGGCTCGGGAGTTTTGAATTGACAAGGCCGCGGCAGAGTGCTAAAATATTAACTTTAGCAATCAGAAAAAAAGACTTCGGTTTAATCGGCGAGGCTTTATTTAACAGCCTGGAGCAGGCAAGCGTTAAATTATACCCCCAGATATCCCGGATTAAAGAGGGGTTGCGGCAGCTGGCAGTAAAATCAATCTTGATGTCCGGAAGCGGTCCGGCAGTCTTTGGGATAGTTTCTTCAAGAAAGGAGGCCGTATCGTTAGGCAGGCAGCTTAAGCAGAAGTTGGGGTCTTGCCAGGTATTCGTGACGCAGACAACTTAACATCTGTGCCCTTGTGAGCTAACACCCGGCCTTATCTGATCGGCCGGTGTCCACTTATTGTGGAGGAGGTAGCCTTATGGAGATAACCGAAGTCAGGGTTTTCCTAAAAGATTCGCCGGATAAAAAATTAAAGGCATATGTCACCGTCACCTTTGACAATGCCTTTGTGGTAAGGAATATCAAGGTAATTGAGGGCTCAAGCGGCCTGTTTATCGCCATGCCTTCCAGAAAGATAAAACAGCCCTGCCCCAAGTGCAATTTTAAAAATGAAATACGCTCTAAATACTGCAACCAGTGCGGCGGCCAATTGCCGCTGGCGGTGCAAATTCCGGTCCAGGCGGCCGGCGCCGGTAACGCCCAGTTAGAGCACAAGGATATTGCCCATCCTATCACGCAGTCCTTCAGGGAATATCTGCAAAAGAGGATTTTAGAGGCATACGAGCAAGAGAAGGCAAGGGGCCCGAGCGCTTCGGCCTATTCAGAGCTTAGGTAAACCCCGTTACACCCTATTCTAAAGAATGGGGCATTCTTGATAATTTAATTTTAATTCTCCTGTCATCCCCGCTTTGAAAAGCGGGTCCCGTTAAAAAGAAACTTTGTAACGGGACGGGGTTTTCTGGGTGTAACGGGGTAAATAATCTTGGGATGTCGTCTT
>Ga0194112_10008191_pt1 | contig 13501 bp, 11 predicted proteins | sample TA2MahC400mmetaG_FD_146191 | JGI IMG/M metagenome (GOLD analysis project Ga0194112, IMG submission 146191) | Freshwater microbial communities from Lake Tanganyika, Tanzania - TA2015016 Mahale Deep Cast 400m | ecosystem: Environmental > Aquatic > Freshwater > Lake | place: Tanzania: Lake...
CCTCCAAGGTGCGGGCGATTAACTCGGGCGAGACGAAGGGGCGCGCCCCGTCATGAATAATGACCCAATCCGCTTTTTTCTCGATAGCCATCAGCCCTAAATACACCGAATCCTGCCGCTCCGGCCCTCCCGCCAATATTTGGGATACTTTTTTCAGTTCGGCGCGGCGGAATATTTCCTCTTCCCAGAAAGAAACCTGCCCTTCGGGAACCAAGGGCAAAACGGCGCTCACCTTGGGGCAGGCTTCAAATTTTTGCAGGGTGTGGATCAGCAGGGGAATCCCCCCCAGCGTTAAAAGTGCTTTGGGTTTTTCGCTGCCCATGCGCCGACCCCGGCCTGCTGCCGGGATCAAGGCCACCACACGCATCATCCGCTCCCGTCATGCGCCCCCAAGAGCTAAGGACCGATGACCCTATCCGGAAGGGCTTCGCCCTTGGGCATAAAGAAAACCCAGAATTTCCCCGAAATTCTGGGTTTTCTCCCGCCATGGGTTCTTTCTTCAGTGATTAAAGTTCTGATAGAAATTTTCCGGGGCGTCTTCTTTCAGGATAGTGAAGATCATCCGCCCGGCGGTGGTCTGGAGAACACTGGTCACGGAGACTTCCATATTCTTACCCAAGTGGCGTCTGGCATTGTCCACTACCACCATGGTTCCGTCGTCCAGGTAGGCCACCCCTTGCCCCGGTTCCTTCCCCTCTTTCAAGATTTTTACGTTCATCACCTCGCCGGGCAAGACCACGGGCTTAAGGGCGTTGAAAAGCTCATTGATGTTCAGCACGGCAATCCCTTGCAGCTCAGCCACTTTGTTCAGGTTAAAATCATTGGTGATGATCTTGGCCTTTATATCTTTAGCCAAAGCGATCAATTTGGCGTCGACTTCCTGGATTTTAGGATAATCCTGATCGACGATCTTTACTTCTAAATTGGCTTGTTTTTGAATTCTATTTAAAACATCCAAGCCCCTCCTCCCCCGGCCACGCTTTAGGGGGTCGGAAGAGTCTGCGATGTGTCGTAACTCTTGGAGGATGAATTGGGGAATGATAAAGGTTCCCTCCATGAATCCGGTATCACAGATGTCTGCGATCCGTCCATCGATGATGACGCTTGTATCCAGAACTTTATGCCCGTTGCTTCCAGGGGGGACCCCTTTGGAGAACCAAGAAAGCCGTGCCAGTTCAAATTCTTTCCCTTTCTTGATCCCCAGGATCAAACCCAGGTAGCCGAAAGCGCTGTTGATCAGAATGTAGGCTGCAAAATTAACCTCCAAACTCTCGAAAAGGGCAGTGAAAAATGCGCTGATCAAGAGGTTTGCCAGCATCAATCCCAGGACCAACCCGATGGCCCCACCGATGATCACTTTCAGGGGCAAGTGCTTAATACCGCGCTCGAATAGAAGGACCAGCACTCCCATGAACAAGCCGATCCCCATCCCCCACCATCCCGCCTGGGGAAAGGGAGAGGCCTGCGCCCCCAAAAGATAGCCGCTGCTGCCGGTGGCGGCTAGCAGTAGGATTCTAATGATAAAGACTCCCATCTTTTCTCACCTCCTTTCTTCGTGGAATTTTAAAAAAAGAAGCCCAGGTTTTCAGGAAGTAAAGATGCTCTGCAGGCGAAGACGCATTTTTTCTTCAGCCACATTTTTGGCGATGGAGAGTTCCTTAACCAGCAGGTTCTGGGCTAAGTCGAGCATCTGCCTCTCTCCAAAGGAAAGGTCTTTATCGCATTTCAGGTGGATAAGATCCCTAAGGACCTCGGCTACTTCAAAAACCGACCCGGATTTGATCTTCTCCATATATTCCCGGTAGCGCCGGTTCCAGGTCTGGCAATCGACCCCGGCATTTCTTTCTGCCAAGATCCGAAAGACCTTGGGAACCTCTTTCTTATCGATGATGCCCCGCAATCCCACGCTTTGGGCGTTGTCTGTAGGAATCATGATGGTCATTTCTTTGTCCATAATTCTTAAGACATAGAAAGTTCTCTTATTTCCCGAAATCACCTTGCATTTAATATCTTCAATAACCCCCACCCCATGCGCAGGATAGACCGCCTTGTCGCCTATTTTAAACATTTCCCTGCCTCCCTGCTACCTAAACTTATCTATTAATTTAGCATCTTTAGAACCTAATCGTCAATACAAATTTGGCCCTTGCCCAGCACTCTTTTTCCCTTTGCTCATCTAAACACCAAAGGTGATGGGTTCGCTGATGAGCAAGCGGGACCTAAGCCAGGACAGGGAGGGTTCTGGCCTTGGCCAAAGGAGCCCCTCCTTTCAGGGGCTACGGCGGGAGATCAAAACTCATCGGAGAGGAAGCTTTGTATTTCGGCAAGACTGAAGACCGGACCATCCTTACAGACATAAAGGGGGCCGATATTGCACCGGCCGCATTTCCCCAACCCGCACTTCATTTTCATCTCCAGCGTGGTCCAGACCTGGGAGGGCGTGAAGCCAAGTTTTTCCATAGATCTTAGGGCGTAGCGGATCATGATGGGAGGACCGCAAGTGATGGCCACTGCTCCGTCGGCGGAAGGGCCTACTTCTTCCAGGATGTTGGGCACCAGGCCCACTTGGCCTTTCCAATCTTTATCGCCTACGTCTACCGTGGTGATCATCTTTACCGTAGGGTTGCGAGACCAGGTTTCCAGGTCGTACTTGAAGCAGAGATCCTGGGGACTGCGAGCTCCGTATAGAATCGTAATTTCCCGGTAATCTAACCGATTATCCAATACATTATGGATCAGAGAACGCAGAGGGGCCAGCCCGATCCCCCCGCCAACAAAAAGAAGGTTCTTTCCTTTCAGCTTATCCAGGGGAAAATGGTTTCCATACGGCCCCCGGAAGCCGATGAGGTCGCCCTGGTTTAATTGATGTAGGGCATGGGTCACTCGGCCGATCCGCTTCACGCTGAACTCCAAGTGGTCCAGGCGCGTGGGACTGGAGGAGATGCAGAAGGTGGCTTCCCCTTCGCCGAAGACGGAATACTCCCCAAACTGGCCGGAGAGGAAGGAAAAGCTTTCCTGCACGGCGGCATCCTGGAATTGGATGTGAAAAGTTTTCGTATCCCAGGTTTCGGGAATGACTTTGATGATCTCCACCAGATGCGGCTGGTAAATATTTTTCTCCGGGCCCAACTGGCTCATCTGGCCACCTCCACCAGGACTTCCCGTAAGTCCAGATTCACCGGACAATGAACCACACACCGACCGCAGCCCACGCAGGCGATGGATTGAAAGCTTTGGTAGAAAAAATTGAATTTGTGACTCACGCGCTGGCGATAACGCCGCCACTTTTCTTCCCGGGGGTTGTGCCCGGCCATTTTGGTGAAACCAGGGAAGGCGCAGCTATCCCAGCAGCGGAAGCGAACTCCCTGGCCGGGCATCTGCAGGTCGCCGAGGTCAAAACAATGGCAGGTCGGGCAAAGGTAAGTGCAGATCCCGCAGTTGATGCACTTGGCCGAGACGCGCTCCCAAAAGTTTTTATCCGGGAAGGACTGGGCCACTCCGGCCGGCACTCTCTCCAGACGGAAAAGGGGTTTTTCTTTCTTCTCCGGCATTTCCCGGCGGGCCAAGTCCCATTCTCCGGCGGAAGCTTCCGCAAAAAAATCTCCCTCCGTAAACGTTCGGCCCTGGTCCGTGAGCACCCTGGCTAGGTATCCGGCGGGGATTTCCCGGAAGAAAATGTCGAAGTCCGCCGACTCCTGGGGGTCGATCCCCATCTCCAAGCAAAACGAACCTGTGCACAGAACGGAGCAAGCCTGACCCAGCCGCAGGGTCCGGGAAAGGTTGTCTAGGAAGAAAACGTCAGGGTAATCTCTGGTAAAGATGGGCTCGAGAATCCTTAAGGCTCGGGCATCGCAGGGTTTCAAGCCAATGAGGATCCGCTGGCCATTGAGCGGTGGAAGGGGAGTTAACTGAACCGACCCGCCTGAAGACTTCCAGGCAAATAAGGCTCTCAAGGGATCCAAAAACAAGCCCTTCGGGGGCAGACGGGAGTTTCGGAAGCGTAAAGGAAAATCTTGGAGGCCGAATTCCCGGTACGACCAAAGGCCGCGTTCCTTAGCTGGGGCCAGGATTGCGGCCCGGGCTTTCAATTCGCCCAACCACTTTCTTAGGTTCTCTTTGGAGATTTTGCGGTACATTTTGCCGTCCATATTACCCGGCCAAGGGCTTTGAGCTCATTTGATGAAATCATCCGCATCTTCTTGCCGGAAAGTCCGGAAGGGGAGGGGTTGGTCCAAATCTATTCCGGCGACAAAATTATAGAGCTCCTCAAGGTCCTCGGCCATCTTGTCGTGGAGCCTCATCAGAGGGATTTCCATAGGGCATACTCGCTGGCATTCACCGCAGGACACGCAGGTTCCGGCCACGTGCATCAGGCGCATCAGGTGAAAGACGAAATTATCACCTGCGGTGGGCAGGGGAGAAACCCACTGGGGCATATTTTCTTCTACGATACACCGGGGGCAGAAACAGGCCGGGCAAACATTCCGGCAGGCATAACAACGGAGGCAGTGCTGGAACTGGTCCACCCAGAAGGCCCATTTTTCGGGCAGGGGTTTGGGCCGCAGTTCGTCTCTTCCTCGGCTCAGGCCCTGGGTTGTTTCGGGGGTGGCCGGGGGGACGGGTGGGGCATACTCGCCAGGAAGCAAAAAATCGGAGATCAAAGGTTTGGGGTAGCGGCAATGGAGGCATTTATCCAGTAAGGCCAGGGCCTTGGGCAATCTTTTTTCTTGGTCATTGACCCGCACGTGCACCTCGTTCCCCTGGCGCCAGATCTCTTCTATCTCCTCCCGTTCGCCAGCGATGGCTTCGGCCACCTTCCTAAGGTCGATCTGGCCGGGGCAGGGGATCCCCACTACATATAGATCCTCGCGCTTTACTTGGCCTTCCTTGATCAGGGAAAGGAGAGAGCGGCTATCGCACCCTTTGACCAAAAGGCCCACTTTGTTTTTGATTTCCTTCAAGTAAAAAGCCAAGTTAAAAAAGAAAAAATCTTCTAGCCAGAGGTGCTGTAAATCTTCGGGGTTGAGGGCGATCAGGGGAGTGGTCTGGAATTTTAAAGTCCCTTTCTGATAGCCGAGAAAGTGGCTGATCTTTCCTTCGCGAAAAAGTTTCGCGGCCAGGGCTATCAGCTCATCTTTGATTGTTTCAGGCATATCGATTACCCATCCTCAGGGCGGAGAAGCGGCAGGCTTTCCGCCATTTTGATTCCCTGGGTCCAGCCGAAACATTTCATTAGGCCCCAAGGCCTTCACATCCGCCACAACCTCCCTAACCACCTTGGCAAATTTTTCGCCTTCCGAGGCCGAGACCCAGGAAAATTGCACCCGGCGGGGGTCGATCCCCACATATTCTAAGAGGCGGGAAAGGATGGCAAACTTTCTCCGGGCGTTGTAATTTCCCGCCGTGTAATGACAATCCCCGGGGTGGCAGCCCGAAACCAGGATGCCATCCATCCCGGAACGGAGGGCTTTTAGGATGAATAAAGAGTTTACCCGTCCGGAACAGGGAACGCGCAAGATGCGCACGTTCGCGGGATAGCTGATCCGGGAAGAACCGGTCAGATCAGCCCCGGCGTAGCTGCACCAGCGGCAGAGGAACGCCAAAATCTTGGGCTCCCAGCCCTTTTCTTTTATTTCCGCTTCGCGTCTTTCTTCCATGAAGTCCTCAAGTCTGTCCCTCACCTTCGGCGCTTCGCCAGCGGAAAAAGAAATTTTCCGCTTAACACCTAGCGCAGATGGCGAATGGCTATTTCAGAAGCAACTGGCCAGCGATTCTATCTCGGAATAGATTTGCTGGTCGGTATAGCCCTTCAAAGTAATGGCCCCGGGTCGGCAGGAAGCCACGCAAGCTCCACAGCCGTGGCATACGCCGTCGATCACCCGCATCTGCCTTCGGAGCCGGCCGTCGGGCCTCTGCACCTCTTCTTCGAGTATAGCGCTGAACGGGCATATATCCACGCACGTATGGCAGAGGGAGCAGAGATTCGGGTTGATCTCCGCAATCATCGGATCGGCGATCAGTTCTTCATGGGCAAAGAGGGCGCAGACTTTTACCGACGCCCCGCTGGCCGAGGCTACCGAATCGGGAATGTCCTTGGGCGCTTGGCAGGCCCCGGTGAGGTAAATCCCGGAAGTCACGTTCTCCACCGGAGCCAGCTTGGGGTGCATCTCTGTAAAAAAATGGTTCTGGTCGTAGGGAATGCCCAGCATCTGCGCCACTTTGGTGGCATCCTGGCGGGCCACCAGGGCTGTGGCCAAGACTACCAGATCGGCCTCAATCTCCACTTGACCCTTGGAGAGAGTATCGGCCCCCCGGACGATCAGTTTGCCGTTCTTCTCGAAGATGCGCGAAACTCGCCCCCGCAGGTACATAGCTCCGTATTGCTCAATGGCCCGGCGGACGAATTCCTCATAATTTTTGCCCGCGGCCCGCACGTCGATATAGAAGACGTAAACCTGGGCATCCGGAATGTGCTCCTTGGTCAGGATGGCGTGCTTGGCCGTATACATGCAGCACATCTTTGAGCAGTAAGGGCGGCCCAGGTTTTCATCCCGCGAGCCTACGCACTGGATGAAGACGAGGGTCTTAGGCTCCTTTCCGTCTGAGGGCCGCCTTAAATGCCCTTCGGTGGGCCCAGAGGAGTTGATCATCCGTTCGAACTGCAGGCCGTTGATCACATCTTTATAACGCCCGCCGCCGTATTCACTGTAAGTATTGGGGTCGGATAGGTCGAAGCCCGTGGCGACCACGATCGCCCCGACTTTCTCCGTGATCACCTCGTCTTCCTGTTTATAATTGATCGCTTCCGCCGGACATACTTTCTGACACACTTGGCATTTTCCCTGAGTAAAAAATCGACAGTGCACCCGGTCGATCACCGGCACGTTAGGCACGGCCTGCGGGAAAGGGGTGTAGATAGCCTTGCGCTTTCCCAGACCAAGGTCGAACTCGCTGTCCACCTGGCTGGGGCACTTCTGCATGCACTCTCCGCAGCCCGTGCACTTGGACATATCCACGGAGCGCGCCTTTTTGCGGATCTGCACCGTAAAGTTGCCCACGTAGCCCTCGACGCTCTCCACTTCCGCGTAGGTGAGGATGCGGATATTCGGGTTGGTGCGCACATCCACCATTTTGGGTGTGAGAATACAGGCCGCGCAGTCCAAAGTGGGAAAGGTTTTATCGAACTGGGCCATGCGGCCGCCGATCGACGGCGTCCGCTCCACTAAGATTACAGGGTGACCCACTAAGGCAATATCCAGGGCGGCTTGCATTCCCGATATTCCCCCGCCGAGAACCAAGGCTTGGCGTTCTATAGGAATGCGCTTGGGAAAGAGGGGCTCGTTCATCCGTGCTTTGCCGATGGTCATCTTGATTAGCTCGATGGCCTTGGCCGTAGCTTCGGCCCGGTCTTTGTGCACCCAGGAGCATTGTTCGCGGATGTTGGCCATCTCCACCAGGTAGGGGTTGAGGCCTTCTTCTTTAACCGTGTTTTGGAAGGTGCGCTCGTGCAGCAGGGGGGAGCAGGAGGCGACCACCACCCGGTCTAACTTGTACAGGCGGACATATTCCTTGATGATGTTCTGGCCCGGGTCGGAACACATGTACTTGTAGTCGCGGGAGATAATCACGCCTTTTTCCCCGGCCATCTCCTCGGCCACGTACTTCACATCCACGGTTCCGGCAATATTCGTCCCGCAATGACAGACAAAGACTCCGATGCGCGCCATCTTGCATTCCTAAAAATAGCAGAGGGGAAGATGCCCAGCGCTTGGCGATTCTTCTTCCTCGGCGTTAAATTTAAACAAACAGGTTCTTCTTCTCCAACAAGGCAAAAGGTTGAACGTTCAGCTTCTCTAAACCCAGCTCTTTCTGGCGGAACCCCAGACAGAGTCCCAGCAGCTGCGTGAAGTAGAAAACTGGGAGGGCGAAGTGTTTCCTGAATTGTTTTTCCACTTCTCCCTGCCGGAAGTCCAGATTAAACTGGCAAAGAGGACAATCCACCACCACCGCCTCGGCGCCCAGATCCTTGGCCGTATCCAATAAATCGTGGGTCAACTTTAGGACCACCTCTTTTTTGGAAACCGAAAAAGAGCCGCCACAGCACTCGGTCTTGAAAGGCCATTCGATGGCTTCTCCCCCCAAGGTCTGGATTAACCGGTCCAGGTAAGAGGGGTAGACCGCATCGTCAAAGGCCACGATTTTTTGGGGCCGGGCGGCCAGACAGCCATAATAGCAAACAACCTTCATCCCCTTCAGGTTTTTTTCCAATAGCTGGCCGATGGCTTTAAGGCCGTATTCATTGACTACCACATCCGAGATATGGCGGACTTTAACCTGGCCTTGATAATCGGCGCGCAAAATTTGATTGACTTTCTGGCGCAGCTCCGCGCTTTCCTTAATTTTATAGTTGGCCTGACGCATGCGGTTGTAACAGGCGGCGCACGGAGCGATGACCTCCAACCCCATTTTCTCCGCTTGCAGTAAATCTTTCACTGGCAGAGCCACCGGAAGGAGGAGGTTGGACACATGGGCTGCTGAGGCCCCGCAGCAAGTCCAGCCTTCTATTTCCCGAAGCTCGATGGCCAGTTTCCTGAAAACGGAATCGATGGACTGCTGGTAGTCCGAAGCCGTGGAGTGCAGAGAGCACCCGGGGTAGTAGGCGTACCTCATGAACCTGACTCCTCGCTGGCCTGAATGCGCCGCAGGGTTTCCTGGAATTCCTTAATCCCTTTGACAGGGGGCGAGGTGAAGCGGAGTTTCCCCTTGGCCAAGAGCTTTTGCCCCAAGCGCCAATCCTTGAGGGGGTTTAGAGTAAGCAAATTGTATTTCCCCATCAGGTAGAGGTCATTCACGCGGCCAAAACGTTCCACCACCTGCAGAAAAAGCTTGTGGAAAAGGGAGATTTCTTTTTCCACCTTAGTCTGGCCTTGACGAAAGGCCAGAATGCGCAGGGCATCCATGACGGCCGCTACGTCGATATTCTTCGGGCAGCGCGAGGTGCAGGTTTCGCAGGAGGCGCAGAGCCAGATCGTGTGAGAATTCAGCGCTTCCGCGGCGCACCCCAGCTGCACCCAGCGGATCACCTCGTGGGGGGGAATCTCCATGGTGTAAGCCACCGGGCATCCAGCCGTGCATTTCCCGCACTGGTAGCATCCGTCGATATTCTGGTCGATCATTTCGTTAATCTTTAGAGTGAAAGCTCGCGTCTGCTCGGGCAGGGAAATTTTCATCACGCGGCCCCATAAATAAAAAGTTTAATTTTTATTAATTTTATCCAGAAACTTCTGGACTTTTCTATGATTTACCTCATAATCTGAAGTCTAAAGTCGGCGAACTGGCGGTGTCATTCCCGGGGAAAGCTCACGGTAAAAGTACTTCCTTCCTGAAGCTTGCTTTCCACGTCGATCTCGCCATGGTATCGTTCCACGATGTGTTTGACCAAAGACAAGCCGAGGCCGGTCCCTTCCTGGCCCAGCTCCTTGGCATTTTTCCCCCGGTAGAATTCTTCGAATATGCGGGGTATGGATTCCGGCGAAATCCCGATGCCCGTGTCCGAAACGACGATGCGCACGGAGTTGTTATGCAAACTGAGTTGCAGACGGACCCTTCCTTTCGGAGGTGTGTATTTGACGGCATTCTCCAGTAAGTTACTCAAAAGGCGTTCCAGGTCCTCATCGTTGGCCTTGATGGTCACCAGCGTATCTGGGATCTCCACCTGTAATTCCAGGCCTTTCTCTTCGACTTCGGGTTGGACGGCGTCCACCACGCGGTGGACCACCCCGTTGAGGATCACATCCGTTTTCTTGGCCTCCGGCAGAAACCGCTTGAGTGCTCCCAGCGCCAGCAGGTCCCGGATGAGGCCTTGGAGGGCGATCAACCTCCGTTCCGCCCGGCCGATCAACTCCTTTTGTTTTTGAAAAATTTCCCCGGCGTATCCTTCCAGGAGAACCCGCAGGATCGATTGGATGGCCGCCACCGGGGCCTTGAGTTCGTGGGCCACGGTGAAGACAAAATCGGACTTCGCCTGCTCCAAGTCCTCCAATTGCTGATAGGTGCGGGCGTTCTCTATGGCCACGGCTGCTTGGCTGGCCAAGGTAGAAAGGAATTCGATTTCCTCGCCAGTGAAGCGGTGGATCTCTCCGGTGTACAGCCGCAGCACCCCGATGGGTTTATCCCGCACGCTCAAAGGGACGCAGAGCACGGAACGGATGCCCTCCTTCCTGGCTTCCTCCGGGTACTGAAATCCCGGATCTTTGGTGACATCCAGGACGGCGACCGGCTTGCCTCGCAAGGCTCCGCGATCCACCAAGCTCTTTTGCAAATCCACCGGGCCCTTGGCCAGATACTCCTCGCTCAGCCCGTAGGCCGCTTCCACCCGCAGATGGCGGTGCTCCTGATCGAGGAGGCGAATAGAGCAAGCCTTGGCGTTCATCGCTTTGGTGGCCATGCGGACGATGTTATTAAGCACTTGGGTGAAGTTGAGCGTGGAGGTCACCGCTTGGGCGATGTCGTAAAGCGATTGGGTCTTGTTATAGGCGTTTTCCAGGCTTTGCTTCAGGCCCGCGAGCTGCCGGGTGCGGGCCCAAAGCTGGCGGGTGATGGAAGTGGCGATGTAGATGGAACCGTAAATGGCACTGGCGAAGAAGAAAAGAGTACCCATCACATAGAAAGATTGCTGGTAGTGGGGCTGCAGGAAGCCGGGAATGGGCACATGAGGAATAAGGCCATAGAATTCCATGAAGGCCAGAGCCCCGACCAGAAGAACGCCGACGGTGGCGTGGAAGTAGCAGGTTTTCGGCGGCAGCAGAATGCTGGCAATGATGGCATGGAAGATGAAAAAGAAGATGACCGGGCTCTCGATGCCTCCCGTATAATGGACCAAGAAAATTAGCGCCAACCAGTCGACGAAAAATTGGATGCTGGCAAAATGGCTGAAGCGCTCCACGCCCGCCGCAGGGTTCCGGCGGAGGGCTTTGAGGCGCCAATAGAAGAGGATGTTGTAGGCGGCGATAATTCCGCCCACGGTGAAAAGCTCGGCCTGCCGGAGAAAAGTGCCGAGGAGGATCCCCGCTATCCAAGTAGTGACCGCCACGCCCAAGGCGGCATACCACCGGAGACGGATTAACCAAGAGACCCGGTCGATGAGCTCTTCTTCGACGGGCAAACGAAAAGGAGCTCCCTCCCATTTTTGTTCGGGTGCGGCCAAAAATTTTCCTCCACGGTATGGAATGGTCCGCTGAACAAACGTTTGGTATGCGTTGTATTATTAATCGACGAAAAAAAAGTTGTCAATGGGATTTTCGGAAGGGCGAGACCGCGGGCATGATGGTTCCCTATTTTGGCCAGGTCCCTTTTGCTAGGAAAGCAGGTGGAAGGAATTTTTAGGGAAGCTTCACTCGCCCGGGAAGCTTCCCCAAGACAAATAGTCTGGTAGATTTAGCCGGCGAAAAAATATTTTGGGCTGTGGCTGCGGGGAACGAGCTGGCTATTTTGGGGAGTAATCGTACCATCCTTTCCCGGTCTTTTCCCCAAAGTGGCCTTGGAGATATTTGGCGACGATGCTCGGAACGGGAAGGTCCGCAAAATCCCCGCTTTTTTTGAAGCGCTCCATGGACATGATGTAGCTGAGGTCGATGCCGGTGAGGTCCATCAGGCGGAAGGGCCCCATGGGGTGCCCGGCCCCGAAGACGCAGGCTTTGTCTATGTCTTCGGCGGTGGCAATCCCCATCTCCAGCATCCAGAGCGCTTCCCGGGTAATGACCCGGAAGATCCGGTTCAGCAGGAATCCTTCTACTTCCTTTTGGATGAGGACAGGCACTTTCTCCAACTTTGTGCAAAGATCCATGGAAATCTGGGCGGTTTCCTCGGAGACATGAGGTCCTTTGACCACTTCTACGAGCTTCATCACCAGGGCGGGGTTGAAAAAATGGAGGTTCACCACTTTCACGGGCCTTTTGGTGGCGTCGGCAATCAGGGAACTAACGATGGCCGAGCTGTTGGTGGCCAGGATGGCCTGCGGCGGGGCCAGCCGGTCGAGTTCGGCGAAAATATTCCTCTTGACCTCTAGGACTTCTACGACGGCCTCGATGACATAGTCCGCATCCTTGGCCGCCTGTTTCAGGTCCGGAGTAAAGGAGATATTCTTTCGGGCATTCTGGGCCACCTCCGCGGTCATTTTCCCCTTCTCCACCCGGCCGGGCAAATAGGTGTCCGCAAATTTTTCCGCCTTCTTTAAGATCTCCGGCACGATGTCGGTGCAGGTTGTTTTATACCCATGTATGGCGCAAAGGAGGGAAATCTGGTGCCCCATGTTTCCCGCTCCCACCACGCAGACATTTTTAATATCGTCTATCTTCATTATTTTTTCCTCCTTCATTTTGACCGCAGCATAAACACTCAGGAAAAGAAACCAATTTTTGAGGCAAAAGCTGAGGACAGGGAGCAAAGAAAAAGAAGATTTTTCCGTTAGGCGATGCTCTATGCCCGATGCGTTTCCCCGGCTTACGCTTCTCTCTCTATGATCGTAGCCACGCCCTGTCCTCCGCCGACACAGGCGTTGGCCAGCCCATAACGGCCTCCTTTTTCCATAAGGATGCGGGCCAGTGTGCCCACCAGGCGGATTCCTGTGGCTCCCAGGGGATGACCGATGGCCGTGCCCCCGCCCATAATATTGACCCGTTCCGGGTCGATCCCCAGTTCCTTGATGCAGTTGAGGACGACAATGCAGAAAGCCTCGTTGATTTCCCAGTAATCGATGTCCTTAACCTTTAGCCCGATTTTTTCAAGGGCCTTGCGGCTGGCCGGAACAGGGCCCGCCCCCATGATGGTGGGGTCCACTCCGGCAAATCCAATGGATCGGATGGTGGCCAGAGGCTGGATTCCTTTCTTTTTAGCGGTCTCTTTGGCCATGAGGATCATGGAGGTGGCGGCGGCATTCAGGGGGGAGGAATTTCCGGCCGTGATGACGCCTTCGGGCTTAAAGGCGGGCTTGAGGTCTTTCATGCCTTCCAGCGTAGCATCGTCGCGGACGGCCTGGTCCCGGTCGATGATCATCTTAGTTCCATCAGCCTGCTCCGCCTCGATGGGCATGATTTCGTCCCTAAAAAAACCCTCTTTATGCGCCTTAGCCGCCAGTTGGTGAGCCCGGGTTCCCCAGCGATCCATATCTTCCTTGGTAAATCCGCTCTGGGCAAATAGTTTTTCCGCCGTGAACCCCATGTTCATGGTGGTCATCATGTCCCAGTGTTTGTAGGCCGGATCTGTGAACAGGCGTGTGTTCGGCGTAATAGCCCCTTTTTCCAGAAGGGGGCCCCCCATGGGGACGCGGGTCATATGTTCCATGCCCCCAATCATGACGATGTCCGCAAAGCCGGCGGCTACTTCGAGAAACCCCATATGGATGCCGGCCATGGCTGAACCGCACTGCTGGTCCACGAATTTGGCGGGGATGGTTTCTGGCAGGTTGGCTAAGAAGATGGGAAACCGGCCGCCGTAGCTCCAT
>Ga0194112_10008193_pt1 | contig 13500 bp, 16 predicted proteins | sample TA2MahC400mmetaG_FD_146191 | JGI IMG/M metagenome (GOLD analysis project Ga0194112, IMG submission 146191) | Freshwater microbial communities from Lake Tanganyika, Tanzania - TA2015016 Mahale Deep Cast 400m | ecosystem: Environmental > Aquatic > Freshwater > Lake | place: Tanzania: Lake...
GCGCGAGAGCGCACCGGTCCCGACCGCAACGAAACCCATACGCGCGCCCTCTCGCTGCGTGAATTAGGCCACGCCCGGGCGCTCTTCCGGTGCGGGGACCGGGACGGTTTGGGCATGAAGATTCTCACCGAGTACACCACGGACCTGCGCGGGCACTTCGCCCGCCACGCCCAGGCGGTGCTCGAATCGGCACGCTGAGGTGATGGACATGACTCGCAGAACGCTGTTTCGTTCGGCTCTGCTTACGGCAAGCGCGGCGCTGGCCAAGGCCGCCCTGCCCAAGACCAAGATCACGCGCGTCCGTTTCTACGTGAACCCGCGCACCCGCCCCATCATGAACCAGAGTTTCCACATGGTCACGGTGGAGACGGACGCCGGCCTGACCGGCGTCGGCGAGGGCGGCCACAAGGACACTGTCGAGCAGTGCGCCGCCATGCTGATCGGCGAGGACCCCTTCCGCATCGAGCACCTGTGGCAGATGATGTATCGCGGTTTCTTCTACCCGGCCGGCCGCGAGAAGCTGCACGCGCTGGGCGCGCTGGACCTGGCGCTGTGGGACCTCAAGGGCAAGGCTTTGGGCGTACCGGTGCACCAGTTGCTGGGCGGGCTGACCCGCGAGCACATCGAGTGCTACTCCACCGGCTTTCCCCGCAAGGGCACGCTCAAGCAGACCGCGCGCGCCTGCATCGAGGCCGGCTTCCGCGCCTTCCGCACTTCGGTGGCCGATCCCGGCCGTGACATGCCCTTCAACTCGCGGCAGATGGTTGACCGGACCTTCGCGCAGTGCCAGGAAATCCGCGAGGGCGTGGGCGCGGAGGGCGACTGGGCCATCGACTTCCATACCCGGCTGGACCTGGCCGACGCCGTGCGGCTGTGCGGCCTGATCGAGCCTTTGAACCCCTGCTTCGTCGAGGACCTGGTGCGCTCGGAGAACCCCGGCGTGTACCGCACCCTGCGCCAGCAGGTGAAGGTGCCCATCGCCGTGGGCGAGCAGTTCGGCGACCGCTGGGACACCAACGATCTGATCGAGCAGCACCTGATCGACTACACCCGCGTCACCGTACCCAATACCGGGGGGCTCACCGAGTTCCTGAAGATCGCGGCATTATGCGAGACGCACTACGTGGGCCTGGTTCCGCACTTCACCGGCCCGGTGGCCGAGGCTGCGCTGGTACACGCCTGCGGGGTGTTCTCCGGCCCGGCGCTCATGGAGATGACGGGCGCGGGGCCGCGCGAGGAGCCGCACCTGCCGAAGCACTTCGACTTCCGCAACGGCAAGCTGTGGCCCAACGAGCGCCCGGGCCTGGGCGTCGAGTTCGACCCCAAGCGGCTTCAGTTGGCCGCCGAGATCACCGAGCGCGCCCGTCCCATCCCCCTGTTCCGCCGTCCCGACGGCTCCATCACCAACTGGTAGACGAGTGTCATGTGCCCGAGACGCCGCTACCATGCCAGCGGGGCCACTCGCTTACGCTCGTGGCTCGGAATCGGCATCCGAGCCGCGACCGTCAGGGAGCGGTTGCGCAATCGACTAGTTCGCTGCGTATAGCGCGCGGGCCGCCGTCCGCCTGCGAACCTGCCCAATCATGTAGTAAACTGGCCCCCTTGTCAGTCCGGGAGGCTGATCTATGCCGACACGTCGTGATTTCCTCGCCGGAGCCGCGGCCGCCGCTCAGAAGGGCGCGCGCGGCTCGAACGCCGTCGAGTTGCGCACCCACGAGTGGTTCGGAGACCGCCCGGAGCGCTTCGAGTTTCCTCCGGGCTGGCGCATCTCGATCCAGCATATGAGAGGACACCAGGCCCGCCCGCTCACCTCCGCCGAAATCAAGCGGGCCATCGAGAACCCGGTGGGCACGAAGCCGCTGCGCGAGATCGCCGCGGGCAAGAAGACCGTCACCATCGCCTTCGACGACCTGACCCGGCCCACTCCCACCTGCGACATCGTCCCGCACGTGGTGGCGGAGCTGCGCGCGGCGGGCATTCGCGACGAGAACATCCTGTTCGTGACCGCTTACGGCTGCCACTACCAGATGAACGGCATGGAGGTGGCCAAGAAGTTGGGCGAGGAGGCCGTTCGCCGTCACCCCTGGATCAACCACAACATCTGGGAGAACCTGGCCGACCTGGGCGTCACCAAGGCCGGCAATCAGATCCTGGTGAACACCTACTACGTCAAGGCCGACGTCAAGATCACGCTGAGCGGCCTCAAGGCCCACGGCACGCCGGGCTACGGCGGCGGTCCCAAGCTGATCCTGCCCGGCATCTGCGGCATGAAGACCATACGCTACATGCACCGGGAGATCAAGCGCGCGCAGCGGCCGCGCACCAGGGACGGCATCCCCATCTACTACATGTGGGACAACGAGCAGCGGCAGGACATGATCGAAGCCGCCCGCAGGGTGGGCGTGGATTTCAGCGTCCAGGTCGTCTACAACCAGGACCGCCGCTCGGTGCACGTGGTGGCTGGCGACATCGTCAAAGCTCACCATCGGGCCGCGCGCTACGCGGTCAATCATCTGTACACCGACTACGCCAAGGACGCCGACGTCATCGTGGTGAACGCCTATCCCAAAGGCTCCCAGCTCCACGAGCACTTCCACTGGGGCGGGCGCGGGCTGAAGGAGGGCGGCAGCATCGTGGTGATCAACCAGAACCCCATGGGCGAGTTCGTGTGGCACTACCTGGACGAGGTCCAGTTCAACCGCGGCGGCTCCTGGTTCGCGCAGCGCGACGCGCGGCGCAAGCGGTTCCGGCAGGCCCGCCAGGTGCTGTTGTACACGCAGTACCTCCAGCAGCGCGAGCTGGACAACCCCTACTTCCCGCCCGAGACCGTGGGCCTGCGCTCGTGGGCGGAGGTAATCGCGCGCCTCAGGCGCGAGCACAAAGGCGACGTGCACGTCGCCGTCTATCCCTACGCCGGCATGCAGCACGGCCCGGCCGTGCTGGATCTGCCGGTCGGCGTGTGAAGGGGACCGCTTCTTGAGATAATCTGAAGTGGACGCCTTTGGGCGGGGGTGAATCATGGCTGATCGAGCCAGCCTGGTCGAGGTCGAACGCCTTGTGTCGCAGCTCCCTCCTGCCGAGAGACTGCTGCTGGTGGCGCACGTCTGCGAGCAACTGTCGCTCGAGGACGCCGGGCCGCAGCGCGTGGCTGACCTGGATGCCTGGCTGGCTGAATGTGACGCTCTTCGCGCGCGCCTGCGGGGCGCTGTTGATGCCGTGGAAGAGGTCCGGCAGATTCGCCAGGAACGCGCCGGCCAGCAATGACTGAACGCTGCGTGGATGCCAGCCTTATCGTGAAGCTGGCGCTGGAAAGCGAGAGGGACAGCCACACGGCGCGCCGTTTGGTGAGAGACTCCATAGCCGCGGGCGTGCGGCTGATCGCCCCGCCCATCTTCCCTTACGAGGTGGACAGCGTCATCCGCAGGTGTGTTCATACCGGCCGGCTGGACCCTGGCGACGCCCCAGGTGCTTTCGCGATCCTGGATCGCGCTCCGGTCGAGATCGTCAGCCCCGTGGAACTGCGCCTGCTCGCCCGCCAGATCGCCGATCAGTTCAACCAGCCAACGGTGTACGACGCCCTCTACGCCGCACTGGCCCAGCTTCGCGGCTGCGAATTCTGGACCGCGGACAGAGCCTTCTTCGAGGCGACTGCGTCCCGGCTGGGATTCGTGAGATACTTGCCCCACTATAGCCACGGCCCGGCGGTGCTGGACTTGCCAGAAGGAGTGCAGCCATGCGGATGACCATCCTGCTGGCGCTGGCCTTGAGCTCCGCTGGGGCCGATACGGTCGACGTCTTCGGGCTGCGCTGGCGAGTCCCCATCGCCGCGGACTGGAAGGTGAGCCGCGAGGGCGGCGTGGACACGCTGGAGCTGCTGGTGCCGCGGCCCTCGACGCAGCCGCGCAGACCGACCCAGTTCGCCCTGGCCGAGACGCCTGACTACCTGCGCGTCACCGTTGAAGCGGAGGTGAAGAAGGAGCCGGAGTCGGCGCGCGGCCGCCGCACCTCGCTGATCATCGTCTACGCCTGGCGCGATGCAGACCACTTCAACTACGCCCACCTCTCGGTGGACACCGGCAAACAGGCCGCGCAGCACAACGGCATCTTCCAGGTGAACGGCGGCGACCGGGTGCGCATCAGCAGCCTGGAAGGCCCCGCCACGCTGACGAGCGAGGAGTGGCACAAGGTGCGCCTGATCTACGATGGGCGAACCGGCAAGGTCGAGGTGTTCGTCAACGGGACCACCTCACCTTCGATGCAGGCCGTGGATGCCACCCACGGGGCCGGCAAGGTGGGCATTGGCAGCTTCTTCGACCTGGGCTCCTTCCGCCGCGTGCGCACCACCGGCGAGCCGGCGCGCAACTAAGCTCTCTTCTGAAGAAACTTGCTCGGGCCGGTGCGGAAGCGCTCCAGCACGTCGCGTATTTTGGCCAACTGGATGGCCACCTCGGCGTACTCATCCCGCCCGGAATGGTGCTCGGCGCTGTAGTAGCCCGTGTAGCCGGCGTTCCACAGGTTGGCCAGCTTCTCCTCCAGCGGTCCCTCCGTGATGTTCCAGGGGATATGCGTGTGGCATGCCCAGGGCGCCACCTCGCGGTCCGCCGCCGCCTTCTCGGCGTCTGAGCCCGGCCAGCCCCCGATGTGGATCGAGAGCCCGAACCCGGGATGGTTCACCGCCTGATACAGCTTCCGCAGGTTGGCCCAGATCCGCTCGGCGCCCCAGTGGTTCTCCGCGCCCATCTTGAAGCCGTGGTCGTGAGCGTACTGCGCATACTCCCGGTAGCGCTTTACGATGTGGTCGAACTGCTCCGCGGTCCACGTGTCGGCGCGGCAGCCCGCGTCCACCCGCATGAACCGCGCGCCCAGCATGGAGGCCGCTTTCAGATGTGCCAGGGCGTTCTGGTGGTTCTTCTCACGGAGGGCGGGATCGTCCTCCCAGATGTGGGCCTGGTCCACGCACAGGTCGGCCAGCGCCATCTCGCGCTCGTCCAGAGCCTCCCGGATCTTCTTGATGTAACTCTCCTCGGTGCTGATCAAAAAGCCGTTCCAGATGTCGGCGGCGTCCAGCCGGTAGCGGTGCTTGCAGCTCTCCAGATAGCCGAAGACGTCCATCTTCCCTTCCTTGAGCAACCCTCGGAAGGAGTAGGAGAGGACCGAGATCTTCAGCTTGCCGGGCTGGCCGGCAGGCGGCGCCGCGACGAGCGGCACGGCCGCGCCGGCGGCCGCCGCGCAATGCATGAAAGCGCGGCGGCCCATGGCCGGCCGCGCAGCAGTGTCGCCACTCATGATTGACCTCCCTGTACGGAACGCAGGCAGGATATCACATTCGCCGCGCTGCCGGGCTTCTCCGCCCGGGGGCGTCTCGAGACCGTGACACACGGGGGAAGCGCTGTAACGCTATCGCTTCAACTGATAGTCCGTGTAGGCCTCGGATTCGAACTCCCAGTTCACCGCTCCGTCCTTGAAGCGCATCCAGGTCTTGTGGCGGGCCGGAGAGCCCTCGGAGATGAGGAAGACCCGTCCGCCGCGCACCTTCCCGTTGGAGGGGTCGTCCGGCTCCACGCTGGGATAAGCCCGGTGGCCGGCCGAGGCGACATAACCAAGCTCCACGCCTTTCCAGCGGCCCACGTAGTTGTTGGAGTGGTCATGGCCGCAGTAGATGCCGCGCACGTCGCCCCGCTCCAGAACGGCGGCGAACAGCCCGCTGTTGATGGGCGAAGGCGCCTCCGGCTCGTGCCGCACGCCGATGATCTTGGCGTGGTTGACCATGTCGTTGAACTCGCGCAGCGGGATGTGGAAGAACATCAGCCCCGGCACCTTGCTCCCGTACTGTTTCTCCAGCTCAACTGAAGTCCGGCAGTACCAGTGAATCTGATCGGCGTGAATCCAGTCGTAGTAGGTGTTCTTCCCCTCGGTGATGTACTCGTTGGAATCCACCAGCCAGAGGCAATAGGCGGGCCTGGTTCCGGCCGCATTCCAGACCAAGAGGTGCTTGTTGCCGGCGCCCGAGAGGCCGCGCGCGTAGCCGGCGTTGAGGTTGTGCCGGTGGCCGGCGTAGATGGCGAGCACGGCATCCTTGTCGAGGCCGGTTTTCGGAAAATGCTCCTGATCGTGATTTCCGAAGGTGATGGCCCAGGGGACCTGCTTCTTCTCCATGGCCGCGGCGATGTGTCCGATGGCGGTCCGCACGGCCTGCGGGGATTCGCAGTCTTTGCCGGACAAGCAGTCGCCGGTCACGATGACCAAGTCGGGCCGCTCGATCTCAATCAGCCGCTCGGTGAGAGCTATGCCGTGCACATCGGGAGCCGGTCTGTAATGCAAATCGGTAATGGCGAGGATCTTGAAGCCGCCGCCGGCGCGACAGCGCAGCCCGCGCTCCGCGGGAGCCGGCGCCGCTGCGGCTCCCAGCGTGCCGGCGAGAAACGATCGTCGGTTCATCCATCGACCTCCTGGAAAGCAATTCCCTGCCCGATCGGGCTTGGCCTTCGATCTTAGCAGTAATTCCCGGCCTGGACTTCCGGACAGGTTGAGTGTGCTTCCTAGATTCGAGCGGCGGTTGCCTGTTTGCGATAACGTCGAAAGATACCGGAGGAATCGCCATGCTGCCTGGAGTGCTGCTTGCCGCCCTGTTCGCCGCGGGGGCTTCAGCCGCCGACCGTCCGGAATGGGACACCGTCGCCGTCCTCCAAATCGGCGCGGAACGACCCCACGCCACCATGATGGTCTACCCCTCGGCCGAGCTGGCCCGCGCCGCGCTTCCACGCCGCCAAGGCTGCATCCCTCCAGGTGAAGGACAGCGACGGAGAGGTCAGCATCACGGGCAAGACCTTCTCGCTGCGATTTGACAAGCGCGCGGGCCTGATCACGTCATACCGCTACCAGGGAGTGCGCCTGCTGGAGCGGGGCCCCCGGCCCGATTTCTGGCGCGCTCCTACCGACAACGACCGCGGCGCGTGGAAGAACTTGCGCGGGCGCGTGCGTCCGGAGAACGACATCTACATTTGGCGCGACGCGGGCCCCGGCTGGCAGGTCAGGGAGACGCGGGTTGAGAAGGTCGATGACCGGTCGGCGCGGATCATGGTGAAAGCGGGCCTGCCGCGGGTCGAAGCGGAGTATGCGATGACCTACACCGTGTACGGCACGGGTGACATCATCGTGGAGTGCGCCTACAGCCCCGGCCCGAAACCGGTCGCCATGATGCCGCGCTTCGGCACGGAGCTGGTGCTGGCGCCGGGCCTGGTGAACCTCGCCTGGTACGGGCGCGGGCCGGTCGAGACGTACATTGACCGCCAGTTCGAGCGCGTGGGGGTGTACCAGTCCACGGTGAACCGGGCGTGGGTGGACTACTCCCGCCCGCAGGAGAACGGCAACAAGACCGACGTGCGCTGGGTGGCGCTCACCAACGCCCAGGGCATCGGCCTGCTGGCCGTGGGCGCGCCGGCTTTGAGTGTGGCGGCGCGTCACTACACCAAGGAAGAGATCGACCGGGCCGGCTACACCTTCCAGATGCAGCGGCACCCGCAGGTCTATCTCAACCTCGACTGGAAGCAGATGGGCGTGGGAGGCATCGACAGTTGGAGCGCCAACGCCTATCCCATGGCGCCCTACCGCATCCCGGCCGGGCAGTCCTATTCGTTCAAGTACCGCCTCTCCCCGGTGGAAGGCGTCTATGCCGCCAAGACCCGGGAGGCTTTCTGACCCCCCAGCGTTTTCCAGTCCAGGAATGATCCTGAAGCCCGGGAGTGGGGCGTGCGGGCAGGCGAAACCGCCTGCCCCACGATGGGCTAAGTGCCCTGATTGCAGCGTGGGGCAGGCAGTTTGGCCTGCCGCCCGCACCGCCGAGCCGATTCTTTCACCCCTTCTGACGGTCGCGGCTCGCTTGCGGAATCGCGCCTGTAACCGAGCCCCGAGCGTAAGCGAGTGGTCGCCGTGATGCGCGAGGATTTATGACGCCGCGTATGACTTAACAGCCAAACATGATGGAGGGCGCCTCCTTCGAGGAAGCGGTCGTTCCCTTCGGTCCGGGCGACCTGCTGCTCATCCACTCGGACGGAGTGACCGAGGCCGTCAACGCCGCGGACGAGGAGTTCGGCGAGGCGGCGCTGGTGGCTCTGGTCCGGGAGAACCGCGGATTGTCCGCCGCCGAACTCGTCGAAAGAATCATCGCCGCGGTGCAACTCCATGCGCGCGGCGTCCAGCAGGCCGACGACGTCACGCTACTGGTGATCCAGCGCGCCGCCAACACCGCCGCGGCCTGATGCGCTAGGCTGCTGGTTATGGCACTCAAGATCGCTCTCTCCTTGCTGCTTGGCGCTCTGACGCTGGCCGCCCGGCCCTCGCAGAAGCCGCTGCCCGAGGCCGAGCGCACCCGCTGGTTCCGTGACGCCAAGTTCGGCCTGTTCATCCACTGGGGACCTTACGCGGTCATCGGACGCCACGAGTGGGCCCGCCACCGCTTCCAGGTCCCCCAGGCCGAGTACGACAAGTTCGCCCGCGCCTTCAACCCCGTCAACTTCAACGCTGACGCCTGGGCGGGCCTGGCGCGCGAGGCCGGCGTGCGTTACGTGGTCATCACCTCGAAGCACCACGACGGCTTCTCGATTTACCGCAGCAAGGTCAGCGACTACGACATGGAGATCACGCCGTATGCCGGCGACCCGTTCAGACTGCTGGCCGACGCCTGCCGCCGCCAGGGCCTGCGCTTCGGCTTCTACCACTCCATCATGGACTGGCATCACCCCGACTATGTGCCCAAGCGCGCCTGGGAGGTGGCCGATCCCAAGGGCGGCAACCTGCCCCGCTTCATCGACTTCATGAAGGAGCAGTTGCGCGAGTTGCTCACCGGATACGGCGACATCGCCGTCGTCTGGTTTGACGGCGAGTGGGAGCACTCCATCGAGGAGATGCGCTCCGACGAGGTATACGACTTCATCCGCAAGCTCCAGCCCAACACCCTCATCAACGACCGGCTCTACAAGCGCGCGCCCGGCAACCGCGCCGACTTCGGCACGCCCGAGCAGTTCGTGCCAGCCACCGGCATGCAGGATCCCTCGGGGAAGCCCATCCTGTGGGAGTCCTGCGTCACCATCAACACCGATAGCTGGGGCTACAACAAGTATGAGACCGAGTTCAAGACCGAACGGGATCTCATACGCATGCTGATCGAGGTGGTCAGCAAGGGTGGCAACCTGCTCTTGAACGTGGGGCCTGCGCCTGACGGCCGCATTCAGAGTGAGTTTCAAACCCGGCTGCGCGCCATGGGCCGCTGGCTGAAAGTCAACGGCGAGGCCATCTACGAGACCTCCGCCAGCCCGTTCGCGCGGCTGCCGTTCTTCGGGCGCGCCACGGCCAAAGGCTCAAATCTGTACCTGCACGTGTTCCAGTGGCCCGCGGGCGGCGTCCTGCGCGTGCCGGGCCTGGACAACCAGGCGCTTTCGGCGCGGTTACTAGGCCAGCCCGCGGCTAAGCTGCCGGTGCGCCGCGAAGGCGCCGACGTGCTCATCTCGTTGCCCGCCGCGCCGCCCGACGAGATCGCCAGCGTGGTGACTCTCACGCTCGACGGGCCTCCCAAGGTGCGCCCTTACGTAATCCGTCCCGATGCGCAAGGCATGTTGCGCTTCGGCGCCGAGTCCTGCGAAATCGAGACCCGCTTCGAGCAGCGCGCCAAGAAGGAGAACTTCCTGGGCCACGTCTTCGTGACCCGCTGGATCCGGCCCGACGACATCCCCACCTGGAGCTTTGCCGTTCCCGCGGCGGGGCGCTACCGCGTCGAGATCACCTACGGCGCCGCGGGCGCGAGCAAAGGGACCGGCTTCACCATCGCGGCGGGCGCCGCCCAGGCGTCCGGCGCTGTGGACAACACCCAGGGCGACTGGGTGTTCAAGACCTTCCCGGTGGGGGAGATCCAGCTCGCCGCCGGGGAGCAGACCCTACGGGTGAAGTCCGCCGCCCGCGCCGGCGTCAACGCCATGAACCTCGAGCGGGTGACGCTGACGCCGGTGAAGTGACCGTAGAGTAGGCCTCCAGGCCTGCCGCCGGACTCTGAGCCGGCGTCGAGCCGCGGTTGCCCTCACGCCGCCCGGCGCGGTTTTACCCGGTCCGTGATCTGTGCCCCACGGGCGTCCTGCGCCACTTCCAGATCGTGGTTGGCCTGGAGGTTCATCCAGAACTGGGGGCTGGTGCCGAAGTACCGAGACAGCCGCAGGGCGGTGTCCGCGGTGACCGACCTCCTGCCGCGCACGATGTCGTTGACACGAGTCACCGGAACATGAAGCTCCAGCGCGAGCCGGTTGGCGCTGAGGCCCAATGGCTGCATGAAGTCCTCCCACAGCGTCTCGCCGGGATGAATCGGAGGCATGGTTGGCTTCTTCGGCATGGCACACTCCTCAGTGGTAATCCACAATCTCCACGTCTGACGCATCCGCACCGTCCCAACGGAAGCAGATCCGCCACTGGTCGCTGATCCGGACGCTGTACTGGCCTTGGCGGTCTCCACTCAACGCTTCCAAGCGGTCGCCTGGGATCATCGCCAGATCCCTCAGGCCGACGGCCGCGTGAAGCTGATCCAGACGCCGCTTGGCGGTCCGGGCAATGGCGTGGAACTTCCGGCTGAACTCGCGGCAGAAGACCCTCTCGGTTTCAGCGCAGCGAAAAGAGCGAATCACCACCGCCAGTATATACCGTGCGGCGGTAAACGTCAAACGGCAAGCAGTCCGCGAGCGATCCAGGCCCAGGAGGCTCTCGCGCAGGCGGGCGGCTACGGCGGCGCGACGGGCCGGGTGACCCTGACCCCGGCGCGCTAGAGAGCCTCACCGGCCGAGCCGGAAGTCCACCTCGATGGTCGTCAGCACCTCGACCGGCTGGCCGTTGAGCGTGCTTGGCTGGTAGCGGTATTGCCGCACCGCGCGCTGGGCTTCAGCGGCCAGCAACGGATGGGCGCCGCTCATGACGGTGACACTGTCCACGGAACCATCCTTCTGGACCACCGCCGTCAGCACCACCGTCCCTTGAATACCCTGAGCCTTGGCCTGCTCCGGGTAGCTGGGCCTGACTTGCCGGATCAACTTCAAGGGTTCGAGCTTGCCACCCACGCGGAACGCTCCGTGCGCCGGGGCGCCCGGCGCGCCCTCGGCGCGCACTTCGAGCCGCTCCGTTATCTGTCCCACCCGGAGCACCACGTTGAGCGGAACCACGCCCGTGGCGCCCACTTCCAGGCCCAGGCGCCGGAACAACTGGAAGCCCTTGGCGCGAACTTCCAGCTCGTAGCGGCCAGCGGCCAGTCCCGCCAGGGTGTACTCGCCGGTTTCACCGGTGGTCGCCGACTGGGGCGCGCCACCACTTAGGTTCGTGACCACCACGGCCGCACCCGGAACCACCGCCCCGGTGGGGTCCCACACCCGGCCGGCGATGCTCCCCGCCTGCGCGGATGCCACCATCGTTGCGGACAGCCACACTCCAAGCACACCGATCATCTTCATGTTATTGACCTCCTCAGGCTTGAGAATAACTACGCTATGGTCTTCCCCGGTCCGGGCCCGGCGGGATGGTCCCGCGGACCTCGATCGTCTCCCTGACCATGCCCAGCCGCAGCACCGCGTCGAGCCGGCGGGCGCTACCGGCATCTAGCACGATGTCGCGCCCACCGAGCCGCATGAAACCACGAGCGCGAACTTCCCAGTCATAACGTCCGGCCGGCAGCGCGCCGAACGAATAGGCGCCCTCGCCGTCGGTCACGGCCCTGCGCTCGACCCGCCGCGCGCGGTCTGTAAGAACCACCTGGGCGCCTGGCACCACCGCATAGGTGCCGTCGTAAACCACTCCAGACAGAACGCCGGCCGTCGGCGGCCACGGGCGCATCGCGGCCAGCGGAAACGCCACTGCCGCCAGGACCACTCCCGTCAATACAGCCGCCCGCCGCGAGCGCGCCCTACGCAAACCGGGGTCCAGAATCGCCACCAGGCGCCCCTCGAAGTGCGACCGCCGCGCCATCGCCACGGCCGCCAGCGCCCAGTCCTGCCGGTAGTGCAGCAAACGGGCCATGTCCAGCAGATGCCCGGCGTATTCCGATGCCCGCGTGCCCGCTTCGAGCACCCGATCGTCGCAGGCGCGCTCGCGCTCGATGGCGCACCGCCGCGCCGCGGCCCAGGCCAGCGGATTGAACCAGTGCAGCGCACAGGCCGCCTGCGCCAGGATCTGGGTAAGGCAGTCACGCCGCTTGACGTGCGCCAGCTCGTGCACCAGCACCACCTGCCGCCTCTCCCGCGGCCACTGTTCAACGTCACCCGGCAGCAGCACCACCGGCCGGCGCAGGCCCCAGGTCATGGGCAGGGCCACCTCGCGGGATTCAAGCAGCCGCACCGCCACAACGATCTTCAGTCTGCGAGATGACTCCTCAAGCAGGTCCAGCCACTCCGGATCCTCGACCGAAAGCGCGCGCCGGGCCACCCGCCGCAGCCGCGCCATTCCGAGAAGCAGCCGCGCCAGAATCAGCAAGGCTCCTCCTGCCCACACCGCCGCCGCGAGTTTGGGCCAGTTCGGAGTGGCCGGAGCGCGGTCAAGCGGGACCGCCCCGCCGGGCCCAGCCAGCACTTCGGGCGCCCTTGGCAGCACTGGCGCCTCCCAGTCAGGCAGCAGGCCGGAGAGCACTGGCAGCAGAAGCACGCTCGCCAGGGCCAGCGTCCACAGCAGGTGCCTGGTCGAGGCGGAAGCCCGCCGCAGCAGCAGGCTCCCCAGGAACGCCGCCCCCAGCACCACCGTCCCCTTGGCGGCCACATCCAGCAGGAACTCCCACCCGCCGCTCATCGGCCCTCCCTTCGGGCTCTCTCGATCAGGCCCGCGAGGCGCTCCAGTTCTTCCCCGGTCAGCTCGCCGGCCGAGGCGTCCAGCAGAGCCGCCGCGGCCTGCCCGGGAGAGCCGCCGAAGAAGGTCTTGACCAGGTGCGCCAGCGCCGAGCGCTTGGCTTTCTCGCGGGTGACCTTGGGCAGGAAGACGTAACGCATTCCTTCTTCTTGATGCCGCACGTGCCCTTTTTGTTCCAGCACGCGCAGCAGGGCGCGCACCGCCGAGTAGCTGGGCGGGTCGGGCAGCCGCGCATGGACCTCGGCGGCGCTCAGGCGGCCGTGCTGATAGAGCAGGTCCATGATCTGGCGCTCGCGGCGGCTCAGGTGGGCGAAGGCGGCGGTGCTCACGGGGCGTCCTCCCAGCCAGTCTGCTAAAAAATCAGCCCCATGCTAAGAATTTAGCACACCTGCGGCAGGGCTGTCAAGGGGCTGTCCCTGTTGCCTCTGGCCTTTCCTACGCCTTCGCCAGTTTCCCCGCCTGGGCCTGGATCTTGCGGACGGCCTCCGCAATCTGATCCATGTCCGCGCGCGTGCCCAGCATCATGTTCTGCGTGAACCACACCGCCTCCTGGCACAGCCGGTCGTTGGCGGGGCACTGGTTCTGCTGCTCCCAGCGCCGGAGCCGCTCCGCCGGGAAGATGGCCCGGTAACCGGGTGAGCT
>Ga0194112_10008199_pt1 | contig 13498 bp, 10 predicted proteins | sample TA2MahC400mmetaG_FD_146191 | JGI IMG/M metagenome (GOLD analysis project Ga0194112, IMG submission 146191) | Freshwater microbial communities from Lake Tanganyika, Tanzania - TA2015016 Mahale Deep Cast 400m | ecosystem: Environmental > Aquatic > Freshwater > Lake | place: Tanzania: Lake...
CCTTCAGGACCGCGACAATGTAGTCCTTGAGGCGGCCCCGCATCACCGTCTTCTCCCCCCCGTCGTCGTTCTCTACCGTCTCCTCCTCGCGCAGGCGGTACCGCTTGTCCTCCTTCACGAAGACATCGTAGCGCTGGAGGGCCTGGAAGACGGTGTTGTAGAACGACCGCGGATTGGAGGACGATGAGGAGTACCCGACCTCCGGGAGGCGCTTCTGGATCTCCGTCGGCGAGAGCGGCTCCCCCGCCTCCTTCAGGATCTGGGAGATGAAGTCCTTCAGCGTGCGGCGGCGCGTGTCCGGGATCGGAGGGGTCGCCGACGGGAGCTTGCGGGTCCGAACCCTCTCATCCTCGATCCCCTGGATCTCTTCGTCCACCTTTTCCAGCTCGCGCTGGAGCCGATCCCGCTGCTCCATGAGGTCCCGGAGGCGCGCATCCCGACGCTTCCTCTCGAGCAGCTCCTCGAGATCCCTGACGGAGAGGAGGTCGATATACTCGGCTGGGATTTTTGAAAGCATGTCACCGCCTTCCTGTCGCAGCGCCTCGACCGCGCCCACGCGGTTCCTCCGGCAAGGAATTCGCTCCCACGCTTGAAAGGGATGAACGTAACCGATCTCCGGACGCCGCGAGCGCCCCGAAACGAACGGCGGTTGAACCGGCGCGGTCAATCAACCATCCACCATTGTACATATCATGAATGGCGAGACAAGATCGCACCCGACTTCCCGATGTCACGCGGTTGGGCCGGCATAAGGGAGGTATTCGTAATCACTTACGACATCCATCTCTACAGATGCCGCATCTCCTCTCGCCGCGCCCCCTCGGCTTCCCCCACTCCGCGCCGCAGCCGCGCCCCGGCGCGGATCCGCGCGTTGCGGCGGCATGCCGGCGTCTGCTACGTGCCTCCTTTCAGAAGGATCCGTAGGGTTCGATCTGTAGCATCTGGGCGATCGGGGCGGTGGCCCAGTACAGCGCTCCGATCCCCACCGTCCACGACCCCCTTCGAGGGGAATTCACGTTGAGCGTACCGCCTCGCGACCTCCCGAAGCGAGTTGTCGGAAACCGACTGGGCGAGCGAATCTGGCCGCTGGCAAGGCGCGCGAGGGCAGGCGACCTTGTGGAGGTGGTCGTCGAGCGCGCGCAACGCAGCCAGCGGCCGAAGGCGCCGCCCAGACCTATGGAGAATTCGGAAAGGCGGCACTAAGATCCGGATCTTGAGATGCGATCCCTATCTCGATTGCTCGCGCCCGAGCGGATCATCTGGACGGGGGGCGACTCGAAGGACGAGGTCCTGGGCCGCCTGGTCGACGCCCTGGTCCGGACGGCTCCCACGATGGACGCCGAAGCCCTCTTGCGGACCGTCCTGGAGCGGGAGGGCCTTCACTCGACGGGCATCGGTCTCGGTCTCGCCCTCCCCCACGCCCGGCTCACGGTGTCGAAGGAGTTCATCGTCGCCCTCGGAATTCACGCCGCCGGCATCGCTTTCGGCTCGTTCGATGGACGGCCGGTCCACATCCTCGCCCTCGTCGTCGGGCCCGCGAACCAGGAGGACGAGTACCTGAAGGTCCTCTCCCGGATCTCGCGCTTCCTCCGGGCCGAGAAGGACGCCATCCTCTCCGCGGCGGACGCGTCCGCCGTCCACGCCCTCTCCCTCAATTACTGAAGCGGGGGGGGCGCGGTCTACCCCTTCGTCTTCTTCAGGATCACGACGTTCTGGTGGGTGATGTTCGGCGCGAAGCTCATCTTCACGGCGTACGGGCGAAGCCTCCGCAGCGTGGACTTGTTCCACCAGATCTTGAGCCCCTTCCAGGCGAACCCGACCTCTCGCAGGGCCTCCGCCACCTTCGTCCCGAGCGGGACATACTCGCCGTTCATGAACCGGTCGCCGACGAGGACGACGAAGTACCGCTCGTCCTTGAGGATCCGCCGCACCTCCCGCCCGACCGCCTGCATCCGCTCGAGGTACGCCCCCAGGTCGGGCAGGTTCCCCAGATCGCGCGGATCCTTGGAGATCATTGCGAAGTTCGTCTCGTCCCGGAAAACCTGCCGGTGACCGACTCCGTACGGCGGGTCCGCGATCACGAGGTCGATCGATCGCGAAGCGATCCGCGGGAGGGCCCGCAGGCAGTCGCCGCACTCCATCCGCGCCTCGATGGGGCGCGCGCCGTCGCCGCACGGGACGAGCGCGCCATCGAGGACGCCGAAGCGCTTCCGGACCTCCTCGTAGATCTTCACCCACCGCCGGTCGAGCTCGATCCCCACCGCCCGCCGGTCGCACATCTCGGCCGCGAGGAGCGTCCCGCCCACGCCGGCGAAGGGATCGAGGACCAATCCCCCCCGCTTCGTGAAGAACCGGATGATCTCGACCATCGCCTCCGGAGGCTTCATCGCGCCGTGGGCCTTCCGCAGCTTGTGCGTCGCGTCCGGCGGAAACGATGTCTCCCAGATCGTGTTCGTCCAGAAGAGCCACTCCGCGCCCGAGAGGTTGTTCAGGCGGTTGACGAGCCGTCGCTTGCGCTTCTCCTTCTCCATGGCGCGGGAGTCTACACGCCGGGCGCCGCCGTTGACAGACCCCCGGCGTCCGCCGTATCAAGGCAGGCATGATCTCGGTCGTCGTCTCGACCTACGAGAAGCCCTGCCACCTCGCCCTCGTCCTCCACGGCCTCGCCGTGCAGACCGACAGGGACTTCGAGGTCATCGTCGCGGACGATGGCTCCGGTCCCGAGACGGTCCGGGTGGTGGAGTCCCTCCGAGGCGTCGTCCCGTATCCCCTCGATCTCGTCCGCCAGGAGCACCTCGGTTTCCGCGCCGCGCGGGTACGGAACCTGGGGATCCAGGCCTCGCGCGGGAACTACATCCTCTTCCTCGACGGCGACTGCGTGCCCCTCCCGGAATTCGTCGCGGTCCACCGCGCGCTCCGGCGCCCCGGCCGCTACCTCGCCGGCGCCCGGTACTTCCTCGATCGCGGCGTCTCGGACTCGATCGCGCCGACCGAGATCCGGCGGATCGCGAGCCTCGTCCCGCGCGCCGAGGTCCGCCGCCTCCGCGCCCTCGCCTTCAAGGATGCCTTCTACCGGCTCTCCCGCATCAAGGAGGATCGGCCGAAGGTCGTCACCTCCAACCTCTCGGTCTGGAAGACGGACCTCCAACGCTCGAACGGCCTCGACGAGAACTTCGTCGGCTGGGGGCAGGAGGACGAGGATCTCGGCCGCCGCCTCCGTCGCCTCGGTGTCCGCCCCCGGAGCGTCGTCGGCCGCGCGAATGTCTGCCACATCTGGCATCCGAGCGTCGAATCGTTCCGCGGCCGGGTTCGCGACGGCGACAACGTCCCGTACTTCCGTCGCGGCTACTTCCTCGCCTGCTGCCGGAACGGCCTCCGCAAGCGCGCCCTCGCCTCGATCCGAACCAGGATCGAGGGCCTGCCCGCGCCCCTCGCCGATGCGCTCCGCACCCGTCTCGCCGATCCGGGCTCTTCGCCTCCGGAGATCGAGATCCTCGGCCCTTTCGCTCCGCGATCCCGCTGCGAGGTCCGGATCCGGATCGTCGGCGCGACGCCCGGCCCGACCATCCAGGATGCGCACTACTACGTCCTCGTCCCCGGCCCCGAATTCTCGCCGCAGGAAGAGGAGATGCTCCGGCTCGCCGGCGCGCGGGTCATCCCGCTCGAAGACGAAGGGGAAGGCGACCTCCTCGCGCCGGATGCGATCGCATCCTCCGCCCTCCGCGCCCTCGACCTCCTCCTCTGAGCCGCGAATCTCCGCTCGTTCGGATCCGCGCCGCGCCCGCCGGCCCCGCCAGCGCTATCGTTCCGGGATGACGCGCTCGATTGAGTTCTCCGGCACCCACGAGTCGCTCTCATCGGGGAGGACGACGTTCCCCCAGCCGCCCCTCGCCTCTCGGATCCGGACCTCGGTGCCGGGAGGGAAGGGCTGCGTGTGAGAAGGCGTGTACGCCTCGCCGTCGCCGCGCCGCCCCTCGACCTGGACGATGATCACGGCATCCGCGCCGCTCTCGCCGGCCGCCTCGACGACGAGGGATCCGAGGACGAGGAGGGCGAGGGCGAGCGCCGCCGCGGCGAGCGCTCGCCACGCGCCGCGCCGCAGCACCGCCAGAGCGAGCGCGATCCAGCCGGCGATCCACAGGACGAGAAACGCCGCCCGCCGCACCGCGAGGCTCGTCCCGTAGTGCCAGAAGAAGAGAGCGCGCGTGAGGGCCGTCGCCGCACCGACCGGCCGGCGCAACGGCAGGGTCTCCCGCACCGCTTCGAGCGCGCCCCGCGCCCGCTCGTCATCCGGATCGACGGCGAGCGCGCGCCGCCACGCGAGGACCGCCTCCCCCTGGCGCCCCGCGAAGTGGTGCGCGTTCCCGAGGTTCGTCAGGAGGTTCGATGAGATGACACCGCGCCGCACGAGGTCCTCCCAGATCCGCGCCGCCTCCGCGAAGCGCGAGCGGATCCCCTCCCGATCATCGGGGTGAGCCTCGGCGTACGTCTGCGCCTCGTCGAAGCGCTCCGCGCCGAGAGCGAACCCGGGCGGATCGGCCCCGCCGAATGCGACCGCGGCGAGGACGCAGAGGGTGGCTCCGATCAGCGCAGGCAACGCTCGACCTCCTCGATCGCGGTCCGCGCTGCATCGGCGAGGGCGCCCGCATCGACACGCATACCGGCGCCCGCGCTGAAGCTCGCCGCAAGGGTGCGCTCGAGGGCGGCGACGGCGCCGGCCGTCGCCGCCTCGCCGACGCCGCGATCCCGGAGCGTGCGCTCCAGTTCGCCCGGCGTGATCTCCCCCGCGGGGAGGTCCAGTCGATCGCGGAAGTAGTCCTGGTACGCGCGCGCGATCGCGGCCGGTGGGAGACCCGGCCGGGCGAGCGCCGCGCGCGCTCGCCCGGCCGCGGCGCGGATCCGGACGCGGCGCGGATCCCGGCGCTTCAGCTTGCGAAAGAGGAGCATCCCCGCGAAGGCGGCGGGCGGCGCAACGAGACCGAAGAGGAACGTGGGATCGAGGAGGCGCGCAGCGGCGCGCAGGCCCTGTACCGGCCGGCCGAACGTCGCGTAATTCGCACCGATGCCCAGCCGACCCTGGATCGGAGGCGCGGCCGCCTTCCCGGAGGCGGCGGCCCTCGACGGGCGCTCCTCGCGCGCCGACGTCACCGCCTCCTCCGCCTTGACGGTCTCGACCGCGCGGACGCGGATCGGGATCGGCTTGGTCCAGGCCGTCTCGTACTGCTTCCCGGCGAAGTCGTAGTACGGATACGGGAGGGCCGGGATCCGCGTCACGTTCGGACCGCGCGGCCGGATCTGCTTGTGGAAGACCTTTGCATCGCGCTCGACCTTGCCCGGATCGACATCCGAGGCGATCTCGAACTCCGCGGCGAGGTCGGGCATCTCCTCCCAGATCGGGGGCTTCAGGGCATCGAGCAGGCCCTCGCCGCGAATGCGAAGCTCGATGTCGATCGGAGCGAACGCATCGACCTCGGTCGGCGTCGCGCTCGCCTCGGCGGAGAAGCGGCCGACAGCGCCCGAAAAGGCCGCGGGCTTCCCTTCGACCGGCAGGTCCTCGACGTGGTAGATGACCGAACCCGTGTCGGCGGGGAACTCCTGTCCGACAGGCTCGTTCTCGATGCCGAAGATCGTGCGGACGCGGCGGTACCCGGTGACGAGGTGCATGGAGACCCGCGCGTTCCCGAGTTCGATCGGTCCCGCCGCCATGGGCGTCACCTCGTAGCGGAAGACGTAGGTCTTCCAGACCTGACCGTCCTGGAATGCGGATCCGCGCTCGAGGGAGATCTGCTTCTTCCGGGCATCCTCGGTATCGCCGGGGGTCCGGATGATGAGGTCCGTCCGGTCCAGGAGCGGGATCGCGAGCTTCTGGATGCCATGCTCGCGCTCCGAGAGGAGGCTGAAGCCGAAGCCGCTCCGGCTGTAGATCTCGCCCGAGAAGAGGACCGTGTAGGTGACCAGGAAGGGATAGCCGACGGGACCGCCCACCGGCTTGACCTCGCACCGGAAGCGGACGCCCGTCTCCGGCCTCTTGCCGACCGAGAGATCGACCGTGTTCGATTCGATCGTCCGGCCGCCGGGGAGGCTCGCGCGGGCCGGGCCGATCGTGAAGCGCCCGCTCCTGCTCGGGCGGATGTCGAAGTAGTAGGTCAGACTGACCGTCTGGACGCCGTTGAGGATCGTTCTGCTCTGGGCCGGACCCTGCGCCGGACCGATCGTGAGGCCATCGACGGGATCCAGCCGGGGCACCGTCATCCCGCGCTCCGGCTCAACGACCTGCACCTGCGCCCGGACGGCTTCATCGTCGTACGCCCACGCCTGATTGAGTGCCAGCCTCAACTCCGTCGACGGCGACGGCGCCGCGAGAGCCAAGGAGAGCGAGAGAACGACCACCATCATGTCACCAGTCCTTGTCCACCGTCACATCGGAAGGGGCCATCCGGATCTGCGCCTCCTTCTCCTTGCGCTCCTGGTCCATCTTCTGGCGCATCAGGCGCGCATCGCGCGGCGAGAGGGCGTAGGCGCCCTGCTTCTTCTCCGCCGGCGATTCCTTCTTCTTCCCGCCGTCCCGGTCCTTTTTCTCCTCCGGACGCGGGCCCTGCTCCGGCTGCTTGCCGCTCAGGATGTCGAGCGCCTTGCGGATCGCATCGATGCCCCGATCGACCGCGTCGCCCGCCGCCTTCGGATCGTCCTTGCGGACCGACTCCGACGAGGCGTGGATCTCCCCCTCGGCGTCGCGGACGAGCTTCGCCGCCTCCTTGGCGGGCGGCTGAGCTTGCGCCATCTCCTCGATCGCGCCGGCGATCTCTCCGGCCTCGCGGCCATCGGCGGTCTGCGATTCCGCGATCGCCCCGCGCGCCTTCGCTCGCGTATCCGGATCCAGCCCGTCGAGCGCCCCGAGCGCGTCCTTCGCCGCCTCCTGGCGCACGAGGAGTTCCTTCAGCCGCTCGACAGGCGATTTCGGCGGCTTGGGGAGCAACTCCTCGATCTTCCGGAGCGCCGCCAGGGCCTTCCGCTGGGGATCGATAGAGCCCGCGAGATCGCCCGCCGCAAGCGCATCGCGCGCCTTCGCCGACTCCGCGCGCGCTTCCACAGCATGCGCGTGGACCTCCTCGAAAAGCTGCTTCGCCTTCGCCAGCGCCGCCTCGTCGGGCGCCTGCGGCGGTGCGCCGGGCGCGGCGGGGGCCTGCGCTTGCGCGGCGGCCTGCGCGGCCGCTTGCGCGGGATCGATCATCTCCAGGATCGACGAGCCCCAGACGACCTCGTGCTCCTCCTCGGCGAGCGCTCCGCCCCTCTCGCTGTCCTTCGGCTCCAGCGCCTTTGCGATCGGAGCGAGGACCTTGTCCTTGAGCGTCTCGATGATCCGCGAGCCTGCGGCCTTCGATTCCGTCTTCCCCTCGGGCTTCTCCTCGCGCTTCTCTTCCGGCGTCTCCTGTCCGGCCTTCTTCTCCTCGGCCGTCTTCTCCTGCTTCGCGATCGATTCCGTCGCGCCCAGGACGGCCTCCTGGATCGGGATGAGCTGCGCGACGAGCGCCGCGGGATCGAAGGGGAATCGCGCGCGCGCCTCGCGCAGCTTCTCGATCGCCTTCCCGGCCGCCGCGACCGCCGCCTTCGCGTCCAGATCGCTCAGGGTGACCTCGACCTCGCGCTGTGCCGCCGCCGCCTCTCGGACGATCTTCGCCGCCTCGTGGCGGAGATCGACCTCCTCCTTCGGCGGCTCCTTCGGATCGCTCGAGCCCGGGAACGCGGCGAGCGCGTCCGCGAGCTTCTCTGCGAGCGCACGGTTCTCGGCCTCGGATTTCCGCAGGCGTCGCGCACCCGATCGCCGCTCCTCCTGCGCGAGGTCGGCGAGCCCGCGCGCAAGCGCCCGATGGAGCCTCTCTCGCTCGCGGATCGCATCGAGGAGCTCGGGCGGTTTCTTCAACGCCTCCGCCTCCTCTCTCTCGCGCTCCTTGTCCTGGATCGCGGCGATGCGATCCAGCACCGCCCGCGCCGCCGCTTTGGACGCCTCGATGTTCCGTCGCGCGTCATCTTCCCGCGGCTCCACCTTCTCGAAGAAGGACCGCGCCGCCGAGAACTCGTCCGCGGCCCTCGCCAGCGCCTGCACCTTCTTCTGAAGACCTTCGCCGGCCTGGCCCCCCTTCGCCTCCCCCTCGGGCATCGCCTCGGCCTCGCGCCACGCCTCTTCGCCCTTCTGGAAGCGGCACCAACCGAGGTTGTAGCGAGCCATGGCGGAGACGGGAGGTTCGGCCGTCACGGCCGCATCCTCGAAGCGACGGATCGCATCGTCCCAGCGTTTCGCCTGCGCATCCGCGCACGCCTCGTTATAGGCGTCGGCGATCGTCGGCGGCGCGGCGGCCGGGAGGGAGATGGCGAATATCCAGGTGAGCATCATGATGTCGCCTCCTCCGCGGCGAGGGCGCCGGCGGCCGGCCGCTCCCGCACCAGGAGCGCCGCGACCAGGAGCGCCAGGCCCGCGAGCAGGAAGGGCTGGAAGACCTCGGTCCAGAAGACCTGCTCCTCGTAGACCTCGCGCCCCTCGCCCGAGGCGATCGCGTTCTTGTAGAACTCGACGAGATCGAAATTCCGCGTCCCGACCGGGAGGTACGCTCCGCGAGGCGCCTTGTCCACCATGTCGATCAAGGCCTTCCCGTTCAGGCGCGACAGGACGACCTCGCCTTTGTATCGCAGCGGCGCCTCCTTTCCCTCCGGCCCGAGGATCGGGATCGGACTCCCCTCCGAGCTCCCGATGCCGACGGCGTAGATCCCGACGCCGAGGTCCGCCGCGCGCTGCGCCGCGTAGTCGGGGTACGAGTCGTGGTCCTCGCCATCGGTGATGAGGAGGATGTCCGCGAATGCCTTCTTCCGTCGCGCCTCCTCCTCGAGGACCGTCTCGCCGGGCCTCACCCCCTTCTCGGGCGCGGGCTCCCCTCGGTCGACGCCCAGGACATCGGAGAGGGCCTTGCGGATCGCATCGCCGATCTTCGTCCCGCCTTGGGATGCGGTTCGGTCGGTGACGTTGCGGACGACATCCTTGAAGTACGTGTAGTTCGATGTCAGCGGGCAGGTGAGGACCGCATCCCCGGCGAAGCAGACCAGGCCGATCCGATCCCCTTCGAGAGCATCCGCGAGACGCGCGAGCTCGATCTTCGCACGATCGAGGCGGTTCGGCGCCAGGTCCTCGGCGAGCATCGAACGTGAGACATCGAGGAGGACCGCGAGGTCCCGCGCCTCGGTGCGGATCCGGCGTTTCTCAGGATTCGCGCGCGGCTGGGTCGCGGCGACCGCGAAGAGGGCGATCGCGGCGGCCAGGAGCCCCGCGCGCATCCATCGCCTCCTGCCCGCGGCGCGGATCCAGACCCGAGCGCGGTCCAGCGGGATCCCGAAGGCGCGGAGCTGCGAGCGACGGCGCGCGATCCCCCACGCCGCGGCGAGGAGGATGAGGATCGACGCCCCGAGGAGCTGGATCCAGATGGGCGCATGGAACTCGACCATCAGGGCGCCCTCCGGAACAGGGTCTCGCCCAGGACGAACGCGATGGCGATGAGGGCGACGGCCGGGACGAGGAGCGAGCGGTACCTCTCCTCATAGCTCCGGAACTCGATCCGGCCGATCTCGCTCCGCTCCAGACGGTCGATCTCGCGGTAGACATCGCGCAGCTCGTCGCCATCGGAAGCCCGGAACGCGCGCCCACCCGTCAGCTTCGCCACCTCTTCGGGCGCATCCATGAGCGCCGCGATCTCTTGCTGACTGCGCGGACCTGCGACGCGCGGGCCCGCGAAGGTCATGACGTACTCGTTCGGGTCGAGGAGGACGATGAAGTAGACCTTGATCCCGTTCGCCTCGGCGTACCGGCCGGCTTCGATCGGCTCCATGCCGGCGTTGTTCTCGCCGTCGGTCAGGACGATCGCCACCTTCCCCTTGATCGCGTAGCCCTTCTCCTCGCCGCCGCGGGTGAGGTCCTGTTCGGCGGTGACGAGACAGAGCACGGCGCGCTGGAGGCCTTCGCCGATGGCGGTCGCGTTGAGGGGATGAGTCTGCGCCGCCTCGCTCCGGTTCCGGGTCGGCTGGTTGAACTCGTCGAGGAAGGGCGGGACGGTCCTCAAGTTGTCGACGGCGGCGACGAGGGGCTCGTACTCGCCGATGAGGGGACAGCTCTCCTCGGCGAAGCGGGCGAAGGTCGTGAGCCCCAGGAGGTCGGTCTTCCGCCCCGGCAGATCCTCGGCGCCGATGACGAAGTCCTTGAAGATCCGCTTCACGATCTCGATCTTCGGGAGCATCTCGCGCCGGTAGCGGACCGGCTCTTCCATCGAGCCCGAACGGTCGAGGACCATCTGGATCGCGATCCCCTCGCGCCGGATGACGCTCCGGGCGATCCCCTTTCGCGGGCGCGCGGCGGCGACGACGAGGAGGATCGCAGCGGCGAGCATCAGGAGGGGCACGATGGACGCGAGCCGCTGCCGCCATGTCCTCCGGAGACCGCGAGCCCACGCCACGGTCGGATAGCGGACCGCCGCGGGGACGAGACGCACGAAGAGCGCCCAGGTGAGGAGCGGGGCGAGCGGGATCGCGAGTGCGAGGAGCCACGGATGGTGGAGGTCGAGCGACACCCACAGGCCCCACGCGAGGGCGGCGGCGGCGACGGCCGAGGCGGCGACGAGCCACCGCGCCCGCGCGCGAGGGTCACGCGGTCTGGGCCTGGGGGACGGCATGCTCAGCGGTCTCCAGGATGAAGCGCTTCGCCGTATCGAACGCGTGCTCGATCTGGGCGTCCTCGGGCTCGTAGCGCGCGAACTTCACAAGGTCCGAGACGGCCAGGAACTCGCCGAGGCGGCCGCGATGCGCTGCGAGCGCCTCATGGCGCGCCGCCTCCTCGAGGAACTCCTCGGTCGTCCGTTCCGGCGCCCGGACGGCGAACCGGTCTTCGATATAGGTCCGGAGGATCGATGATAGTGCGACGAAGAAGGCCTCGATCTCCCCCTGCTCGACGAGCTTCGCATCGACGAGGCGGCGCAGCGCTGCGAACGCCCTCTCGTGCGCCGGGATGGCGCGCGCGGCACGGGGGGAGCGGCGGCGGATCGTGACGGCGGCGACGAGGATCGCGCCCGCGGCGACGATCCCGCCGAGAAGGACCCATTTCCAGTCGAAGGGCTTCGCGGCTGCGGCGGGCGGTGTGTAGGTCCCGCGCAATGGCGCGAGGTCGATCATATCCGGCCCGGCGATCCGCGCGACGCGGATCCCCACAGGCTCGGTCTCGATCTTGTTCTCGCGCGCCTCCCCCTTCTTGTGGAAGTAGGCGGTGAGGGACGGGATCTTCCGATCGCCCGAACGTTCGGCCTCGAGGATCATGCGGCGCCGCAGGACGGTGCGGCCGTCGTTCGATGCCGGAGGATCCTCCTTGCGCTCGACGATGGCGAACCCCTCGAACTCCTCGGGGATGAACTCCGGGAGCTCGCCCTCGAAGCCGTCATCGAGGACGAGGGCTTGCTCGACGGCGATCGATCCCGAGAGGGGGACCTCTGTCGGCTCCACGCGCACCGTCAGCGCCGCGGGCCCGCCCGAGAACTCGCGCTCGTAGGCGGGCGCGGCCGCCGCCGAGAGGCAAGCGATCGCCGCCGCAAGGATCACAGCGTCTCCTTCCCCTGCGGCTTGTCCGCGGCCTTGTCCTGCGCCTTGTCGCCGGCCTTCTCGGCGCCCTTCGCCTCCGCTTTTCCCTCGGCCGTCCCCGCGAGCTTCCGGATCCCGTCCTCCTCGATCCGGGCGTTGAACTTGCCCGACAGCTCGGCCTGGAGGCGCGCGATCGCTTCCTCGCGCTTCGCCGCGAGGAGATCGGTCTCCACGCGGCTCCGCGCCTCATCGAGCGCCGGGATCCGCCGCGGCCTCTTCTCTTCGACGCGGAAGAGGTAGAAGGCCTTCGCCGCCTCGATCGGCCGGTCGCTCGGTTTTCCAGGTTCGAGCGCGAAGAGGTGAGCCTCCACCTCCGCCGAGCGGCCGATCCCGGGGATCGATCCGCCGCGTTCGACCCACCCCTCGACGGGCGCGAACGGGACTCCGGCGGCACCGGCGGCGAGCGCCGCTTCGGCGGCCGCGCGATCATCGAATCGAGCCGACGAGATCCGGACCGCCTCCGGGATCGCGTAGTCCTCCTTGTGCGCCTCGTAGTGGTTCTGGACATCGAGCGCCGTCACGCGGACGTCCTGGAGCAAGGCGCGGACGACGCGGCTGGCGAGATAGGCGCGGCGGAAGCGCTCGGCCTCCTTCGCGGTCTCCGGCTCCTGATCGAGCTTCCGCTCGACCGCCTCGCGGAAGAGGACCCGCTCCGCGAGCATCCGCTCCGCGACCTGCTTCAGGGCCTCTTCATCCCGAAGGCGCGCGTGCACGGCCTCCTTCACATGCTGTTCGAACGTGCCGGGCGGGAGCGAGGCAGCCTGCATCGCCATCTCGGCGCGAACCTCGCGTCCCAGTTCCTCGACCAGCTCGCCCGCCGAGATCGTCTCGCCCGAGAGCCGCGCGACCGGCCCCCCCGCCTCGGTCCGGCCGTACTCCGCGAGGGAGCGCGCCGCTTCCTCCCGCGCCTCGTGCTTGCCGAGGGCGGAGAGGCAGTCGAGGACGAGCTGCTTCGCGCGCCGGCGCTCCTCGTCCGGCAGTCCTCGCGCCTCGGCCTCCAGGAGCGCGCGCGCCGCTTCTTCGTGCCGGCCCGCGAGCATCAGATCCCGTCCCCGCCGGTAGAGCGCCTGACCGAGGGCCTCCCCCTCCGGCCTCGCCGCCTCGATGTGCCGGGCGAGCACATCCGCGGCCGCGCCGTAGAGCGTGCGGCGTTCGAGCGTGTCCGCCAGATCCGCGAGGAGCTTCGCCTCCCCCTCCGGTCCCGCCGCCGGCGTCAGAGCACCGCCGCCGCGCAGCGCGATCCACGCGACGAGGCCGAAGGTCGCGAGCGAGAGGATCAGCAGGATCGCGGCTTTCGGATCCGCGCCGCGTCGCGCGGATTCCGGCGGCAGATTCAACTCGAGCTTCGCCATGGCACCACCCGGCTCCCGATCATCGCGCCATCCGCTTCTCCCGCATCCGGAAGAAGCTCGACAGCTCCCTGACGTACGGCCGCCCCGTCCAGATCCCGAGGGAATCGACGGCGAGCGACTTCAGAAGGTCCTCCTGCGACGCGCGCGCCCCTGCGCCGCCCGACTCGAAGAGGCGACGCACGCTCCGGCTCGATGTGTCGACGACGACGACCTCGCCGGTCTCCGCGTCCTCCAGGGCGATCAGGCCCGCGTCCGGGATCTCGGCCTCGCGCGGATCCGTGGTCCGGACGGCGATGAGGTCGTGCCGGTGGGCGACCGCCGCCAAGTCTCGCTCGAATCCGGAGGCGATGAAGTCCGACACGATGAACGCGACGCAGCGCCGCCTCTGGACCCGTCCGAGGAACTCGAGCGCCGAGCGCAGGTCGGTCCCGCGCGACGCGGGGCGGAAGGCGAGGAGCTCCCGGATCACGCGGAGCGCGTGC
>Ga0194112_10008202_pt1 | contig 13496 bp, 11 predicted proteins | sample TA2MahC400mmetaG_FD_146191 | JGI IMG/M metagenome (GOLD analysis project Ga0194112, IMG submission 146191) | Freshwater microbial communities from Lake Tanganyika, Tanzania - TA2015016 Mahale Deep Cast 400m | ecosystem: Environmental > Aquatic > Freshwater > Lake | place: Tanzania: Lake...
GCTCCAGCATGCCGCCTTCTACGGCGCGATGTGCCTGCGCGAAGGAATGGTGGACGGCCTTGCGGCCGGCAGCGCATCGCCCACGGCCACGGTCATCCGGGCGGCCCTGCACTGCATCGGCCTTGCTCCGGGCGTCAGGACGCTGTCATCGTGTTTTCTCATGGTCCTGCCGCGCCGCGAGTTCGGCCTGGAGGGCGTCCTCCTCTTTTCCGACTGCGGCGTGGTGCCCAGCCCCACCGTCGAGCAACTCGTGGACATCGCGCGAAGCGCCGTCACGTCGTGGCGGCAACTGACGGGCACGGAACCTGCCGTGGCGTGCCTGTCGTTTTCGACGAAGGGGTCCGCCGACCATGCGGACGCCCGGAAAATGGCCGAGGTGGCGCGGCGCGTCGGCGAACTCGAACCGGGCCTGCTGGTGGACGGCGAACTTCAGAGCGATGCGGCGATCGCGCCGGAGGTGGCCGCCCGCAAGTGCCCGCAAAGCCCCGTCGGCGGGCGGGCGAACGTGCTTATCTTCCCCGACCTGGGGGCCGGCAACATCGCCTACAAACTGGTCGAGCGGCTGGGCGGCGGGGAGGCCATCGGGCCCATCCTCCAGGGCCTTGCCAGGCCGGTCAGCGACCTGTCTCGCGGATGCCGGGTTCAGACCATCGTGGACGCCGCCGCCATCACGGCCGCGCAGACGTTCGCAGAGTAGGTGGTTGCGGCGCCGCGTCGGCCGGCGCGTGGAACTGTTTGCATTACTTGGCGGCGCCGGTATAATTTCTCCAGAAGCGGTTTCATGCGTGGTGCCTGTGGCAGGGAGGCGGCGATGAGAATCCGCGTAGTCCTGGAGCGAGATGAGGGGGGCTTCTACGTGGCCGAGGTGCCCGCCATGCCCGGATGCCTGTCGCAGGGCCGAACGAAGAAGGAAGTCCTCGCCAACATCAAGGAAGCCATCCGGGGCTGGCTTGAAGTGATGGACTCCAAGGCTGAGCACGCCAAGGGCAAACCTATCGAGGTGTCTGTCTAATGGGGGAGCGCGTTCCGCGCACCAGTGGCCGCGAAGTCGTCAAGAAACTCCGGCGCGCCGGCTGGACACTCGTTCGCCGGCGAGGCTCCCACATGATGTTGACCCATCCCGACTACCGGTGGACTCTGTCCGTCCCTGATCATGGAGAGGTCGGTCCAGGGCTTTTGCGGAAACTGCTGAAGCAGGCTGCGCTGTCGGTTGAGCAGTTCATCGCCCTTTGACAGACCCACGGGCACGCCAACAGGGACACGCTCGAACGGAATCACGCGGGGCGCGGCGTTCACCGAACGGCGGTGAATGCCGCGCCCCGCCATGCGCAGGCGCCGGCGGAGGCTCCTATCTCACGCGGCCGGCGTGCACGCCGGCAGGACGACGCGGAACGTGGTTCCCCGGCCCGGCACGCTGTCAACCCCGATGCGCCCGCCGTGCAGGTCAACCACGCGCTTGACGATCGCCAGGCCCAGCCCCGTGCCGTGCTGCACCGCCTGCTTTGCGGCCTGGCCGCGGAAGAACTCCTCGAAGATGCGCGGCTGCTCCTGGGCAGGGATGCCGATGCCGGTGTCGGAGACGGTGATGACCGCCTGGCCGTCGCGGCAGCCGCACTCCACCGCCACCCGCCCCCCGGGGGGCGTGTAACGGACGGCGTTCGATAGAAGGTTGTCAACGAGGTCGGCCAGGCTGTCGCGGACGCCCGCGACGACGGCCGACTCGGCCCGCACATCCAGGCGGATGCCCTTCTCCTCGGCCTGCGCGCGGAACAGGTCGGCCGCAGACCGAACGAGTTCCGCCAGTTCCACCGGGTCGAACCGCCCGGCGGCGGCTGTGCTCTGAAGGCGGCTGTAGCGCAGAAGGTCGTCGATGAGGTCGAGCATGCCCTCGGAGCGGCGGACGGCGCGCTCCACCAGGTCGCGGCCGGGCGCGTCGGGGGCCATCTGCCCGCCGGCCGCCTTCAGCAGGCTCTGCACAGCCCCGATGGGGGCCCTGAGTTCGTGGCTGGTCTTGCGCATGAACTGCGACTTGACCTGCTCCAGGCTCCGCAGGTCGCGGTAGGCCGCCTGAAGTTCCTCTTCGCGCATCCGCAGCCGCCCCGCGATGCTGGCCGCGATGAACACCGTCACGTACGCCGCAAACGTCATCACGAAGCACACCTGGAGCACGAAAACGTAATGATGGGCGGCGCCCGGGGCAACCAGCGCCGCGGCCTCGCCGCCGGCGCCGTTCAGGAGCACCCGGAGCGGGCGGTGGACCGCCTCGAAGAGGAACTCTCCCCACCCGATGGCGTTAATCAGCACGGCCGCCAGCGTCGCATACAGGTATGCCACGCGCGGGGGGAAGAACTCGCTGGCCACCACCATCGGGAACAGGAACAGGATGATGAAGTGGTTCTCCACGCCGCCGATGGTGTGCACGAGGGCGGCCACGGCCAGCAGGTCGCAGATCATCTGGGCGTGGGCGAGGCGCGTAATCCAGCGTTTCTGGATGCCCTCCTGGCGCGACAGCCGCCGCGTGCGCAACTGGAACACGAGGTTGTAAACGAACAGGGCCGCCACCACGCCCGCCGCCGCCGACCAGTCGAACCGCACGTTGAACAGGTACCACCCGACCGCCATGAACACCAGCGCGCAGACGCCCGCCCCCCAGCGCACGTGGGTGAACCACTCCAGGCGCTCGAAGAGTTCCTGCTCGGTCAGGCTCAGTTCGGAATGGTGTTCAATGTTTGTCATTTGTCATTGGTCATTTGTCATTTGTCACTTGTCACTTGTGGTTTGTGCCCTTCTTGTTGTGGATTCTCATCCAAGGCCCCCGCGGGGCCGGAAGGCGCATCCCCGGTTTCTCGGGGGCCGATGGATTTCAGGTAAGCGTTCAAACGGGGCCCCGGTTCGGCAATAAGCGGCTTGAGCGACTCGCTCTGATCCTGGGTCAGGAACCCGCGGCGGTACGCCCGGCGCAGCCAGTGGCGCGTTTCGTTGAGCGAGCCGCGGGCCATGCGAACAAAACGCCGGTTGTCCTGGTAGGATCCGCGGCCCACGCCTTCGGCAATGTTTGCCCCGATGCTGTCCGCCGCGCGCACCAACTGCCTGCCCGCCGTACACTTCGCCATGTCGTCCCACGACGCAACTACCTTCCACAGACCATCGGCGAGCCTTTCTGCCAGCCGGTACACATCCAGTTCCTGGAACCCCTTTACCGCCATGCCCGTCTTCCTTCGGTTTGGCTTTTCACAAATGACAAATGACAAGTGACAAGTGACAAGTGACAAATGACAGCCGTTACTGATGCCACTGGCCCACGTACGGCACGTAGAACCGCGCCCACTCGCGCCTGGCCCACACCGGCTGCGACGGCTCGCCTTCCTGGCCCAGGGCATCGACGGCCACGACCTCGTAGCGGCGGGTGTCCTTGCCGGCATCCTGGTCGAGGAACTCCGCCGCCGCTATCGGTTCCGCCGTCAGCCGCACGATCGGCTCCTTGTCGTACCGCCCGTCCTGGCGGTACACCAGGTAACCCTTGATGGCCTTTTCGGGGTTCGGCCGCCACCTCAGCCGCGCGGCCTCCGTTCCCTCCTCCTTCGAGAAAACGTGCTGGACGGCCGACGGCCAGGTGAAAACCAGCGGCGACGGCCCGCTTTCCACCCCGAGCCGGTTCACCGCCACGATGCGGTAGGCGTACGCGGCGAAGCGGTACGGGCGGCCCTGGGCAAGTTCGTCCGGGTGGAACCGGCGCTCCTCGGCGAGCGGCCCGGCGAGGTCCTTCTGCCCAGCCGCCAGGTCGAGCGATTCATCAACATACTTCGGTTCCGCCAGCGGCACGGACGTCAGGCGCTTGAAGGGCCCGACGGCCTTGACCGCCCCGGCCGCCGCATCCGACGCCTGCCTGTACCGCCCCCTGATGCGCTGCACCTGCTCGCTCGAAAGAACGCTCACCTCGGCCCGCTCCACGTGGCAGCCGACCACGTCCTGGGCGGCCGGCTTCTCCCACGTCAGTTCCACGCGCTTCGGACTTACCACCGATGCAACAGCGCCGACGACCACCGGCGGCTGCGTGCGGGCCACGAACGACCACGGGGCGTCCGCCGCGCCGCCGCCGGCGCGGCGAACCTGATAGAAGTAAGTCGCGCCCGGCTTCAGGTCTGTGTCCCTGTACGGGCTGCCCCTGGCGGCGGGGATTTTCGCCCAGTGGATCTGCCACGGCTTGTCATCGGCCGCGCTGCGGTAGATGTGCCACACGGCGTCCGGCCCGCCCGGCGGCGCGTCCCACTCCAACGCGGCCGCGTCCTTCTCGGTGGTCACGCGCAGGCGCACGGGCGGCGGATGCGGCGCGGGCGCGTCGGCGTAGCGGAACGTCCAGACTTGCTGTTCGCGCGGCTGGCCGCCCTGGCCGCTCGTCGCGTTCTCCATCACGAACAGGTTGCGGTCCGCCAGGTACAGGAGCACCCTGTTCCGGCTGCCGGAAGGGTCGGCCTCGCGGGCCACGCGCAGGCGCGTCCACTCGGCCTTCGGCACGTCGAGGGCCCAGGTTTCCAGGCGGTCGCCCTCGCGGCGGTTGCGGATGTTGCAGAGGACGATGCCGCTGCGCGTGTCGGCCGCAAGGACGGGGCTGGACTCCTTGTCGCGCGCCGGCGGCCGCTCGCCCTTCACCTCCAGCACCCGCCAGGCGTTGGTACGCAGGTCATAAAGCCACGTGCGGTCGTCCGTGCCGAACTGCGAGCCGAAAAGGACGAACACCTTGTGCACCGCGTCGTATGTGAAGCCCGGCTGCGACATGGAGTTCTCGGGCGCGGGCGCCGGCGGCTTCATCTCGTGCACGGTGTTCGTGTATAAGTCATAGACAAGCGTTCCGTGGCCCGTCCCCTCGCCGCCGTGGATGACCGTGACCTGGTGCTGCGGGTCGTAGGCTGCGCCGTGCAGGCCGCGAATCTGCGGCGACGGGCAGGGGCGCATGTCGCGCCACGTGTTCGCCGCGAGGTCGTACGTCCAGACGGCGCTGTTCTTGAGGCGTATCTCGCGGAACGACTGCCACCCGTGGCTGCCGCTGAAGGCCGGAAAGCGGACGAACCTGCCGCCCGCCTCGTCGAAGACGTTCTGCTGCGCGCAGCAGACGCCGGGCGGGGCGTCGTTCGGCTCCTTCAGGGTCCACGAGTCAGCGTCGAGATCATATGCCCATGTTTCGGCGTTCTGTTCGCCGCCGCCGCCCTGGTTGTGGCCGCCCCAGCGGATAATCAGGCGGCTGGCGGGGTCGTACGCCATCGACGTTTCGTACCCCATGCGCGGCGACGGCCTGGCCGCGCCGGGCAACGGGTGGCGCTTGACCCACTCCATGAGGGGATGCGGCGGGCCTTCGCCCGCCGCAGGGCTGCGGCCGGCAGGCGGGTCGGCCGCAGCAGCGGCCGCCGCGCACACGGCCGCGGCCGCGACGACAATAACCGCCAGGCTCGCGCGCTGCATGGTTCACCCCCAGGCGGAATGGTGCTTCGTCAAGCCGCTGTTTGGCCGTCGCCCCCCAGAGGCGGCAGGCTCGATGCGGCGACTCGCGGCTGCCGCTGTTTAGCCGTCGCCGGTACGGCGACGGTCGTTCGCATCGGCAGGGCGGGACGCGCCATCGCCGGGTGCTGAAGGCGCTGCGGCGGCCGGCGGCGCAGCGGCGGCCGGCGCAGGCGTCGCGCCCGGCGCAGGCGGCGCTGCGGCGGCCGGGGCGGCGGCGGCCTTTGCCGCTTCTTCCTTCGCCGCCTGCTCCGCCTCGGCGCGGGCCACCTGGCGCACGTCGCGCCGCATCCAGAAGCCCAGGACCGCCAGCATCAGGCCGACCGCCAGGAACGCGACGCCGTACCACCGCAGCCCCGCCTGCCGGACGCCCTTGTGGGTCCTGATGCGCTCCAACTGCTTATATATGTCAATCCACCCGTCGGCCGGCCTGGCCATGACCTCGTATCCGGTCTCATCTATATAATACAATTTGCCGGTCTTCGAGGTCTTGACCTCCGCGCCGTACGGGACGGCCCACGCGCGGCCGCCGTCGTCAAAGACGATCTTCTCGGCGGCGCCTTCCTGGCCTGCGGCGTCGCGGTAGCCCATGGAGCCGTCCTGGCGCGGCACGGCCGACGAGCCCCGCGGAATGGCCCACATCCCGCCCTTCTCGTCGGTGACGATCTCCGGCTCCTTGATGACAACGCCCGGCGCCACGGCCGCGCCGGGCGAGGCGTCCCTGAGCAGGAAAACGTACAGGCACACCAGGCCCATCGCAAAGCACACAAGCCCAACGATGTGCGTCGGCAGCCACATGGCACGCTTGAACTTGATGTGATGGGCCGCCCGGGCCGCCCCCGTGGGCGGCCTGGCCTTCGCGGGCCCCGCGCCCCTGACGGCCTGGCTGAGGGCCGCCGCGGCGGCCGCTCCTCCGGCCGCTCCCGCCCCGCCCGCCGCTGCGGCCGGTGGGCCGCCTTTCGCGCCGCCCAACTGGGCGAGCATCTCCTTGAGGTCGCCCTTGCGGCCGATGTCGGCCCGAAGCGCCTCCATGGCCGCCCGCCCGCGAAGCGGTTCCGACACGACTTCCGCCACCGGCACATCGTCGCCGGCGGGCGGCGCTTCTGCACAGGGCGCGGCGGCGCCCGCGAGCGAGGCCGCGGCCACAGGAGCGCCGGCGCCGCCCGCCGCCTCGGCCGCCGATGCAGGTGCGCCGCCGACCGCCTGCGGAACCGCCTCGACCGCGCCGCCGACCGCCGCTGCCGCGGTCGCAGGCCCGGCGGCCGGAACCGGAATGTCCAGCCCGCACGCCTCGCAGTGATAGAGTTCGCCGGCCTTCGATTCGTCCGTGCGGCAGAGTGCGCCGCAGGGACACTTGAACTCGATTGCCACTCCGCTCTCCTTGCTTACGAAAGCCGCGGTATTGTACGAAGCAGCCGCCCCGCCCGCACGCGATTTCCCGCCGACGTTCAGCCGCGGCCGGCACGGCCGCGTCCGTCCCCGCGACGGCCGAACATCCCCGGCAAGTTTCCTTTGACGCCGCAAGCGCGCGGCTCGTACATTCCACGGGGCAACGCCGAGGGGCTGAACATGCGAAGCGCCGCGCGTGGCGCAGCCATCGTCTTCTCCGCAGCCGTCCTGGCCGCATGCCCGGCCCCGGCGGCCGCCGCCGGCGCGCCCGCGGCGCCCCCGGCGGCCCCGGCCTCGCCCCAGCCATCCGAGAACAAGGGCCGCACCGGCTCCTACGAGTGCAAGACCTCCCGCGCGGCCTACAACTATTACGTGTACGTGCCGAAGAGTTACTCCGACGAGAACCCGGCGGGCCTGCACCTGTACTTCCACGGACAGGGCGGCGGGGGCAGCGCCCCCCACTTCGGCCAGTGGGCCAGGCACTTCCTTGAGCCGCAGAACCTCATCGGCATCAACATGCAGTACACCGACGGCGACAACGGCAAGGACACCGCCGGCAAGGTCGAGGCCGCCCTGGAGGCCATACGCCAGACGATGGCCGACTACAAGGTCATCCTCGGCCGCGGGGCATGCGGCTCGTTCTCCGGCGGCGGACTGCCGCATGAGAAACTTCTCGATAAGTTCTCGAAGCACGCCCCCGGCGGCCCGGCCCCGTGCCCGTTCAACCACGCCGCCCTGTACGGGTCGAACTACTGGGCCGACCCGACGGCCGCCGCCGCGCCCATGTCGTGGTTCGTCGGCGTGGGCACCAAGGAGTGGGACATGGGCCAGCCCACGCTCGGCGCGAGCCAGACTCGCCGGGCGGAGCAACTTTTCGCGGCGGCCCTGAAGGGCGGCTGCGCAGATGCGTACTTCAAGGTCACCAAGGACAAGGGCCACTCGATTTCCGACGCCGACGTGCGCGACTCGGCCGCGCAGTTCCGCCGCTCATGCCTGGCCTTCGCACCGTTCCTGTACGAGAAGGATTACCCGGAGCCGCAACTTGCGCCCCTGGCGAAGGCGGCCAACGCGCTGGCGCTCGGGAGGGCCGCCGCCGCCCTGGAGCGCCTGGCGGCCGACCCGAAGGCCGACGCGGCCCTCAAGGCCAGGGCCGCCGCCCTCAAGAAGAAGGTGGACGACCGCATCGGGGCCGCCCTGGCCCTGCTGAGGGAACTCGCGGAGCAGGACCCGCCCCTCTGCGATTACTATACAAATATCTTCATGCAGCAACTCGGCGCGCACCCCGCGGCGAAGGACGCGCTGGCCGCGCTGGCCGCGGCGCGCAAGAAGCCCGACTTCCAGCCCGCCCTTGCGGCGTGCGTGCAGTTCTGGACGAACTTCAAGGGCATGATTACCGGCCAGGCCCTCGCGCCGGGCGCCGCCAGGTTCCTCGAAGACGCCAGGGCCAGGGCCGGAGACGAGTCGCTCCTGGGCAAAATGGCCGCCGAACTCATGGCCATGTAGCCCTGCTGCAAGGCGGGTCGGGAGACCCGCCGCGCAAAACCCGCGCGAACCGCCGCGCAAAACTCACGCGACCGCGGCGGCGCACGCGGCACGGCCGGCTCGCCCGGCCGTGGACGGGCGGCCCAGCGGCAAATGACAAGGGGCAAGCCATGACAATCGAAGTCTCATGCGGAACGTGCGGCCGGGGCTGGGCCGTGGCCGAGGAACTCGCCGGGCGCCCTATCGCCTGCCCGGGATGCGGGGCCGCGATTCCCGTGCCGCCCGCGCCGGGCGCGGCCGCCGGCGCTCCGCGGCAGCCGGAGGTCGTACTGACGCTCTCGCAGGCGGGCGCCCTTGCGAACCTCAGGATGGCCGCCGTCTTCAACATCGTCGCCGGCATCGTCAGCGTCCTGATGGCGGGCCTGCTGGTCTTTTACGCCGTCATGTTCGCCACCATGGGCATGCGCACCGAGATGCCGCTCGACAGCCCCCCGGTCTTCAAGATACTGATCGGTTTTTCAGCCGTCGCCGCACTGCTGTCGCTCGCCAGCGGCGCAGTGCAGATTCTCGGCGGTACGTACCTGGCCATGCGCCGGCCGGGCGCACGGACGCTGGGCCTCATCGCCGGGTTCGCGTCGTGCGTAAGCGTGTGGGGATACTGCGTGTACCCGCTCTGCCTTGCGGCGGGCATCTACACGGTCATCGTTCTGTTCAGGCGCGAGACGCGGGAGATGCTTGAGGCGAGCGCGGGATGACAGCCGGCGGGCCCGAGCGGGCCGCGCTTCCGCCGGAGCGCCCCCGCCTGCCCTTCCGTCAATGCAACTGGGCGATCCTGCGGAAGTCCGCCTTGAGGCTGCGATAGAGTTGGCCGTACTCGGGGTACAGCGCATCGTACCGCTGCACGTTCCTGGCGGCGGGCCTGGTCTGCGAGACGGTCTTGATGGTTGCGTGGCAGGCCTCGGGCACGGAGGCCCATACGCCTGTGCCGACGCCGGCCAGCAGCGCCACGCCGTAGGCGGGTCCTTCCTGGCTCGATACGGTCGAGACGGCCTGCCCGTAGACGTCGGCCTGGAGCGAGCGCCAGAACTTCGATCGCGCCCCGCCGCCGCTCGCGCGAATCTCGGTAATCGGCACGCCCATGCCCTTGATGATCTCCAGGCAGTCGCGCATGGCGTACGTTGCGCCTTCCATGACGGCCCGGGCCATCTCGGCCCGCCCGTGCATGTTGGAGAGGCCGATCCAGGCGGCCCGGGCGTACGGGTCGGCGTGCGGCGTGCGTTCGCCCGTCAGGTACGGCAGGAAGTAGAGGCCGTGGGCGCCCGGCGGCGCCTTGGCGGCCAGGGCCGTGATGAGTTCGTACGGGTCCACCTTCTTCTTTTTCGCCTCGGCCACGAGGTCCTGGCAGAGCGTGTTGCGGAACCACTGAAGGCTGCCGCCCGCCGCAAGAACCACGCCCATGACGTGCCACTTGCCCGGCACGGCGTGGCAGAAGGTGTGCACGCGGCCCTCGGGGTCGGTCTGAACAGCGTCGGCGTGGGCGAAGACCACGCCGCTTGTGCCGAGGGTGGCCGAGATTACTCCGCGTCGGACGATGCCGTTGCCGACGGCGCCCGCGGCCTGGTCTCCCCCGCCGCCGACGACGGGCGTTCCGGGCGCAAGGCCGGTGGCCTCGGCCGCCGACGCCGTCAGCCGCCCGCTGACCTCCGGCGACTCGTACACCGCGGGCAGCAGCGCATCGTCGATTTCAAGGAGGTCCAGGAGTTCCTTCGACCAGGCGCGGCGGCGGACGTCCAGCAGGAGCGTGCCGGAGGCGTCGCTGACTTCCGTTGCGAACTCGCCCGTCAGGCGGTGGCGCACGTAGTCCTTCGGCAGGAGGACCTTGGCGGCCTTCTCGTAGATGTGCGGCTCGTGCTTGCGGACCCAGAGGATCTTGGGGGCGGTGAAGCCCGTCAGGGCGGGGTTTGAGACCAGGCCGATGAGGCGCTCGCGGCCGCCCGCGGCGGCGGTGATCTCGTCGCACTCGGCCCCCGTGCGCTGGTCGTTCCACAGGATGGCCCGGCGAAGGACCTTGCCGGACTTATCGAGAAATACCGACCCATGCATCTGCCCGGAGAGGCCCAGGCCGGTCACCTGGGCGCCCCGCACGCGGGCCTTCCGCAGGGCAAGGCGGATGCTCCGGACGGCCGCCCGCCACCAGTCCTCGGGCGCCTGCTCGCTCCACGCCGGACGCGGCGCGTACGACGGGTACTCCACCGTGGCCGAGGCCAGGATGCGGCCGCGGCGGTCAACCAGGAGGGTCTTCGTGCCGCTGGTGCCGATGTCGATGCCGAGCAGAAAAGCCATGGACGCCTCCCGGCCGCTGGGCTGGACCCCCGAGGGTGGCTGCCCAGCACGCTGTTTGCCGGGCATGCTCTGTCGGCCCGCCCAGGGCGGGCCCACGCAACGGCGGCGCGGGCATGCCACCCGGCTCCCGCCCGCCACGGAGGTGGGTTATAGGCGCACCCGGCGCGACCGTCCAGAAAAAACGAGCGGCCCCGCAGGGCCGCACGCTGCCGTCGGCATCGCAGGAACGAAGGGGGGCCGGCTAGGCGACGTCCTCGTCGTCCTCGTCGTCCCAGTCCTCGTCGTTCTCATCTTCATCTTCGTCTTCGTCTTCGTCCTTGGCCTTGTCGTCTTTGGCCTTGTCGGGTTCCTCGTCCAAGTCCTCGTCCTCGTCGACGTCGTCTTCCTCGTCTTCCTCTTCGTCTTCTTCGAGGTCCTCATCTTCGAGGTCTTCCACGTCGTCGAGGTCTTCGAGGTCTTCTTCATCCTCGTCAAAAAGGTTCTCTTTCTCGTCCAAGGCGTTACCCTCCGGTTTGGCGGACTCGAGTTCCGCGATGAATTCAGCAGCCTGGTCCGCGTATTCCTCAGGGACTAAGACGGGGACGCCCGCCCCGACGTCGGGGATGCCGGCGACGCCGGCGCCTTCGCCTTCAAGGAACGCCGGGATGCCGTGTGTCGCCAGTTCGGTCTTGAAGAGTTCGGCCTCGGCCGGGTTGGCCGCGTGCACAAGGAGGACCAGTTCGGTGTACTCCTGCTCGTCGGCCGCCTGGCCGGCCGGGGCCTCGACCGGCTCCTGGCGGCGTTCGGTCGAGTCGCCCCTGGCGGCCGGGTCGGGGCCGTGCCTGGCCGGTCCCTTGCGCTCCGGGTCGCCGCCCTTGCGCTTGCGCGACATACGTCCGTCCCCTTCTTCGGCCCTGCCACCGGCGCGGGAGTTTATGAACCGCGCGCGGGGCTGTCAAGGGCAAATGCGCGTGGAAAACCGCGGCGAGTTTTCCGCTGCCGCGCGGCCGCCCGCCGCCCCGCTTTCAGCCTGCGCGCCGCCGCGCGGCGATGCAAGGGCCCCGGCATTTCGGGGCGGAAGGCCGCCGCCGGGGGCACTACTGCGGCTTCTCCACGAGCACCACCGGCCTGATGATGCCGCCGAGGAACAGTTCCGTGATCTTCGCATGGTCCACGCGGACGGCCACGACGTTCGGTCCCGTGCGGACGGCATCGGCGACGTCGACCTCGAAGGGAGTTCGCGGCGGGGCCTGGCCTTCGCGCTCCGGCGGCAGGGGCGAGCGCCGCTCGACCGCCGGCGCGGCCGCCTTGCGGCCGTTCACGTACACCTCGCTCCATCCGTCCACCTCGGCGAAGAAGAGCGCCGCCCGACCCTGCCTCGCGGGCACGTCGAGGCGCGCCCGGTACCACAGCACGCCGGTCTTGTGGAGGCCCTGGGCATCCAGCGGCTTCTGCCAGGTGGAGGCGCGGGTCCAGGCGGAATCGTCGAAGTCGGGCTCGTGCCAGCGGCGCTGGAGGCCCTGGCCGTCCTCGTCGTGGGCGAACCGCCACGCGTCGGGCAGAACGGCGAGCACCCTGCGGGGCGGCGCGGCGGCCGCCTGGCCCGCCGCCAGGACCTTTGCGATGAACCGCTCCAGGTAGGCCGTGCCGTACTCGCGGTTGGCGGCGCCCTGGGCGGTGAGGGCCTGGATGCGGGCGATCATGCGGTCGTAGACGGCGCGTGCCCCGGCGAAGTCGGCGCGGGACATCGCCTCGCACATCGCGCGGTAGTCGGCGGCGTTCTGGAGTCCGTCGGCGGCCAGGGCGACGCGCCCGGCAAGCGTCTTGTCGGCGCGGGCGGCCTCGGCGGCCTTCGCCAGGCGCCCCCGGCACTCGGCGATGAACTCGGGCGTATAGACCTGCGCCAGGCCGAAGAAACTGCCCGCGTGGCAGGGCAGGCGCCCCACGGCCTCGTCGAGGCCCATCCAGTAGGCCTTCATGTGGGGCGCGGCGGGGCCGTAGAACTTCTGCCAGTAGTCCTCCATGACGGCGCCCGCGTCGGCCGCCGGGTCGTACGCCAGGCGCACGCCCAGGTAGATGTGCGGCCCGTAGATGTGCCAGTTCGTCAGGACCTCCATCGTCAGGGCCGTCAGGCCCCTGGCCTTCAGGTACGGGATGTCGTGCTTGAGGGCCGAGAACTTGAAGAAGGGCAGGGTGGCATCGGCCAGGTTATACATGTAGTTATAATAGCCGATATGGCCGGCCAGGGCGGCCCAGCCCTCGATCATGGCGACCTCCTGGGTGCGGCTGGGGCACCGCGGGTCGCCGATGGCGTGCAGGCGGCAGTAGCGGATGGGCGCAATAAAGGCGCAGAGGTTCGGCGCCAGCCGCCGCCCCGGCGCAGGGGGCTGCGTGTAATCGGCGTAGCAGTAAAAACTCAGGATCGACCGCGGGTGCGCCGCCCCCACCTGCCGCGCAACGGCGTCGAAGAAATCGGCGTACCTGCGCGAGACCGAGACGAGGCCCGTCGAGGGTTCCACGACGTTCGGGTCGTCCTGCGCCTTGCAGGCGGGGCACTGGCAGTAGCCCGTGCCGTCGGTGGGCGAGAGGGAGGGGTTCCTCTGCCCCGCCGCGATGGCCGCCGACACCCGGTCGGCGAAGTGCTTCCGCAGGTCCGGGTTGGAGGTGCACAGCCATCCGCCGCCCCGGCGCTCGCCGTCCTTGCCCACCGCGAAGAACTCCGGGTGCTCGGCGAAGAGGGCGGGCGGCACGTAGCGGCCCCAGGAGTGGGCGTGCTGGATGTCTTCGCCGCCGGCGCCGTTCCACGCTTT
>Ga0194112_10008203_pt1 | contig 13494 bp, 10 predicted proteins | sample TA2MahC400mmetaG_FD_146191 | JGI IMG/M metagenome (GOLD analysis project Ga0194112, IMG submission 146191) | Freshwater microbial communities from Lake Tanganyika, Tanzania - TA2015016 Mahale Deep Cast 400m | ecosystem: Environmental > Aquatic > Freshwater > Lake | place: Tanzania: Lake...
TACGCCCTCATCGCCCTGGGCTATACCATGGTGTACGGCATCCTCACCATGATCAACTTCGCCCACGGCGACATCTTCATGGTGGGCTGCTACCTGAGCCTGGCCGCCGCGGCCTTCCTCCTGGGCTGGCAGGCGAATCTCCCCCTGCCCCTGGTCTTCACCGCGGCCCTGCTGTTCAGTATGGTTTTGACCGCGCTCCTGGGGGTGACCATCGAACGCCTGGCCTACCGCCCCTTGCGCCAGGCCCCCCGGGTGTCCGCGGTCATCACCGCCCTGGGCGTGGGCCTATTTCTGGAGAACTTCACCCTGGCGATTTTAGGGCCCGAACCCCGGCAATTTCCAAGCCTTATCGCCATGACTCCCTGGGAGGTGGCCGGCCTGACCGTCACCCCCCTGCAAATCCTCATCGTCCTGCTGGCCGGGGCCCTCATGGTCCTCCTGGACCTCCTGGTGCGCCGCACCCTCCTGGGCATGGCCATGCGGGCCATTTCGTATAACCGTCCCATCGTCCCTCTCATGGGGGTGCCGGTGGACCGGGTCATCTCCATTACTTTCGCCATCGGCTCCGCCATCGCCGCGGCGGGGGGCCTGCTCTACGGCCTGGCCTACCCCGTCCTGGACCCCTACATGGGCATCCGCATCGGCTGGTGGGCCTTCATCGCCGCGGTGGTGGGCGGCATCGGCAACATCCGGGGCGCCATGCTGGGCGGCTACCTCCTGGGAATCGTGGAGGTCTTCACCCCGGTGTTCCTCCCCTCCTCCACCTACCGGGACTTCGTGGCCTTTTCGCTGCTGCTCCTCCTGCTGGTCTTTAAACCCACCGGCCTCCTGGGCCGGCCGGTGTTCGAAAGGGTGTGAATCCGGTGATCAGTAATCAGTGGCCAGTGGTTATTGGCAACTGATCACTGATTACTGATTACTGATCAAATGGCAACTTCGGATAAGGGGAAAAGTCTTCTGATCTGTCTCGGCGCGGTTCTCCTCCTGGCCCTGTCCTGGGCTTTGCCCGCGTCCGGCTTCCTCAACCCCTATATCGTCCAGGTCCTCATGTACGTCGGGATCAACATGATCCTGACTATGGCCCTGAACCTGGTGAACGGCTACATGGGGGAGTTCTCCGTAGGCCACGCCGGGTTTATGGCCATCGGGGCGTACGTCTCCTCCATCATCACCGTGGCGGTGCTGCCCCGGGAGTTGGCCCCCTGGCTCTTCCCCCTGGTCCTGGTGATGGGCGGCCTGGCCGCGGCGGCCGCCGGCCTCATCGTGGCCTATCCCTCCTTCCGCACCCGGGGCGACTACCTGGCCATCGTCACCCTGGCCTTCAACATGATCGTCAAAAGCGTCCTGGAAAACCTGGAAATCCTGGGCGGCCCCCGGGGCTACCTGGGGATGCCCCGCCTCACCAACCTGGTCTGGGTTACGGCTTGGGTCCTCATTACCCTGCTGATTCTGCGCAATCTAATCTATTCCAACTTCGGCCGGGGCATCATGGCCATCCGGGAAGACGAGGTGGCCGCCAACTTGACCAGCGTGGACACCCGCCGGGTGAAAATCATCGCGTTTCTCGTCTCCGCGTTTTTCACCGGCATCGCCGGGGGGCTGTTCGCCCACGTGCTCCAGTTCATCAACCCCCGGAGCTTCTCCATTCTGAAATCCACGGACATGCTGGTCATGGTCTATCTGGGCGGGGTGGGCAGCCTGGCGGGGTCGCTCCTGGGCGCCGCTATCTTCACGGTGCTCTTGGAAGTCCTGCGCCCCCTGGGCCTGTGGCGCTGGGTGCTGGGGCCGCTCCTGCTGGTCCTGCTCATGATCTTCCGGCCCCGGGGCATCATGGGCCTGCGGGAATGGCGCTGGCTCCAACCGGTGTTAGCATTTGGGGGAGGGGGTCAGGGGCCGACGGCCCCTGGCCCTCCCCCCGCATAAGCCTTTTTGCCAGGGCCGCAGACCCTGGCAAAAAACTTAATTATGCGACAAATACTAGAAATCATCGACCTCTCCCATAACTTCGGCGGCCTGCGGGCGGTGTCGGATTTTTCCCTAACGGTGGGGGAAGGGGAGCTGGTGGGGGTGATCGGCCCCAACGGCGCGGGCAAGACCACCATTTTCAATCTCATCACCGGGGTCTTTCGCATTGCTCAGGGCCGCATCCTTTATCAGGGCGAGGACATCACGCAGTGGCTCAGCAACCGCATCACCGCTGCGGGCATTGCCCGCACTTTCCAGAACATCCGGCTTTTCAAGGATTTGACCGTCCTGGACAACGTGCGCCTGGGGGCCTTCTCCCGGCACCGTTATTCCCTGATGGAGTCATTGTGGCGCAGTTCCAATTTCCGGGAGCAGGAAGAGCGCCTGACCCGACGGGCTTACGAGTTGCTGGAGCGGTTCCAGGTGGCCCACTATGCCGGCGTCCCGGCGCGAAACCTGCCTTACGGCGAGCAGCGGCGCATCGAAATCGCCCGGGCTTTGATCAGCCAACCCCGGTTGCTGCTCCTGGATGAGCCGGCGGCGGGGATGAATCACGCCGAGGCCGAGGAACTCATCCGGCTGATCCGGGAATTGAAAGAGGAGTTTTCCCTGACCATTCTGCTCATCGAGCACCAGATGGGGGTGGTCTTGAATCTTTGCCAGCGGGTCACGGTGCTGGACTTCGGGGAAACCATCGCCTCGGGCCCGCCCCAGGAAATTCATCACCATCCCGCGGTCCTGGAGGCTTACCTGGGCCGGGACATTTAAGCAGCTGTCAGCAGTCAGATTTCAGCTATCAGCTGATTCTTGATTTTCTTAATGCTGGCGGCTGACTGTTGGCTGCTGAAAGTTACTTATGACACCATTACTGGAAGTAACCGACCTGTGGATCGCCTACGACCGCATCGCCGCGGTGCGGGGGGTGTCTTTCCACGTGGGCGCCGGGGAGATCGTCACCCTCATCGGGGCCAACGGCTCGGGGAAATCCACTATTTTAAGGGCCGTCTCCGGGCTGGTCCCCGTATCCCGGGGCCGGATCAGCTTTGCCGGGGAAGACCTGGTGAAGCTGCCATCTTATCTCCGGTCCCAGGGGGGCATCGCCCACGTCCCGGAAGGCCGGGGGATTTTCGGGAACCTCACCGTTCAGGAAAACCTGCGCCTGGCCGCCTATGCCCGGCGGGACAATGAGATTTACTCCGACCTAAAAGGGGTTTACCACCTCTTCCCCCGGCTGGGGGAACGGCGCCTCCAATGGGGCAACACCCTGTCCGGCGGGGAGCAACAGATGCTGGCGGTGGGACGGGCCTTGATGAGCCGGGCCAGGCTGCTCCTGCTGGACGAACCCTCCATGGGCCTGGCCCCCATGTTGGTCCGGGAAATCTTCCGGGTCATCAAGCGCATCAACGAGCAGGGAGCCACTATCCTCCTGGTGGAGCAAAACGCCCACCTGGCCCTGGAGGTGGCCCACCGGGCCTATATCCTGGAGACGGGGGAAGTGGCCCTGTCCGGTCCCAGCGCCGAGCTGCGACATAATCCCCAGGTGTGGGAGGCGTATTTGGGCGGAACGTAAAAAGGTTTTCGGTTTTCGGTGGGGTAATGGGGGCTTTTGCCCTTTCGCCTTTTAACTTTTGCCCTGGTGATTAATCTGGGTCAATCTTCTTCGATCTTCTCCATGTGGTGCACCCGCAGGTAAAGGCCCCCGCCCAGGGAGGACAGTTCCCCGTAAATCATGAGGTGATCCATGCGCTTGATGGAGGATCCTTTAATCTTATCTTTGACCACCTCATCCTTGTCCAAAGCCGCCAAATCAAAATATTCCCGCATCTCCGGGGCGCCGTAAGTGGCAAACCACCGGAGGCGGCGCCACCCCAGGGGGTGGAGGGCTAAAGTGAGGTAATTGCGCACCATGTCCGGGTCATAGGTGAGGAACTCCCAGAAATAGGCGGGCACCCGGACTTTCTGGCCGGCCCCCAGTCCGCCGGCGCGGGTATTGAGCAGTTGGCTGTAGGAAATGAGAGTGTATTCCCGGGCCTCAAAGGACACCGGCATAGGCCGCAGTTCCCCGCACGATGTCCCATGGAACAGGGCGGCGGCCAACAGGATCGCCAGGAATCCCCGGCGCCAGTCGTCCTTCCAAAAAAACGGCTTATCCATAAGGTTGCCAGTGGAAATACTTTAGCATAAAATTACTGCAGAAAGGAGATCTTAATGGCTTGCGCTATTGTTATCCGCTATCATGACGGCTTCCAGTCCTACCTGGTGCTGGACGAGGACAACCCCCGGGAGTTTTTGCGCCATTGGGGGTTTAAGGAGGAGTTTTCGGCCCGCCCCTGGCTGGGCTCCCTGGACCCCGTGGACGCCCTGGAAGAATGGGCGGAAATGCTGGGGGAAGACCCTTTGAACTATCAAATTGCCGATGAAAATAATCAGGTTTTTTCCCTGGAGCGCTCGTTTTGGGATGGGGTTCGGGTCTGGCCTGAATAATTTTTACCCAACCGGAATCAAATTAATATACCAAATTTGTCTTCATAGCTAAGATGAATTTTCCTCTAAAACCTTTTCTAATAATAAATTTTCCTTCTTTCAAATTCTCGCTTTCTTTTTCTTGATTTAAGTCTCCAAAGTATGGTAATTGTGCTTTTGCTCCCCTATACTGAAATTCGGATAAGCCTATAGTTGTTGAGTTTTATTATATATATTGTCTTGATGTAAAGTTATTTCGGCGCTCTGACGGAGGCCGAAAATAAGGAGGAAGTCGTAGGGCTTGAAACCTTGATAAAATTGTTTGTCGTTTGAGCCCGGTTATCCGGCAAAGGCTGCCAAGGAGGCCCTTATGCGCTGCGGCAAGTGGCTAAGTCTAATAGGGAAATTAGTATTGATGATTTCCCTGTGCTGGGGGGCGACCCTGGCAGACGCCGAGCCGCCGCCTGCAGGCCGGCTCATCCTGTGCCAGGGCGAGGTGCAGGTGCGCCGGGCCGGCGCCCTTCGGTGGGAATCCGCCCGGCTTCATCAAGAGATTTTTGAAGGGGATGCCTTAAGGACCGGGGCCGCGTCCCAAGCTGCGGTGCTTTGCGCGGATGAAAGCCAGGTCCGGCTCAATGAAAAGACCCTGTTAATCCTTAAGAGTGTGGCGCCTTCCCCCCGCCTGCGGCCCGGAGAGGTGACCCCCGCCGCCCCCAAGGCGCCTCCCACCAGCATTTACCAGGTTCCCCAGGGAGAAATCTGGCTGCGCAACAAGCGGGAAAAATTCCAGTTTGAACTGGAAACCCCGGCAGCCACCGCCACCATCCGGGGCACCGAGATCAACATCCGGGTGGGCCAGGACGGGGCCGCCCGGGTCATCCTCCTGGAAGGCAGCATCTGCCTGGCCAACGCTTACGGGGAAGTCTGCCTCCGGCCGGGGGAGGAGGGCTTTGTGGTGCCGGGCCAGGCCCCCACCAAGCAGGTGCTGGTGCAACCTGCGGACGCGGTGCAATGGTCCCTCTATTATCCAGGTATTTTCAGTTTCCGGGACCTGCCTCTTACCCCTCAGCCGGGAGAAACCCGGGCCCCCGCCAACCCCCCGCCTAATCTGGCCGCCATGGTCCAGGAAGGAGAGCGCGCCTATGATGATGGCCGCTTGGAAGAAGCCCGACAGATAGCCAAAGCCATTCTGGCGATAAATCCTGACAACGGCCGGGCCTTTACTTTGCTGGGTTGGATCGCCCTCCAGAAGCATGCTCCGGAAGAGGCCCTGGGGTATTTCCGGCGGGTGCGCCAGGTGGACGAGCGGGCCATCATCGGCCTGGCCCTGGCCCGCTACCGGCTGGGGGACGCGGGCGGGGCCCTGGAAACCATGCAAATGGCTTACCGGCTCCCGCCCAATGCGCTGCTGGTGTCCATGGCCAGCTATTTCGCCCTTCTGGCCGGTCGGGTGGATCAGGCCCGGACCGCCCTGGAAGCCATCAGCCGCAAAGGGCCCCCATACGGGCTGCCCCACGCCTTGCTGGCCCAGATTTACCTGATCCAAAACAAGAAAGAGGCGGCCCAGGCCCAAGCCGCCACCGCCCTGTCGGAATCCCCCAACTCGCCCCTGGCCCTCCTGACCATGGGCCTGGTGAAAATGGCAGTCTTCGATCTCCCCGCGGCCATCCAGTATTTGGAGAAAGCGGCAGCCGCGGACCCGCGTTTTGTGGATGCCTACGTGTACCTGGCCCGGATCTGGCTTGGTTCAGATTATCTTTCCCGGGCGCAGAAGACCATCAACCGGGCCCTGCGGCTGGCGCCGCGAGACGGGACTGTCCTTTCCCTGGCCGGGTTCGTGCGCCTGGGATACCGGGACTTTGAAGGCGCCCAGAAATTGTGGGAGGAGGCTGTTAAGGTCAACCCCCGCTTGGGCGAGCCGCACCTGGGGCTGGCCATTTACCAGTTCCGCCACCGGCGCTACAACCTGGGGCTGGAGGAAATGCTCACCGCCACCCTGCTGGAGCCCCGGGTCTCCCTTTACCAGAGCGAACTGGGCAAGGCCCTGTACCAGAGCCGGTCTTTTGACCGGGCCCTGGAAGTGTGGGACTATGCCAAGACCCTGGATCCCAAGGACCCCACCCCGCACCTGTACAGGGGCATTGCCCTCACCGACCTGAACCGGCCGGGGGAAGCCATTCAGGAGATCAACAAGTCCATCGAACTGAACGACAACGTGGCCATCTTCCGCGGCCGCCAATCCCTGGACCGCGACCTGGCGGTGCGCAACGTCAGCCTGGCCCGAGCCTATCAGCAGTTGGGCTTGACGGACTGGGCTTTCAGCAAGGCGGTGACCGCCGTCAAGTATGAGCCTTTCAACAGCTCGGCCCACCTGTTCCTGCGGGACGTCATGGCCGCGGCCCGGTCCGGTTCTGCAGCCCCATTTCTTACCGCCGGCCTGCTCCTGGGCACCGCCAACACCGAGGCGGCCCTGTTCCGGGTGCTTTCGCCCGCTAATCAGGCCACTTTCCAAAGTCTGCAATTCCGGGGGACCGAGGCCCTGGGATTGACCCGGGATTACGCCCCCATGTTCGAGATGCCATACGCCAGGATCGGCGTTACCGGAGGCATCGGGGCCGCGGAAGGGAGTAAACTGCGCCAGGATCACCAGGGAGTGGCTTACGGGGGCGCACCCGGGGCGGCCTTCGAGGTCTTTGGGAGATTCACCGAGGACCCCTTGGGACGGCCGACGACTACCGATGTTCTTTCCTTCAGCGGCAGCAACCAGTCATACAGTGTCGAGGCCAACGCCAAATGGGAGCCCACGGTCGGGGGCACGCTCACCGGCCTTTTTGAATACGCCGACGTAAAAATTAGAAGCGATAGCACACCCTTCCCGGGCTTGGTCCTGTCCAATGGCATAAACCTGCGCTCCCACCTTTATGAGCTGGCTTACTATCACCGCTTTAATCCCCGGTCGGCTTTTCTAGCCTATTTTTCCCATAACAAAATCCCCTTTCACTTCTTCACCCGCGATGTCTTGGGCGGATTGCTCTTTCCCGGCTCTTTTGATCAAGAGTTCGATAACATCCAGCTTCAACAGCACCTGGTCCTGCCTTTCCTGGGGGAGCACAGCCTCATCGCCGGCTTTGATTACTTTGCCGCCAATATCAGCCAACAGTTTCGTATTGACGTGGCAGGGGTGGGAACCGTTTACAGCGCTGATGACCGGCCGCCCTTTTGGTCCCGCAGCTTTTACCTCCAGGATTACTGGCGGGTGCGCCAGAACCTGGTGCTGGAGCTGGGCCTCTTCAAAACCTTCCAGAAGGACGCCGCGGGCTTTCCCGGAACCTTCTATCAATCAGTGTGGAGCCCCCGCTTCGGGGCCAATTTCCAGTTCGGGGTGGGAAACACCCAGCACGTCTTGCGCGCCGTGGCGGAGCGCCACTTGACCAGCCACTTGGCGGTCCAACCTATTCTACTGCCGTCTGAGGTGGCCGGCTTCCCCTGGGCCATTGACTCCCCTTCGGGGTCGGATGTGCGCCAGGCCGGGTTTGCCTGGGAAGCCCACTGGGACCCCAAGACCTTCTCCACCCTGCGCCTGAACGCCCTGCGGATCTCCACTCCTTTTTTTGCCAACCCTCTGCCCGGTATCCCAGGCGACCCGTTTTGGCAAACCTGGAAGCGCTATCAGGGCTCCCTGGTCCTGAACCGCATCCTCACCACCTCCCTGGGGCTGTCCCTGGGGGTGGCGGGCAAAAGAATCGTACCTGACCTTTCTTTCCAGTTTTCAGATAACCTCCAGGACTTTTGGGAACTCAACACCTTTTTCAGCCTTTCTTACCTGCACCACACTGGATGGCTGGCCCGGATAACCCCGCTACTGGTGACGCAGTTCGGTAAAATTATTGGACATGAAGCGTACAACCCCTTTGTTATCATGAATCTCACCCTGGGCCGGGAGTTCCCCGATAAGCGGGGCTTCGCCCTCTTTGAGGTCCAGAACCTGTTCAACCGCACCCCCTTTTACTCTTTGGAGCCCCGGCGCGATCCTGAATTCCCTTCGCAACGGCGGTTTATGTTCAGACTGGGTTTTTATTTCTAAAAAGGTTCGGCGGGCTTCCCACCGAAGCCCGTCAGGCTTACCCCAGGAAGCCATCCGGCCATACAGCCGGTTAGCGGGCATCACCATTCTCTTAAAAAGAAAGGATGACTATGAAACCAATGGGCAAGCTGAGCACTCTTCCGTTTTTTCTGGCGCTTATCGTTTTTTTTAATGGCGCCGCGGCGGCGGAACCGCTGCGTTATGCCGGACAATTTTTTGATTTTACCCACCACCGTTTAGCGTTCGTCGACATTATAGATAAAAATAACAGTAAGATCGGACCGCTGATCATCGATAAAAAGGGGGGGCCGCAAGATGCGCCCCGTTTTCAGCAATATGCCCTCACCGAAACCGGGGCCTTTATCCTGCGCCTGGTGCTGCAAGAGGTGGATCCTGAGCACATCAAGAGGATCTACATGTCGGAATACAACGTCAGCGAAGACAAAGCCAATACTCACATTAATAAACTTATCGATAACCTTACCGGCAAGGTGGGAGGCAACCCCGCCCCCAACACCCCAAAGCTGCTGAAAAATATTACTAAGAGGCCCAAAACGCCCGGTGAACCCGGGGTCCAACCTCCGAGCCATTTCGGGCGAGCCCTGCCCATCAGTCTCGATGTGGACCTGAATCAGATGGGGGGAGGCGGATATAAAATCCCCCCGCGGTGATCTCATAACGCGACGCTGGCCGCCATCGGTTTTATCTCGGGGAGTCATCCGGCCATGAGGCCGGCAGGAATAAACCGCCAATGGGCGGCAATCTCTAAAGGAGGGAGCACTTATGGATCAGTATCCCGGGCACTATTGCAAGTTCGCCGATGAACAAGGACAGGAAGTAAGCAACCGGGTGGTGTTTGTGGAGGTGAAAAACCCCGGCTCCGGCTTCAAAGCCGGCCCTCAAATTATCGATAAACGGCCCTCCCGAGACAAATATCGACGGATTCCTCTCAATGAATCCCAGGCCTTTATCCTCCGCCTGGCGCTGCAGGGGATACCCATGAATCACCTTACGGACCTATACCTGTCCGAATACGACATGGGGTCGATGAGTCGGGAGCAAGTCACCGCCAAGATTGAGGCGTTTATCGAGGCTCTGGTGAAAAAAAAGATTCTCCTGCGGGTTAAAAAGATCAAAAAAAACCACGTGGATTTTGACGTACCCGCAGACCCTTCCGTGCCGCTGGTTTCTGAGCCTTTCAATGAACCCCTGGTGATTGATTTCGGAGTGGATCTGAATCAAACCGGCACCTTATATTACAAAATACCGCCCAGGTGATATGGAAATCCTTGCCCTTGAACCCACGAGCCTCTGTAACCGCTCTTGCCGGCACTGCCTGCGCAACCCCGCGGACCCCCCCGGCTCCTTGCCCCTGGAAGTTGCCGATTCCATCCTGGCGCAAGCGGAGACTCTGGGATTCAGGGCTGTTTGCCTCACCGGGGGCGAAGTGTCACTTTACCCCCACCTGGAAGACCTGTTGAGCCTCATCGCGGCCCGGGGCTTCAAGCTCACCCTGGTGACCAACGGCTTTAAGTTTGGGGAACGCCTTCTGCCCCTGCTCCTTAAGCCCCCGGTGAAGGAACGGGTGGCGTCCGTGTGTTTCAGCCTGGACGGCGCCGGGGCCGCCACCCACGATGGCTTAAGGGGGCCCAAGTCCTTCCGGGAAGTTTTCGAGGCTTTGCTGCTGTGTCGGGGACACAGAATCCCCACGTCCTTGAAGAGCGTGGTTACCGCGTTAACCCTAAACCAGGGCGAGCTCACCGAGCTCGCCCTGCTGGGGGCCAGGCTGGGAGCTAAGGAGCATGAATTTCTTTACCCGATTCTTAACCCCAAATTGATCCGGGAAGGGCTTCTACCCTCTCAGGATAAACTGAATGCCACTATGCGCTGGCTGGCCGCCGACCTGGTGGGAGCCCTCCGGGCCCGGGTCAATATGGAAGATGGCAGGGGTCCGGCGGCCCTTTCGGGGCCGGGGCCCGGCAGGACCGCCAAATATGAAATCACGGTAAACGGCTACTTACCTGAAGGGCCCAACGGCGAGTGCCGGGAACTGGTGGAGGCCCTGTATGTGGACTACCTGGGGAACCTGGTTTTTTGCTGCACCCTCTCCCATGTTAACATGGGCGACCGGGCCCCCACTCCCCCGGTCCGGGAACTGGTGGCCGATCTGAAAGAAGTGCCCTTAAAAGAGGGCATCGAACGGCGGCGGCGCCTAGCTGATGAGGTGATGAATGCCAGGCGGAATGACCCCGGCAATTCCAGGGGCTTGGCCGCCACCCCCTGCCTCTGGTGCCTGAGGTGGTTCGGCAAACTGGAGTGGCTCCGGGATTTCCCCCAATCCTCCTGGGCCGCGGACGTATTGGATGGGGGGTGACGGATCCCGATTTTCCCATGAACTAGAGGATTATATTCAAATTTGCCCTCTCTTATCAAGTTCTTCACTAGAACCGGGGTGCGAGCCATACTGCTGGGGGTGGCGGCCCTGGCCGTCATTGTTCCCTTGAGTTTGCTGCCCCTGGGTCAGGCCCTGGAAAACCAGGCCCTGGACCTCTGCTACCGCCTGCGTCCACCCGCGCCCCTTCCCCCCGAGATTCTCATCGTGGGCATTGACGAAGCTTCATTCCAGGAACTGCGCCGGCCCTGGCCCTGGCCCCGCCGACTCCATGCCCAACTAATCCGGAAGCTGGCCCAGGCCGGGGCCTGCCTCATCGTCTTTGACGTTTTGTTCGCGGAACCCACCACCCAGGAAGACGACTGCGACCTGGCCGCGGCCATCCAACAGGCGGGCAACGTCATCGTGGCCCAGGCCATTGAAACCATTGAAGACCCCCGGTCTTCCCGGCAGATCCTGGTGGAGCCTTTGGAGATTTTTTCTAAACCGGCCTTTTCCACGGCCCTGTTTATGGTCACCCCGGACGCCGACGGCGTGGTGCGGCGTTTCCGGACCCGCCTGGGAGGTCTGGAAACCATGCCTTCCCAGGTGTTTCACAGCGTGCGCCCCCAGGGGGTGGTTCCGGAAGATTTCCCGGTTTTGATCCACTTCCTCGGTCCTCCCGGCAGCTTTGAAACCGTCTCCTACTATCAAATCCTGGACCCTGACAAGCCTTTCCCGGCAGAAAGGATCTACAACCGCATCGTTCTTATCGGCCGGGTGCTGGGCACCACCATTGATCCCCGGGTCAAGGCCGACGTCTTTTTCACCCCGTTTTTCGCCGGCACCCGGCAGGCCATGCCCGGCATTGAACTGCAAGGCCACATCCTGGCCACCCTGTTGGCGGGCAACTGGGGGGTGGAACTGCCCTGGACCGGCCAATTGGCCCTGTGCTTCTCCCTGATTTTGGCGTTGGGCTTCCTGGTGGTCCGGCTCAGGCCTTTATGGGGCCTGGCGGTCCTGGGAGGAATCCTGGGCGTGATCTTGGGGCTGTCCCTCTATCTGTTCCTGCGGAAAAATTTCTGGGTCCCCCCCGTGCTCCTCTGCCTGGGGCTGAGCCTGGTTTATGCGGGACATGTACTGGAATTTTTCTTGAAAGAAGTTCGGGAGAAGCGCTGGCTCCGCCAGGCTTTCGGGCGGTACGTGTCACCCGCGGTGGTGGAAGTAATTGCGGCCCGCCCCCAGCAACTGCGATTGGGGGGCGAGGAAACCGAGGTCACGGTGCTTTTTGCCGATATGGCCGGCTTCACCGCCCTGTCCGAGGAAATGGCGCCGGGGGACCTGATCGATTTGCTGGAGGAATACTTCGACACCCTGACCCAGGTCATCCTGGCCCGCAAGGGAACGGTGGACAAGTATATCGGCGATGCGGTCATGTGCTTCTGGGGCGCGCCCCTTCCCATCCGGGATCACGCCCGCCGGGCTTGCCGGGCGGCCCTGGAGATGCAGGAGGCTTTCCGGCATCTTAAAGAAAGCTGGAAAGGCCGGGGACTTCCCGCCATGAGCCTGCGCATCGGCATCCACACCGGCCGGGTGGTGGCCGGCAACGTGGGGTCCCGGGAGCGCTTCAATTACACGGTCATGGGGGATGCCGTGAACCTGGCCTTCCGGCTGGAGAAGGCCAATAAGACTTACGGCAGCGACATTCTCCTCAGCGAGGCCACCCGGGGCCTGGCGGGGGAGGGTTTCCTGCTCCGGGAACTGGACCATATCCTGGTCCGGGGGAAAACCAAACCGGCGATTATTTACGAATTGCGGGGTTACCTTTCCCCAGAGGGGCTGCCGGAGGAATTCCGGTTGTTTGCCCAGGGCCTGATGGACTACCGCCAGCGCCGCTGGGACCGGGCCGCCCAGAATTTTCAGCAGGTGCTGGAAGTGAATCCTGAGGACGGGGCCTCCCGCCTTTACTTGAGGCGCTGCCGGGCCTTGCTAAAGAATCCCCCGCAGGAGGACTGGCAGGGAATCCACCTCTTGCAGTAGGGCGGAAAGGGGAAGAGGGGAAAGGTTAAAACCGTTTTCGGTTTTCGGTTTTCGGTTAGGAAATCCTGGAATACCAATAAGTTACAAATTGTATTTGTTGCATTTGAAAGGGAATCAAGTATAAAAGGTTAAAAAACCAATGGATTCCGCACGTTTTGGTTTTTACCCTTTATATAATCAAGCCGCTTGAGCCTCTTGCAAGATTCATTTGAGGCGGCAATTTTTTCAGTTGCTCAAAGAAATACCCGGTGGCACAGGCTTTCCAGCCTGTGTCGGCGCAGGCTGAAGCCTGCGGCTACATAATTGCCGGTAATTTTGCTAGAGGCTTCCCCTTTTCCCCTTTTATACCGTGTCCGCTTTCAGGTGCAACAAACTCAACCTGTAACTTATTGATAAATCTTATTTATTTTAACCGAAAACCGAAGACCGAAAACCGAAAACGGTAGAGCCTCTTGCAAAATTAGGTCGCCGCAGGCTTCAGCCTGCGCCGGCACAGGCTGGAAAGCCTGTGCTACTGAATCCGAGTTTCTGGTTTTTTCAACAAGAATTCGTTGTTAACCTACTGATTTAG
>Ga0194112_10008208_pt1 | contig 13492 bp, 8 predicted proteins | sample TA2MahC400mmetaG_FD_146191 | JGI IMG/M metagenome (GOLD analysis project Ga0194112, IMG submission 146191) | Freshwater microbial communities from Lake Tanganyika, Tanzania - TA2015016 Mahale Deep Cast 400m | ecosystem: Environmental > Aquatic > Freshwater > Lake | place: Tanzania: Lake...
TTTTTCTTCTTTCACGTCTTGTCTCCCTTTGAAAACCGGACCATTTTAGCCCAGAGAAGGCCCCTTTGACAAGCCGCGCCGGGCGGCGGTCCGCCCCTCCCCCGAAGGGCTCTCAAGCGGCCGGGGGCGGGAAGAATTCTTCCCGGCCCCGCTGAAGGGCGCGCACCGCCCGCAGATGGAGGGCGTGACCGGCCCGCAGGGCGCGCACCCGCGCCCGGAGCGGGGCGCCGAGGAGAGCCAGGTCTCCGACGAGGTCCAGGATCTTGTGCCTCACGAATTCGTCCGGGAAGCGGAGGGGGGGGTTGACCACTCCCGTGTCGTCGAGCGCGACGGTGTTCTCCAAGGAGCTGCCCCGGGCCCGCCCCAGGGCCTTGAGCTTCGAGACGTCCTTCAGGAAGCCGAAGGTGCGGGCGGGGGCGATGCGTTCCTTGAACGACTTGCCGTCGAGGCGCAGGCTCATCTCCTGTCTGCCGATCGCCGGATGCGGATACTCGATGAGGTACGAAACCTCGAGATCGGGGGCCGGCTCGAGGCTGATCGAGGCCGCGCCGTCGTCCAGGAACAAGGCCTTGGCCAGGACGAGAACCCGGCGGTCCCGGCGGAGAGGCCTCCGGCCCGCCCCCTCGACGGCTTCGACGAACGGCGAGGCGCTCCCGTCGAGGATGGGGACCTCCTCGCCGTCGAGGGTGACCTCGGCGCTGTCCACGCCGCACATGAGAAGCGAGGCCAGGAGGTGCTCGACCGTCCGGACGCAGGCGCCCTCCCCGGCGAGGAGGGTGCAGCTTTGGGTTTCGGCCCTCTCGGGATCGACCTCGACGCCGAGTCCGTCCAAATCCCGGCGGCGGAAAACGACCCGTCCCGCGTCCGAGGGATTGATAACGACCCGGACGACGCGGCCCGTGTGCGCTCCGACCCCCGAGAATTCCACGGACGCGCCCAGGGTGTGCATTCGTTCGGACACGGGGACCATTGTACACAAAAACCGGCGCCGCGTCCCTCCCTCGTCTCCCCAACTGAAATCAAGGGCAGGGATAAGGCGCCGGACTGTGATACAATGAGCCCATGAAATCGCAGATCGAGGACATCCTGAAAAAAGTCCGGAGCAAGGAGCTCACCCCGGAACAGGCGCTGGCCAGGCTGCGCGACTACCCCTACCAGGACCTGAAATTCGCCAAGGTGGACCACAACCGGGAGCTGCGCAAAGGAATCCCGGAGGTCATCTACGGACAGGGCAAGACCGACGCTCAGATCCTGCGGATAGCGGGGCAGATCGTACGCCGGGGGGGAAACCTGCTCGTCACCCGCATCGGTCCGGCCACGGCCGGAAAGCTCAAGGCCGCATTCAGGAAGCTGGAACACAACCCCGAAGCCCGGGCGGCCTTCCTGAAGCAAAAGGCGCCCGATCCGGGAAAGGGCCGGGTCGCCATCCTGACCGCCGGGACCTCGGACATCCCCGTGGCCGAGGAAGCCCGTGTCACCTGCGAACTCCTGGGCAACGAGACCGACCGCATCTATGACGTCGGCGTGGCCGGCCTGCATCGGCTTCTGGGAGAGTACGAGCGTCTGCGCCGGGCTCGGGTGCTCATCGTCGCCGCGGGCATGGAGGGCGCCCTGCCCAGCGTCGTGGGGGGCATGGTCGGCGCGCCCATCATCGCCGTACCGACGAGCGTCGGCTACGGCGCCAGCTTCAGCGGCCTGGCGGCCCTTCTGGCCATGCTCAACTCCTGCCCGGGGGGCGTGGCCGTGGTCAACATCGACAACGGCTTCGGGGCCGGAACTCTGGCCAGTCTGATCAACCATCTCTGATAATATTTTTGACGGATTTTGTATCATTTATAGATTTAATAGAGTTGCCAAAACGGGAAATAGAAAGCATGTTCTGTTTGTTTTTTTAACTATTCGATCCAAAATGATCAAGAATAGGACATCATTTGGGATATTTCATTGATATTTCGAGCTTTCGCCATCGAAATAGCTCTTTATTTCTAAATATTTTAATGACTTGTCTTCTTGACAAGCCGACATTCCGTTCCTATATTCTAGAAAGGGTTTTTATGTCTAAAAAATGGATGTCGTCGAACAAATAAGGCAGACGGCGTCTCTGCTGGAGATCGCCTCGCAATACACCACGCTTCACAAGCGCGGTTCCAAATACGTCGGACTCTGCCCCTTCCACTCGGAGCGCGACCCGTCGTTCACCCTGGACCCGGACAAACAACTCTACCACTGCTTCGGCTGCGGTGCTGGGGGGGATGTCTTCGCCCTGGTCATGGAAAAGGAGGGCCTGAACTTCCCGGAAGCCGTCAAGCACCTGGCGGAGCGCTACCGCATCCCCCTGCCCCAGAAAGGCGCCGACGCCGCCCGGGCCCAGAAGACCGAGGAGAGGATCTACAAGGTCAACGAAGACGCCCAGGCGTTTTTCCGGAGAAACCTTCATGCCACCGAGGAGGGCAAGAAGGCGCTGGCCTATCTTCGTAAGCGCGGGCTCTCGGAAGAGACGATCGAAAAGCTCCGCCTCGGCTACGCGCCCGCGTCCTGGACCGCTCTCACGGAGGCCTTCCAGGCACGCGGCGTCCCGCCCGAACTGCTCCTGAAGGCCGGCCTGGTCGTTCCCGGACGGAAGAAGGAGGGGTGGTTCGACCGCTTCCGGGGCAGGGTCATGTTCCCCATCCTCAACCTGACGGGCAAAGTCGTGGCCTTCGGCGGGCGGACGATCGACGGCTCCGCGCCCAAATACCTCAACTCGCCCGAGACGCCGGTCTATTCCAAGGGCCGGATTCTGTACGGCCTGAGCCTCACCAAGGACGCCGTGCGGGCCAAGGGCGCGATCGTGCTCGTCGAAGGCTATACGGATTTCAGCGGCCTGTACCAGGCCGGGGTCCTGCATTGCGCCGCGTCCCTGGGAACGAGCCTGACGGCCTCCCAGGTCTCCCTGGCCCGCCGATTCGCCCAGCGGATGGTCATCAATTATGACGGGGACGCCGCGGGGCGGACGGCGGCGGCCCGGGCGGTATCGCTCTGCTTCGAGCAGGGCCTGGACGTCTCGGTCGTGGTCCTGCCCTCCGACCTCGACCCGGACGGATACATCGGCCGCCACGGCCGGGATGCCTATCTCGGCCTCCTGGAAAAGAGCCGCTCCGGCCTCCGGTTTTTGGTCGATATGGCCACGGGGGGCCGCCCTCCCGCGACCCCCGAGGCGAAGGCCGCCGTCCTGAGGAGCATCCTGGCCGCGGTGGACAAAATCCCGGACCCGATCGTCAAGAGCGAATACCTGAAACAGCTCTCCAGCCTGTTCGGCGTCGAGGAGAAATTCTTCCGGAGCGTCCTCAAACCCGAGGAGGGGCCCTTCCCAGCCGGCGAAACGCCCTGCTTCCTCTACGCGGAAAAGCGTCTTCTCCAGATCCTGTTCCACCAGCCCGAATTCATCCCCTTCATCCTGAGCGAGGCTCCGGAAGCCGATTTCGTCCCGGGCGGAAGCCGGGACATCTTCGAGGCCGTCTTCGAACTCCACCGGGCCTCCGCGTCCGTCACCCTGCCGGCGCTGGGAGCCCGCTTGGACAAGGAACGGTTGCAGCGCCTCTCCCGTATTCTCATCGAACCCTCGGAGGCGGCGACGCCCGAGGAAGCCCTGGACTGCCTCGCGGCCCTGCGCAAATACAGCTACGAAAACCAGTGCAAGTCCATCCAGCATGAGATCATCCGCTGCCAAAAAGCAGGCGACAACGAACGGATCGCCGCTCTTCAGCGGGAAAAACAGGAACTGACAAAGAGAATCATGGCACTCTAAAAATGAAAAAAGACAGCAAAAAAGCCAAAAAGCCCGTTCCGCCCGCTCCGACCGGCAGGCCGAAGAACGAGGTCAAGGCCCTCATCACCAAGGGACGCCAGCAGGGCTACCTCCTCTTCGAGGACATCGACAAGACCTTTCAGGACGAGTTCGATTCCGAGGAGAACTTCAACGATTTCCTGAATTCGATCGGCGACTACGGGATCAAGATCCTGGACTCAAAGCAGCAGGAGATCCTCCCCCGCCGCCGCAAACAGGACGCGGTGACCACCCAGGGCCTGGAGCGGACGACCGACCCGGTCAAGCTCTATCTCCGGGAGATGGGCAACATCTCCCTCCTGACCCGGGAGGGGGAGATCGCCATCGCCCGCGAGATCGAGCGCGGGGAAAAGTCGATCATCAAAGCCCTGAGCAAGACCCGCCTGGTCCTCAACGAGGTCCTGGGCCTGGAGTCCCGGATCAAGGAGAACATCAACGTCATCACCGAGATGTTCGAGGTCAGCGAGGACGACATCGCCGAGGGGAAGATCGAGGAGAAAAAAAAGCAGATCCTGGCCAAGATCAAGAAGATCCGCGACCTGAGCCTCAAGCTGGACAAGATCCCCGTCCGGCCGAGGCACCTCATCAGCCGGGGCCGGATCATCGTCAAGATGTCCAGCCTGATCCGCGACCTGAACCTCCGGGCCAACCAGAGGGAGAAGATCATCGGCGTCCTCCGCCGCAAGTTGCAGGCCATCAACGCCCAGGAGGAGATCCTGGAGGACACGCAGACGGCGCGCAAGCAGACCCGCAGCCGGAAGAACCGGGCGGCCCTGGAGCAGAAGCAGAGGGAGGTCCAGCGCCTGATCCGGAACCATCAGCGGGAGATCGGCCTGGACGCCCCCAACCTGCGCAAGATCCTGCGGACCATCACCACGGGAAAAAAGATCAGCGACCAGGCCAAGAAGGAGCTCGTGGCGGCCAATCTGCGCCTGGTGGTGTCCATCGCCAAGAAGTACTCCAACCGGGGCCTGCAGTTCCTGGACCTGATCCAGGAGGGCAACATGGGCCTGATGAAAGCCGTGGACAAGTTCGAGTACCGCCGCGGCTACAAGTTCTCCACCTACGCCACGTGGTGGATCCGGCAGGCCATCACCCGGGCCATCGCCGATCAGGCCCGCACCATCCGCATCCCGGTGCACATGATCGAGACGATCAACAAGCTCATCCGCGTCTCGCGCGGCCTCGTCCAGGAGATCGGCCGGGAGCCCTCCTGCGAGGAGATCGCCAAGAAGATGGACATGCCGGTCAGCAAGGTCCGCAAGATCATCAAGATCGCCCAGGAGCCCATCTCCCTGGAGACGCCCATCGGCGAGGAGGAGGACAGCCACCTGGGGGATTTCATCGAGGACAAGGTCCTGCCCTCCCCCCCGGACACGGTCATTCACATCAACCTCCGGGAGCAGATTGAGGAAGCTCTGAAGACCCTCACCGAGCGCGAGGCCAGGGTCCTCAAGATGCGCTTCGGTCTGGGCGACGGCAACGAGCACACCCTGGAGGAAGTCGGGCAGCAGTTCAAGGTCACCCGGGAACGCATCCGTCAGATCGAGGCCAAAGCCCTCCGCAAGCTGAAGCACCCCAGCCGCAGCCGGAAGCTGAAGTCGTTCACCAACGGCACGAGCTGAGGGCCGGCGCGCAAGCCTATCCCTCCCGCTGACCTTCCCTGGCGGCGCAGCAAGGCGATCATCCGCCGAGAGTGAGCCCGGGGGATCTTCTAGACCATGAAAAAAGCGGAAAGATTCATTTTGCCCAAAAGCGGAAACAATCACCTTGCCTTGACAACGGCCCGCAGGCGGTTGTCTCCCACGGGGTTCTGTGATATAAGAAGAGCCACAAGGGCCTATAGCTCAGCGGTAGAGCCACCGGCTCATAACCGGCAGGTCCCAGGTTCGAATCCTGGTAGGCCCATACGCGCGAGAGGAAGAGATGTGGACGCCGACTTTGATGGGCTGATCGAACTGCAAGAGCTCGATGTCGAGATCAGAAAAGTACTGTCTCTTCTGGATAAGATTCCCGCCCAGGTCGAAACCATAAACCGGAAGATCGAAGCCGCCGTCCAGACGCTGGCCCTCGCCCGGGAAAAGCTGTCCCAGAACCAGAAAAAGCGCCGCGACCTGGAGGGAGAGGTCAAGGACATCAAGACCCAGATCACCAAATACAAGCTTCAGCTGAACCAGGTCAAGACGAACCGCGAATACCAGTCCCTGCTCAAGGAGATCGAAGAGAACCAGAAGAAGATCGACCTCCTGGAGGAGGAGATCATCGGGGAGCTGCTGAACGCCGACCAGATCGAGGCCGACATCCGGGCGGCCGTCGAACGCGACCGCGATGAGCGGGCCGGTTTTGAGGAGGAAAAGAAAACGCTGGCCGGAGAGAAGGAATACTGGGAGGGTCAGGTCCGGGAGCTCGAAGCCCGGAGGCGGGCGCTCCTGCCCCGGATTCCCGCCGACCAGGCCGGCCTGTACGAGCGCATATCCCTCCGCATGGGGGGGCAGGCCCTGTCGCCGGTCACGGACGACTTCTGCACCCTGTGCCACATGCGCATCCGGCCGCAGATGCTGAGCGAGCTGGTCGAAAAGCACGAGATCCTCCTGTGCGAGAATTGCGGCCGCATTCTGTACTGCATCAAGGAAAAGGACGGACAGGAAAAGGACGCCTCCGGACGTCTCTAAGCGCCCCGCCCGCGCTCGCCGTCGCCGGTCGATTTGAATTCACTCCCTCTTCCTGCTATCATGTTTCTCTTTATCGGTTAAAGGAGGTGCCCTTGAAAAAATCAATCGTTTTCGGACTGACGGTCCTGCTGCTGGCCGCCGTTCTGGCCCAAGCCGCGCAGGATGAAAAGCCGCGCTTGGGCGTCCTGCGGTTCACCAACACCACGAGCGCCGGCTGGTGGAGCTCTTCCGTGGCCAATGAGCTCTCGGACATGCTCGCCTCGGAGCTGGCCAGCACCAAAGCCTTCCAGGTCCTGGAGCGCAAGGAGATCGACGCCGCGATCTATGAGCAGGACCTGAGCCAGACCGACCGCATCAGCCAGGCGACCAAGGTCAAGCTGGGCAAGATGAAGGGCGCCAAGTACCTCGTCGCCGGCACCGTCTCCGCCTACGAGGAGGAGACCCGGGAGACGGGTGGCGGCGTGCGCGTCGGCCCGGTCAGCCTGGGCGGGAAGCTGGACAAGACCTACATCGCCGTCGACCTCAAGATCATCGACACCGAGACGGGCGAGATCGTGGACGCCCGGACGATCGAAGCGGAGGCCAAGGGAACCACCATCGGCGGCGGGATCAGCCTGCGGGGCGTGGCGCTCAGCGGCGCCGACGCGCAGAAGACCCCGGCCGGCAAGGCCATCCGGGCCTGCGTCATCTACTGCTCCGAATACCTGGCCTGCTCCCTGGCGAAGGGACAGGACGCCCCCTGCATGAAGAAATGGGACAAGATGGACGAGAAGCGGAGGGAGCGGACCAAGGGAGCGATCGACATCAAGTAGCGCCGTTCCCGATCACGGATCAACCCGGGGAGGCCGAAAGGCCTCCCTTTTTTTTATCCCCGGCTCCGCCCTCCGGGTCCGTCAGATCTGATTGTCGTACCTGTCTTCCTGGTAGAGGGAATCGATCTGGGCGGCGTAGGTCTTCTCCACGATGTTCCGTTTGATCTTCAGGCTGGGGGTCATCTCGCCCTTCTCGATCTCGAAGTCGCGCTCCAGGAGGAGCACCTTCTTGACCTTTTCGTAGGAAGCCAGCATGGGCGTGGCCCGGTCGACCTCGGCCGCCATGAAGGACACCACCCGGGGGTTCTTGACCAGCTCCGCCCGGTCGCGGAAGGCGATGCCCGCCCCGCGGGCGTAGTCCTCGAGCTTCTCGAAGTTGGGAACGAGCAGAGCCGCGATGAACTTCCTCCGGTCGCCGATGACCAGGGCGCTGGCGATGTAGGGGTTGGTCTTAAGGACATTCTCGATGGGCTGGGGGGCGATGTTCTTGCCTCCGGCGGTGACGATCAGGTCCTTCTTCCGGTCGGTGATGACCACGAACCCCTCCTCGTCCACGCGCCCGATGTCGCCGGTCTTGAACCAGGGGCCCTCGAAGCTGTCGCGCGTCTCGGCTTCTTTCTTGTAATAGCCCTTCATGACGTTCGGGCCGCGGACCAGGATCTCGCCGTCGGGGGCGATCCGGACCTCGACGCCGGGGATGGTTTTGCCCACCGTCCCGAACTTGAGGTTCTCGAAGGTGTTGACCGAAATGACGGGCGACGTCTCGGTCAGCCCGTAGCCCTCCATGATGACCAGGCCCATGGCGTAGAAGAACTCGGCGATGTCCTTGCTCAGGGGGGCGCCGCCCGAGACGAAGAAGCGGATGCGCCCTCCGGTTTTGGCCACGATCTTGGAGAAGACGAGCTTGTGGGCCAGGCCGCGCCGGAACTTGAGTCCGCCGGGGATGCTCTGGCCGGCGAGCTTCCGCCGCCCGAATTCCCGGCCCACCCTGAGGGCCCAGAAGAAGATCTTGCGCTTCAGACCCGAGCCGGCGAGCACCGTGTCGATGACCTTTGAGTAGATCTTCTCGAAGACGCGCGGCACGCCGACCATGATGTTCGGCCGGACCTCAACCAGGTTCTGGGCCACGGTCTCCACGCTCTCGGCGTAGCCGATCGTGCAGCCGCGGTAGACGTAGGCGTAGGTCACCATCCGCTCCAGGACGTGCGACAGGGGCAGGAAGGACAGGACGGTGTCCTTGGAGGAGAATTCCAGGAGCTCGGCGGAGGTGACGACGTTGCTGCAGAAGTTCGAATGGGTGAGGATGACGCCCTTGGGCACGCCCGTCGTCCCCGAGGTGTAGATGATCGTCGCCGTGTCGTCCGGCTTGACCGCCAGGGCTTCGCGCTCGAAGCGTTGCGGGTCCTTCTCCTCGGCCTTCCTCCCCTCGGCGGCGATGTCCGACCAGAGTCTCACGCCGGAGGGAGCGGGGCCGTCAAGGATGATGAAATGCTTGACCTTGCCCAGCTGGCTCTTCACGGCATCGACCTTCCTCCACTGGTCGATGTTGGACACCAGGACGCACTTGGCGTCGCTGTCGTCGATGATGTACTTCACCTGCTCGGGCACGAGGGTGGTGTAGATGGGCACGGTGATCCCCCCGGCGCAGACGGCCGCCAGGTCGGCCATGACCCATTCCGGCCGGTTTTCGCAGAGGATGACGAACTTGTCTCCCGGCGCAAACCCCAGAGTTTTCAGGCCCAGGCTGAAATGCCTCACCCGTTCGCCGAACTCCCGGGAAGAGATGGGGGTGTAAGCCCCTTGTTTCTTGACCAGGATGAAATCCGGCTTGGGATAAGACTGAAGAGTGTTCAACAAAATGCGGGGAATGGTCTCGCTCACGAATCCCTCCTTATTAAAGTGAGCCCATTGTAGAATTGTCACCCCTCCGGAGTCAAGCCGGATTTCGGCCCGGACGCGGACCGGGAAGCGGAGACGGGCCGGCCTACTCCTCCTCGGCCACCCTGGCCACGGAGCAGACCTTGTCCTTGTCCTCGAGGTGGATGAGCCGGACGCCCTGAGTGGACCGGCCCGAGGCCCGCACCTCAGGAGTCTTGATGCGGATGACTTTGCCCGCCTCGGTCATGAGCAGCAGCTCGCCCTCGGAGATGCCGACCATGGCCAGCGCCGGGCCGATCTTGGGCATGACCTTGAGGTTGATGATCCCCTTGCCGCCGCGGCTCTGCTTGCGGTACTGCCCGATCTCCGTCTTCTTGCCGAAGCCTTTCTCGCTGGCGGTGAAGACGAACTTGTCCGCGCTGCTGACGACGATCAGGCCGATGACCGCGTCCTTGGGGGCCAGGGACATGGCCCGCACGCCCGCGGCCTGACGCCCCATGGGCCGGATCTGCTTCTCGCTGAAGCGGATGGCCTTGCCCAGGCGGGTGCCGATGATGATGTCCCGCTTCCCGTCGGTCAGGCTGGTGAACAGCAGCTGCTGCTTGGGCCGGACGGTCATGGCCTGAATGCCGCCCTTGCGGATGTTCTTGAACTGGTCGAGGGCCGTTTTCTTGATCTGGCCGTCCGAGCTGAGCATGAGCAGGTAGCGGTCGGGGCTGAAGTCCTTGACCGCGGCGACCGAGGTCACACACTCCCCGGTTTGGAACTCGACGAGGTTGGCGATGGACTTGCCCCGGGCGGCGAGCCCCACGTCGGGGATGTCCAGGGCCTTGAGCCAGTACAGCCGGCCCTGGTTGGTGAAGACGAGGAGGTAGCTGTGGGTGGAGCAGATGAAGATGTTCTCCACCGCGTCCTCCTCTTTCATGCTGATGCCCTTGCGGCCCTTCCCGCCGCGCCCCTGGTTTCGATAGGAGCTCAGGGAGGTGCGCTTGATGTAGCCGGAAGCGGTCTGGACGATGACCACCTCCTCCTCCTTGACCAGGTCCTCGGGCTTGATGTCGGTGATGACTCCCTCCCTGATCTCCGTCCGCCGGGGGTCCCCGAAGGCCGCCTTGGCCTGCTTCAGCTCCTCGACGATGATGTCCTGGATGAGCTTCTCCGAGCCGAGGATCTTCTTCAGCTTGGCGATGAGCTCCTTGACCTCGATGTATTCCTTGCGGATCTTCTCCCGCTCCAGGTTGGTCAGCCGCTGGAGCTGCATCTCCAGGATGGCCTGGGCCTGGATGTGCGTCAGGCGGAAACGGGTGATGAGTCCGTTGCGGGCGTCCTCGACCGTCTTCGAGCGGCGGATGAGGGTGATGATCTCGTCCAGGTGGTCGAGGGCGATGGTCAAGCCCTCCAGGATGTGGGCCCGGGCCTCGGCCTTCTTCAGCTCGAACCGCGTCCGGCGCCGGATGACGTCCTGGCGGTGGGAGAGGAAGTGCTTCATGATGTCGACGAGGCCCAGGAGCTTGGGCTGCTTGTCCACGATCGACAGGAGGATGAGGCCGTAGGACGTCTGGAGGGCGGTGTGCTTGTAGAGGTTGTTGAGGACGACCTCGGGCAGCTCCCCCTTCTTCAGCTCGAAGACGATGCGCATCCCCTCGCGGTCGGACTCGTCGCGGATGTCGGCGATGCCCTCGATCCGCTTTTCGTTGACCAGATGGGCCGCGTTCTCCAGGAGCTTGGACTTGTTGACCTGGTAGGGGATCTCGGTGACGATGATGCGCTCCCGCTCCCCCTTGGGGCCGCCGGACTCGATGACCGACTTAGCCCGGATGGTGATCGAACCCCGGCCGTCGCGGTAGGCGTCGCGCAGCCCCTGCAGCCCGTAAATCTGGCCGCCCGTGGGGAAGTCCGGGCCGGGGATGAACTCCATGATCTTGTCCAGCTTGGCCCCGGGATGCTGAATGAGATGGACGAGGCCGTCCACGACCTCGCCCAGGTTGTGGGGCGGGATGTTGGTCGCCATGCCCACGGCGATGCCCGAGCCGCCGTTGACCAGGAGGTTGGGGAACTTGGCCGGCAGGACCTCGGGCATGGACAGGCTGTCGTCGTAGTTGGGCACGAAGTTGACCGTATCCTTGTCCAGGTCGTCCATCAAGCTTTCGGCGATCTTCTTCAGCCGGACCTCGGTGTAGCGCATGGCCGCGGGCGGGTCTCCGTCGATCGACCCGAAATTGCCTTGGCCGTCCACCAGGACGCTGCGCATGCTGAAATCCTGGGCCATGCGCACCAGCGTGTCGTAGACCGCCTGGTCGCCGTGGGGATGGTACTTGCCGATGACGTCGCCCACGATGCGCGCCGACTTCTTGAAGGGCTTGTTGTGGGTCGTCCCCGTCTCGTACATGGAGTACAGGACCCGGCGGTGAACGGGCTTCAGGCCGTCCCGGATGTCGGGGATGGCCCGGCCGATGATGACGCTCATGGCGTAGTCGAGGTAGGAGCGCCTCATCTCCACCTCGAGGCTGACCTCGGACAGGTCGGCGGCCGCGGGCGGCGCGGCCGGCGGGGCCGGGATCTTGGGCGCCTCTTTTTCCTTTTCCCTGGCCTTGTCCTTGCCTTTGTCTTTCTCGGCGGGGGTCATGTGGGGGGTCCTTTCGCCGAAGCCGTCAGATGTCGAGGTTGGTGACCAAAACGGCGTTCGACTCGATGAAGCTGCGGCGTCGCTCGACCTCATCGCCCATGAGGATGCTGAAGGTTTCGTCGGCCGCGACGGCGTCCTGGATCATGACCTTCAGCAGGGCCCGCTGGGCGGGGTTCATGGTCGTTTCCCAGAGCTGCGAGGGCGCCATCTCGCCCAAGCCCTTGTAACGCTGGATGGAAACGCCCTTCTTGCCCTTCTCGTGGAGGTAGTCCACGAGCCGGATCTCGTTCTCGATCGTCAGGCTCTCTCCGTCGCTGGCGATCTCGTAGGGCGGCCGGAAGCTCTCCAGCTCCTTGAAGAGCTTGATCAGGCCTTTGTACTCCGTCGAGTCGACCAGGGCCAGGTTGACCCGGCAGTTGATGGACATGCCGTTGACCTGGTAGCGGATGCCGAGCTCCCAGGCTTCGTACTCCTCGTCCTGGACGAGCTCCGTGGACAGCCCCTTGGCCTCGACCAGGGCCTGGACCTTCTTCATGGCTTTCTTGTCCTGGAGGAAATCGAGGCCGGCGACGCCCTCGCGGATGAGCAGCTCGACCAGGAAGGGGGGGAAGCCCTTCCGCTCCAGGAGCTGCAGGTAGCTCTTCTTCTGCATGAGACGCAGGAAATGCTTGCGGAGCTTTTCCCCCTCGAAGACCTCTTTCTTGCCCTTGACCCGGACCTTGAAATCCTCCGAGATCTTCTTGACCACCCACATCTCGTAGGCCCGCTCCTCCTTGAGGTATTGGACCTCCTTGCCCTTGGAGATCTTGTACAGGGGGGGCTGGGCGATGTAGAGATAGCCCCGCTCGATGAGGGGCTTGAGGTGCCGGTAGAAGAAGGTCATGAGCAGGGTGCGGATGTGCGAGCCGTCGACGTCGGCGTCGGTCATGATGATGACCTTGTGGTAGCGGAGCCTGTCGAGCGACGACTCGGCCTCGCCCACGCCCACGCCCAGGGCGGCGATCATCATCCCGATCTCCTCGTTGTGCAAAATCTTGTCCTGGGCGGCTCTCCAGACGTTGAGGATCTTGCCCTTCAGCGGCAGGATGGCCTGGAAGCGGCGGTCGCGGCCCTGCTTGGCCGAGCCGCCGGCCGAATCGCCCTCGACGATGAAGATCTCCGACAGGGCGGGGTCCTGCTCCTGGCAGTCGGCCAGCTTGCCGGGCAGAGTGGTCGACTCGAGCACGCTCTTGCGCCGGGCCAGGTCGCGGGCCTTGCGGGCCGCCTCGCGGGCCCGGGCGGCCTCCATGGCCTTGAGGACGATGCGCTTGGCGTTGGTCGGGTTCTCCTCCAGGTAGGCGGCCAGCTTCTCGTTGACCAGGGACTCGACGATGCCCTTGACCTCGGAGTTGCCCAGCTTGGTCTTGGTCTGCCCCTCGAACTGGGGGTCGCGCATCTTGACGCTCAGGACGGCGCACAGCCCCTCCCGGGAGTCGTCCCCGGACAGGGAGCCCGAGCTCAGGTCCTTGAAGAGGTTGTTGGCCAGGGCGTAGTTGTTCAGGCAGCGGGTCAGGGCGGCCTTGAAGCCGATGAGGTGCGTCCCGCCCTCGGTGGTGTTGATGTTGTTGACGAAGGTGAAGATCGTCTCGGTGTAGCCGGAGTTGTACTGGAAGGCCAGCTCGATGATGATGCCGTCCTT
>Ga0194112_10008212_pt1 | contig 13488 bp, 16 predicted proteins | sample TA2MahC400mmetaG_FD_146191 | JGI IMG/M metagenome (GOLD analysis project Ga0194112, IMG submission 146191) | Freshwater microbial communities from Lake Tanganyika, Tanzania - TA2015016 Mahale Deep Cast 400m | ecosystem: Environmental > Aquatic > Freshwater > Lake | place: Tanzania: Lake...
AGTCACGATGATCTCGGCGCCCGCGTCGCGACCCATCAGCTGGAACGCCTTTTCCGCCGAATGCAGGTTGCCGCTGTCGTAATCGACCAGTGCGACTCGCATCACAGCGCCCCCTTGGTCGAGGGCAGGACGCCTGTCATGCGCGGATCGGGCTCGACCGCCTCGCGCAGGGCGCGGGCGACCGCCTTGAAGGCGGCTTCGGCGATGTGGTGGCTGTTCAGCCCGTGCAGGCGGTCGACATGAAGGGTGATGCCGCCATGGGTGCTGAGGGCCTGAAAGAATTCCCGCACCAGTTCGGTGTCAAAGGTGCCGATCGTCGTCGAGGGAAACTCCACGTTCCAGACGAGGTAGGGCCGGGCCGACAGATCCAGCGCCGCGCGCACCAGCGAATCGTCCATCGCCAGCAGAAAGCTGCCATAGCGGCGGATGCCCTTCTTGTCGCCCAGAGCCTTGACCAGGGCCTGCCCAATGGCGATTCCCGTATCCTCGACCGTGTGATGGTCGTCGATATGCAGGTCGCCCTTGGCACGGATGGACATGTCGATCAGCGAATGCCGCGACAGCTGGTCCAGCATGTGGTCAAAGAACCCCACGCCGGTCTAGTTGTCGTAAACCCCGGTGCCGTCGAGGTTCAGCGTGACCTCGATCTGCGTTTCGGAGGTGGTGCGGGTGATCGTCGCCTGGCGCATGGAATGTCCTTTGGGTGTCGGCGCCTTATAGGCCGGGCCGCGCGCTCAGCCAAGATGGACCTGTCCTGCCGGATAGCGCACCCGTGGCACCATCCGCGTGGCCAGAAAGAAACCCAGGGTCAGGGGGCCCACGCGGCCCAGGAACATCACCACCATGATGATCATGCGGCCAAAGTCCGTCAGTTCCAGCGTGTAGCCGCGCGACAGGCCCGTGGTGCCGAAGGCCGAGGCGACCTCGAAGGCGATGTCGATGAATTCGCCGTCATGGCTGATGGCCATCACAAAGACCGCCGTGAAGATCACCCCCGAGGCGATCGAGATCAGCGCCATGGCCTTGAGCACATCGCCAAGGGGAATGGACCGGCCGAAGGCCCAGATCTCGGTCCGACGGCGCAGGAAGGCCATCGTGGCCAGGACCATGACCACGATCGTCGTCACCTTGAGCCCTCCGGCGGTGGAGGTGGGCCCGCCGCCGATGATCATCAGCGCCATGTAGAACAGCGAAGTGGAATCGTGCAGTCCGGCGACGTCCGTGGTGTTGAACCCGGCCGTCCGCGTCGTCACGCCCTGGAACCACGCCACCGCCAGCCGCGCGCCGATGCTGTCGTACTGACCCAGGGTGCGCGGGTTTGTCCATTCCAGCACGGCCGTCAGCCCCACCCCCAGTACGATCAGGACGCCGGTGCCGATGATCATCAGCCGCGTGTGCAGGCTCCAGCCACGCCAGAAGGGGCGGCGATAGATGTCCGACACGACGACGTAGCCGATGCCGCCCACGATGAACAGCGCGGGGATGACCGAGTTCACGATGGGGTCGGTGGCGTAGATGGTCAGCCCCGGCGAGAAGGTCGAGAACCCCGCGTTGTTGAAGGCCGAGATCGAGTGAAAAATGGCGTGCCACAGGCCGGCCGCCAGTCCGTGCGCCGGCATGAAGGACAGGCACAGCAACATGGCTCCGGCCATCTCGGCGATGATGACCACGCGAAAGATCGTCCAGACAAGCCGCGTCAGCTGCACATACGAGGTCTGGTTCAGGTCCTCGCGCAGGTAGGCGCCCTGGGTGATGCCCAGTGGCAGGCCAAGCGCCGACCAGACCAGGACGGCAAAGGTCATCAGCCCCAGCCCCCCCAGCTGGATCAGCACGGCGACGACCAACTGGCCCCAGAACGTCAGCACCAGTTCCGTGTCGATAACCCCCAGCCCCGTCACCGTGACCGCCGAGGTCGAGGTGAAAAGGGCATCCATCATCGTGATTGGCTGGCGGGCCATGACCGGCAGCATCAGCAGCAGGCCGCCCAGCACGATCAGCGCCAGGTAGCTGGAGGCCAGGACCGCAGGAGGCGGAGTGCGCGACAGCCAGCGCTTGAGTGCCTTGCGGGGATGGGAGAGGCGCATCAAAGATGATCGCCAAAGCGCGTCAGGTCCACCCGCTTGCCCAGCAGCAGCAGGCGATCGTTCGTCTGCAGCAGCGGATCGTCGTTGCGCGTGCTGCGGTATTCGGTTCCCCGCATCATGCCCAGGACCTCGATGCCGGGCTGGATGCGCAGCTCGGACAGCCGCCGCCCCGACAGGCGCTGCGGGATCATCAGGTTGACCACCGAAAAGCCGTTGCCGAGGCTGACATAATCCTGGACCGCCGGGTTGTTCAGCATCTGCGCCGCGTGGCGGCCCATCTCCAGTCCCGGCAGGATCACACGATCGGCGCCGATCTTGGACAGGATGCGGTGATGGGTTCGGCTCTCGGCCTTGGCCCAGATGGTGCCCACGCCGATCAGCCGGAGGTTCATCGCGGCAATCACGTTGCTTTCCAGGTCGTTGCCGATCGAGACGAGGCCCACGTCATAGCGGTCGACCCCCGCCTCGCGCAGGGCACCCTCGTCCGTGGCGTCCAGGATCACCACCGACGGCAGATGCTCGGCCAGCGCGGCCACGCGGCGCGGGTCCTTGTCCACGCCCATCACCCGGTTTCCGAAGCGTGCGAGTTCAGAAGCGACGACGCTGCCGAAGGCACCAAGGCCGATCACGACGAAACTGCGACTCACTTTTCCCATCGGAACCCCAAGGGAGGAAAAACCCGCGGATGCTGCATCCGCGAGAGGATGGATGTCAATCGTGTCGCCGCCGATCAGGTGCCGACCGTGGCGCGGCCACTGCATCTGCAGGCGGATGCAGGCGCAGGCCCGGCAGGGATTGGGCCGCCAAGGCCCATCGCACGGTCGCTGGAGGCGAGAGGACCGGCGGGGCCGGCGCTCCTTTATGCCGCAGCCTGGGGGGATTTCAGCGAGCCGAACACGAGAGGCATGAGCGGGACGACTTATTTATTCACGAGGCGGTGCAAATGCTTGAACTCAATTCCTGAGATTGCTTCGACAGTTCCCCCGAGGTTCAAGGATCAGTGCCGGACAGGAGCCATGGCTGGCGTGGCCCCAGCGGGTGAGGATGGGAAAGGCTGCCTCGAGGCCGCAAGGACAGAAAGCCTGCGGCGTTCGAATGCAACAGGTTGCAGGGGTGTCGCCCGATGGCAGGAGGCTGCCTGCGCGTGCATCGGGGTCAGGCCCTTGGTCGTGTTCAGCCAGCTGTCCTTGTCTTATGGCGATGGCAGTGCGAAAACCGCTCAAATGCCACCAAAGGACCGACGCCGATGAGCGATATCTCCGCCAGCGAACGCCGGCTCAGCGCCGCACTTGACCGCATCGACCGTCTGCTCGAGCTTGCGCCGCGGCCACAGGCCGAAGACCATCAACGGGTCGAGGAGTTGACCCGGCAGCTGCACGAGGCCCAGGACCAGAATAGTCGGCTGAGCCGGGAACTGGAGGCGGCCGCCCTGCCTGCCGCGTCACCCGGGGACCGCGGTGCCGAACTGGCGGATCTGCAAACGCGCCTGGATGCCGCCACGGAACAGGCCGCGCGTCTGGCGGCTGCCAACGAGGATCTGGCCTCGGCCAATCGGAACCTGATCGACGCGCAGGCGACAGGAGGCATTGGCGAGGATGAGGTGCGCGACGCCCTGGAAGCCGAGATCCAGGCGCTGCGGGCTGCGCGTGCTGCGGAAATGGGGCAGATGAGCGAGATCATGACCGAGCTTGAGCGCCTGCTGGCCGAAGACGAGGCGCGGGCCAAGCCGTCCGAACCCGTCGAAGTTGCGGCCGAGGTCGCAGGCGATGCCGGCGGTCTTCCCGAGGTGGAGACGGTCGGGCAACAGCCCGGCAAAGATGGAGGACTCTGACATGGCCGAGGTCGAATTCACCATCGGACACAAGGAATACCGGGTCGGCGCGCAGGACGGCGAGGAGCGGCTGCTGCAACGCGCGGCCCAGATCCTCGACTCGGAGGCGCGCCAGATCCTGAACCAGGCGGGCAGGGTGCCCGAGCCTCGCCTGTTGCTGCTGGCGGGGCTGATGCTGGCCGACCGCTTTGCCGCGCTGGAGGAACGCGCCGAAAAGGCCGAGCGGCACGTGACGCGCTTGCAGCAGAACCCGCCCCGCGTTGAGGTTCCGGTGATTCCCTCGGACCTCCGGGAAGCAATGGCGGAGCTGGCCGCGCGGGCCGAATCCCTTGCCGACCGGCTGGAGGAACAGCAGGGCGCTTGACCCTCTGGGTTACCAAAGCCTCAGGACAGGTGCCGGTCGGCGCCTGTCGCCAAGCCCGTCACGCGCGGAGGGTGCAGCCGCGTCCGATAGCTGTGCCAGGGATCACCTGACAGGCCTTTGCGCCATATGGTGACCGCTGTGCCGGAACCGAACGTCATTCGCCTTGCCCGTAGCCCAGAAAGGCTGCCAGGGTCTCGGCAACCGCTTCGGGGGCATCGGCATGAAGCCAATGACCGGCACCTTTCAGCGTGACTACCCGCACCTGCGGAAAATAGCGGCGCATCGCGTCTTCGCCCGGGGTCAGGACATAATCGGACCGCTCTCCGCGCAGCGCCATGACCTTGCCGGGAAAGCTGCCCACCGGCAGGTCCTGCGGCCAGCCCACGATCTGCGGCATCCCATGGCGCAGCGCGGGCAGGTTCAGCTTCCATGCGGGCGGGCTGGCCTTCAGGTCCAGGTTCTGCAGCAGAAAGGCCCGGATGCCCGCGTCTTCGACCGTTGCCGCCAACTGCCGGTCGGCATCGCTGCGGCGGGCGACGGCCGGCAGGTCCAGCCCCTCCATTGCGTCGATATAGCCGGTCTGGTCATGCTCATAAGGCAGCGGCGCGATATCCATGACCACCAGCCGCCGCACGCGCCGGGGCCGCGTCAAGGCAAGGACCATGGCCGCCTTGCCGCCCATGGAGTGCCCCACCAGATCGACGCGCCCGCCCAGATCATCGATCAGGGCGGCCAGATCCCCAGCCAGTGCGGGGTATCCGGCATCCGCATCATGCGGACTGTCGCCGTGGTTGCGCAGATCGACGGTGACGACAGGGCGGGCCTGGGCCAACCTGCGGGCCTGGGCACCCAGATTGCGTCCCTGTCCGTAAAGTCCGTGGACCAGAAGGATGGGAAGGCCCTTGTCCGGGCCGATGATCGTGTGATTCAGCTTCATGCGGGCAGCTTACGGCGTCTGGCGTGCAGCCACCATCCCGACTAACCTGAGGGCATGAAGCGCAAGGCACAGAGTTTCGAGGACATCCCCCGGATGGCCGACGAGGTGGCCCAGCTGATGGCGTCCCGCTTTGGCGGGGCACAGCGCGGGGAGCGCCCGCCGTTGCACCTGATGCTCCGGCGACGGGGCGGGGCCCTGCCGGCGCGGCTGCGCCCCAAGGCCGCGCATCTGGCCGAGGCGGATCGGCTGTCCCGTCAGCCCAGAATCGCCCGGCAGCTGCCCCTGCGCCGGCTTAGCCGGGAACATGCCGCGCTTGTGGCGCATCTGCGGCCCTTGGGCGAGTTGTCCCGGTGGCAGGGCCGGGCCCTGGGCTTTGCAGCCTCGATCGCCCTGGGGCTGGTGGCGCTGGCAGGGGTTGCCCTGTGGATCATGGTCAAGCGCGGGCTGCTGTGACAGTCTTGCATGACATGCAACCCAGCCCTGCCGCCGGCGGCTCTTGCCAATCAGTGTTCAAGCTGGTGTGAGGGCTAACATCTCCGTCGCGCGCAGGACCATCATGACACAGAACCCCGATTTCCGGGCCGCCATCCTGGCCCTGGCCCTTGGCGCCTTTGCCATCGGAACCTCCGAATTCGCGGCGATGGGTTTGCTGCCCTACTTCGCGGCCGACCTGTCACTGACCGAGCCGCAGGCGGGCCATGTCATCAGCGCCTATGCCATGGGCGTGGTGGTGGGCGCGCCCCTGACCTCCATCCTGGGCGCCCGCCTGCCGCGGCGGCGTTACCTGGCGGCGCTGATGGCGTTCTATGGCGTGGTGAACCTGCTGGCCGCGATGATGCCGGATCTGGCGACGCTGACCGGGATGCGTTTTCTGGCGGGCCTGCCGCATGGCGGCTTCCTGGGCGTCGCGATGCTTTATGCCGCCGATGCGCTGCCGCAGGGACAGCGGGCGCGGGGCGCGGCGCGCGTGCTGCTGGGCCTGACGGTCGCCAATATCATCGGCGTCCCTCTGGCGGGATGGATGGGCCAGAGCATCGGCTGGCGGTGGGGCTTTGCGCTGCCCGGTGTGCTGGCGCTGGCCTCTGCCTGGGCGATCCTGCGCGTGGCTCCACGGGTTGGCGGCAATCCGCATGCCCGGCCGTGGGACGAACTGCAGGCGCTGAAGAATCCGCGCGTGCTGTGGGTCTTGGCCGTGGGCGCAATCGGCTTTGGCGGGCTGTTCGCGGTCTATGCCTTCATGACGGCGGCAATCCTGGCCACGAGTCAGGCGCCGGCCTATGTCGTGCCGCTGACGCTGGCGGTGTTCGGCGTGGGGGGGACCCTTGGCACCTGGGGCGCCGGCCGGCTGACCGAGATCATGGGGATCAACCGGGCCGCCTATCTGTCGCTGGCCGCCATGGCCGCGACGCAGGGCTTTGCGGCGCTGGTGGTCGGGAACTGGCAGCTGATGGTGCTGTCCTCCTTCCTGATCTCGGCCGGGGCGGGGCTTGTCATTCCCCTGCAGACGCGGCTGATGGACGTCGCTGGTTCGGCGCAGAGCATGGCGGCGGCGATGAACCACGCGGCCTTCAACGCCGCCAACGCCCTGGGACCCTTTCTGGCGGGCCTGGCGCTGGCGGCGGGATGGGGCTGGCGTGCGCCGGGGCTGGTGGGCGTGGCTCTTACGGCTGCGGGCGCGGTGGCACTGACGCTTTCAATTCGATATGATCGGGCAGGATCGGCGGCGGCAGCGCGCGCATGATGACCTGGCGCGAGGTGGACGCGAACTCGCGCCGCCAGGTGACCCACAGGACGATCGCCGTCCCGATGACCAGCGTGACGGCGCCGGTCAGGAACCCAAGCGACCCCAGCGCGAAGTAGACGCTGCGAAGGCCGGCGTTGAAGCTGCGCGCCGCCGTGATGTTCAGGTCGGCCGCCTGCATGGCGCGGTCCATCGCTTGGGGATGTTCGGGCCGGTTCGGCACCGCCGCCATCATCACCGCGCAATATCCGAACAGCCTGTGGGACCAGACGAATTTCAGAAACGCGTTCACCACGAAGAACATCGGCACCAGCAGCCGCAGCTCCCAGCCGACATCCGCCGTGGGGGCCAGTTCCAGCCCCGCCGCGATGCCCTGCAGCCGCTCGGCATTGCCGATCAGCGCCAGCAGGCCGCCGGTGGCGATCATGCAGGCAGAGGCGAAAAAGGCCGTTCCTTCGCGCAGGCTGGCCAGGATGTTGCCGTCAAAGATGCGTGGTTCGCGGCTGATGAAGTTGTGCATCCATTCGCGGCGATAGCGCATCATCAGCACCGACACCGACGGCCGGCCCGCCGGGGGCCGTTCGGTGAACCAGCCGATGCCCAGCCAAGCCGTGAACAGCAGCGCCAGCGCGATCAGGTCGCGCAGCGCCGGCGGGTGCGAGGCAAGCTGGTCCAGCAGGTTCATGCCGCGACACTAGGACGGGATCACGCCGCTTGAAAGCCCCCCTCTGCGCTCCTATCCTTTCGGGAACGGCAGGGAGGAAATACCGGCCATGATGCAGATGCCCCAGCCCGACGCGTCCGTCCTGGCGCGCCGCCAGGACATCATCGCTGCCCTGCAGGACGAACTGCCGGGGGCGGTGATCCATGATCCCGCCGAAACCCGCGCCTATGAATGCGACGCGCTGTCGGCCTATCGCTGCCCGCCGCTGGCCGTGGTCCTGCCACACACCACGGACGAGGTGTCGCGCCTGCTGCGCCTGTGTCACGAGCTGCGCGTTCCGGTGGTGCCGCGCGGCGCCGGCACCAGCCTGGCGGGCGGGTCCATGCCCAGCCGGGACGCGGTAGTGATCGGCCTGTCCCGCATGACCGAGGTGCTGGAGATTTCGCCCGAGGATCGGCTGATCCGCGTGCAGGCCGGCCGCACGAACCTGTCGGTTTCCGGTGCGGTGGACAGCCTGGGTTTCTTTTATGCGCCGGACCCGTCCAGCCAGCTGGCCTGCGCCATCGGCGGCAATATCGCGATGAACTCGGGCGGGGCGCATTGCCTGAAATACGGGGTGACGACCAACAACCTTCTGGGCGTCACGATGGTGCTGATGGACGGATCGGTCGTCGAACTTGGCGGCCCGATGGGCGAGGGACCGGGGCTTGACCTGCTGGGTGTGGTCTGCGGATCGGAAGGGCAGCTGGGCATCGTCACCGAGGCGACGCTGCGCATCCTGCCCAAGCCCGCCGGCGCGCGACCCGTCCTGATCGGCTTTGACAGCAGTGAAACGGCAGGCGCCTGCGTGGCGGCGATCATCCGCGCGGGCATCATTCCCGTCGCGATCGAGTTCATGGACAGCCCCTGCATCCGCGCCACCGAGGCTTTTGCAGGCGCCGGCTATCCCGACTGCGAGGCCCTGCTGATCGTCGAGGTCGAGGGCACGCCGCCCGAGATCGACGAGCAGCTGGCCCTGATCCGCAACATCGCCATGCGTTTCGAGCCCGTCGAGTTCCGAGAAAGCCGGTCCGAGGATGAAGCGCGCCGCATCTGGCTGGGCCGCAAGTCGGCCTTCGGGGCGATGGGGCAGATGGGCGACTATATCTGCCTGGACGGCACCATCCCGGTGACGGCGCTGCCTTCGGTCCTTGCGGGCATCGGCGATCTGTCGCGGCAATACGGGCTGGCGGTCGCGAATGTGTTCCACGCGGGCGACGGGAACATGCACCCCTTGATCATCTATGACGCCAACCAACCGGGTGATCTGGACCGGGCCGAGGCCTTGGGCGCCGACATCCTGCGCCTGTGCGTCGAGGTGGGCGGTTGCCTGACCGGCGAACATGGCGTCGGCATCGAAAAGCGCGACCTGATGAGCGTCCAGTTCGATCCTGCCGACCTGGAGGCGCAGATGCGGGTCAAGGATACCTTCGATCCCCACTGGCTGCTGAACGCTGCCAAGGTCTTTCCGCTGGAGGTTTCGGCCCCGCGCCGCGAACGCCGTCTGAACAGGACAGCCGATGCGGCCTGAATCCGAGGCCGAACTGGCCCACCTGATCCGCAGCGCCCGGGCCTCCCTGTCGATCACCGGCGGGCGCACGCGTCACTGGCCTGGCGAGGGACAGGGCGATCCTCTGGACATGACCGCGCTGACTGGTGTGACCCTCTATGAACCCGAGGCGCTGACCCTTGTGGTGCGCGCCGGCACCCCGCTGGAAACCGTCCGCCGGACGCTGGCGGCCGAAGGGCAGATGCTGGGATTCGAGCCAGCCGGCAACGGGTCGTCCACGATCGGCGGAGTGGCCGCGACCAACGCGTCCGGCCCGCGTCGGGTGCAGGCGGGGGCTGCGCGCGACGCGCTGATCGGCGTGCGCTTTGTCGATGGCCAGGGCAACATTATCCGCAATGGCGGCCGGGTGATGAAGAACGTGACCGGCTATGATCTTGTCAAGCTGATGACGGGCAGCCGGGGCCGCCTGGGCGCGTTGAGCGAGCTCAGCTTTCGCACGGCTCCGCTGCCGCCGGTGACACGGACACTGGCGCTGCCCGAACTGGACGCGGCCGCCGCCATCCCGGCGCTGTCCAGCGCCCTTGGCGGGCCTTTCGACGTGTCGGGGGCCGCCTGGCTGCCCGGCCACGGGGCCATGATACGGCTCGAGGGGCTGGGCGCGTCGGTCGCCTCGCGTGCGGCGGACCTGACGGCTCGGCTTGCGTCCTTTGGTGCTGTTCGCGACGGGGACAACGAGGCTTGGCGTCTGTGTTGTCCGAGTGAGCCGGGGGCCCACGGTGACACCTGGCGCATCACCTGCCGCCCCAGCGAGGCGCCGGCACTTCTGGCCCATCTGCCAGAGCCGCTGTTCCTGGACTGGGGCGGGGCGCTGATCCATGTCCTGCTGCCGCCGGGGCAGGTGCCGCACCTGCCGCGATTTTCCGGCCACGCCCGCCGGATCACGGGCGGCGCGCCCGGCCTTGTTCCCGACCTCGACCCGCTGACGGCCCGGCTGGAGCGTGACCTGCGCCACCGGTTCGACCCGCGCGGCATCTTTCACGGACAGAACTGATGCAAACTCATTTCGCTCCCGAGCGGCTTGCCGATCCGCTGACGGCACGCAGCAACAAGATCCTGCGCACTTGCGTCCATTGCGGCTTCTGCACAGCGACCTGCCCGACCTATCAGGTGCTGGGGGACGAGCTGGACAGCCCCCGCGGCCGCATCTACCTGATCAAGGACATGCTGGAGGCGGGGCGGCCGGCCGATGCAAGGACCGTCAAGCACATCGATCGCTGCCTGGGCTGCCTGTCCTGCATGACCACCTGCCCGTCGGGCGTGCATTACGCCCATCTTCTGGAACACGCGCGCGACCATATCGAGGCTACCTATCGCCGTCCCTGGAGCGACCGGGCGCTGCGGTGGGTGCTCAGGGCCGTGCTGCCGCATCCCCGCCGCTTTCGGCTGGCGCTGCTGGGGGCCAAGATCGCGCGGCCATTTTCGCGGCTGCTGCCGGATCGGCGCCTGCGCGCGATGGTGGACATGGCGCCCCGTTCCGTTCCGCCGGTCAGCCGCAATGACGACGGCCAGACCTTTCCCGCGATCGGCATGCGCCGGGCGCGGGTCGTGCTGATGGTGGGCTGCGCGCAGCGGGCGCTGAACACCGACATCAACGACGCCACCATCCGCTTGCTGCGCCGCGTGGGCTGCGAGGTGGTGATCCCGCCATCCTTCGGCTGCTGCGGGGCCCTGACGCTGCACATGGGCCAGGAGAAGGATGGCAAGGCACGGGCGCGGGACAGCATCACGCGCCTGCTGGCGGCCGAGGCGCAGGGGCCGCTGGATGCGGTCATCATCAACACCTCGGGCTGCGGCACCACCGTCAAGGATTATGGCCATCTCTTGGCCGGCGATCCGCTGGAGGCCGAGGCGCGACATGTGGCATCCCTTGCCCGCGACGTGACCGAGTTCCTGGCCGGGCTGGGCCTGCCCGCCCGCAGCCATCCCGAGGGGCAGGGGATGCGGGTCGCCTACCATTCCGCCTGCTCGTTGCAGCATGGTCAGCAGATCCGCTCGGCACCCAAGGACCTGCTGACCGCTGCGGGATTCCAGGTGGTCGAGCCTGTCAATCCGCACCTGTGCTGCGGCTCGGCCGGAACCTACAACCTGCTGCAGCCCGAACTGTCCACCGAACTGAAGCTGCGCAAGGTCGCGACCCTCGAGGCCACCGGCCCGCAGGTGATTGCCGCAGGCAACATCGGCTGCATGATGCAGATCGGCGGCGGAACAAAGGTGCCTGTGGTGCACACGGTCGAGCTGTTGGACTGGGCGACAGGGGGACCCAGACCCGATGCACTAAAAGCGACAGGAGGGTCTTGAAAGGTCTGTCCGCCGCTCTAGATCAATGGCACCGACGGCCAGTTCGGCGTCGGTGGACTGCCTGCCCGGAGTTCGGGGGGCGCCGATGACATTGCTCTCTTGAGGATGTGACCCATGCGAAACTTTGACCTGACCCCGCTCTATCGTGCCTCGATCGGCTTTGATCGTCTGGCCGATGTGATGGACCGCGCAATGACCGCCGACGTCTCTGCGCCAACCTATCCGCCCTACAACATCGAAAAGACCGGCGATGATGCGTATCGCATCTCGGTCGCCGTGGCTGGTTTTGCTGCCGACGACCTCAATGTGGAAGTCCGTGACGGCGCCGTGATCGTTTCGGCCCGCAAGACCGATGAGGACGAAGGCCGCACCTATCTGCATCGTGGCATCGCCACCCGCGCTTTCGAACGCAAGTTCACCTTGGCCGATCATGTCCGCGTGAACGGAGCAAGCCATGTGGACGGCATGCTGCACATCGACCTGGTCCGCGAGATCCCGGAAGCGCTGAAGCCGCGCCGGATCGAGATCGCCAAGGCCGCTCCGAAGGTCGAGAAGCTGGACGCCTGATCGCGTCCCGCAATCGTCGGGGAGCCTTGCGTTCCCCGGACACCTGCAAGATATGCCTGCCAAGATGAACAGGCGGCCTTCGATGGGGCCGCCTTTTTCATGGCCGCGGCTTACAGGCGACGGCGCGCGCGCAGGGCTGCGGTGATCGTGCCATCGTCAAGATAGTCGAGTTCGCCCCCGATGGGGACGCCCTGGGCAAGTCCGGTGACGGCCACTCCGGATCCTTCCAGCGCATCGGCGATGTAGTGGGCGGTTGTCTGTCCGTCCACCGTCGCGTTCAGGGCCAGGATGACCTCGGTGACGCCTTCGGCATGGATGCGCGACAGCAGGGCGGGGATTCCCAAGTCGTCGGGACCCACGTCGTCCAGCGCCGACAGGGTGCCCCCCAGAACGTGGTAACGGCCGCGGAAGGCCCGTCCCCGTTCCAGTGCCCAAAGATCGGCCACGTCCTGAACCACACAGATTTCTCCGGTGGCGCGGGCGGGATCGGCGCAGATGGCGCATTCGTCACGGTCGGTGATGTTGCCGCAGGTCACGCATTCGCGCGAGTTCAGTGCCACCCGATCCAGCAACTGCGCCAGTTGCACCATTTGCTGGCTGCGCCGGCGCACCAGCTGCAGCACGATCCGCCGGGCCGAGCGCGGCCCGAGGCCCGGCAGCCGGGCCATCAGCGCGATCAGCGCCTGAATGTCGTCGCTGCCTTCGGCCATGGATCAGAAGGGCAGCTTCATGCCGGGCGGGAGGCCCAGCCCTTCGGTGACGCGGGACATCTCGGACTGCATCCGCGCCTCGGCCGCGCGCTGGGCGTCCTTGATCGCGGCAAGGATCAGGTCCTCGACCACTTCCTTTTCGGAGGGGACAAAGATCGACGGGTCAATCTCGAGCGCCGTCAGCTCGCCCTTGGCGGTGCAGGTCGCCTTGACAAGGCCCGCGCCGGACTCACCGGTGACGGTGATGCGGGCCAGATCCTCCTGGACCTGCGTCATCTTGTCCTGCATGTCCTTGGCAGCCTTCATCATCTTGGCCATGTCGCCAATGCCGCCCAATCCCTTGATCATCTTTCAATCCTCATCTTCGAACGGATCCCATTCCTCGACCTCGGCCACGGGGCCTTCGGCGCCCGCATGCGGGTTGGCTGCGCCCTCGGCCAGTTCAACCGCCTCGACCCGCGGCGCAGCACGGGTGACATTGGTCAGAGTCGCTCCCGGAAAGGCCGCCAGCACCTGCTGCACGATCGGCAGCGCCAGGGCACGGTCCCGTGCGGCGCGGGCCTCGGCCTCTCGTGTTTCGGCAATGGTCGGGGCGCCGCCCGTGTTGGTGACGGTAACGGCCCATCGCTGGCCACCCGTCCAGCCGCGCAGCCGTTCGGCCAGACGCTGTGCCAGATCGGCGG
>Ga0194112_10008215_pt1 | contig 13482 bp, 12 predicted proteins | sample TA2MahC400mmetaG_FD_146191 | JGI IMG/M metagenome (GOLD analysis project Ga0194112, IMG submission 146191) | Freshwater microbial communities from Lake Tanganyika, Tanzania - TA2015016 Mahale Deep Cast 400m | ecosystem: Environmental > Aquatic > Freshwater > Lake | place: Tanzania: Lake...
GGCATATAAACCACCCAGGACAACGACGCCGATCAGAGGGATTGCCCACACCGTTTTCAAAGATGTTAATTTCTCTTTCATCGTAGAAGACGGACCTCGCGGCAAAAGATTGGGTTTCCATACCGCGAGGCAATATACCATCCCCACATATATGAGGTTGGAAAGTATGCCGGGCAGGAGTCCGGCCAGCAAACACTTCCCGATAGATTGTTCCGTTATGATGGCATATAAAACCATAAGACCGCTGGGCGGAATCATTGCCGATTGAGTGCCGGCGGCGGCGACTGCTCCACAAGCCAATCCCCCATGGTATTTCCGTTTCATCATCTCGGGGACCCCTATTTTAGCAAAGGTTACGGCGGCGGCAATACTTGACCCACTGGCAGCGGCAAAAACACCGGCGGCAAAGGTGGTGGCAATCATCAAGCCGCCGGGCAATCTACCAAACCATCGGTACATGGCATCATAAATGTTATAGGCTAACCCGCTGGTATAAACGACCAATCCCATCAGCATGAAGAGAGGAATAACGGAATAGTCATAGTTTGAACAGACTGAAAAGGCCTGGCTGGCCGCAAGGGTCATGGCTGGTTGCCAACCGGTAAGAATAGTGAAGCCAATCAATCCCGCCACACCCATGCAAACAGCAATATGGAAGCCTAACACTAACAAAACAAGCAATATTACAATTGAGATTAGGCCTGTTGTAATAGGTTCCATTTCAGCATTCTCCTGTGTCACTCTGGATGATAACGAATTATTCCTTATTCTTAGTGAATAACTGAATCGAATCTTTGATGAATTGCCCTATGATTATTACACAGCCTACGAGGAGGGCACCTCTGGCAGGATATATGGGCACACGGATCTGGGCGCCGCCGTAGTACTCCTTTATATTGTAGGAAACTTTAAAAGCTTCTATCGATTCCCAAAAAATAATAGCAAAGAAAATAATCGCCACCAAATAGACTACTAAATCTAAGTAACGCCTTATTTTCTTGGATGGCAGCAGTTTATCTACAAAAATCTCAACTCGTATGTGCTCTTTTTTGGCCTGCGCTTGGCCGAGGGCGAAGAATACGACTATAGCTAGTATAATCTGGGAGAATGCTATCCCCCCGGGTATGGCAGCCTGCATTGTATGCCGCAAAAACACATCGACAACCACTAACAATACCAAAACAGCCACTCCTACAACGGATATAGCCGCCGGAGCGGAGATCAAAAAATTCAGTAGCCGAATCAATTTTCGCATGCTTTATCCCCCTTGGCCAAACCCGGCGGCGTAATCCCGGCGGAAAACTTTTGGCCTGGACCTAAATACAAAGTACTCCCCCCTTCCTGTATTCCCCGCCACTCATCCCGGCCATGAGTTCTAAATCTTTCACTCCAGAACGAAATACAGTGAGTTTCCGGCGTCAATATCCCCTTACTCTGGCCGTCGATCATTTTTAAGCCTATATCCTTGGTCATGGCTCGGGCGAAAGAGGGATATTTCCCCGCCCTCTCCGATGAAAAAACCAGCGCCTTATTTTAATGAACCCATCCCTCTCCCGCCCGAGCCAGGGGACCAGCTGGCACATTCATCCATCCGGGAGTTAAATGAAAACCGATTAACAGTAAGCCCCTTACTTTTTCGGCATCATATGGCTAAGTTCAAATTTGCCCAGAAAAATTTTCATCATTCCCCAGGCCTCATCTCCTCTACCCGCTTTCTTTTCCACTTCAAGCCATTCCGGGATAAGAGCTTTTAACGCCGGCAGTTCTGCCCATTTCTTCCTTTCTTCTTCAGGGAAAGGAACTAGTATCATTCCTTTATCCTTCATGGCTTGTATGTCCCCAGTCCTGTTGGCCTTCACAGCCTTTCCAAATTCGAGAGAAACTCTTCTCCCTATATCCATAAATGCTTTCCTATCTTTCTCTGACATCTTGTTTAGGGCGGCAAAAGAAACGATTCCGTAGCCGCAGCCAATCATACAAGCATCGATTAAATTGAGATACTTTGATACCTCGTAGAAGCTATATCTTTTCCCCCATTCATAGCCGCAAATTGCTCCGTGAAACATCCCTTTTTCCAGGGCAGTATAAACTTCAGAAGCAGGACTAAATTCCGGATGAGCTCCTACAGCGGTTACCATTTTACCTATCCCTTCAGAAGATACTCGGATCCTCATTCCCTTAAAATCCTCCAACTTTCTAACAGGCTTGGTTGCATAGCATCCATAAGAATCGTATGGGAAGAGGAACCACACTGTTGAGCCCCATTTTTCTAATTGGTCTCGGAACGGCTTATATTCATCCCACATCTCCCAATACTTTTTGACTATGAAAGCGGCGTCATCGCCCTGGGGGGCGTAAAGAACATTCTGACTCGCAAGCCCTATTGGATATTCTGCGGGATGATAAGAGGAGGCTGTCCAGGCCATGTCGGCAATCCCCTTCTGTACGGCCCTTACATTTTCCTTAACCTTTACCAACGAGTTGCTCCAGTAAAATTCAATCTTCACCCTTCCTTCTGTAGCCTTTTCAACTTCCGCCGCCGCCTTTTTCAGATACTCGGGGCGAAGGCCTGTTGCCGGAGACATATCGCTCCATCTTAATACCAGTGACTTCCCTGGTTTTGGAGTGTCGGCCGCCAATGAGGCAGAAGAGAACAAAAGCGTCATGGTAAAAAAGATTACAACTAACGATGAACAAAATGCTACTCTCTTCTTCATATCTCTCTCCTTTCTTATTTTTCTCCAGCCATTGCGCCAGAGATATAATGGGTTCACTTTGGAATAATATTATTAACTATTATCCCCCTCACCCCCCTCTTCCTCTTCGTTCAGTTTGTCAACCAACATCTCCACTTTCATCCTTACCTTTAGATCCATAAGCTTAGCTTCCGTAGCAGGGTCTACCCAAGTCATTTCATCCGGTTCGGAATATACATGGTGATTTCAGGATAAGCCACCAGGATGGCCAGGGTAATCAGGTCGGCGATCAAGAATGGGAAAATGCCGCCAAACAACTGACGGGTGGTCACTACATCTCCGGCAGCACCTTTGACCACAAAGACATTGATCCCGATGGGAGGAGTGATCAACCCGATTTCCACGACCTTAACCAGCAAAATACCAAACCAGATGCCGTTAATGCCCAACATCTCAATGATGGGATAGATGATGGGGATGGTCAGGGCTACCATCCCCACGGCGTCCAAGATACAGCCCAGGAAAAGATAAATGATCAGGATGATTATAAGGACCATGATCGGCGTCATCGCTAAAGATTCTATGAAATTCCCCACGTGATTGGGGATCTGGGTCAAGGCAACAAAGCGGACAAAGATCAAGGCTGCTACCAGGATAAGGAAAATCATAGCGGAGGCAGTGACCGAGGTGATTAAGGCATGGGAAAGCCGGATATTTTTCCAGCTCATGCTGACGATGGCTGTGATTAGGGTCAGAAAGGCCCCGATGGCCGCGGCTTCCGAGGGGGTAAACACTCCAAAATAGAGCCCTCCGAGGATGCATATGAAGATGAAGGGCACCGGCCAGACGCCTTTCAGGGATCTCATGCGGTCCTTGAAAGGGAAAGTTATTTTCACCTTCCCCGGCCCCTTTTCCGGGAAGAGGGCCAGAACGATCCAGACGGTGACCATGTATATGAAGAGAGAAAGAAATCCAGGTATGACCGCTGCCAAAAGCAGTTTGCCCACCGACTGTTCGGTCAAAATGCCGTAAAAGACCAGCAAAGCGCTGGGAGGAATCATGGCGGACTGGGTGCCAGCGGCAGCGATGCATCCGCCTGCAAGTCCGGGATCGAATTTATTTTTGATCAGTTGAGGTAAGGCAATCTTGGTAAAAGTGGTGGCCGCGGCAACGCTCGACCCACAGCAGGCCGCAAAAATGCCCATGCTGAAGGTTGTGGCCAGCAACAAGCCTCCGGATAACCAGCCCAACCATTTTTGGGCGGCTTCAAACAGCGCATTGGCGATGCCGCTGTGGGCGGCAAACATGCCCATGAGGATGAATAGCGGCAGGACGGCATGTTCGAAACTGCCCGTTTGGCCATACGGGGTGACCCTGGCCAGTCCTAGCGCGGCCGGTCCCATGATCAAGACAGCTCCGCCCAACCCCACCAGCCCCATGGCGATGGCAATGTGGACCCTCAAAAAGATGAGTCCAAGCATGACGGCAAAGCCAATGATTCCGAGATAAATTGGATCCATCAATCTATCCTCCTACGAAAAGAATGCCCGAGGCAATTCTTAACGTTCGAATGACGCCCCTGGGGCCAGCCCGCGGAAATAATGATTGGAATATGAAAGTCCTTCTCTCGAGATCTCCCTTTCCCGCTTTTCAAGCAGGACAAACGACCATCAGCTCAATCATGATAATTTTCCCTTCGAGTTTCGGGAAAAGAAAGGGATCGAATTATTGAGGGCTTAATTCCAATCTCTGAAAAAGACGGCTGATCGCCCGCAGGCAGTTGACCAAGAGCTGAACCCACATAAGGGTGAACCCTATGGCGATTGCCGTTTTCGCCGGATAAACCGGAGCCCGCAAAAGCCCCGGATAGTATTCTCTTCCGCTAATCGACCCAAGGGCCACGCTCCATCCCTGCCAAGCCAGTATGCCCAATACAATCAGCCCAGTGACCGTGGCCAGGACTTCGCAGGCCGTTTGCCATTTGGGACTGAACCGCGAGGTCATCATTTCCACCCGGATGTGTTCTCCCAATATCTCCGTATAAGCCAGGGGCAAAAAGATGAATACGGGCAGAAGAACCGTGACCATGTCTGGGACCCCTAAAATCGGACTATTGAAAAAGATCCTGGCGCAGACGTCGATCACGGCAAGCATCATCACCAGCCCCAACAACCCGCCGGACATGATGGCTAAAATTCGGTTGATCGTTGTCCAGACCTGAAACATGATATCCCTCCAAAAAACTTGGATCATCAGCCGGCCAGACGGCTGACTTGGTCGGCCGTCCGGCTTTTCGAGGATAGGGATCATTCACTCATAAGTTTCTTAAACAAGGACATCGTCTCGCGGGCCGGGAGGCCTTTTTCTTCATGTTCTTTCATCCATTTTTCAGTGAATGCTTTAACCTCGGGATGGTCTTCCCACCTCTCTATGTCTTTTTGGGGCAAATCAAAAATCTCCATACCGGCCTTCTTAAAGACGTCGACCAATCTCTCCCGTTCCTTATACATTAGGTCGGCAATCATCATCGACGCTTCTTTCCCCAGTTGCAGGACGGCCTTCCGATCGGCCTCGGACAACTTGTTAAATGTGTTTAGATTCATGCACCATTGAGCCCAGCCTGGCGCTATGTTGTTCCGGGTAACCGCCTTGGTGACTTCCTGGATTTTGTACCGATTGGCGGTGTCGGGGGAAAAGCCGACCGCATCCAGAATCCTTTTTTGAAGGGCGCTGTAAATTTCCGCGGCAGGCAGGAACATCGGCATGGCCCCGATGGCTCGGTACGCCACCTGCTGCATCTCGGTAACAGCCCTGATTTTCATACCCTTCAGATCATCCAAGCTCCGTACCGGCTTGTGGGAAAAGATCCAGTAGACATCATAATACCGCTGGATGATGGGGACCAGATTCGTCTTCTTGTATTCTTCATAGAAGGCGGGCACCGCGTCGTAGAGCTTAAGCCAGCGCTTGGTCAGTTCGATCGGGGAGTCCAAAGGAGCGAACAGATTCCCGGCGGTGGACACGCCGTTCAAGTCACCGTACCCTTTATGATAGGAGGTAGTGACCCAGCCTATGTCACATAAGCCGCTCTTGGTGGCTTCGGCCATCTCCGTAATCTTGACAAGGGATCCGCCCCAGAAAATCTGGGCCTTTAACCGTCCTTCCGTCCGTTTTTCCATTTCTTTGATATACCAGTCCGTCCACTGTTTCTCCATGCCCGAGGCCACGGATGGATGGGCCCAGCGCAAGGTAAGCGTTGCGGCATCGGCCGGAGTTAGACCAGCCCCGAGAAGAAAAAGCCCCAGTAAAAGTATCCCCAGTACTTTCATCTCATTAAACTTCCTCTTTCTCCATTCCATTGCACACCTCCTGTCGTTGTTATGTTTTTTCTCTAGCCCCAATCATGTGTACAAGGGCTAAGCTGTAACCCCAAATGATCATCGCTTTTAAATGACCATGCTGCTGTTCGGGCCAGCAACCGTGAAACGGGGCAGGCCAATTTGGGCTCTTGATAACTTTTTTCCGTATTTAAGAATATTTGAGGCTGGCAGGATAAGACTTGTAACTATATAATAAATATATATAATTATGCTATTCGATGTAGACCATGGTTTGGTATAAATTGCCCTTCATCTTCTTCATGAAGAAATTGCTTCCCCCGTGAGAAAATTAAAAACGAGTCAACTTTATCTGAAAGGCTTCTTTGCCCAGGATTCCAAGGCATTGCCGGTTGAATCTAATTCATCACCGGTTTAAATTTATAGCAGTAGACCTCCGTTCCATCTTCTTCATCGTGAAGCTTATCAACCAATATCTCCACTTCCATCCCCACCTTCAGATCATCAAGGTTGCCTCCAGTGAACAGGGTTTCCACTCTAATCCCCTCGGGTAACTCGACAAACCCGATGGCATACGGAACTTCCGCTTTATAATAAAGGGGGGGTCTCTGCATGACTACCGTATAACTATAAATCTTGCCCTTGGGGCCGAGGTTGATCTCTTTGAAGCTGCTTGATTGGCAGTTGGAACACAATACCTCCTGCCTTCTCGGGAAAAAAAGCTCGCCGCAATTGTTACATTGACTACCGACCAGTTGGGGTTTTTCGTCCGAGGTCCATAACCCTTCCTTCACTGGAACTTTTTTCTTTTTCCACTCCATATTCATCCTCCTAAGATTTAATAGAACCCGGATTATCGCAGATACTCAAAGATATTTTTTGGCGTTTAATATACTAAAAAATCTGGGTTTCCTCTGTTCGCTAGTGAACATCTGACAGAATGGATCTGTGTCCGGTAAGGAATTTCCTATATCCTCGCCATCATTCGGGCAAAAGATCCGCAAGACCCCGGAGGATGGTCTGAGCTTCTCGAACCATACGGACCATAATCTCCTTAGCCGGTAAAATCTCGTGAATCAAGCCGGCTACTTGTCCAGCGGAACAGGTCGGCCAGATCTTTCTTTTCGACAAGTAGGTCTGCATCTCATTCTCATTCACTCCGTCCCATTCATGGATGGCAATACATTCTTCGCTGGTCGCCTTATCGATATTTGGCGTCACCCGCATCAAAAGCTCATCCTTCATATCCCGGTGAGCCATTCTTTTACCGCGCACCACTATCGTATCCGTATCCCGGGCCAGCAGCAGCGCCTTTTTATAAGCCGGTGTAACCTCAGATTCCTCGCTGGCCAGGAAACGAGTGCCCACCTGCACCCCAACTGCTCCCAGGGCCATGGCAGCTGCTAACCCTCCCCCATTTCCGATTCCCCCTGCCGCGATGACGGGCAGCTGGACAGCTTCGACCACCTGGGGGACAAGGATAAAAGTGGTCACTTCTTCCAGGTTCACAAATCCACCCGATTCGTAGCCTTCGGCGATTATGGCGTCTACTCCTGCTTCCTGGGCTTTCCGGGCATGCTCAACGGTGGGAACCACATGACTAACATAAATTCCGCCTCTCTGTAATTCCTTTGTGTAACGTCTTGGATCGCCGGCAGAAGTCGTTACGGCCGAAACTTTCTGTTTGCAGACAACCTCTACTAGTTCTGCGGAACGAACCGAACTAACCGGAATGTTTACGCCGAAAGGTTTACCCGTTAGATTACGTACCTGGGCGATCTGCTGGCGTAATTCGCCACCCGTCCAGGCCCCCGCTCCCAGAATCCCCAGCCCTCCGGCCTCTGAAACGGCTGCCGTCAGGCGAGGTCTGCCCACTTGCAGCATACCTCCGAGGAGAATGGGATATCGAATATTCAGGCTTTGACAAAGAATGTTCCTCATAAAAAAACTCCCCGAGTTTAGACGAAAGCCTGCATCCCCAGGACTTCCCGCCCGATGATGAGTTTCTGGATTTCCGTCGTGCCATCCGGTATCGTGTAGCACCGGGCGTCCCGGAAATAGCGCTCCACCGGGTATTCCTCGGACAACCCGTAGGCCCCGTGAATCTGGATAGCCTTAGAGGTTACCCGCACTCCCATTTCGGTGGCGAAGGCCTTGGCAATGGAGACTTCCTTTCGGCATTTGACCCCTTTATCGAGCAAGTAAAATGCCCGGTAGGCCAAAAGTCTGGCGGCATCTACTTCGGTAACCATGTCGGCGATCATTTCCTGAATGAGCTGAAAAGACCCGATTAACTTTTTAAACTGCATACGTTCTTTGGCATAACGGATGGAAGCATTGACCGCCGCCTGGGCGATTCCCACAGAGGCAATGGCCGCATTGGCCCGGGCATGGTTCAGCCCCTTCAGAGTCCTCCGGTACCCTTCACCCAAGCTGGAGATGAGGTTTTCGCGGGGAACGATGCAATCTTCGAAGACCAGCTCGGCGGTGGGAAAAGAACGGACCCCCACCTTATGGATCTCCCGCGCCAGAAACGGAGATTTTTCTTTCTCCACCAAAATTTGGCAAATCCCCGCCGCCCCTTTCGAAGGATCGGCCTGCGCCACGACGACTACGTAATCGGCGATCGTCCCATTAGAGATCCACATCTTGGTTCCGTTGATCCGGTAGTGATCTCCTTCTAAGATGGCCTTGGTATCCACGCCGGAAGCATCGGACCCATAATTCGGCTCGGTAATCGCGCTGCAGATGATCCTTTCTCCGGCCAGCAGTCCCGGAAGGATTCTCTTCTTCAGTTCTTCATTATTACACTCTGCGATTCCCCCGGTAGCCGCGGAAGTAATACCCACAACGCCTCCCAGGCTGGCATACGCTCTCCTTAATTCCTCATGGAGAATTCCCCAGGTGACATTGTTCAATCCGGGGCCATCGTATTTCTCCGGTACATGAGTGCCCACATATCCAAAAGGTTTTAGGTCTTTGAGAAACTTCAGCGCGTTTTCCTTGGATAGCGGGCCTTTCCGGTCGTACTCATCGGCAATGGGCTCAATCTTCTGGGCTAAAAATCTCTTCACTGTATCTTGCAAGGCTTTCTGTTCATCGGTAAAATCAAAGTCCATATTCCTCTCCTTCCGCCAAATTAAATTCAGAGTAAATATCCGCCTGGAAATTTTCCACGCAGGTCATCATTCATTCATGTCCTCATTTGAGAGCATTGGCAGCTACCAAATCGGCGATTTCTTTTTCCGGCAGCTTGAGTACCTCCTTCAGCACCCATTGGGCATCTTCCCCCAGGAGGGGCGCCGATCTCCAAAAGCGGGAAGACATTTTTGAAAAATTTGTTCCCGTAGTGGGATAACCGTGCGGGCCAATCTCGGCATGGTCCAAGATAACCCGGGCAGGCCTTTGGTTCAGTTGAGGGTCATGAAAGGCCTGGGAGGGTTTCAACACCACGCCGGCGCCAACTCCGTGAATTTGAAAATGGCCCATGAGGTAGAAGGCTTCGAATCGTCGCGTCCATTCTTCGATCCGCTGGTTGAGTTCCCTCTCATGGGCCTTCCGCGAGGGGAAGGTGGCAAATTTAGGGTCCTGGCACCAGGGAGGGTTGCCCAGGGCCTCACAAAACCCTTTCCACTCCTCCTCATTCTCCACGGCGATGGCGATCCAATTTTCTTTGCCCAGGCAGGGGAAAACGCCATGGGGGCAGCTGTATTTGTCGGTATTGCCCATACGGGGAGTATCCCGCCGGTTGACGTGGTATTCCAGGAGCAAAGGGCCCAAGAAATGCATAGTTGCTTCCAACTGGGAGAGGTCGATGTACTGCCCTTTTCCCGTTCTTCGCTTGTAATCCAGCGCGGCCAGGACTAAGGCTCTCATCCATAACCAGGCGATGAAGTCTGAATAGGCCCCGTAAGGGCCTACCGGCTCAAGATCCGGCCAACCGAGAATGTGGTATAGGCCGGAGAGACCAGCCATGTGCAGCCCAAAACCCCGGAAATTTCTATGCGGCCCGGTCTGTCCCTGCATGCAAGTGGAGTAATAAATGATATTGGGGTTTATTTTTTTAACCTCTGCATAACCTAAACCCCACTTCTCCATGACTCCCGGACCAAAGGATTCGCCCATGATATCGGCCCAGGCAATGAGCTTTTTAGCCACCTCCCTGGCTTTGGGGTTATTGAGGTCCAAGGCCAGACTGCGCTTGTTACAATTTGGCCCCGTATAGAACACACTGCGGTTTAAGCCAGGTTTGTTATCCTTGAAGGGCGGCATTGTCCGCAGGGGATCGGGGCGGGTGGCCGATTCTACCCGGATCACGGTCGCATCGAATTCCGCCAAGATCCGTCCCACGATGGGCCCGACCCCCACCCAGCAGAAGTCGGCAACTTTCAGATCACTGAAAATCATTTTCCTATCACCTTGCCCGTCCATGCTAAATTACTCCTAACCGCGTAAGGTGTTCGATTTCGGCCGGCGACATTTTTAATTCATCCAGGTAAATTTGATTGTTATGTTCACCGATCCGGGGAGCACGCTCCCATCGGTTCAAGGGGGTTTCAGTCAATTTGGCCCACGGCCCGGGATACGGGATGGTTTCTGATAGTTCTTCGTGCTGGACATCGACCCAAAAACCACGCTCGTTTAATTGCCGGTTGTGGCAAATGTCCTCGATCGTGGAGACCAGGGAAAGCATAATCCCTCTCTGCAGCGCCCCCTCGTATAGCTCTTCCTTGGTATGCTGGGCCACAAAGCGGGAAGCTAAGTCCACAATCTTTTCGTATTTTTCGGGAGTGATCTGGGCGATATCGCCGAGGGGCCAGCCTGTCCCCTCGAGGGCTGAGATATCCAATCCTTCCTCTTCCATCCAGGCTTGGAGCGCCTTGTTGCTCGCCTCTCCCATTTTGCCCCCCCAGATATAAAGCTGCACATACCCATCCCGGCAGGGATAGAGTAAACGCATGCGCAGAACGCCTCCGGGCATGGTCCGCCACCGGTGACTACCCGCTCTCTCCTGGTCTTTATGAAACATTTCCCACAAAGACCGGGCATCCATGGTTGGCCAGGTGCAAACATGTTGGGCCGCCGTATCCACCCATTGGCCTTCTCCCGTCGACACCCGGTAATGGTGGGCCAGCATTGCTCCAATGGCCGCTTCGCCGCAGGCCATAAAATAAGCCTGGGGGAAGCTGAAACGGACCGGTGGCCTTTCTGGATTCCCGCAGAGGGTGAGAAACCCGGAAAGGGCCCACACCACGATGTCCGGACCTTTGAAATGACGATAGGGCCCGGATTGGCCAAAAGGAGAAATGGAAACATAGATTAGGCGTTGGTTGATCTGACGCAGTTCGTCATACCCCAACCCCAGAGCGGCCATGTAACCGGGAGGGGAAGATTCGAAAAGGAAATCTGCCCTTAAAGAGAGCCTCTTCAAAATTTCCTGCCCTTCCTTTTTAGTAATATCTAAGGTAATACTCTTTTTATTCAGGCACACGGCAAACCAGAAAAGGCTTTTTCCCGGGTCAACCTGATCCTTGTAAAACGGACCGATCCGCCGAGCTTCATCCCCCCCCGGTTTTTCCACCTTGATGACCTCGGCGCCCATATCAGCGAGAATACGACTCGCTAAAAGTCCTTTCTCGTTGGTGAGGTCGAGTACTCGAAAACCTTCAAGTAGGGTTTTTTGCGTATTCATCAAGTCTCCCTGTGCCTAGTAATCTTGGCCCGCTAACAAGTTTTATTTTTGGAATCGCCTTTCCCGGAATGGAGCTTTAAACTCGTAACCCTTCACTTTATCTCTTCATTATAACCACGCTGCTATTGGGGCCGGCGCCCATCGCATGGGCCAGGCCGACTTTTGCCCCCGGGACCTGTCTGGGGCCGGCCTCTTCCCGGATCTGCCTGTAAATCTCGATGATCTGGGCCAGAGCTGTCGCTCCCAAAGGATGCCCTCTGGACATGAGCCCTCCATCCGTATTGACTGGAAGCTTCCCGTTCAGGTCGAAGTACCCCTCCCGCAGCAGCCGGGGAGTTTCGCCTTTGCCGCAGAAACCCATTTTCTCGAGATCCCAAAGCTCGCCCGGAGACATCGTGTCGTAAGCCTGGACAACGTCCATATCCTTTGGCCCGTATCCGGACATTTCCCAGGCCTGCTTCATGGAGATTTCAATCGTGTCCGGGGTTTGAATTTTTACGCTTCCCCCTCCGTAAACGTGCCCATAGGTTCCGCTCGTCAAAACCGACGCGGCCACGGTAACCATCTTGGCCTTCGACTTTAATTTATCCTGGCTGCAGAGGATCACTGCTGTTCCTCCATCCGCCAGGGGGCAGGCATGGAGCAGCCGCAGGGGTTTAGCCACCATCCGGGAAGCGAGGACTTCTTCTAAGGTAACCGGCTTTTGAAAACGGGCATTGGGATTCAGGGCCCCATTCTTTCGATTCTTCACCGTCACCCTGGCAAAATCTTCCTCCGTCGCCCCCGTTTCTTCCATGTACCTTACGGCGCCCATGGCATAAGCGGCTGGCTGGACGCTAAAACCCATCTTTCTTTGCCATTCTGGCCAAGCGGTGCTTTTGATGAATCCCCGCGGCATGGTCTCGAATCCAACGGCAATCACCACGTCGTAAAGCTCAGCGGCGATCGATTGGTAAGCCAAGCGAAACGCGGAGGAGCCACTGGAACAAGCGTTTTCAACGTTTACAATGGGGATTCCCGTCATCCCGATTTTTTCAATTGTTTGGTGACCCGAGGCCGTACCACAGTAAACGCTGCCGCAGAAGGCGGCCTGAATTTCCTTCCATTCCATCTCGGCATCTTTCAAGGCCTTTAAGATAGCCTCGCTCCCCAGATCATAAAATTCTTTCAGGGGACGGCCCTGCTGGCCGTCATAGGAATCGAAACGGGTCAGACCGACGCCCGCCACCATCACTTCCCTCATTTTCTTCATGTCGAACCCTCCCTTTTTCAGTCCCAACAGCCACACCAACCTTTAGCTTGCCCTTCCGAGTTTCAACTCGAAACCCGCAACTTGAAACTCGCAATTTGTTAGGACACCATGTTAAATCCCCCACTCACACTAAGGCACTGGCCGGTAATGAAGCAGGCCTTGGGGGAAGCCAGGAAAGCAATCGCATAAGCGGCATCGTAAGGACGGCCAACCCGACCCAGGCCTTTGCCGATGGGATAGACTTTCAGGATCCTGGCCAGGTTCGGATCGGTTTCGGGCTTGGCATCCGGGTCCAAAGCAGGCTTGGTTCCCTCATGGGCCGTCGCTCCAATGGCGATGCAGTTCACGTTGATGCAATAGCGCCCCACCTCCTTGGCCAACGCTTTGGTAAAGCCCAGGATCCCGGCTTTAGCTCCGGAATAGACCGCCAGGTTGGCCTCGCCGGTCCTCCCGGCTTCGGAGATGATACTGATGATCTTCCCCTCTTTCCTTTCGATCATGGAT
>Ga0194112_10008222_pt1 | contig 13475 bp, 10 predicted proteins | sample TA2MahC400mmetaG_FD_146191 | JGI IMG/M metagenome (GOLD analysis project Ga0194112, IMG submission 146191) | Freshwater microbial communities from Lake Tanganyika, Tanzania - TA2015016 Mahale Deep Cast 400m | ecosystem: Environmental > Aquatic > Freshwater > Lake | place: Tanzania: Lake...
GGCGAAGGTCGGCTCGATCATCGTGGCCACGGGCTTCCAGTTCTACCAGGGCCCCGCGCTGGAGTGGTACGGGCACGGCCGCTACCCCAACGTGATCCACGCGCTGGAGTTCGAGCGCCTGAACAACGCTTCCGGCCCCACGGAGGGCCAGATCCGCATGCAGGATGGCCGCACTCCGCAGTCCGTCGCCATCCTGCACTGCATCGGGAGTCGCGACAAGAACTACCAGGAGTACTGCTCCCGGGTCTGTTGCATGTATTCCCTGAAGTTCGCGCACCTCGTGCGGGAGAAGACCGGCGCGGAGGTGTTCGAGTTCTACATCGACATGCGCTGCCCCGGAAAGGGTTACGAGGAGTTCTATGACCGGATCCGGGAGGAGGGGGTCCACCTGATCCGCGGGAAGGTCGGTGAGATCACGGACATCCCGGTCTCGGACGAGGAGAAGGGGAAGCTCGTGGTCGTGGCCGAGGATACGCTCAACGCGGTGCGGCTCCGGGTCCCGGTGGACATGGTCGTCCTGAGCCCGGGTCTCGCGGCCTCCGGCGCGTCCGAAGCCATCGCCAGGGTCCTCAAGTGTGCGCGTGACAAGAACGGGTTCTTCATCGAGAAGCACCCGAAGCTCGCGCCCATCGATACCGCGACCGACGGGGTCTTCCTCGCCGGTTGCTGCCAGGGGCCCAGGGACATCCCCGACACGGTGGCCCAGGGCCAGGCCGCGGCCTCCAAGGCCCTGGCTCTGGCATCCCGGGGGGTGGTCGAGGTGGAGGGCCGGACCGCATGGATCGACCCGGATCTCTGCGCGGGCTGCAAGCTCTGCATCTCCCTCTGCCCGTACAAGGCGATCGGCTTCGACGACCCCAAGGGAATCTCGGTGGTGAACGAGGTGCTGTGCAAGGGCTGCGGCACCTGCGCGGCCGCGTGCCCCAGCGGAGCGGCCCAGGCGAAGCACTTCAAGGACGTCCATATCCTCAACGAGATCGAAGGAGTGTTGGCGTTATGAGCTACGAACCGAGAATCGTCGCGTTCCTCTGTCACTGGTGCTCATACACCGGCGCGGACCTGGCCGGCACGGCCCGGATTTCGTACGCTCCCAACGTGCGGATCATCCGGGTGATGTGCAGCGGCAGGATCGAGCCATCCTTCGTGCTGAAAGCGCTGCGGGAGGGCGCAGACGGGGTCCTGATCTGCGGTTGCCACCCGGGGGATTGCCACTACCTGGAAGGGAACTACAAGGCCCTCCGGCGATACCACATGCTCCACGGGATGCTCGGGCAGTTCGGGATCGAGCCCGCCCGGGTGCGACTCGACTGGGTCTCCGCGTCCGAAGGCGACCGCTTCGCGAAGCTGGCCGACGGGTTCACCGAGGAGATCCGAGCCCTCGGCCCTCTGACGTGGAAGGACCACCTCGCGCAGGCGGAAGGGAGGGCGTCGTGAGCAAGATCAAGGTGGCGGTGTACTGGGGGGCGGCCTGCGGGGGCTGCGACGTCGCGATCCTCGACATCCACGAGAAGGTCCTCGCGGTGAACGAGGCCTGCGAGTTCTTCCTGTGGCCGGTGGCCATGGACTTCAAGTACCAGGACGTGGAGGCCCTGCCGGACGGGCACATCGACCTGACTCTCTACGACGGTGCGATCCGGAACTCGGAGAACCGCCACGTCGCGGAGCTCCTGCGGAAGAAGTCGAAGCTGCTCGTCGCGTTCGGATCCTGCGCACATACCGGCGGGATCCCGGCCCTGGCCAATTTCTACGGGATCGAGGCGATCCGGAACCGGGCGTACCTGGAGACCCCGTCCACCGTGAACCCGGAGCGGATCATCCCGCAACCCTCTGTGCAGGTCCCGGAGGGCGAAATCACGATCCCGGAGATGTATGACCAGGTCCTGTCCCTGGATCAGGTGGTGGACGTGGACTACTACGTCCCGGGGTGCCCGCCGAACCCGGAGCGCATCTGGGAGGTCCTCGCCGCGGTGGTCTCGGCCGCGCCCCTGCCTCCCCGGGGCTCGGTGATCGGCGCGTCCGAGCGCTCCCTGTGCGACGGATGCGAGCGCTCCCGCACCGAGGACAAGAAGATCTCCGGGTTCCGGCGGATGGCGACCACGATCCCGGACCCGGCCGTATGCTTCCTGGACCAGGGGCTCCTCTGTCTGGGCCCCGTCACGCGTGACGGCTGCGGGCTCCAGTGCGTCAAGGCGTCGAACATGCCGTGCCGCGGCTGCTACGGCCTGCCCCCCGGGATCCTGGACCAGGGCGCCAAGATGATCGCGTCCCTCGGGTCCGTGATCGACGCCAGGGAACCGGACGACATCAAGAAGATCGTGGACACCCTGCCGGACCCGGCCGGCTACTTCTACCGGTTCAGCATGTCCACGTCGCTGCTCCAGCGGAGGAGGCCTTCATGAAATCGATCGTCATCGATCCGATCACGCGGCTCGAGGGCCACGGCAAGATCACGATCTTCCTCGACGAAGAGGGGCAGGTCGCGAATACATACTTCCAGATCCCGGAGCTGCGCGGCTTCGAGAAGTTCCTGGAGGGACGGCCGATCGAGGAGGCTCCCCGCATCGTGCCACGCATCTGCGGAGTATGCCCCGCGTGCCACCACATGGCGTCGGGAAAGGCCGTTGACGCGGTCTACCACGTGGAGATCCCGCCGGTTGCCAGGAAGCTGCGGGAGCTCTTCTTCATGGGCGAGTACATCCACAGCCACGTGGCGCACTTCTACGCGCTGGCCGGACCGGACTTCGTGCTGGGCCCCGGCTCGGAGAAGGCGAAGCGCCACGTGCTGGGAATCGTGGAGAAGGTCGGGCTGGAGATCGGCGGGAAGGTCCTGACCTTCCGCAAGCACGGCCACGAGATCATGCGTGCCGTAGGGGGCAAGTGCACCCACCCCGTCTACAATGTCCCCGGAGGTGTGTCGAGGCCCCTCACCGCGGAGCAGCGTGGCGAGGTGGAGCGGATGTCCCGGGAGTGCGTTGAGCTCGCGAAGTTCACCCTCGGGCTCTTCGCGAAGGTCGTGCTCGAAAACCCGGCCTACATGGAGATCATCACGGGCCCGGTGTACCAGCTCGACGTGCACGACATGGGCCTGGTGGACGAGAAGAACCGGGTCAACTTCTACGACGGCAGGGTCCGGGTCAAGGACACAAAGGGCAACGAGATCGCGAAGTACGCGGCTTCGGAGTACCTCGACGTCGTGGCCGAGCACGTGGAGGGGTACACCTATCTGAAGTTCCCGTACCTGAAGAAGTTCGGCTGGACGGGCTTCACCGAGGGTGCGGAGAGCGGGGTGTACCGGGCCACTCCTCTGTCCCGGCTCAACGTGGCCGATGGAATGGCGACGCCCCTGGCCCAGGAGCATTACGAGGCCTTCGTCGGGACCGTGGGGAAACCCTGCAAGCTGACCCTGGCGACCCACTGGGCGCGGCTGATCGAGCTGATGTACGCGTGCGAGCGGGCCGTGGAGCTGGCGACCGATCCGGAGATCCTGGATCCGAACGTCCGCACCATCCCGACCGCGACGCCCACCGAGGGTGTGGGGATCGTCGAGGCCCAGCGCGGCACGCTCACGCACCACTACGCGACGGACGAGCGGGGTATCATCCGGAAGGCGAACCTGATCGTGGGCACGACGAACAACCACGCGGCGATCACCCTGCAGATCAAGAAGGCGGCGGGACACCTGATCCGGAAAGGCCAGGCCGTCAGCGAGCAGCTCCTCAACATGATCGAGATGGCCTTCCGCGCGTACGATCCCTGCTTCTCCTGCGCGACCCATTCCCTGCCGGGGCACCTGCCGATGGATGTCGAGCTGGTGGACGCGTCCGGCCGGATCACCGACGTGGTACGGCGTCGATGAAGCGGATCGCGATCCTGGGCCTGGGCAACTCGGTCCTGGGTGACGACTCGGTAGGTCTCCGCGTCGCATCGGGCGTGGAAGAGGCCCGGGATCGGATCGCCGCCACCGTCCCAGGCCTCGGGGTGTTCCAGGACGAGGCGGGCGGCTGGCAGATCCTCGACCACGTCGAGGGCTTCGATGTGCTGATCCTTGTGGACGCGATCCAGGACCCCGCGCTGGAGACGGGCCAGCTGGCCTGGTACCCCCGGGGAGTCTTCCGATCCCCGCGGATCTCCGGGGTTCATAACGCAGACGTCTTCCAGGCCCTGGAGCTGGCCCGGGGCCAGGGGCTCCACGTCCCCGGTGAGGTCCACGTCCTGGGGGTCGGAATCCCCGAATCCGTCACGTTCTCCGAGCAGTGCTCCCCGCCTGTCGAGGCGGCCATCCCCGCCGCGGTCGCGGCCGTGTTCGGAAAGATCCGGGAGCTGGTGACGGCGGGAGGCTGACACCATGGACTTCGTCCGCAGCGTCTCGGGCGACAACCGCGTGGTCCTGGCCGTGGTCGAGGATCTCGCAATCCGGGCGGTGCTCCGCAGGGGCCTCCAGAACGAGGGGTACCAGGTCCGGTTCCGGACAGGGCCGGTCGGGGATCTCTCCACGGAGATCTGCGCGGGGGTCGACTGCCTGATCCTGGACATGGGGGACCTGCGGAAAGAGACCGCTGGTCTGGTCCGCACTTTGCGGACTGACGGCTGCCTTGCTCCGATCCTGATCCTCGCCGGAGACCCCGCGGTGGATGACGTCTTCCAGGTGATCCACGCGGGCGCTGACGATTTCCTGCGGAAGCCGATCCAGGGTCCCGAACACGTCGCGCTCGCGATGCGCCGGCTCTCTGCGTTCCGCTGCTGCATGCTGGAGAACGAGAGCCTCCGCCGTGAGCAGGAGAGGGCCCGGAAGGAGGAAAGCCTCCACCTGGATCGGCTGAAGTTCTTCCGCTTCGCGTCCCATGAGCTGAAGTCTCCCCTGGTCGCGATCCGCTCGAGCCTGCGCGCGGCGCAGGAGCTGGCGGGGACGTCGATGGACGAGCGGATCCGGAACCTCCTGGACCGATCGGTGGGCCGTACGGATCAGATGCTGGACATGATCAACGATCTCCTGGCGATCAGCGTCGACCGGTCGGATATCCGGGACTACTACCAGGAGGTGGACCTGGTCTCGCTGGTGCGGGACGCGATCGCGGGCCAGCTGCCGGTCCTCGAGGAGAAGGCCTGCTCCCTGGTCACGTCCTTCCCCGCGGATCCCATCCGGATCCTCTGCAACCGCTATGGAATCGAGAAGGTTGCGACCAACCTCCTGTCGAACGCATGCCGGTACACGCCGGAAGGGGGCCGGGTGGAGGTCCTCGTCTGGGTGGAGCAGGGCCACGCCATGCTCCGGGTGGTCGACACCGGGATCGGGATCCCCGCGGAGGACCACGAGCGGATCTTCGATGAATTCTACCGGGCACGAAACGCTCGGAAGGCGGTGAGCTTCGGGTCCGGGCTGGGGCTCTCCCTGGTCCGGAAGGTGGTGCACGAACACGGGGGCTGGATCGACCTCGCAAGCGAGGAGGGGAAGGGCTCGTCCTTCACGGCCTGGATCCCGCTTCGAAGGCCATCGGAGTGACCCGGGGCGGCCCGGGACCCGACTGGACCCCGGCCGCCGGTTCTGGCATCATCCGGACCGTAGAAGCGTAGCTCGCGGGTGGGTGGGATGCGGCGCAGAAACACGATCCGCTTCCGGCTGACGATCGGCTTCGTCATGGTGATCCTCGCCGCGAACACGGTGGTTTCTTCGCTCACCGTGCTCCATATCGGGAACTCCCTCCTGGATGAGGTGCAGACCCGGGTCCGGCTGGACCTCAACTCGGTCCAGCAGGTCTACGATACCGAGCTGGAGCGGCTCGCCCTCTTCCTGAGCGCCGTGAGCATCGGCCGGTTCCGCCTCGCCGGGGCCCTGACGGCCGGCACGACCTCCGCGGCCCAGGACCTCCTGGACGAGATCCGGGCCGAGGGCAGGATGGACATGCTGCACCTCCTGGACCGCAACGGACGGGTCCTGATCCGGGTGAACAACCCCGCGCAGACCGGAGACGACCTGTCTGCCGACCCGCTGGTCGCGCAGTTGCTGCGCGCCGACGCCGCGGCATCCGGCACCGTGGTCATCCCGGCCGAGGTGCTGGCCCGGGAGGGCCGGGAGATCGCGGAGCGGGCGACGTTCCGGATCCTGCCGACCCCGGCCGCCCGCCCCACTGCACGGACCCTGCACGCCGACGGGATGGCCCTTGCCGCCGTGGTGCCGATCCGGGACAAGCGAGGCGCGATGCTGGGCATGCTCTACGCGGCCAACCTCCTGAACCGCCGGTACGACCTGGTGGATCGCATGCGTGGCCAGGTCTTTCAGAACCAGACCTGGGAGGGCAAGGACATCGGGACCTCGACGATCTTCCAGGATGACCTCCGGATCACGACGAACGTGCTCACCATGGGCGGCGAGCGTGCGGTCGGGACGCTGCTCAGCGAGGAGGTGTACAAGGCCGTTGTCGAGCAGGGGGAGATCTGGGCCGATCGGGCCTTCGTGGTGAACGACTGGTACATCACCGCGTACCAGCCGATCCGCGACCCGGACTCCCGGATCATCGGCGCTCTGTACGTGGGGCTGCTCGAGGAGCCCTTCGCCCAGCCCCTGCGGTCCCTCCAGATCATGTTCCTCGTGCTCATGGGGCTGGGCACGCTCCTGAGCCTGTTCCTGTACTTCCTCGTGACCCGGCAGATCCTGAAGCCCGTAGGCCGGATCATCAGCCTGGCCCGGCGGGTGAAGGAAGGGGACCTCTCGACCCGGGTTGGGCTGCGCCCATCGGGGGAGATGGGAGTCCTCTGCGAGGCCATCGACGGAATGGCGGACGCTGTGGTCGAACGTGAGCAGCAGATCCGTGACCTGGCCCGGCGCCAGATCGGACAGAGCGAGAAGCTCGCGTCCCTGGGCCGCCTGGCCGCGGGAATCGCCCATGAGATCAACAACCCGCTCACCGGCGTGCTCACCTTCTCCCATCTCCTCCGGGAACGCCCCTACTTCATGGATCAGGACCGCCAGGATCTCGACGTGATCATCCGGGAGACGACCCGGGTCCGCGAGATCGTCCGCGGGCTTCTGGACTTCGCCCGGGAGACCCCGTCGGTTCGCAAGCTGATCGACCTGAACGCGGAGATCTCGCGGACGATCCGCCTGTTCCGGAGCCAGAAGGACGTGAAAATCACCATCGAGGAGCAGTTCGACCCGGAGCTTCCACGCGTGCTCGCGGACGCGAACCAGCTCCAGCAGGTCTTCCTGAACCTCTCCCTGAATGCGCGGGAGGCGATGCCCCGGGGAGGCCGCCTCACGTTCCGTACCCTCCGGGATGGGAACCGGGTCAAGATCCTCGTCGAGGACACGGGCTGCGGGATCCCGCCCGAGCATATGGACAAGATCTTCGATCCGTTCTTCACCACCAAGGACCCGGGGAAAGGCACCGGCCTCGGGCTCAGCGTGAGCTACGGGATCATCCAGCAGCACGGCGGAACGATGATGGTGGACAGCACGGTCGGGAAGGGCACCTGCTTCACCGTGCTGCTCCCGGCTGCAGGAGAGCAGACATGAAACCGACTCCTTCGGCAGCGTCCCCGGTGCCGCCGCAGCGGATCCTCGTGATCGACGACGATCCCGTGGTCTGCCTGAGCTGCGCACGGATCCTGGTTCCGGACGGCCACCACGTGGAGACCTGCCAGAACCCGCGGGAAGGCCTCAAGCTCGCGCTGCAGGGAGGCTTCGACATCCTGCTGCTGGATCTCGTGATGCCCGACCTTCCCGGGATCGATGTGCTCGCGATGCTCCACGAGGCCGGCGTCGAGACCCAGGTCATGATCATCACCGGCTACTCGACGGTCCAGACCGCGGTCGAGGCGATGCGCCTGGGTGCGGCCGACTACCTGTCCAAGCCCTTCATCCCCGACGAGCTGCGGATGGCGCTTCGCAAGCTGATCGAGCGCTCGTTCCTCCTGCGGGAGAACGCAGAGCTGAGGCGGATCCTCCAGAACACCCACTCCTTCGAGGAGATCGTGGGCCAGAGCCGGCCGATGGAGCGGGTTTTCAGCCTCATCCGGCGGGTTGCACCCACGCAGAGCACGGTCCTGATCACCGGCGAGAGCGGAACGGGCAAGGATCTGGTGGCGCGGGCGATCCACCGGCAGAGCGGCCGGAAAGACCGGCCCTTCCTCGCCTGCGACTGCAGCGCGCTGGTTCCCACCCTCCTCGAGAGCGAGCTCTTCGGTCATGTACGCGGATCCTTCTCTGGCGCGATCGCGACCAAGCTGGGTCTGTTCCAGGCGGCGAACGGCGGCACGCTCTTCCTGGACGAGGTCTCGAACATCAGCCTGGAGATCCAGGGGAAGCTGCTCCGGACCCTGGAGACCCGCCGGATCAAGAAGGTGGGCGACACGGAGGAGCTCGACGTGGATATCCGGCTCGTCGCGGCGACGAACCGGGACCTGCGCGTTCTCGTCCGTGACGGCGCGTTCCGCGAGGACCTCTTCTACCGCCTCAACGTGTTCCCCATCGACATGCCCCCGGTCCGGGAGCGCAAGGACGACGTGCCCCTCCTCCTCCAGTTCTTCCTCGACCGCTTCCGCGCCGCAAACACGGTGAAGGCCGTGGGCTTCACCCCGGAGGCCCTCCTGGCCCTTGAGTCCTATTCCTGGCCGGGGAACGTCCGCGAGCTGAAGAACATGGTGGAGCGGATGGCGATCCTCTGCGACTCGGAACGGATCGACACCCCCCAGCTCCCGGCCGAGGCCAGGCCCGCAACCGCGGCCCCGACCTCCTCCCTGCCCACGACCTGGGAAGACTTCAAGCACCTGAAGCGGCAGGTCAGCGAAGCGACGGCCCAGGAGATGGAGCGTCGTTTCCTCACCGAGGTCCTGGCCCGCTGCGGCGGCAACGTCACCCGGGCCGCGGAGGACATCGGGATCCAGCGCACGAACCTCCACTTCCTCCTGCGGAAGCACGGCCTGCGGACCCGCGACCTGGCGTAGAACCACCGCATACAGTGTACGGTAGCGCCATACACCCTTCCCGGTCCGGCTCCCGCCCATGCCGTCGGCAAGGACGGGGCGCATTCTCATATAAGCCATTGAGATCAAAACAGAAGCCACGGTAGACACCCCCGACGGCACAGGCCTGGCACGACCCTTGCAGGCCGCAGGGTCACAGGAGGTGCCCCATGGAAGCGCAGCCAAGGCTCCTGGTGGTGGATGATGAACCCGTCGTGTGCCAGAGCTGCTCACGGATCTTCGCGGGCAGCGGCTTCTCGGTGGACACGACCACCGACCCCTTCGACGGCTTGCAGAGGGCGTCGGAAGGGGACTTCTCGATGGTCCTGCTGGATGTGAAGATGCCCGGCATGGAGGGGATCGAGTTCCTCGAGCGGCTCCGCAGGGCCAACCCGGACGTCCCCGTGATCATGATCACCGGATACTCCAGTGTGGCGGAAGCGGCGGCTGCGATGCGCCTGGGGGCGGTGGACTACATTCCCAAACCCTTCACTCCGAAGGAGCTCACGAACGCGGTGCAGAGGGGTCTTGCGTCCCACTTCGTGCGGACAGTCTCGACCACCGCCCGGACCGTCCCGGCGCTCCGTCCTGCGAACGCGGACACCTGGGCTCCCAGCGGGTCCGAGATCCGGTACCTCGACGAGGCCTGGGTCCAGGACGGCATGGACGGAACGGTCCGGGTGGGTGCATACCTCTCCCCCGACGAGGCTGGCCGGATCGAGTCGGTCCATCTGCCTCGGGCCGGAGATACGCTGGAGCGGGGGCTCCCGCTCCTGTCGTTCACCCTCCAGGGTGGCCAGCTGCGCGTGGTGCCCTCGCCTGTTTCGGGAGAGGTGACCGCGATCAACCCTGCCCTCTCAGGCGCCGCCGCAGGGCAGGAGGATCTCTTCTCCAGCGGCTGGGTTGCCACCATCCGGGGGCATGCCCTGGCCGAGGACGTCGCCCTGTGCCGCACCCGGAATGCCGTGGTCGCCAGCGCGGCCCCCGAGCAGGGTCGGAAGCTCATGCGACTGCTGGAGCACCTCGGTGTCCGGGTCCAGGCGGTGGCTCACCCCGAAGAGGCGGGCCGCTCCTTCGAGCGCGAGTCCGATGTCCTGTTCTTCGACGCGGCCGCCGCCGGGCCGGACGGGCCTGCGGTGATCCGGTATCTTCGCGAGTCCTACCCCACGGTCCGGGTCGTGGTGCTCCTGGACGACAACGGACCCGGAGAGCCGACGTACCGGGAGCTCGGGGTCTTCTATGTGGCCACGGGAACCTTCAGCAAGGAGGAAGCCATGAGCGTCATCGCGAGCGTGTTCCGTCGTCCCGGGGAGGGGATCGTCGAGGATCGGGCCTGGTCCAGCGTGCTGCCCCCGGAGATCCACCGGATCCAGATCACGGACCGGGAGGGCCGGACCGCGAGTCTGCTGGCTTCGGGTGGTCTGCTGGAGCGTCCGCGCGGCTTGGGCTGGATGGTGGTGCGGAAGCTCCTGGAGGCGGGCCGACCCGTCACCGTGACCCATGGCACCAAGGAGATCCGGACCGCGGATCTGCTCCGCGAGGCCCGGGATGGCCGGGTCCTCCTGCTGGAGACCCGGGACATGGGCCGGGTGCCGGGAACCCTGATGCGCACGAGCCGGATCCTCCAGGGCGTCGCAGCCGGGGAGCCGGACCACCTGGTGCCCTGCCTCGTGGTCCAGCCCCGCCTCTCGGCCAGCCATCCGCTCGAGCTGGACCCCCGCGTCCTGGGTACGCTCGCCGACCAGATCCTCGCGTCCCTCGGAGCCTGACAGCGCCGTTCAATTCCGTTGAGCCACCTGCGCCCCCGGAGCGACCGACGCAGGCGTACTTGACAGCGTACGTCGAGGAGGGAGCGAGGAGCAGGGGCATGAGGAGCGGGCTCATGCCCCCCGTCCCTTCCGGGCACCGTGAGCGCAGGTCCTGTCGGGGCCGGCACCGTTCATGGCGGCGGCGCAGCACACCGGGCATCGAGCCAACGGCGGAGGAGTCCGGCCATCCGGGTCGCTCCCTCGGGGTTCAGGTGGTCCTGGTCCCTGAAGAGCCGGTCTTCCCGGAACCAGGGCTCGAAATCCAGGATCTCGATCCCCAGGGACTCGTAGAACCTGCGCACCTCTCCCAGGGGCGCGGCGTCGGTGAGGGCCTGGAACTCGGGAACCACCGGGAAGCGGAGGCCGACGACGCGGATCCCCTGCTCCCGGGCGACGCGCACGAGATCCTCCATGGGCTCCGCAAGCTCCGGATCCCAGGGCTCCGTGAAGAACTGCGCATAACGCCACCGGATCCGGGCCCGGGCCCGGTCCCGGGGCATGGTGTCCCAGCGGCCCGTGCCCGCGACGGCCTTCTCGTTGGCCGGCCCAAGGTCCTCCCCGAAGAGCCGCTTCGCGAGCCAGGCCTGGAAGAAGCCTGCGTTGCCGGGATCGAGGAGAGGGACCACGCGGACGACGTACCGCACCAGGGCATGTTCGACGAAGGATGCGCCGTACGCGGCCGCGGCGTCCTCGGGGGAGGAGATCGCGAGGCCGCGGTGCCGGTTGTTCATCCGGGACCGGTATCGGCTGAGCATGTGCCAGTCGCACTGCAGGAACACGAGGTCGGGGCGGACCTCGTGGCGGAGCAGGAAGCGCAGCTTCGCGTTCATGTCCGCTGTCCCGTCCGACGGGTAGGCGAGGTTCACGACGCCGGGCCCGAGGGCGTCGCGGTCGAGCATCCAGGCCCGCGAGTCGCCGAGGAGGACGACCCGCACGGGGCTCTCGAGCGCGGCTTCCAGGGGTGCCTCGTAGGCCCCGTGGAGCTCCTCCTCGATGGAGACCGACAGGCCTCGCATCGCCAGCAGGAAGAGGAGGAGGAAGCCGAGGAGTCGTTTCATCTGCGCCATGATCCCTAGAACTGGAAGTAGATGAACTCGAGGTTCGAACCGTGGACCCCGAAGATGAACACGGACACCAGAGCCGCGAGGCCCAGGACCCAGCGGAGCACCCCGGGGACCTGTTCCCAGCGCCACCCCGCGCCGTGCCGGCACCACTCCACGAGCTCCACGACGGGGAGGAAGACCCCGATGACGAGGAGATCGAAAGCCCCGGGAAACAGGACCTCCCGCCCGCCGCCAGCGCCTGCGCTCGCGATTCCGGCCAGGACCGCGAGCGCGTGATCCAGGTCGGGCGAGCGGAAGAAGATCCACGCGAAGCACACCAGGTGGAAGGTCACGAGGCCCCGCGCCGCGTCGGCCAGACGACCGGGCAGCCCTCGCACCGGCCCCTGCGTCGCGGCACCGAGGAGGCGTCGGAGCCCGTCGCCCGCCAGGACGAAGGCGCCGTGGAGCGCCCCCCAGATCACAAAGCCCGCTCCTGCGCCGTGCCAGAGCCCGCTGAGCAGGAAGGTGACGAGAAGGTTCATCCGGATCCGTAGCGGGCCCCGGCGATTGCCTCCGAGGGGAATGTAGAGGTAGTCCCGGAACCACGTGGAGAGCGAGATGTGCCATCGGCGCCAGAACTCGCGAAGCCCCCGTGCGAAGTACGGACGCCGGAAGTTGTCCATGAGCTCGTATCCCAGCGTCCTCGAGGAACCGATCGCGATGTCGGTGTACCCCGAGAAGTCGCAGTAGATCTGGAACGCGAAGCAGTAGGTGGCCAGCACCAGGGAGCCTGCGCTCACCGCGTCGGGATCCCGGTACACGAGGTTCACGTAGTCCCCCAGGCGGTCGGCCAGGATCGTCTTCTTGATGAAGCCGAGGAGGATCAGGCGGAGCCCGGAGGCCACCCGCACGGCGTCGAAGGCCGTCTCCCGGTGGAGCCGGGGGAGCAGGGTGGTGGAACGCTCGATGGGGCCCGCGACGAGCTGCGGGAAATACGAGACGTACAGCGCGAAGAACCCCAGGTGGCGCTCGGGCTCCCTGTCTCCCCGGTACACGTCCACCACGTAGGACAGGGACTGGAGGGTATAGAAGGAGATCCCGATGGGGAGCACGATGTCGTAGAAGGTGCAGTCCACGGCGAGGTCGAACCCGCCCAGCGCGCCGGCGAGGCAGGTGCAGAAGAAGCCCAGGTACTTGAAGGAGGCGAGGAGCAGGAGGTTCGCCAGGAGGCTGACGAGCAGGTAGGGTCGCCGCGCGGCCCGGGTGGCCTGGCCCCCCATCCGGAGGCCGGCCCAGTAGTCCACCAGGGTGGAGAACGCGAGGAGCAGGGCATACTCCGGCCGCCAGCACATGTAGAAGAAGTAGCTCGCGGCCAGGAGCAGCGCCCAGCGTCCCCTGACGGGGATCAGGTGGAAGGCCAGGAACACGAGGGGGAGGAAGAGGACGTATTCCGCGGAATTGAACTGCACCGCAGGGCCCCTCGGACAACGGCCGGAAGTCCAGGAGACCGTGTCCCCCCAGCTCTTAGCACAGGATCCCGCCCCCAACAACACCTCGCTTTTCGTCAGACCTGCATGGGTGTCCACTTCGAGATGATGCGTGTTCAATTCGGGTCAGATTCCGAGCGCGCCCGAAGCTCCAACCGCAGTCGTAGCAGCGCTACGTC
>Ga0194112_10008228_pt1 | contig 13466 bp, 11 predicted proteins | sample TA2MahC400mmetaG_FD_146191 | JGI IMG/M metagenome (GOLD analysis project Ga0194112, IMG submission 146191) | Freshwater microbial communities from Lake Tanganyika, Tanzania - TA2015016 Mahale Deep Cast 400m | ecosystem: Environmental > Aquatic > Freshwater > Lake | place: Tanzania: Lake...
TGGCCAAGATGATAACAGAGAACAAGCTGGTGTCAGAAAAAGCAATTGCCATGGCGACATTTGCCCTGTGCGGCTTCGCAAACTTCTCGTCGATTGCGATCCAGATTGGTGGAATCAGTCCGATGGCCCCTCACCGCAGAAAGGACCTGGCTTCCCTCGGACTTCGTGCAGTCCTTGGAGGCTCGCTTGCGACCCTCCTCACGGCGACAATTGCCGGTGTCCTCATAGGCTCCTAGTGGATCATCAGCCAATGATAGGCAACTCCCGGGTAGAACAGGCACTTGCCGTTGTTGCCAGCCAAATCGCTGAAAGGCCGGTTATCGGTTTGACGTTGGGCTCCGGCTTGGGGGATTTCGCTGAGGCGCTTGCTGAGCAGATGATAATCCCTACATCCGCAATACCAGGCTATCCGCAATCCACAGTGAAGGGCCACGAAGGAACCCTCGTATTCGGTCGATTGCGGGGTGGGGGCAGGATGTCGCAGCCGCTGCTAGTCTTCAAAGGTCGTGTTCATTACTACGAAACCACAAACCTCGATGCGGTGGGATTCCCCGTCCATCTGGCAGCAGCCCTTGGCGTTCGCGTTATCCTGCTGACAAATGCTGCTGGTGGGATCGGGAGAGGACTAGCTGCGGGCGATCTCATGCTGATCACCGACCTTCTGAACCTGGCTTTCGTACAACCTCAAGTGAAGAATGAGATACAGTGGAATATTGATTGGCCAGGGAGAGGGAGAGTCGAGATGCTTGATAGACAACTTCTAAGTATCTTGAGGGAAACAGCGCGTGATGTTGGAATTCCGCTGCGTGAAGGAACATACTGTTGGCTGAAAGGACCTTCGTACGAGACAAGGGCAGAAATCGAGATGCTTCGGGGGCTCGGGGTGGATGCGGTCGGGATGTCGACGGTGCCCGAGGCTATGGTTGCTCGGAAGTTAGGCATGCGAGTTGCAGGAGTCTCCCTCATCTCCAATCTCGCGGCAGGAATCACCGCGGAGAAGCTTTCTCACGATGATGTCACCGAAACCGGCAAGCGGGTTAAAGAGACATTGGGCCGCCTCCTAAGCGAAGCTATACTTCGCATATCTAGAATGCGCATTGAATGAATCGGGATAACTCTTGATAATGGGGAACCGACGATTAAGCGTGGAGCGTCCGACACTGCTAATGATGGAAGCCCATAGGGAACAACGCGAGGAGGTAGGACATGAACTGGATTGACTACAGGGAACTGCGATCCATGGCGGGCACCTTCTCCTCGCTCTTTGTGGACTTCGTGAGTGATTTTTCGCGTGTGCAGAAATTTTACAGCTCCAATTTCCGGGACGAGGCCCATTGGCACTCACGACTTGAAAAGGTCACCGGGCGGCAAATTGACAGATCCGTGCTGGTGCAAGTCCTGGCAAAGCAGAACAAGGATTTTCATTGCGGTGTCCGGACGCTGGCCAACATTGACACATTGCTGAACGACAACGCTGTCGCCGTGGTCACCGGGCAGCAGGTGGGCCTTTTCACGGGCCCCCTGTACACGATCTACAAGACGTTGACCACGCTCAAGCTCGTTGCTCAGTTGACAGAGCGATTTCCCGATTATTCGTTTGTGCCCGTGTTCTGGCTCGAGGGTGAGGATCACGATTACGAAGAAGTGAACTCCATCAAGCTCGTGAACGCGCAGAACGAAGTCGTCTCCTTTGCCTATGAATTCCATGGTCTGTCGTGTGATACGAACTTCGGGGCAGTCGGCAAGCTGGAGTTCGACGAGAAGATCGATGAGCTCTTCCTCGCGATCGATCAGTCGCTGGTGCAGACCGAGTTCAAACCAAAGGTGCTTGAGCTCTTCCGAACGGCATATCAGAAAGGGATGAGCTTCAACCGTGCCTTTGCCCTGTTGCTGAATGTCCTCCTGGAGAATTCGGGTCTCGTTTTTCTCGATCCGAATGACAGGGAGGTCAAGCAACTCCTCGCTCCCCTCTTCCAGCGCGAGCTAAGGGAGACGCCGCGCTTCTGCCAGCTCGTCATTGACCGGAGTGCGGAGCTCGAGCTACAGTACCACGCGCAGGTCAAGCCGAAGCCCCTGAATCTCTTCTTCTTCCATCACGGAGGCCGGTATCTTCTCGAGCCCCGTGCCGACAGCTACTCTCTGAAGGGCACGCGCCAACACCTCTCAAAGGAGTCTATCGCCGACGCGTCCGTGAATTCCCCCCATCTGTTCAGCCCAAATGTTGTTCTCCGCCCCCTTTGCCAGGATTGGCTGCTGCCCACCATTGCATATGTTGCTGGTCCGGCAGAGATCGCCTACTTCGCCCAACTCAAGCCTCTGTACGACGAGATGAAGATCCCGATGCCGATCATCTATCCTCGGGCAAGCGCAACAATCGTCGAAGAAAAGGTGGAGAAGGTCCTTGATCGCTTCTCGTTGTCCGTCATCGATCTCTTCCAAGATGTCGAAATCTTGAAGGGCCGGACGGCCAAGCAGCTTGCGTCAATAGACCTTGACTCATTGTTCGGTGAGATCTCCGCCGCGCTGGAAGGGCTAGTTGATCATATGAAGGAACCGCTTCAGGCCGTCGATCCAACCTTGTTGGGGGCATTGGAGAATACGGCCCGAAAGATGGTGGGGAACGTCGACGGGCTCAAGGAGAAAGCGCTCGCGGCGCAGAAGCGGCAGCACGAAGCCGCGCTGCGACAACTCGATAAGGCAATGAACCTCGTGTTTCCTCAATCCAACTTCCAGGAGAGGGAGCTCAACGTTCTTTACTTCTTGAATAAGTACGGGATGGAATTCCTTCGGTGGTTGTATGACGAGCTCAAGATCGACGCGTTCAAGCACCAGGTGATCACGTTGTAGCCCTCCTCCAGCGGCATCCGCAGTCTCTCATGTTTCTGCTACACCGCCCTCTGGGTTTCGGCATCGAAATAATGAGCCTTCGCGAGATTGAACGTGAGCATCAGCGTTTTTCCAACCGGTGGCTCTTTGCTCGAGCTCACCCGCGCGACGTACTGATTGCCGTTGCGCTTCATCGCAAAGTAAATGAAAATCTCATTCCCCATCGGCTCAACCACCTCTGCCGTCCCCTTGACCTGTATGGTCGACGGCGACCCTTTGCCAGCCAGATGGATGTCCTCGGGACGCAAACCGAGGATCAACTCCTTACCTAGATACGGCCTCAGCCGTCCTTGATCCTTCTTGGACACGGGTATCCTCAGGCCGCTTTCTGGCTCGCGGAAGGCGAGACCGCGTGATTTCTCGATCTTGCCATTGAAGAAGTTCATCGAGGGGCTGCCGATAAACCCTGCAACAAACTTGTTCGTAGGCCGACTGTAGATCGCGAGCGGCGAATCGATCTGCTGGACGTAGCCGTCCTTCATGAGAACGATCTTGTCCCCCATGGTCATAGCCTCTGTCTGATCGTGGGTGACATAGACTATGGTCGCCCCCAGGCGCTGATGAAGTCTGGAGATCTCTGTCCGCATTTGGACGCGTAGCTTCGCGTCGAGGTTGCTCAGAGGCTCGTCAAACAGAAACACCTTTGGCTTGCGCACGATCGCTCTTCCCACAGCGACGCGCTGGCGTTGGCCGCCGGAGAGTGCTTTGGGCTTTCGATCGAGGTATTCTTCGATACCGAGGATAGACGCCGCTTCCCGGACCCGCTCGTTGATTTCCTTCTTCGGGAGCTTGCGAAGCTTCAGGCCGAAGGCCATGTTTTCGAAGACGCTCATGTGCGGGTACAATGCATAGTTCTGAAACACCATAGCAATGTCCCGATCTTTCGGCGGCACATCATTGACAAGCTGCTCATCAATGTAGATGTTCCCGGCCGTGACGTCCTCGAGGCCTGCGATCATCCGAAGCGTGGTTGATTTGCCGCAACCGGATGGCCCGACGAGCACCACGAATTCTCTGTCCTTCACCTCCAGGCTCATTTCGTGAACGGCGATCACGTTACCCTCAAACACCTTCTTGACGTTGTCGAGACGGACGCTGGCCATTTGGAATTCCTGCGGTAAGGTTCAATGTGTGGATATCAATGACGATGTGTTCTGCAACGTGAGATCTCTTTACGGGGCGCGGTCCGCGGCTGGCGTGCTTGGCTTGATGAGCGGCGCAGATGCGTTGAATGGTCACACATCGACGGCTGTGCTATCAACATTCTCTTGCCCGTGGAGCGTAAGGATATCGTGTTGCTACGCGACTGCGTCAACGACGCTTATGGGGTCCCCGCTGCTTGTCATGCGGGTGTCTGTCGCGCCGTTCGCGTGCGCGATGGATTTCCTCGTGAGCCTTTTCGCCGCCGGGGAGCAGAGCTTTTCGGCTCAGGTTCAGCCGACCCTCATCATCGATTCGCATCAACTTCACTTCGATCGAGTCGCCAACTTTGACAACATCTTCTACCTTGGCTACCCGCGTGATATCGAGCTGCGAGATGTGCACAAGGCCTTCCTTGCCGGGAAGAATCTCTACGAACGCTCCGAAATCAGTGGTTTTCTTGACTATGGCCTGATAGACCTTTCCCACTTCCGGTACCTCAGTCATCCGGCGAATGGCTGCGATAGCCTTGTCGGCAGATTCTTTCTGGACGGCGGCGACCGTGACTGTCCCGTCGTCCTCGATATCGATCTCTGCGCCGGTGTCCTTGACGAGCTGGCGGATGTTTTTGCCGCCGGGTCCGATCAATGGACCGATCATATCGACGGGGATCTTGATGGTTTGGAGCCGCGGAGCGTACTGGGAGATCTCCGGCCGCGGAGTGTCCAACGCCTGCATCATCACATTGAGGATATGGAACCGCCCCTCCTTCGCCTGAGCGAGGGCTTTCTCCATAATATCGAGGCCGATTCCCTTGATCTTGATGTCCATCTGGAAGGCGGTGATGCCCTTTGAGGTACCCGCAACCTTGAAATCCATATCGCCAAGGTGATCTTCATTGCCGAGGATGTCGCTGAGAATCGCTACTCTTTCCCCTTCCTTCACGAGCCCCATAGCAATGCCGGCGACGCAGCGTTTGAGCGGCACACCGGCATCAAAAAGTGCGAGGCTGCCGGCACATACGGTTGCCATGGAAGATGAACCGTTTGACTCGAGAATGTCTGACACCACGCGAATCGTGTACGGAAACTCATTTTCATCCGGCATAAGATTCTTCAGGGCGCGCTCGGCGAGATTGCCGTGGCCGATCTCGCGTCGCCCCGGTGAACCTAGCCGTCCGATCTCACCGACGCTGAACGGTGGGAAATTGTAGTGAAGCATGAATCGTTTGGTTGTATCCGGAAAGAGACCTTCCAGTATCTGTTCATCAAGCTTTGTCCCGAGGGTCGTTGTCGTCAGGCTCTGCGTCTCTCCCCGCGTGAAGAGTGCAGAGCCGTGGGTTCGTGGCAGGACACTTACTTCACAGGTTATCGGGCGGATGTGTGCGGGCGACCGACCGTCGAGGCGCTTCCCTTCGTCGAGGATCATCGCGCGCATCACTGTGCGTTCGATGTCGTGAATCACCTCATTGATCGCTTTCGTCTGTTCTGGATACTTCTCGGCGAGCGCTTGATTGACCTCTTCGTAGATTTGCGCCGTCGCGTCTGAACGTTCCTCCTTGGTGAGGATCGTCCGGCTCAGGTTGATCAGCCTCTGTGTCGCCAACGCCTGGACCTCTTCTGCGATTCCCTCTGGGAGTTGGGGTGATGAGGCAGCGCGTTTCGGCGTTCCGAGGATTTGCGCGAGTTCGACTTGGGCTCGACAAAGAACCTGGATCGACTCGTGGGCAAACCTCAGAGCGTCAAGCATATCTGCCTCCGAAATCTCCAGCGATTCTCCCTCGACCATCACAATCGAATCCTCCGTCCCCGCCACGGTGACATCGAGATCACTCTTCTCCAGTTCGTCGTGCGTCGGATTGATGATCAGCCTTCCGTCCACTCTGCCCACCCGGACTTCAGAAATTGGTCCGTCGAAGGGGATGTTGGATATCATCAGGGCGGCGGAGGCAGCACAAGCGCCCAGGACATCACCATCATGCTGGCTATCTGACGAGTAAACGGTCACCAGGATCTGGGTCTCATTGAAGTAGGTCTTGGGAAACATCGGTCGGATTGGCCGGTCGATGAGGCGAGACGAAAGGATTTCTTTTTCTGTCGGGCGGCCTTCGCGCTTGAAGAATCCTCCGGGAATCTTCCCTGCAGCCGAGGTCTTCTCGCGAAACTCAACCTGAAGGGGAAAAAAATCCTGGCCCTCCTTCGCCTGCTCCGCGCTGACAGCAGCCGCCAGAACCATCGTGTCGGCAAAGCGGACCATGACTGCTCCGTGTGCCTGTTTGGCGAATCGGCCCGTCTCAAACGAGAAGACCTTTCCACCGAGAATGACGTCTTTTGTTACGATCATGTGTCGTTTTCTTCCTTTTCGCTTTCATCCTGATGCTCGCGAAGCGTGTGTCTCACGCCCTGCTACTTCCGGATATCGAGCTCTTGTATGATCTTCCGATATCGATTGATGTCTTTTTTCATCAGGTGTTCGAGGAGTCTCCGGCGCTTTCCAACGAGTTTGAGCAGACCGAGCCGGCCATGATGATCCTTGACATGTGCATCGAGATGCGGCGTCAAGCTGTTGATATGTTCAGTGAGAAGTGCGATCTGAACTTCGGGTGTTCCCGAATCGGTCTCGCCCTTTCCGTATTTGTTGATGATTTCTTGTTTCTTTTCTTTTGTAATCGGCATTGCAGCTCCTTACAGGTCATCTGTGGGAAGAGTGAATTTCACATTTTTCAGCTGTCGAACACTCGTGACTGAGAGAGATACGACTGTTGAAGCTTCACGCTCTCGGCTTTGTCTCGATCCATCTGCTGGATGAGCGCCTCCGCAGAATCAAATTTCCGCTCGTCCCGAAGCCGCTTGAGAAACTGGATCTGCAGAGGGGTCCCATACAAGTCTCGGTCAAAATCGAGGATGTTGACCTCGACCGTCCTCTGACCATCTTCCGTGAAAGTTGGTCGAACGCCGATGCTGACCATGCCAAAGTACGTGCTTTGACCCATGGCGACGCGAGCAAAGTATATCCCGTCCTGGGGAACGACCTTCCGCGTGGACTCAAGCTGCAGGTTTGCAGTCGGATACCCCAGATGTTTGCCCCGCCCGTCGCCGCGAATGACCGTGCCACTCAAAGCGTACGGCCTCCCCAGCAAGCGATGTGCACGATCGACGCGACCATCCAGAAGGTGATTGCGAATCCGATTGCTGCTCACGATCTCTTCGTCGACGTACACCGGCTTCATCGCCACCACAGAGAACTCAAATTCTCTTCCAAGCTTCAGAAGTTCCTCGACTCCAGCTTCGCGATCGCGGCCGAAATGGTGATCGTAGCCCTCAACGATCTCGCTTACCCCCGTCCCCTGGACAAGGTAGCGAAGGAGAAAGTCACGAGACGACTGGCGAGAGAACTCGTACGTGAACTCGATCGTGAAGAGCAGGTCGACGCCCAAGTCGCTGCAAATCTGCTGTCGTTCCTCCAGCGTCGTCAAGAGATGAACGGGCGTTCCACCAAGGACTTCTTTTGGATGGGGCTCAAAGGTCAGAACGACGCTGCGGCCGCCCCGGGTACGCGCCCGTTGGACAACTTCACCGATCAGCTGGCGATGAGCTAGGTGCACTCCGTCGAACGACCCGACGGACACCACGGTGTGTTTCACATACTCGACGTCGCTAAGTCGGTATGCCCGCTTCATGGTTCTCCTGTGGCGGTGTCAGATCCAGTATGAGCGACTCCAAGTCCTCGATGCTCAACGCATCCGCGAGATGAAACGAGCCGATGCGGGTGCGCCGAAGTGCACGGAGGGCGGCTCCGCATCCAAGAATTGTTCCGAGATCATTGACAAGGCTTCGCACGTATGTCCCCTTTGAGCAAACAACACGGAATTCGGCGAGCGGCGGATTGAACGCAAGGATTTCGAATTGGGCAATTTCGACCTCGCGTGCGGTGCGCTTGAGCGTCCTCCCTTTCCGCGCGTACTTATACAGTGGCTTTCCACCGTACTTGACTGCCGAATACATCGGGGGTTGCTGCTGCTGCTTCCCGACAAACGTGCGCGCAACCGACTGAAGTGACGCGAGAGTAACGGAGGAAAACTCCCCTCGGTCGATGACCTCGGTTTCCGAATCGTAACTGGGCGTTCGCACGCCCAATTCGAATGTCCCCTCGTACTCTTTGTCGAGATCTGCATACTGTGCCAGATTTTTCGTCTGTTTTCCCGTGCACAGAATCAACAACCCGGTGGCCTTCGGATCAAGCGTGCCGGCGTGACCGGCTTTCCTCACGCCGAAGAGCGTCCGCAGCCTGTGTACGACGTCGAAGGAAGTCCAGTCCAACGGCTTGTCGATGAGTAGCAACTCCCCTGCTCCATTGAAATCCCATGTACGCTTGAACGGATCCATGACGCCGCTACGTTCACTGATTGTCATTGTCCGGAGGAGTGTCTTTGCGGATTTGATGGATGAGGTGTTCGATCCTCATCGCATGATCCAATGAGTCATCGAGGTAGAAGTTCAGCGATGGAGTAAACTTCAACCGAAGATTTTGTCCAAGTTCCGACCGAATGGAACGCTTCTCAACTTCTAACAGTGCGAGCGTTTTCTTCTTTCGTTCATCGTCACCGAAGATGCTGACGTACACTTTCGCAATCTTCAGATCAGGACTCATCCGCACTTCCGTCACCGTCATCAGTCCGTATTCCTCTAGGCTGAAATTCTGCTGGAAGATTTCGCTGATTAATTGTTTGACGAGGGAGGCGACTCGCTCTGTTCGCACTGACATTGAGGTGCTCCTCTTAGGCAAGCTTCCGTTTCGTCTCAACGACCGTATAGGCTTCGATGCTGTCGCCGAGCTTGATGTCATTGAAGCCTTCCAAAGCGATGCCGCATTCAAATCCCTGCTCGACTTCACGAACATCGTCCTTGAATCGCTTCAGGGAAGAGACGCCGCCGTCGAAGACGACAAGCCCGTCCCGCACCAGCCGCACCTTGTTGTTCCGCGAGATTCTTCCATCTTGTACGTAGCAGCCGGCTATCGTGCCAACCTTGGAGATTTTGAAGATATCTCGCACCTCAACAGTGGCCAGAATCTGTTCCGAAACGCTCGGCGCCAGCATTCCCTCGAGTGCGCTCCTAACGTCATTGATGGCATCGTAGATGATGTTGTAGATGCGTATGTCGACCTCCTCTGCCTCGGCGAGTCGACGGGCTGCAAGATGAGGTCGGACGTGGAAACCGATGATGACCGCCCGTGACGCTGCTGCCAGCAGCACATCCGATTCCGATATCGCGCCAACACCTTTGTGGATGACCGCAATCTTCACCTCGCTTGTCGAGAGCTTCATCAGAGAATCTGAAAGCGCTTCAACGGATCCATCAACGTCTCCCTTCACGATAATCAGAAGGTCCTTCACCTGTCCTTCTTTGATCTGCTTCGAGATGTCGTCCAGCGTGATCATGCGTCTTTGGCGGAAATCCTGCTCGCGCTTGAGCTGCTGACGCTTCAAACTGATATCACGAGCCTCTCGCTCACTCGCGAGGGCTACCAGCTCATCGCCCGCTTGCGGAATGCCATCGAAGCCGATGACCTGCACAGGCTGAGAAGGTCGGGCGACCTCGACACGCCGACCGCGTTCGTCGAACATGGCACGCACACGACCACTCCAGATACCAGAGATGAAGGAGTCACCGATCCTCAGTGATCCCTTCTGGATCAGAATTGTGGCGACGATGCCCTTTCCGCGATCAAGCTCCGACTCAATAACGACACCGCGACCTAAACGGTTCGGATTTGCCGTCAGCTGCAGTACCTCAGCCTCGAGGAGAATTCTCTCCAGCAGTTGATCGACGTTCTTCCCCTGTTTTGCCGATAGCTCAACAGATTGGTATTTCCCGCCCCACTCCTCAACCAGCACACCCTTTTCTGAGAGTTGTTGGCGAATCCGGTCAGGGTTGGCTTCGGGTTTGTCAATCTTGTTCAGGGCGATGACGATTGGCACGCCAGCCGCCTGTGCGTGACTGATTGCCTCAACAGTCTGTGGCATTACGTTGTCATCAGCAGCAACGACAAGGACGACGATATCCGTCACCTGAGCCCCGCGAGCGCGCATGGCGGTGAATGCCTCATGCCCCGGCGTATCGAAGAATGTTATTTGTTTACCGTCAGGGAGAGTTACCTCATATGCACCGATGTGCTGCGTGATGCCCCCTGCTTCACCGGCCACCACGTTCGAGCTCCGGATGAAGTCGAGCAGGGAGGTCTTGCCGTGATCAACATGACCCATGATGGTGACGACCGGCGGACGGTGCTGGAGGGTCGCTGGATCATCTTCGACATCAGTCAGGACGTCTGCCGTAAACTCCGATTCAAAGTCGACCTGGAAGCCGAATTCGTCTGCCACCAACATGATGGTATCCTTGTCAAGCCGCTGGTTGATCGACACCATGATGCCGAGGCTCATGCATTTCTGTATGACCTCTGCGACGGAAGCTCGCATCAGATTCGCCAGCTCCCCAACGGTGACAAATTCGGTGACGCGTATTCGGGTTTTCTCCCGGTCACGTTCCGCCTGAATACGTTGCTCTTCTTCCTCCCGCTCCCGCTTCTTGCGCTTGCGCAACGCAGCCCGCGCACTGAACGTGCTTTCTTCCATTTCCGCGAGGGTCTCGCGTATCGCTTTTTCTACCTCCTCTTGGTTCACTTCAGAGTGGCGCAATTTCTTCCGCTTCCGCGCTTTGAGCTCAACCTCGTCTTCAACGGTCGTAAGTCGCGGAGCGCCCTTTTTCGGTTCCTGGACTTTCTTTTTTCTCTTCTTTTTTTTCTTCTTCTCTTCCTCCGTCTCCTCGGCGGCAATTTTCGCGGCCGGTGAGGGAGGTTTGATCGCCATTCTTCCCTTGATGGTGAGTCCTACTCTCGGACGCGCCATAGCCTCTTCGAGCGGAGAGAGCTTCTTCCGCTTTTCTGGCGGTCCTCTCCTGGCTGCCACCGGTTCACGTTCGGGTTTTTCTTCGACTGGCTGTGGTTCTTCAGTAACTGCCGCTTCTGGGGTGGCTTCCTCGACGACCTGTTCGGGAGGGGAGAGCTCTTCAACCGGCGCGGCAGCGGTGGGAGCCCTTTCGACCTCATGCGGAGCGACGGCCGCAGGAGGCTGTACGGGTGCGTGGACTTCTTCAACGGGGACCTTTTTCTCGGGAACCTCCTTCTTGCGCGCCGTGCGGAATTCTTGCAGCTTGCGCTGATGCCGCTCGGCGACATCCTTCTCCTTCTTGAAGTGCCCCATAACCACCGCCAACATCTCGCCGGTGACGGTCGACATGTGGCTCTTTACCTCAAAACCTTTCTTGTGAAGAAACTCAAGGAGCGTCTCACTTGACAGGTTGAGCTCGGTGGCCAGCTTGTAGATCTTAACTCTTTTCGCCGCAGTCTCTGGCATTCAGGCCTCGGTGTGATAGATAATGTGGCTGCTGATCTGGGCCTATTCCTTTCGTGATTCTTCGTTGTCCGAAACCTCAGATGGGGCGGTCTCGTCGCCACCGGTACCCTCCCGGGCCGGCGCCTCAGGCGGTTCTACGGCCGGAAGCTCGGTTGGAAGCTGTGTCGCATTCTTGTCGTCAGTCGAAACCTCGACGGTTTCCTCGGACTCTTCGATCTCAGCTTCCTCCAGCCCTTTCTTCAGGAGCTGTACGATTTCCGCGATCTTCTCTTGCTCAATGCCCAGCGTGCCGACAAGCTCTTCAACCGGGGTGTCGATAACATCGCGCACTGATTCATAGCCCTCATCGAAGAATTTGTGGAACATCACATCACCGAGCTCCTCTCGGAACTCAGAGAGGTCCATGTCGTACTCCTCTTCCTCACCTCCCTCCTTGACCAACTGAATGTCGAAACCTGTCAGCTTCGAGGCGAGTCGCACATTCTGGCCGTTCTTCCCGATCGCCAGCGACACCTGGTCTGCTGCAACAGTAATATTGGCCTTCTTGTTTTCCCGGTCTGCCTGAATCTCTTTGAGCTTGGCCGGAGCGAGGGATCGCGTAATGAAAACAACCGGATCATCGCTCCAATTGATGACGTCGATATTCTCGTTGTTCAGCTCGCGCACGATCGCGTGAATGCGAACACCTTTCATGCCAACGCACGCCCCGACAGCGTCAATCCGATCATCATGGGAGAGCACCGCGACCTTCGCTCGGTCCCCCGGCTCCCGGGCTATCCCTTTGATTTCGATGATACCGTCGTAAATTTCCGGGATCTCGATCTCAAAGAGCCGCATCAAGAACTGGGGATCAGTACGAGAAATGATGACGACAGGATTGCCCGCGCCTTTCCTTACCTCTTTCACAACAGCGCGGATGGTGTCACCCTTCTTGTATCGCTCCTTGTAGATCTGTTCGCTACGCGGAAGAATCAGCTCGTTCCGGTTATGGATGACGAGGATCTCTCCCTTCCCTTTCCGGATTTGGTAGATCTCGCCGACGACGATCTCACCGAGTGCGCCGGTGTATTCGTTGTAGATCGCCTCTCGTTCGATCTCTTTGATGCGCTGGTTAAGGTTTTGCTTCGCGCTCACGACGAGACGCCGGCCGAAACCGTTGAGTGGAACAATTTCGACATATTCCTCGCCGATCTCGATATCTTCACCCGAATGTCGCCGAGCCTCTTTGAGCTCGATCTGAGTCACCGGATCGACGACAGTCTCCACCACTTCGCGTTCGAGGTAGATCTCGATGTCGCCCTTGTCCATATTCACCACGACATCGTACTTGGCATTCGGCCCATATTTCTTGCGAACCATCATGCCGAAGATATCCTCGACAATCCCGATCAGGATGTCCTTATCGATCCCCTTTTCGCGAACCATTTGTGCAAATGATTCGACGATTTCATGATTCATCTCATCCTCCAAGCAATAGAGAGCACACTGGAACCAGCTACCACGGCAGCTCTTCCTTTGCTTCAATGACGATTGAAAAATCGAGCGTCACCGCATCACCGCTATCCAACACGAAGGTCAGGGCAGTGCCCGAGACGGCGTCGAGCTTCGCAATCAACCGCTTCCGTTCCTGGCCACTCGCGTAGTCAACTCTATAGCGTCTTCCGATGTTCTTGCGATACTGCCGCAGAAGCCGAAGAGGCTTGTCAAGGCCTGGCGAGGATACTTCAAGGCGGTATGCCCGGTCGAACACCTGCTGCGTTTCAAGCTGCCGTCCGAGGTCGCGACTTATCTCAGCGCACTCCTCGATCGTGATCCCCTTGTCTGTATCCGCGAAAACCTCGACCAGCCGCGTGCCCCGTTCGTGGCGTAATGCAAGGTCGACCAGGTAAGCGCCGTGCCGCTCGAGCAACGGCTCGACCAACTCCTTCAATTTCTGTCTGAATTCAGCCATTTCCCCTGCCTCCAAAAAAAATAGCCCGGAACGGCGGGCTATCTTTACAACGCGGGATTGCAATATACGCAATCA
>Ga0194112_10008230_pt1 | contig 13464 bp, 18 predicted proteins | sample TA2MahC400mmetaG_FD_146191 | JGI IMG/M metagenome (GOLD analysis project Ga0194112, IMG submission 146191) | Freshwater microbial communities from Lake Tanganyika, Tanzania - TA2015016 Mahale Deep Cast 400m | ecosystem: Environmental > Aquatic > Freshwater > Lake | place: Tanzania: Lake...
GTGGCTATAAAAATTCCGTAGCCAGTCTAAACCAAATTCCACACAGTAGCTACGGACTGTGTCCACTACTCAGCCGAGGACTATAGTTTCACAGCTACGGACTTTCTCAAGCTACGTACTGATTCCCTCGCTATACCGGACACAAAAGCTAGAATGGCTGGGCAAGAGATAACAAATGACAATAATGTTTAGTGCCTGAGCTAGTCAAAAGAATCGGTCATAATGGTCAAAAGGTCGGTCAGATGGACGGTCAGATATGTTTATACCCCGATCCTTATAGCGGTCGCTCGATAACTGCGTGTAGTGACGTCTGAGCGGGTGACCCCCTCTCTGGTGGGCCTGGGTAAGAGTGAGAGTTTATATGACCGATCGGTGAAATGACCGCGGTGAAAGACGAGACAGTTTCCTTTTTAAATCAAAAAAGAGACTTGAGTTTATCTTCCTAGACTCTCCGCTGACAGTTCAAGTCTGAACTATCAGCTCCACCCAACCTTGACTGTAAAAACGCTAGAGATGGTAGGAGCCGCCCGTGTTGCCGGCGTGGTCACGCCACAAGCCGTAACGGTCTGGTATTGTGATCGAGTCCCACTGGTAAAGTCTCAGTTTAGCTGTCGTGCCAATTCCACCATTTGATACTGTGGGCTTCTCAAATGCGACATGGAACAATTTTCCCCATTTTTGTTCCCTTAGAATTGTCTGGAATGGAGATGTTATGGCAGGCATGACAGTGGACGAGGCGGGACGCCTGGGCGGGCACACTACCCGTGAGCGCTATGGCACTGAGTTTTACCGCCGTATTGGAAAAGTCGGCGGTCAACGTACTGCCGAACTCTATCGCGACCTTTTGAAAGAGTGGGGGCGCAAAGGTGGCCGCCCGAAGCGTCCTGTCTTGGATGAGTACATGCGGGAGTAAGGCTGGTAAAAAGGAGGTAAGCGGTCGGTCCTCTGGTCTTGCTCCCGCACCACCATGAGCCTGTCCCTATCGTAGAAACTTTGCTAGTAATCTCTCCAACTACCGACCGGCTATGGCAGGCAAAAATAGTGAGAGTCGGCCATGTAGTAACCATAATGTTATTGCCTGATTTCTCTATTGTCCCAGCTGGGAGATTTGACGGATGAGAGTGCTGAGCAGATTCAGCCATTGCTCCTGTTGGAGACGGCGTGCGGCTCTGCGCATGCGCACCTCGTGCTTCTTGGGGTAATCGGCCCCCCATTCAGGGAATGTTGCGGCAAAAGCGGCTCTCTGTTCTTCTAGTGAAGTGCTTTTGGTGTCAGGTGCTGCTCTGGCGCTTGCCAGAATGAGGTCGCGTAGTCCGCGCTTTGTCATGAAACGCTCCGGAATCGGTAGTAGGGCAGACATGAATCTATGCAGTTGCACTAGGGCAGGGTCGTTACCTGGTGCTACACGCCTGAACTTCCAGGAACTGGGCGGGTTGAGCTTTGGACACATAAGGTAGAGAAAGATGTCGTAAGTGTTGTCGGCCCCCAGCCACGAGGCGAGGCGAGAACTAATGAGCTTGGCAGAGAGGAGCCACTCTATGGCGTATGCTCTTTCCGAACGCCGGAAAGTCAACTTGGTCGCAGGTTCGGCAAGAGGACCCAAATTCCGAAGAAGGATCAGTCGCTCAGCCTCTTCTTTAATTGGAAGCAATTTTTTCTGGAAAGTTGGGAGAGACCAGCAATAGGAAATTCCCATAGCCAGGTAATTGATGAGAAGATGCTCCGGCGCTTCTTCGGGTGTCCAGCCCCCGGGAGGAATATTCAGTGTTTCCCTGGCTAACAGTACCCGCTCCTGAAACTCGGGGCTAGAGAGGCGAGAGCGTACCATCCTCTCCCAGAAGCGTGGGTCCTTTTCTCGCTTGCCTCTGCAGCCGCACTCAGGACACTTTTTGCCAACATCAACTAATTCGCCGTCCCAGCAATCCCAGCAGTCGTAGACTTCCTTCATCATAATAGCGGTACTTCTTCTAACCTGTTCTAGCCTAGCCCTAGTCCTTCCACTGGTGAAGCGCCGCGGCGATGTGCCTCGATCGCCTCCTCGTATTTTAGCCCCTTAGTATATCTACGACTCATCTCTAGCGACTCGTGTCGTAAGAACAACTGGAGCAAGAAGCTGTCTCGGGCTCCTTTCAAATACTGAAGAGCAGCCGTATGGCGCAATCGGTGTACACCACCCGGGCTATTTACACCAGCACGCTTCTTAAGTCTAACAAACCAGCTATCTATTCCATCAATAGAGAACGGGGCTCCTTCTTCTGTCAAGAAAAGGTGGTCTGACTTTGCTCGTGATTTCCTCTCCATAAGATATATCCAGATTGCCTTCGCTGTTTTTGTAGAAAAGGGCACAATGCTTACCTTGTTGCCTTTACCCAATACACGAACGTATCTATTTTCTAAATTCATGTCGGTAACCTTCAGTGTAGCCAACTCGCTACGTCTCAACGCACTGTCCACGAAGAGCAAGATCATTGCTCGGTTGCGGAGTCCAGTGAAGCGAGCTCCGGTCTTAATATCTAAATCACACACAGCCAGAAATCTCCTAACCTCCTCAACAGTATATGGCTGAACGGGAGGGGATGGAGGAGCCTTAAAATGAATAGTACTAACCGGACTTGACCTCACCAGTCCTTCTCCAAGCAGCCAATTAAAGAAGCGTCTGAGTGCCTTGTAATATGGCCACGCGGTGGAAGATTTTGCCTTTCGAATCAAGTGGCTGCCATTACCTGCATAGTGCTCGAAAGTTCGGCTACCAACCCAGGATAGAAATTGTCTAACTTGCCCAGAATCTATGGCATGGATGTTATCTGGCCATCTGTTGCCTTCCGCAAATCGGAGAAAGCATCTAAGTAAGTCACTGTAATAGTCGATGGTTCGATCAGCTCTTCCTTCAGCCTTAAGGGAAAATAGGAACCCCTCCATAGCTTCCTGAAGTGCCATTCTCCTGTCATTATGTTTCACCTTTCATTGCGGTCGGCCCTTAATATCTTATTTTCTATGGTAGTCAGTTGATTTCTGCTAGGTCTGGCCCAGCTTCGTCATCCTGACCTAGTCAGTTAATCTCCCAGCTTCATGGTAGGCCGTGCAGGAATCGAACCTGCGACACCCTGATTAAAAGTCAGGTGCTCTGCCAACTGAGCTAACGGCCCTTCGAATGCCTTTATTATATAGCCGTTACCACGGGATATTCAAACACTTTGTGAGTAGTTGCCGCTGTAGTGACTTGGAGAAAGTTATTTGTGAGTAGCCTACAGATGAGCCTATTCGGAAGCCAGGAGGGTGTGGATATACTGAGCTAGAGCTGGATGTATGTCGCAGATATAGCCATCTTTAGTCGCTTCCACTGAGAAAGTCAATCTGCCAGGTCTCCTGGGTGAGTTATCAAATTTATCAAGCCCCGTTTCATCCCAGGGAATGTCTTTTCCCAGTACATCCAGCATGCCCCGTACATCTCGCGGCTGTTGAAGCATTACTTCGAAGCGAAGGCGTTTTGCTAATATGTCCAATTGCTCGGTCTTAAGTTTTATTCTCATAGCTGTGTCTTCTACCTCTCCAATGCCCAGAATTTGTGTAATATCCTCTCATGCTTCCGAACATTAAGTTCAGATTGCACAGGCTTAAAAAGTCTACCATATTCCATTTTTGCAAGCAAATGTTTTTTCCTTGCGAGGTCAACATTGTGTGCGGTCTCTTTTCTGTATGCAGCCTGGGGTCGGATAGCGGCCGAATGGGTAGACACACACGCGTGATTCTCCTTTTAAAGTGCTGTAAAATGAGCATATGGATGATATTAAAGGTGCTAAGTCCAGTTGGCCTAAAAAGAGGCTCCTCTGGGTTCCGTTTGGTCTTACAGCAGGGGCTCTTGGGACTGTTCTTGGAATTTCGTTATATGCTGCCTATTCAATGACCAAAGTTATGCGGACACTGTTTGAGAAAAAGCCTGATAACTTTGGCCTGAAATATAAGGATGTATCTTTTCCTAGCAGGGATGGGCTTACATTGCGAGGCTGGTGGCTTGAAGCAGGAAATAGCCATCGGGCTGTTGTAATGATTCATGGTGCAAATGGGCACCGGGCTGACTTGGGTATAAGGATGCTGGATATAGCTCGAGAAATGGTGAATGCGGGTTATAACGTACTGATGTTTGATTTGCGTGGACATGGCCAATCAGAAGGGAAACATATATCTTTGGGTTACTATGAACAGAGAGACCTATTAGGTGCGATAGACTACGTTAAGCAATGCGGCATGAGCAAGATTTGCATTATCGGCTTCTCTATGGGGGCAGCCACTGCTCTGATGACTGCTGCCAATTGTAAACAGATTGATGCTATTGTCGCTGATAGCTCATTCGCATACCTAGCAGATATCGTCGAACCTCAGTTTTCCAAGCGAAGCCGCCTACCGAAGTTCTTTATACCTTGTATCCTTTTTGTGGCTAAGAGAATACACGGCGTTGATTTGTCCATGCCCAAGCCCATCGACGCTATTAGGCAATTCACTATACATCCAGTACTAATCATCCATGGAGGGCAAGACAATACTGTTCCTGTGGAGCACGCCAGCGTACTGGCTAGAGCATCCCATAATCCAGATACTAGGTTATGGATAGTGCCAGAAGCAGAACACGTAGGTTCCTACCGTGCTAAGCCCAAAGAATATATCGCTCAGGTGCTATCTTTTTTCGATCAAGCCATTAGTTGACGTTTGTTTTTGATAAGTTAACAAACCGCAAAGGATAACAGTGGCCATGCAATTTAGAGACTTACTGGTTGTAGTACCCCACAGTGGAATAATCATCCCAAATGAGATATCGTTTGATTCCCTTTCCAATGAGTTCCCAATGCTTATTAGAAATGTTGATTGGTATACTAACTGGCTTTATGATTTTCGCGATATTCTTGGCAATTCACAATTGACATTTCCCTACTGCAGCTTGATTCTCGAGGCTAACAGGCATCCGGAAAAAATTGAAGACTGCATACCACTCAAGGATATTTTGGGTAGGTCGATATATCGACACGGCCATGAGCCCGACCAAAAACTACGGCAGTCTCTTTCCAGAAAATATCTGCACATGTTTCACAGCGATATAAGTGTGGAGATTTCTCGTGGCAAGATATTCATGCTCAATGGCCATTCTACAGTTACATCCCAAGGCCTGACGGATAATCAAATTGAGCTTATGAACTTCCAGGATTTAAATCAGGATAGTGAGCCAACCTACTTTTGCCCTGATGTTTTCATAGAAACTTATGCAAATGAACTGGCAAAGATGCTACCCAAGGTCAAAGTGACCGTGAACGAGTCTAAATACGGTAGGGTCTATGGTCATGTATGTGGTGAACATTCTATAAACGCAATGACAAAAATCGGGAACAAGGTGCCTGCCATTTTGCAGGAAACTAACCAGAGGCTTTATATGTACGCAGATGGGACTCCGAATGTAGAAGCACTGGAAGCGCTCAGGAGAGCTTTTGCCCAAGCCTTGTATCAGATGCGGAGGAAGATACCTATACCAAGATAAGGAGATACACACATGATTAACATACCAATGGGGATACAGACGTTTGACTTCGATTGCGGAATAAAGGCATTGCAACTTGTGATGGCCTATTACGGCGTAGAAGTCCGGGAAGACGTATTGATAAATGAGCTAAAACCAGACAAAGATGGGACTTCTGTTGAGAATATGATTGGAGTAGCTGAGAAGTATGGCTTTGAAGTCATTGCGCGGCGCGAGGTTTCTCTGGAAACGGTGAAGCAATATATCGATAATGGCATTCCGGTTATTGTATTGCTACAGGCATGGGCTGAGCGGTACATGACACTTGAAGACTGGAAGTCAGATTATGACGATGGTCATTACGCAATTGTGATTGGATATCAGGATAACATTGTAGTTTTTGAAGACCCATCGTCGTTTAGGAGAACATGGTTGACAGAGGAAGAATTCCTTGCTCGCTGGCACGATGTGGACCCTAAGAGTGGCGAGAAGTATAACCAATTTGCGATGGTATTGCTTGGAAAGGAACCCGTTAAGAAAGCCATTGAGCATATGGATTAAACCTCGGAGTGCCACGACAAGTAAAACGTCGTAGGATGTCAAACCTGATGTGGTTGGGGAAAGTATATTGGAAAGAGCGAGTAGTATGGTCGCCTGGATATTTTGTTTCCGCATTTGGGTTGGATGAGAGACAAATCACCGAGTATGTGAAAATGCCGTGATAGCCGGGATTGCTGCCCGTGGCTATTGCGGACCAGACCACAGGGCTCTGGGGAGGATTTATGGTAGCCAGACGGCGATACGTCCCCTTCTCCTTGATAAGAGAAAATGCAGGCAACTGCCCGCTCTCCATCATCGCTTCCAAAATATTAGGGTCAAGCCCATCCATGCCCAGCACAATGACCCTGCTGATCTTGCGAGTCTTCACCAGCGTCCCCCAGGACATCTTGCCATTCGATGGTTCACCTGGCTTTGGCTGCCCCTTTCCTTATCTGCCGCCATGGCACGTTATCATACTCGGTTCTGCTTGTAACCGTCAACCAGGGGGATAGCTGACAGCTAACAGTAGACAGCTATCAGCGTACAGCTTACCTTCCCCGTCATTGCGAGTCCCCCGATATATCGGGAGACGTGGCAATCTCACACCTATTGATACAAGTCCATATGAAAAATGAAAAGGAATATCTAACAGCAGACAGCCATCAGCAAATAGCTGACGGCTGAAAGCTTGCCTTCCCCGTCATCCTGAGGGAATCCTTCCGTGAAAGGGTGACTGAAGGATCTCGGTGGTGAAAGGGCATGATGAGATTCTTCGTCCCGGTCTATCGGGACTCAGAATGACAAATTAGAGTCAGAGGTGACAAATCAGAGAATGAGAGCGCCATCTCGCTCGTGCTCCTTGCGATGACAGAAAAGACAGGGTGCCGCTAATGTCTTGGACACCGCACAACACATTATTGAACAGCTAGGTGATAATCGGGTAGGCGAGAGCATCTGCTCTCGCCTGGCGAAAGATTGGAGCGGATGCTCCAATCTACCCACTGATACAACCAGAGTTACTAATAGTCTCATAATAGAATGGTCTTATTGAATCGCAGCATAGATAGTCTCTGGCATCTCGAAGAAAGAGCGTACGAGAGAAGGCAATTTCTGTAGCTTCCTGAGATGGAAAAGAATGAGTCGCTTCAAGTGGTCGGGGCCGGCTATAGGCTGTTTTCCAACGCCGTGATATTTCAGGCGATTTCAGACCTGCTCGTTGGGGTTGAGTTCTGGGGAGTACGGTGGAAGGTAAAAAAGCCGCAATCGGCCTTCAGCGGACGCGACGAATCTTGAAACTGCCATTGATTTGTGAACAGGATGACCATCACAGGGTGTCTGAAAATGAAGAGCGAAAATTCAAAATGGGAGAAACCGTTACACTCTCCTTTATGTGGACGTTGTCGAGTGGGAGAAAATAATAAATTTTCAGCCTTTTTGCCATCGAAGTGAGAGAGCAAAATCGTGTTTTTTAGTTTTCGGACAGCCTGTAGCTCGTCTACCCTAAGCCTGGTATCTAGCAGAATAAGCATAATAACATTGTCTCGATAGCCCTCTCGGCCGAATCACTGCTAACACTTAGCAGTGATTCAAGATGAGACCGGGAAAAGGGGCAATTACCTTCTTTGGTGACTTCGGTATCTTGAGTCTGGAAAATGGATTAACATTGATTATTTCCTCTCGCTCAAGCCAGGACCAAAATGCCCGTATCGACCTCATATAGGTGTTGACGGTATGTCCGGAGAGCCCCCGCTTTTGTGCTTTGCTATGAGGGTGATTGCAAAAGCATCTCTTCTGCTGCAGATGCAGAATGAATGCCCTTATCTCCTTAACCCCTATCACGGTGACATCGGTGGTGAAGCCCTCAGCGTTAAGAAAATCATAAAGGTATCTCACGCTGTTAATGACAATGGCTATTGTGTTTGGGCTCTTACCTTCAGTCTGAGCACAGATAGAATAGCCTGGGATGAGGTTTAACAGCTTCGTCGCTATTTTTGACGAAGCAAGCACCCCCTCTTTACAAAGCTGTTTTTTGGGGCTAAAATGAAGCTGATTTTGGCGGGTGTAATTCAGTGGCAGAATGCTTGCTTCCCAAGCAAGACGTCGGCAGTTCGAATCTGCTCACCCGCTCCATAAATTCGGGCAGCTACTTGCCTCACCTAGACAGGCAAAGCTGGAGCAAATTTAGAAGCGACGACTTGCATAAGTCGAAAATAAGAAAATTCAGGGCCGACCGCAATGAAAAATGTCACATCATGGCGACATCGCACTTCGGGACCTTATAGATGGTTTCCTCTTCTCACTTCGAGCGGAGGGAAAATCAAACGCCACCATCGAGTACTACACGTATCTTCTAAATCCCCTCTTGATCTACGTTACTGAGCGGGGTTGGCCAAATAATTTACAATCGCTTGACACCGTTAGGCTAAGAGAATTCTTAACTTGGGTCGGAACAAGGGTCTACGAACTTAAGGTAGCCAATAACGGAGGGAAAATAACAAGGAAAGCAAAACCTACGACCGCGTGGCCATATTACCGGGCTCTTAGACGCTTCCTCAACTGGGCAGTTGAGGAAGGCTATCTGGAATCTAGCCCCTTAGCCCCCATCCATTTCAAGCCTCCACCAGCACCTCACATTGAAAGCTACACCATCGATGAACTACAGAGGCTTCTGGCAGTGTGTGATTTGGACATTAGAACCGGTGCCCGTTTTACCGGCATTCGCAACAAAGCCATGCTCCTGCTCTTCATAGATTCGGGACTGCGCCGGGCGGAAATGGCAAAACTTAAGCTCAGCGACCTCGACCTCGAGAACAGGCGAGTACGAGTGCACGGTAAAGGAAACAAGATGGGCATTGCCCCATTCTCTGCAAAGACAGCAAAAGCCATATGGTCGTGGCTTATCGAGAGGAAGTCGAGGACAAAGACAGATAGCCTATGGGTAACTGAGGAAGGTAATACCTTCTCTACAGAGGGGTTGGTGAGTTGGTTTACTCGTCTGAAGCAACGCGCTGGTGTAACTGGTCCTGGTGGAGTCCATCGCCTACGTCATACTGCTGCCCTTCAGTATCTGAGAGGTGCCAAAGACTCGTTTCTACTCCAGCTTTTCTTACGGCATGAGTCACTGGAGATGAGCCGGCGGTACACCCAAGGCTTAAAGGCTGAGGAGGCCATAATCGCTCACCACAGAGGGGCAAGTCCCGTTGAGGGACTCGGCTTAGGCTAGATAAGGATATAACTGGTACCGAAACGATACGGCTTATCAGCTTTTAAATTCGATGTTTATGGTACCGGGCAAAATTGACAGTGACTTGTTATCAGTGCCTTATGTAACTGGCTCGGGCTTATCATGTTCTCAATCTCCTCAAAGGTCTGTTCCAATTCGCACCAACTTGAAACTAGTATGTTCAAGCATCGCTGAAGGAGCGGTATTCGCCTGAGGCGGTCCCCCATCCCGACAACGAGATTTGACCGATACTCTGCTGGAGAAAACTCCTCTTCTTCGCTGGGATATCCTTCATCCAAAATCAACTTAAGCGCAGCCCCTATAGCTGAAACTTTCACAGAGCTTTCTATACCTAACTTACCAGCTAACTCCTTGAGCTCCTCAAACTCATTCCCCAACCTTGCATTATAGCGCTCTGCTGCTTGCTCCCATGCTTTCACTTTGGGCCAGAGAGGTGGTAAATGCTCCTTTAAACCCTCGAGGGTCTCTTTCGCTTCTCTCTCACCAGTACGCGTATACAGAATTCGTTGGTGCGGCTCTGTCATAGCTATCTCGTCCTCTATCATAAAGTCCCTATAGACACTAAAAAAATTATGACGCCTTCTAGCCACGAAGAGTTTGTTGAGCAACGACAATAGCTCTTCAGCTACATTCGTCGTAAGACAATGGATACCAATCCTCATCGATGGAGGCGCAATAATCTCTAATAAATAGCGCCTAGCTACCTCTATATCTTCAATGTGCTTTCTAAAATAGCTTGCAGCTATATCACGCCGGGCAGCGGCCACCTGCTCCAACCTTTCAGCCTCCTGTCGACTTCTGACGATTTTTGCCACTATCCGGCGGTCCAGACCTACCTCTTTACCTATCTTAGTAAAATTCCAACCATCACTGTGCAACTCAATACATTTTTTAACTTTATCCAGGGGTACCTCAATTCTCTTTCGCATAGTACACCTCCTTACTTTAAAGACCATTAGCCGACACTATCAGCTTCAGATAATGACATTATCTGCCATTATAAGACTATTAGTCAATATCAATTTATACTCTTATGCTGATGAGCGCATAACCTGGATGCCGGAAATTCAAAAATGTCGAGAGGAAAATCAAAACCTGTGCTCAATGTCAAAGAGGCCGGAGCTCGCGGCGGGCAAAGAACTCTGGAACGACATGGCGCAGCTTTCTACCGGAAAATCGGCAGAAAGGGTGGCAGACGAACAAAGAAACTCTATGGCGATCTTATAAGGGAATTTGGCAAAAGGGGCGGCCGACCACGCCGTCCGTCTTTGAGTAATATGGGGGAGACTACCTCGCCTCGAAAAAAGGAGGAGCCGGTCGGCCCGGTGGGGTAGGTCTCCCTCGCCAAATTTTATAACAAACAACGAAGGCCATACAGGCATAGTTCTTGGGGAATATCAGTCACAAGGTCTTATTAGGAGCCTAAAGTAATTACACGAAAAATAACACAATGTACAGGAGGAACACATGAAAAAGCGTGTCAAGAGGAAATCGCCTTCTAGAGCCAAATACGAACAGAGCCACCCAGTAGTGAGCTTTCGGGTTTCCAGGAAACTCCATGACAGGATTCAGATAGTCAAAAGGGTCGAAGGCCAAAGCTTAACAGACATAGTTGAGGCTGGCGTTGGTCTATTTGAGGTGAAAATAAGAGCGGAAGAGGAGATAAGGCAGCAAGCGTTTCAAGAAGGCCATATTAAGGGATATACATTAGCGGAATCTCTATACAAGGTGACTTTCCCCTGTAGTGTCTGCGGAGAACAAATGGAAGTGGACCATAAAGAAACGAAAAGGGCTGTTCGTGAATTTTTGATCGACAACGGATGGGGCCACAGGACATGCATTGAGCGCTACCAATAATGAGATGCTAAAGCACTTGTTGAACCGTAACTTATGGCAAAAGCATACCTAGACATTAGTGATGTACAAAAGTTAGAGGCGGCGGCAACTAATTTACGAGATGAGCTGCTGATTTGTCTTCTGTTTCGCACCGGCTCCCGCATATCGGAGGTTCTTGGCCTCACAGTTGGTGACATTGACTTCACTACAGGGACAATAACCATTGTTCATTTGAAAACTCGCGTGAAGTTTAGCTGTCCCAATTGCGACACCAGACTTGGGAGGAACCACAGTTATTGCCCAAGATGCGGCCATAAAGTAAGCGAGGCGGTATTGAAGGAACAGAAACACCGGAGGACTAGGGTTATACCACTGGACGATAAAAGTCTCGGCTTGCTGAAAGAGTACATTCGACGTGGAGGACCAGTAAAGCGCGATGGAGAGCAGGTCATATTCGGAATAAATCGGCATCGGGCTTACCAAATAATTCGGGCCTGTGCTGAGAAAGCAGGCTTGCCCAAGCTGAAGAATCCAGAAACTGGGCAAGTCCACAATGTTAGCCCTCACAGGCTAAGAGATGCCTTTGCTGTCCACGCTATGAAACACGATTACTCCGGCGATGGACTACGGCTTCCCCAGGAACACCTAGGCCACGCCAGTTTCAATACCACAGCAAAGTACAGGAAGGTTGCCGGCCAAGAACTGAAGCAGTGGTACAACAAACTGTGGGATGAAGGAACGAAGCCGGATGGACCTTAGACCTGTGCGGGGTGGATTCACTCGACCTTTTGGCTGCGGCTGGTTTATACTCCACTACCTCCTGGGACACGGTCCAGAGGGCAGCCCCATAATAGACCCTCAAATTGGTGCCTGCCAGGAGGACATCTTCTACCATTACAAAAAAGCGCTCCACAAAGCCTATTGCGACGACGCCATCGCCTGGGAAAACGAAGAACGCATTCGAAAGGGCAAGCCTATATATAATGAGCAGGAGTACGCTGAGCGGTTGGAATACCTGATGAGCCGCATACCTTATAAGCTGGTGAAATGCCGCTATCACAGCTTCCAAAGATACTTTCACTGGCTGAAGCAATTGGGTTGGGTGGAGTTTACAGGTAAAGAAGAGCCGTCATCAATGCAGGACTACTACGCAGATGCTCCACCCCGCAAATACTACCGTTTGACACAAAAAGGGATAAATGCCCCGGATTACGAATGGTCAAACCCCCAGCTCACCCTCTATCCCCAACGCCCTCTCGAGTATTTCAGAGAGAAACGAAGACAGCACAAGTATTCCAGGAGAGTTCGAACTCTAAGCCGCAAACGTCGGCCCTTATCTCCGCAATAGGACTCGGCGGCTGAAGCCCTCTTAAACCTACTCGTCCGAACTCGTATAGCCTCACTGAACTATATCACTTAGTGTAATACCTCTTCGCTCCAGAGGGGGATTATCTAGCTAGGTTATCACATATCCCTTTTGCTTATTTTGTTCAATAATGAAGCTGCCAAATACGAAGCACCTTAACAACCGAATAGTCCAAACAGGCAAAGTCAGAGCCAGACGCTTGCCTTTAGAACAAAGGAAAGGAAGGTAAGTTATGGCATATCGTAAAAAGAAGTCTCTTCCAATACAAGATGAGCCTGGAGGGAGCACCGATTTCTGATGCAAGGTGAGCCTGAAACAGGCAACTCATTTATGATTGGGACATGCAACTGATCATGAACGATGAGAAGCTAACCACAATAGAACAGGCCAAACAGTTTTTGAACGGGAGCGAGACACTTAGGTTTGAAGGGGTATCGATTGAGGAAAGATACCAGTGGATACAGACAGTGCTGATACGGTTCAAGTATTATCAGCTTAAGAGAGCTGATAAAGGGGTGATTCGGCGGTATATAGAGAAAGTGAGCGGCTATTCCCGGGCACAGGTATGCCGACTGATAAAGCGATACAAGCAAAAAGGAAGGTTAAGGAAGGCAGGCTGCAAAAGGCACCGGTTTCCCATGAAGTATACGCAGAAAGACATTGCCTTGCTGGCTAAGACCGACGAGCTGCATGACTATCTGAGCGGGCCAGCCACTAAAAAGATTATGGAACGGGAATTGGAAATTTATGGGCATTCGGATTTCAGGAATATCTCTCAAATATCTGTTGCTCATCTCTACAATCTGCGGCGAAGTTTTCTCTATCGGAACATAAACAAACGATATACTAAGACCAAACCGGCAGTGGTGAAAATCGGCGAGCGGGCACGACCGAATCCAAGAGGGAGTCCTGGCTATATTAGAGTTGACACTGTTCACCAGGGAGACTTGAGTGGGGAGAAGGGAGTGTATCACA